>Ga0308157_10000567_pt1 | contig 114748 bp, 98 predicted proteins | sample PhyBR1_FD_201035 | JGI IMG/M metagenome (GOLD analysis project Ga0308157, IMG submission 201035) | Phyllosphere microbial communities from UC Gill Tract Community Farm, Albany, California, United States - DLSLB.R1 | ecosystem: Host-associated > Plants > Phyllosphere > Unclassified | place...
GCTGGCCCCTGTCGCGTAAGTAATTGCGAAAGTTCTTCGGCGTGCAAGGTGGCGCTCATCAGCACCAGCGAAAGGTCCTCACGCAATTGACTGACCTGGTTGATCATGGCGAGCAAAAGGTCAGTGTCGATCGAACGTTCATGGACTTCATCGATGATGACGGCACTGACACCCTCCAAGTCCGGATCTGCCAGCAACCTGCGAAGCATCAGACCTGCAGTCACAAATTCAACGCGTGTGTCCGCCGAACTCTTACGTTCCCCACGCACAGCGAAACCCACCCGGTCCCCCAAGGCGGAACTATCCAGGTGTGCCAGCCGTCGGGCTGCCGCGCGAGCGGCAACTCGACGCGGTTGAGTCACAATGATCTTTCCCGTGTGTCCAGCAGCATCCAACGCATTGGCTACCGTCGGCGGAACGATAGTGGTCTTACCTGATCCGGGAGGTGCTTGAATAACTAACGGTTGAGCCGGGTTGGCAACAAGCGCCGCATACAGTTCATCTCGACTCGGCCCAAAAGCCAGCCGCGATGAGATCCGTTCAAGATCAAAAAGAACCTCACTCATACGGTTCGGCCTGACCAGAAGGAACGGATGGCTGAGACGATCGGTTCAATCGGGAACAACGTGCTCCCATGAGTACGCCCGGGCAATGCCACCATGCGAGCATTGGGCAGCGTGCGAACCATGATCTTGTTCTGGTCAAAGCGCGGCTGATCCTTCGTGCCAATGAGCATCAGCGTAGGAATCCGGATCTTAGCTAAGTCCGCCAGCTCAATGTTCTGCAGCGTCTCGGCTGCTTCATAGTAGGCAGCCAGTGCCAGTGGATCATTTGATTTGAAAGCCAGTCTGGTCGCAGGATCCAGCTTGCCGTTGGTTTCCTGACCAGCGACAAACCCTTCAATGTCGCCCTGTCGCAGAGCTTCAAGGTATCCAGGGAAGAAGATCTTCCCGATCTCCCCTTCAGTGATCTCATACGTGCCGCCGAGCATGATCAATGAAATAACCTGCTCGGGGTGCGTCATGGCCAAGTGCAAACCGGTACGTGCACCGAAGGAGTAGCCAACAACATGAACGCGTTCCACATTCAGGTGCTGGAGAACCGCTTGGATGTCGCTGACCACCTTGTCCATCGTGTAGTCAGCGACGTCATGAGACTTGGCTGATTTTCCATGACCTCGCAGATCCAAGCGGATGGTGCGATGATCCTCGCCTAGAGCCTTGGTGTAACCCAGTCCGCGCCAGATGGAACGGGATAACGCAGAGCCGTGCAGGAAAAGAATCGGTTCCCCGCCAGCTTCATCATCGTCAAAGAAGATTTGTGAACCGTCGACAGGGTTATTGATCATTGGCATGTCTTTGATTAAATCCCTTGGGAGTAAGGATGACGAAATCCTCTTTTCCCCTGAGCTATCGACATTGGCACCTAATGGGTGAAGACTGAAGGAACTACAGCACGCCCAGGCCGCCGGCTACGGTGGCTCTTGAAAGTAACGAGGGGGAAGATCATGAGCGAGAATCCGCGCGATGAGCATCAGCTCGCAGCAGACGAAGAGAAGAAACGTCATGACGAGCACGACGAAGCGCTTGTTGAAGAATGGGAAGACGAGTCCTTTCCGGCTTCCGACCCACCATCCAATTACTAATCCATACATGCTTGGTGAGTACACACTTGACGCTCAGCTTGTTATAAGCCTCGGCTCCTAGTGTTGTTAATACCTTCTCAAGGTGCGAGTGATTTAGAAGAACCGATCCGCACAGGCGTTACCTCCTTGGCCTGCCGGATCGGTTCTTCTCTTTAACCTGACGCCCTGAGGCTCGGCACCCGAGCACGACCGGAAACTCATGAGATTCCGTCGTTTCGCATTTAGCAGATTTGCCGTCACTTCTCGTACCGTCATGACGCGTTGCCATATTCTGATGGTGAAGACCTCCCTCCTGCCCTCCACCCCGTCAGCGCTGACGCTGACAGAAAGGTGCCTCGTGGAATACGAACGAATCCCAGCCGTCAATGAACTACACCGTCCCTACACTGCAGCAGCTGACAGGTACGAACACTTCGGATATCGCCGAGTCGGCGAATCAGGTCTCCGCCTTCCACCACTGTCTCTAGGTTTATGGTGGAATTTCGGTGACAACCGACCTTTTGATTCACAGCGCGAAATTCTCCGTCATGCCTTTGACCACGGCATCAATCACTTTGATCTTGCCAATAACTATGGTCCTCCCGCTGGGTCTGCGGAAGAGAACTTCGGACGCATGATGCGCAAGGACTTCAAACCTTATCGCAACGAACTGGTGATCTCATCCAAGGCCGGCTACAACATGTGGCCAGGCCCCTACGGAACTTTCGGATCACGCAAGTACTTGCTCGCTTCGTGCGACGCCTCGCTTGAGAAGATGGGCCTTGACTACGTTGATATCTTCTACTCCCACCGTTTTGACCCAGACACTCCCCTCGAAGAGACCATCGGCGCACTAGACACCTTGGTTCGTCAGGGCAAGGCCACCTACGTTGGCATTTCTTCTTACTCGGCGGAGCGGACCGCCCAGGCCAAGGCCATAGCTAATGATTTGGGAACACCGCTAGTGATTCACCAGCCTTCCTACAACATTCTCAATCCTTGGGTTGAGCACGGATTGTTAGAGACACTGAAGCGAGAAAAGATGGGCACGATTGCCTTCACTCCGCTTGCTCAAGGATTGTTGACCGACAAGTACCTGGACACCACAGATGTCCAGCGACAAGGCGGACGCCGGTCATTGGAAAGCCAACTGACCGATGAAAACCTCACCAAGGTGCGCCGCCTTAACGAGATTGCTCAGCAGCGCGGACAGTCTCTGGCTCAAATGGCTTTGGCATGGTTGTTGCGCGACGGGGCAGCAACGTCTGTGCTCATTGGTGCGTCCTCAACCAAGCAGCTCGATGAGAATTTGGGAGCACTGAAGAATCTAGAATTTACTGATGCTGAGCTTTCAAGCATTGCGGAAATTGCTCAGGGTGATGCCGGTATTGACTGGTGGCGTGCTTCGGCTATCAGCTAGCACAGCGTTCAGAACATCCCTAGCGACAGCGTCGTGGTCCGTGTCTTCCGCTAAATATTTAGCCGGCCACGGCCAACGCTGTTGCTGAAGATGCAATGTTGAGTTCAAGGACTGATCATTGCTTCTTCATACTGGATCGATCAGCACTCCGCAGATAAGCTCGGGGTAGACGTGTAATGAAGTGAATTACATTCATTTATTAGTGTAGGTTCGGTAATCTCTAGTTACAGGCCTACGCCAACTATTCTGCACAAACGACAGGAGCATTGATGAGCGCCCCAACCTACAAGGTCTTGAACCCCGTCAACGGTGAAGTTGTTGAGGAATTCGACGCGGCCACCGATGAGCAAGTTGAGCAGGCACTTGCTGCCGCCCAGTCTGCCTATGAAGCCTGGCAGAACGTTGACATCAACGAGCGCGCCAAGATTGTTTCAAAGGTTGGCGCGCTGTTCGCCGAGCGTGCCGATGAGCTTGGCAAGATCATGACTATTGAAATGGGCAAGCCACTCTCTGAAGCAGTCGGCGAAGCTCAGTTCTGCCAAGAAATCTTTGAATATTTCGCTACTGAAGGCCCAACTTTGGCAGCGGATCAGGAGATCAAGTCATTCTCCGGTGGCAAGGCTGTAGTTCAAAAACTTCCAGTTGGTCCACTGCTGGGCATCATGCCATGGAACTTCCCGCTGTATCAGGTAGCACGATTCGCAGCTCCTAACCTGATGTTGGGTAACACCATCATCCTGAAACACGCAGAGTCCTGCCCACGCTCGGCCCTGGCCATTCAGGAAATCATGGATGAAGCTGGCGTGCCAGCAGGTGTTTACAACAACGTGTTCGCAACTCATGATCAGATTTCCACCATCATCGCGGATCCTCGCATCCAGGGTGTCTCCCTAACCGGTTCCGAACGAGCTGGCGCCATCATCGGCGAGCAGGCCGGACGTAACTTGAAGAAGGCAGTACTGGAACTGGGCGGTTCGGACCCATTCGTGGTTTTGGATTCGGACAACGTGTCAGAAATCGTTGATACCGCGTGGGGCTACCGCATTGATAACACCGGTCAGGCCTGCAACTCGAATAAGCGCATGATTGTCATGGAAGACATTTATGACGAGTTTGTCTCTGAACTAACTAAGCGCGCAGAAGTTCTGAAGCCAGGTGACCCACTTGAGGAAGCCGAGGGAACCTTCGCGCCATTGTCCTCCCGCAAGGCAGCAGAGTCGTTGCATGAGCAGGTCCAGGATGCTGTGTCCAAGGGCGCAACCCTGCACGCTGGTGGTGTCCTGCACGATGGTCCTTCGGCGTACTACTCCCCTGCAGTACTAACCGGTATCACCAAGGACATGCGTGCCTACTACGAAGAGCTCTTCGGCCCAGTCGCAGTGGTCTACAAGGTCAGCAGCGACGAAGAAGCAGCAGAACTGGCCAACGACACCATCTACGGCCTGGGCGGCTCGGTCCACTCCACCGACGTAGAGCGTGCCACCAAGGTGGCTCAGAAACTACAGTCCGGCATGGCCAACGTGAACGTTGCCAGCGCTGAAGGTGCCGAGATGCCTTTCGGTGGCGTGAAGCGCTCAGGCTTTGGCCGCGAGCTTGGCCCGCTGGGCATGGATGAGTTTGTGAACAAGCGTCTGTTCTACGTCGGCAACTCATAATTTGAGGCGGATACGACCTAAGTGACGGCTCCCGGATTGCGGGAGTGAACTGGGTCCCGAAAGTTGGACTACCGGAATAGTAGCGCTACTCATACGACCGGGGTATGACACCGATATTCCATCGGAGTCATACCCTACAGTCGTTCCTGACGACGACAGGTGACTCTTCTATATCTTGTCAAGCCCTTTCCTGAACCCTCTTTTACTTTGCCGGGTCCGCCAAGATTCGGAACACTCGACAGGCGAGATGACGATTACAGCAACGCCGGGCTCCTTCCCCTCTTACCCTCGGCCCGACGTTTCTCAACATAGGATCAGGTCGCCGAGCCATAGGTCGTTCTGGTCATCGCGGCCTGTTTTGCAAGTCATGCAATTCTTGGAGAACAAATGCGTCTGTCAGGACGCGTGGTGCCGGGTTCTTCTTCCAATTACGATATGTACGCGCGGAGCGCTTCAAGCCCCGAGGGTTCAGTGCCTAGTAGATCCACTGGGGCTGCGCGTCCGTGCACGCGTTGCTTGCACGATGAACTCGGTGATTAGTTCCCGCGAGGAGCCAGCTGTCTAGCGAAGAGAATCGCTAAGGCTTTCATGATGTCGTTGGTTTCTTCAAGATCCATAACCATGGTCATGAGCGCATCGATTTCAGCGAGTTCTTCACAGGTGGGTCAGAACGTTGACCCGAATCGATTTGGGCTTGAAAACCCCACCCACGAAGGATCTCCTTGCCGACGTTCAGTCATGGCACCATTTCCGCTAGACCTAATTTTATCGGTCAAGACGATCCAAGGCATAGTCCACAGCCCGTGCTTTAACATCTTGGGGGATGCTGGGGCGCACTAGCCGTTCCTTCAAGACAAAACGACATATACACGAGAGAATTCAGTTCGAACCCACGTTGAAGAAGCGGCGGATCTCATGGAACGCGATCATGATGCCGCCCCTTTGGAACGCGACCAACTATTGGTTGCAGGCCTGCATCGCGGCAGTTGCCGAACGTGTTAGAGGAGGCGGAGGTTCACACTAGCTTGTGTGAAGTTGCTACCTGCAGGTTGTGCAAATGGCAGGGCGATCTCCAGCCTGACCGCGGACAGTCTGTATGAACCCACCGAATACAGCCTAAGCAGCTCAACATCACGCATGTTCATGATGACGTCCGACACACCCGCCCGGACCGAGTCGGCGAATACACTATAAGGCAACGCCAAGCACCACTAAGAACATTTGGGTATCCCAAGCCAATTGGAATACATCAACCGGCCACGCTGGAAATCTATTAAGAAAATTCTTGCATCCTTGAAATGCAAGGAGTACGGTTCGCGTTCAAACGATTATCGACATTCACGCGTCTCACACTAGGCAACTTACATTCCCCTTACGCATAATAACACTATGACGATAATGATTCAGTTCTTCTTGCCCATGTTCGTTGGGGGGACGCTGTTTTTTAGCGGCTTGCAAAAAATACCCTCTCCCATGGACCTCGTTGATACGATCCGCGCTTTTCGGTTGCCAAACCACTTGCAACGGAGACTAGTTGCTTATGCAGTCATTTATATTGAGGTGGCTATCGGCCTCGGGGTACTATTCGGTTCCGGAATCCTAAAATATATATGCATATTGGCCGCTGCCATAATCTTCTGCTTATTCACCTTTCTAATTGCAGTCGCCCTGGGGAGGGGAGAGCGAGTAGCGTGCAATTGCTTTGGCGACATAAGCAAAGAAGTTATCAGCAAAAGAACACTGATTAGAAATATACTTTTTCTTCTTTCGTCAATAATGCTCTTAATTGTAGCCCAAGAGAATCCAGTTGGTTTTGATTCTCTAGAGATTTTCAAACGCATTGATTTCCGGAATTTGTCCAGCGTATTATTAACTGCTTGCCTGGTTGCAATAATTGTGAGAATCGTAAATATTAAAAGTGCAAGCCTAGTGTCGGCTGCTGCGGAAAATGACCCTGAAAATAGTTTCCGAAGCGAGACATTGATCGGCTCTATGATTCCAAAATCCGAGTTGAGAACCAGCACTGACAAGATAGTAAATCTGAAGGAACTAGTCACAGGGGAGGCGCAGTTGATGCTTTTTGTGCAAGCGAACTGCGTCCCTTGCCATGAAGTACTCAATTCAGTTGCTGATGTCAAAAAACAATTTTCTTCTATTGTAAACGTAAAAGTAATTTCCATTTCTTCGTATACAGAATTTTCGGAAACTCACTCTGCTGAATCCAAGCATGCACTTTATGATGGATCCGGCATGCTTGCTACGATTCTAGGACTCCGCGGAACGCCTTGCTCACTCCTGATTGGTACCGACGGGAAGATTGCAGCAGGCCCCGCATACGGAACTGAAGAAATATTTGCACTAAATCAGTCTATACTTGATGCCATTAGTTTACAATACAAAAATTACAAATAGCCCACCTCGAAGTTTATTTGAATTACCTCGACCCTGAATTCGGATAGGGCAATTTACTAATATTCTTCGGGTAATCATTTGTTGCAATTTAGACATTCAAAACCGTGATCACCATAAGAGATCCTTCAATATCCCGGGTGCGACAGGGCTCTGAATCCAAGTGATAGCTAGTCAGGAAAATTATTCTATGAGATACTAGGATTCGACGCTGAAACAATAATCTTCGGATGCCCGATTAAGGTTATCGAGTTTGCCAGATTATGGTCATTGAATACACTTGAAGTAAGATTGAGTTACGCAAATGAACAATGATACAAACCACCCAACTCAGTTTGTCGAACTAAACGACACATCAGTTTATAGTTATAGTTTTTCGCACGGAAAAAAATTTTCGAAATCTGTCGAAATAGGACCTGAGAGCGTTCAAATGGTGCTGCTACTCGGCGGCGAGATCGATAAACTTGAGAGTACTAGTGAAAATATCGACGATAAACTGATCAATTATCCGCTGAGGGCTTGGGTGTGCGCTACAGATTACGAATATTCGATCAGATCCACCACCGATTTAGAGTTAATCTCGATGATTTTCCCCGTGCAAGTGCTAAAGGAATTTGGGATAGTTAACTATCCAAATTTTTTGGCACTCAGCTTCACTCAGGGATTATTACATCCAGCATCTCTGTTCTTGGAAAGTATTCTGCACTTGGAGATGCCTCTTCCAACCATCACGTCATACTTCATAGAAAAGTTAATTCATGAGATGGTAGGTGGGATCCTCCTAGAGAACCTGGGAATTGCAAAAGGAGGTACGTCGCGGAGAAGTATATATGATCAAGCGATGGCTTTGATAATGGCTACGGCTGAGGACCCCTCCTTGAACCCACAATGTCTGGCAAACTCTCTCTCTGTATCGCTTCGGCAACTTCAGCGAGATTTCAAAAAGAATGGCCAATCTATCGCAGATACCATCAAACGGCATCGATGCGAGCTTGCGATTAGACTACTGACCGATCGGAGCTTGGATGTTTTGCCTCTTAGCAAAATTGCCGAACATTCCGGATTTGGATCGGTTGTGCAGCTCCGTCGGTCCTTAGGTTCCATGGGGTTCAGATATCCTTCAGAATATAGAAAAATCTTGCCTAATTAATCTGGAGTTCTGAATTAGCGCAATTTCGATCGTAACTTGTCCACATCTACGACGTGATGGGTACCAATCGCGACAGGAGAGGCAATTTTTACTAACCGTTACAAGAAATTGGTGTTGAATCGATAATGTCACGTTGGACCACATGAGGAACGAGGAATCAATGTCCGATACTGAAGACCGCAAGGACCTATCATCAGGGCAGAATAGGCGAACAATCGTCAAAGGAGCCGCCTGGTCTGTGCCTGTTATTGCAGCTGCGATCGCCGCGCCATTTGCTGCAGCTAGTGGTACTCCGACGGGAACCTTAACGGTTGCTACAATGAATTGCACTGGAGCCTCGATTTCTACGAATCCAGGTTTTACATTGACAGCCGTTAATGGCGATACTGCTGCCACGACTTTCATCATTACGAGTACAGCTGTACTGTCAGCTTCGTTGCGAAATGCCTGGACTACTTCATTAGGGCTGAATGTGACTCTACTGGGTGGAAATTCTTGGCAGTTCGAAGTGCCAGCTCTGGCGGCAGGGCAGACCATCACGTTCCAGTCCAACACACAGTTGCTCAATTTATTAGCTACCTTTAGGGGCACTGTAGCGTCCAGCGGAAGTACTGCAGGAATTCGAATCACTAACCTTGCGGTGGTTAAATACTGCAGGACAGTCTAGCCTAAATTTTAGTGAACGTTCTGACGGCCACCGAAGTCCAGCATCATTGGATTTTCGGTGGCTGTCCACGTCAATCAGCGCTATGAGGGACCGACGTTCAGTGCCAGGCCTGTGTCATGCCAAACGCCTTAGTAACCACCACGAAGGCGTGAAACCACTTCCTCCAAATCTTCCGGAACCTGCGCAGCGAACGTCAACACCTGTCCGTTGACCAGCACTTTCGCTGATCTAACGGCCTTCAGATCCGTGATCAACCGCTTCAAAGGCAATCCCGTGAACTCCTGCAAATGACGACCAATAGCCAACGCCGCAAACACCACGGTCAGGTGAGCATCAATTGAATCGTTCTGACAATGAAAAATCGGCCTAGCCCTCAAATCTGACTTCGTCATCCTGAACGACGCTTCAACCTGCCACAAATCGTGATAAGCACTGATCACCTGCGTAGCAGGCACCGATTCAACCGGTAAGTTGGTGACGTATCCCTTGAGTCCAGCAAGCATCCTGGCCCGTTCAATGATCTTCTCGTCCAGTTCTTTCTCGGCCCCAGACACCTTGAGGAACCGGACCTTTTTCAGAGGCGCTTTCCCTTCCGCGACGGCAATGGCTTTACGTTCCATAAGGTTGATATTCCGGTTGTCTCGGGAGAAACGCTTCGCCGACCACTGATACACAATCCTGCGGTCCCGCGCATTCTTCCCGGTACCCATCACCCGAGTAGATTCAAGAACTTGACCGTTAGTGAACCGGTTGCCTTTCGTATCGAAATGTTCCTGTAAGTCATAGGGTGCTTTCGTCAGCCGGGATCCGACGATGAACTTGAACCCGGCATCCTCAATCGCGTTCAAATTATTCGCTGAGAGCATCCCCGCATCCGCCACGACCACCAGATCAGTAACGCCATGACGTTCCTGAAACGCTTCAAGGACAGGAATGATCGTCGTCGTTTCGGCCTTGTTCCCTTCGAACATATGCAGCTCTAACGGGAAACCGGCTGGATCAACGAGTAAACCAACCTGAATTTGCGGGTCAACGCGGCGTTCCCTGCTCATCCCCACTTTGCGTAAGTTGTCTTCATCCTTCGCCTCGAAATGCAGTGTGGTCACGTCATACATCACCAAGGAAGCCAACCCCGTAGTAGTTGACCGGTAGGAGACCATGGCCTTAGCCAACTTGTCGCGGTAGTCCTTTTCAATACTGGTGCCTAAGCTGCGGAATAAGGTCCGCAGCGAAGGGTGCGGAGCGCCAATACGATCCGAAATCCGGATGGTGTCTGCCTTTGATTCCGGCTCAATAAGCCGCGCCAACACCATGGACTTGAACGCTTCATCACCAATAACATCAAACCCAAGCCGCTCGTAGGCGGCTTCAAGCGCTTCCCAGAGGATATTCGCTGGTGAAGCGATGACTTTCCCCGTGGTGCTGACCAGCTTCGGCGTCTCTTCAGTGTTGTTCTTGTCGGGGTCCGGTGCGGAGAAATTCGCGATATCGGTGGTGCGCACCGCGACTTTCTCAAGATCCCCAAGGTCGAAGGCTTGCTGCCCTGGACGTAGTGCTTCCTCAGCCTTCTGCAACAAGAGCCCTAATTCGGCATCGTTGTGGGCTGAGCCGATGTGCTCAATACCAGTGACAGTGCGGCCGGTGCGGTTCACGATTTGCACGGCGACAGCTCCTGACGCGGTGCGCACCTTCCGGATGAATCTCATGGCCATGGTTACACTTTATGACTCAGCGACCATTTAGTGACCCTTTTCAGCCTTTGAAAACACAAGAACGTCAGGTCAACAAATATTGGTATTTCTCAACCACTCACCGTGGCACGACCCTTCTATGTGTTCTGTCAAGCCATTAACACCTGCAACTGTCGAAAAACTTTGCGCACGATATATCGCTTCAAAATTCGCTTGATCTCCCTATAGTTCAGTCCTTCAGCAGTCCGCCTATCCACATATTCCTTCAATTTGGTATCGGTACGCATTTTGACCTTAGCGATGACGTCCACTGCTCGGTTGAGCATTCTGTCCCCATGCCGATTTAACCTGTGCCGCGTCGTATTTCCAGACGACGCCTGCAAAGGCGCTACCCCGGCCATAGATGCAAACGATGCCTCAGAACGCACCCGTCCGGGATGAGAATATTCAATCAAAATCCATGCGACAGTCACCGGCCCGTACCCAAACTCATGAATCAATCCTGGCGCCATTTGTTCATCGAGCTGCGCCATCTGTTCCTTGTTCTCGGCCAACAGTTTGTCGGCCTCCAACACCGCGCCGGCGAGACGTATCGCTTCGGCCCGTGCATAGCGTTGGCTCACCGCGTCAGTTGAATGTTCCCGCCGAGCACTGATTTCTTTGATTTGCTTGTCCGTAAGCGCTTTACGGGCGTCGATTCCGAGAGTGACTTCTCGTGCCAAAGCATTCAAGGCATTGCGATTGCGAGTACGTTCGGCATCAATACGCTCGCGGGCTGCGACGAGGACGTTCAATGCTGACCGGACCCCGTCAGCGCGGGGTGTCAGCAAGCGTTCGGTGTCCTGATGTAAAACGCTCATTGCTGCCGCCGTGGCATCAATTTCATCCGTCTTACCCACCCCGGCGCGAGCTTGCTTACGTGGTGGTTTCACTTCAACGACAGGAATGCCATTTTCAGTCAAGGCGTGAGTAATGGTCGCACCGTAAGAACGGGTTCCCTCCACTGCTGCCAGCAGAGTTCCAGTGGTGCGTTTAGTGATCCAGGCTACGGAACGTTTCATTCCCGCAGGATTGGTAGGGAAAGCCTGACAAGCTTCCTTGGAGCCCGTGCGGGTGTTGATAATTGCGTAGGTGTGAGTTCGTGCGTGAGTGTCGATTCCGATGACGTATTCGTATTTTTCTGCAACGATGGTCATGACGGTTTCGCCTCCTTCACCGGTTGTGTCTCCGTAATGGTTGACACCGGTCCAGGAAGGAATTCTTGGCAGGCGGATCTCTAATGAGTCACGCACCAAGTTGGGTGCGGACGGCCTTCTATTAAGCCATGTCAAGGGGCCGGACTGGTGCCACCCAAGACGATGGACAGGTCGTGCCAAAGTCACGTGGTTTTCACCAAGGACAGAAACAGGTGGAGTCACATCGTTCTGGGTGGCATCTATCCTGCGGGTCCCAGACCTGCCAATAACTATTAGAGAAACAGGTTGGAGTTTTGTACACTGGCATGTCTTTCGGCAGCGAACAACAGATTTCCGCCTAAAATCGCGGACAAGTCGGGCTAGCCAGCATCACGGTCAGCTAGTCGTTTGATATCTCTCTTACCTTTTGCATTCGCCACTGCGACCGCCACGCCAGAAGAGTCGGAAAGACCACCCCTCCGATTGCTGCACCTATGGTGTTCGCGACTATATCCATGACCGTAGCAAAACGCTGTGGCAACGTCAGTTCCTGAACGAGTTCAATGCTTAGAGATGCATAAGTTGCAAAAACGATAGTCCGACCCAAATTGTTGTTCCATGTCGCGATGATGCCACCAACCGGGATGAATAACAGGACATTAGCCATGAATTCAATATCTTTGTACCCTATAAAATTCGGGAGACCGCGCCGGTGGAGCAAATCAATGCTTTTGGACAGCGCGCCTGTAATTGGTCGATCGATTGGTGTAGGCCAAAAAGCGATTGCAATTAACGTGGCTACGTATCCAGCCCCAAGTAGCATCGTTCTCGTGAGATGGGGAGCCCTCACCCGACGGCTCTCAGATACCCTAAACAGGGGTGATTAGCAAATACCATTTGGTCAGATCCCTCCGATTCGCGAAAAAGGCCAGAACCTGAATAATACCTTGCCCACGATGTCCGTACGTTGAGCGAACCGTGCGCAAGTAGACGACGTGTTCTCATTCTGTGGCGCTGCACGACACCTAGACACGGAGTCGCTTGAATTCGAACGCTGGTCCCCCATGACCAAATACTCACCCGACGGAACCTTGATCGGCGCAAAGCAGCGACTGGACATTACCTCGCTGTTGCAGTCCAGTTGTCCCGGAATGAATGGATAATCATTCGAAATGTGCGACTCAGACAACGCTGTGCGGTTGACAATCACAGCGCCTTGCGAAGAACAGCAACTGATAATATCTCCTGGCACGCCTATAACTCTTTTCACCAAGGCGTGATGGTTCGAAGGCCCAATTCCAAGCACATCGCCGACGGCACCTACGAAACGTCTAAATCCCGAGATTTCAGATGCAGATTCCCAAGATTCAGACGCGTTGAAAACTACTATGTCGCCACGTTCAGGGTCCTCAACATTGTTCAAAATACGATTTACGTAAATTCTGTCGCCAACTTCGAGGGTCTGCTCCATCGAAGGACTCGGCACAACATACGGTTTGACAATGAAGCCATGGATCAGAACCATCAGAAGCATTGCGACGAAAAGGTGGAACCATGGCGAGGATCGCACCGCAGCCCACTTATGCCGACGCATGTTATTAGGTTGCTGTCGCTGGTTACTCATGCGATGCCCATGAGTCGTCAATGGTAGCCTCTGCCAACACACCGATTTCAATCAGTTCTTCGGCGAATTTCCTGATCACTGCTCGACTTTCTTCGGTAGGAGCCGGACCATAAGCGGATTCGATACGCGCTGTTAGTTGGTCCCAGCTTTCGCCGAGGCAAGCCCCCCGCCAAAGCTGTGGGCCAATGCCCGTCAATACTACTGCCTTGCGGGATTGAGTGAATACAATAGTTCCATCTTCGCATTCCACTGCGTCGCAGATCGGAGCCGGGAGATAGGCGGCCGACGGGCTCTGTTTCGCTACCTGTGATGCTGGCATAACGCTCTGCCAATAGGGGCTGGCACCGCTTTGGAATAGTTGTTCAGCGACCTCATGAATTCTGGATGGTTCACCTACCGTCAAAAGCTTGATACCACCCAACGGCGCAACCAATTCACAAATGGCAGCCAATGGACGATCCAGCTCCACCAGATAGCTCGACTGTTCCACAATCGCAGCGAGTCCACGAGCCAGTCCGATACTGGTGACTTTCGAGGCCAGCTCTCCGTTTTCAGCTCGTTCCAGCATGGCTATGCCACTCAGGTGTAATTTCGCGTCAGGTAGTGGCAAAAGTCCTAGATCGGATGGCGCAATTTGAAGCTTATCGTTGTGTCCCTCTTGGATCACCGATAGCGGCTTTCGATAAGGAAGGATCTCCCCGTCCCTCTTAATAGCGATCGTTTCATCGGAAACATACCCATAGGATCGAGCAAGAAACCTTGTAGTCGTTGTCTTGCCACGTCCAGACGGACCCACTATTACGGCGACACCGCCGTCTGTATGAGCGACACCACCGGCATGAAGCAATATTTCGTTTCCTGCACGAGCTTTCAAGGATGCGAGTGTGACTTGCGTGCTCATCGTGGAATGAATCTGCTCAAAGTCTCTTTCTGAAACTTCACCTAACCTCACAACAGGCATGTCCCCTACAAGCTCCGTCGGTTCAGATGCATCTCTCCAAGCGTCGGTCAGTCGTTCCAGCATGCGTTCAGTGGCTTGACGTACGCTCCCGCTTTCGTAACTCACGCGCACGAGTACACGCGTTCCAAATGAGTTCACGGCTTTCTCGACATACTTTGCGGAGCATTGTCCCTTGTGCACTATTTCCCCAAGCCACTTTATGTTGGCGACCAAATTTCCAGAGAATCTGATTACCTAACTATTCTTGCATTTTTCGCCGAGAAATCTTAGCTTACGTAGTGCTGAATGCGGTTAGTGGGTACCACCAGTCCGGGTAGATGGTGTGAAATCTCGTGACTTCGTAGACACTGAAACTCACTACTTCGTGGACAGTGGATCTCAATACTTTGTTTGTCCTGTCTCATCCCTTCGTGGACACACGAACTCATGACTTCGTGCACAGCATGTCTCAACAGTTCGTGGACAAATCAAGACCGCTTTCTGGCACTGTCGTGAACATGACAAGTGCCCTTCCGCCACGCGTGCGGTCCATGATCATCAACTTCGACCCCACTCAACCAGATGCCCTGAGCATCAGCGAATTCTGCAAGACACAGAAAATCTCCCGAAGCATTTTCTACCGCCTACGACGCAGAGCTGTTAGCGAATCGGCTGCAGCTCTCCACCCGCAATCCAGAACACTAAGAGAGCCAGCCAGGAAATACGGCCCATCGGTGTGAATATTTGACTCTTTCAGAGCCACCAGAATTGCGGTTCAGAGCCACCACTCGTAAACAGCAAAATTCTCGATCAGAGCCACCCGATATTCCCCTTCAGAGCCACCCTGTATAAACTCCTCCCACCATGCATCAGCCTGTGTGGTGGAAGGAGCCATTTCCAATGGTACGAAAGATCAAAGCGAAGCGAATACTCCAGCTTCGCGCCGAGGGTTTCTCCGGACACGCCATCGCGTCCACCCAAGGCATTTCCCGCAACAGCGTCGCCGAAGTCATCACCGCCGCAGACGCGTTATCCCGCACGTGGGATGAGCTCGAAGACCTGAACGAAGAACAGGTCTACCAGCTGCTATTCCCTGGCCGCAGCGAACACGAGACCGTGTTCACCCAGCCAGACTGGCCCACCGTCCATAAAGAACTAGCCAAAGTCGGCATGAACCTCAAGCTCCTGCACGCCGAATACGCCGACAAAGCCATAACCGCCGGCGCCGCGTTCATGGGCTATGACCGGTTCTGCAAGTCCTATCAACGCTACGTGCTTGAACACGGTGCCTCTTCGCGGGTCGAACACAAAGCTGCAGTCAGCATCGAAGTGGACTGGTCAGGTCCAACCATGGCCTTGCACGACCCAGTCACCGGCCAACAATCCACCGTCTACTTGTTCGTCGCCTGTCTTCCATTCAGCCGGTACGCATTCGTGGAACCCTGCACCGATATGCGGCAGGATTCCTGGCTGCACTGTCACGCAGCGATGTTTACCGCCTTGGGCGGCAGCGTCCCGCGGATCGTGTGCGACAACCTGAAAACCGGTGTCAGCAAGCACCCCGCCGACGGGGAAATCATCCTCAACGACGCCTACCGGCATCTCGCTGAGCATTACAGCTCGGCAATCCTGCCAGGACGCGTACGCAAACCCAAAGACAAGTCCAGCGTGGAAAACACCGTGGGGCATGTGGCGACTTGGGTCATCGCTTCTCTGCGCCACGAGAAGTTCACCAGCCTCGGCGAGTTGAGAGCCGCGGTGTATCGTCAGGTCGCCGCATACAACGCCCAGCCCTTCCAAAAGCGTGCCGGTTCCCGCCGAAGCATTTTTACCGAAGAGGAACAGCCTTTGCTGCGCGATCTGCCAGCAGTCCCGTACGAGATCAGCACCTGGATCACTGGACGCAAAGTCGCCAAGAACAGCTACGTGACGTGGAAGAAGAACTTCTACTCCGTCCCGCTCAAGCATGTTGGAGCGAGCGTTGACCTGCGCATCACCTCCACCGTGCTGGAAGTATATCTGCAGTCGCAACGCCTGAGCAGCCACCCGATCTTCCCATCCACCATGGTGAATCAGTATCGGACCAACGACGCCGACATCCCACCCGAACGTAAATACCGGGCATGGGACGCCAATCGGTTACGTGGCTGGGCGCACCGCATCGGTCCGAACACCGTGGAAGTCATCGACAAGATCTTCATTTCAGTCCCGGTGCCCGAGCAAGGGATCAACCCTGCGCTAGCGGTGCTGCGCTTGTCCTCGAAATACGGTGCACAGCGTTTGGAAAACGCCTGCTTCGTCGCTTTGCAATCCAGGATCAAGTCCCCGCGCTATGCGCATCTGCATCCGCTCTTGCTCAATCGGCAAGACGAGCACTGGAAAGAAACCGTCCTCGCGCCAGCTTCAGAAGAAAGCAGTGGATACGTGCGTGGCAGCGACTACTACGCGAGGAAGAACTCATGAACCTGAACACAGAGACCAAGCGCAAACTGCGCGAAATGGCCGCCGGCGACCTGCTCACGGCCTTCGAAGCCCAAGACGATGTGCTCAGCATGTCCCTGAGCGTTGAGCAGCGAATCGAGATGGCCGTGGACCAAGCCCACGGATTATTCGTCAATGCCAAGGCCAACGGCTTGATCCGCCGTGCGAAGCTGAGGTATCCCGCTGCTGACCTGCGTCGGGTGGATCGAATCGAAGAACGTGGTCTGAACCAGTCCTTGCTGGCTCAGTTAGCGACCTGTCATTTCATTGAGGTGAACAGGAATCTGGTCTTCCAAGGCTTCACCGGGTCAGGAAAATCGTATCTGGCGTATGCTGTTGCCAGGCAGGCCTGCGTGCATAGCTATCGGACTGGCTACGTGAGGTTGCCTGATCTGGAGGAGGAGTGGCAACAAGCCACTGCTAAGCAGCTTGGCCGGCTGAAGCTGTTGAACAAGTACTCGAATTACAGCGTCTTGGTGCTTGATGAGTGGTTGCTGGATCCTCCGGCTGGAGGGTTTTTGAAGTTCATTTTCGAGCTGATGGAGCGACGCTACGATGCTTCGACAACGATCTTCTGCACCCAGTACAAGCAGTCAGACTGGCATGCCCGGTTGGGGGCTGGTGCGTTGGCCGATGCGGTCATGGACCGGATCGTTCACAACACGATCTGGGTGGAAACCGGCGGGTTCAATATGCGTGAATCGATAGCGCAAGCTGAGCAATAGGCTGGTTTCCGCAGAATGCTGATGAGCTGTTTGGAGCCACCCCTGGAGCCGAAAATCGGGGGTGGCTCTGAACCACAATATTCGGTGGCTCTGAACCGGAATAATTGGTGGCTCTCATTCGGAATATTGGTGGCTCTGAACGAGTCAAATATTCATCGGTGATCAACGAGCTGGTGAAGATCCGCCAGAAACTCAAAAAGGATGGTTGGGACTACGGTCCCAAAACCATTCATTACGAAGCAACGATTAACGAAGACACTTTCCCAGACGGCAAGATACCTTCTGTTGCCACGATAGGCCGCTTGCTGGCCGGCGTCGGTCACGTGGATCGTAACCCGCGCAAACGACCAAAATCTTCCTATGTTCCCTTCGCAAGGTCAACGGCCATGGCCCTGTGGCAACTTGATGCTTTTGAATACCGCACCGCCAAAAATCAGCTCATCACCGTGTATCGACTCATCGATGATGCCAGCAGATTCGATGTCGGCTCCCGAGCTTTCCAACGCCACGAGAACAGCCAGGATGCCCAAGAAGTACTCGTGCGCGCCATCGCGCAGTACGGTGCACCACAAGAGGTTCTCAGTGATAATTCCAAAGCGTTCAACCAGTTACGTAGCGGAACATTCGGTTCAGTAGAAATGTTTCTCGCATCTAAGGGAAGCATGCCGATTACTGGGCTTCCGGGACGGCCTACGACTCAGGGGAAGAACGAACGTTCACGCCGTACGTTGCAACGTTTCTTGACGGCGAACAAGCCACAGGATCTGGCTGATGTGCAGAGGCTGCTCAAACGCTATCGTGAGCATTACAACAAACGCAGACCTCATCAGTCTTTGAACCAAGCGACCCCGCAGGCTGCTTGGGAGCTGCTGAAACATACGCCAGCGACCGAACCGATTCACTTATCAGTGTTGGAGGCGAAAGCCGCCGAATATCTTAGTAAACGTCGATTAGCCCAGTCTTCGGTCAGCAGGTTGGATGTGGTGGTGTCGAAGTCGGGTGAAATCATGAAAAGCACTCATGATGAATCGGATCCAGTGCCCCTGTTGGAATCAAATCAGATGCTTGTGGAAGTGACGAAGGAAAACCGCCGAACGTTCTATCAAGGGTTCCACATTTCGTTGCCCACATCGTTTGCTCGCCGCCGGTTCGTCAGGACGATTACGGACACCGAATTTTTATTGTCGGACCCTGAGACGAGTGAAGTTGTCATGTCGTTCCCGTTACCGATGGTGGCCTTGAAAGTTGAGGGGAAGTTCGTTTCGTCGTATTCAATTAGAGGTATTCAGATGACTCTAACGACTCGTCAATGGGAGAAGAAAGCTGAGCAGTATCGTGCTGTCATCCAAGCTCGTGAGGATCAAATGCCGGCGTTCTTTGACCATCAGTAGTCGTGGGACAGCTACCAACAGTTCGGGTCTGTTGGTAGCTGTGTACAAAGTATTGAGATCGGTTGTCCACGAAGTAGTGAGTTTCAGTGTCTACGAAGTCACGAGATTTCACACCAGATGGCCGGAAGTGCGGTACCAACAAGCCCTATTCAGCAGGTGTTGAATGAAGACTCTTTCACGCTCTACAGCATGGTGGACGGCGGGCAGATCCTTTCTTTTCCGTTGCCTGTGCGATTGGCATCCAGCGCTCGAGTTGTCCCATTGCGGCAGGTGTATGGCGCCAGGATCCGTGATCCAAAACCGAAATGGACTCAGAAGCGTATTGAATACGCTGCCATCTACTATTCGTCGGAGGCAGACGTGTCAGCCTCAACAAGGCCCGGACTGTAACGCTGGGGCATTATCGGTACTGTGAAATTGGATGTCAGCGATGTTCTGGTTCCGTGTGTCTACGATGTGATGATCATGGTTGTAAACGATGTTTTGAGTGCGTGTGTAAACAAAGTGCTGAGTGATTACATACCAAGTAACCGGACTGGTGGTTCCCACTAACCGCATTCAGCAATTCCACGCAATTGAAGCTTCGATTCGGGAAGGGATAATAGCCCTAGGTCTGAGGGCGCTATTTGCCGTTTGTATTTATACCCTTTTTCGATGATTGACAAAGGCTTTCGGTAAGGAACAACTTCTCCGTCCTTCTTGATTGCGATCGTTTCATCAGAAACGTACCCATAAGATTGAGCAAGAAATCTCGTGGTCGTAGTCTTTCCGCGGCCAGAAGGACCAACTAATACTGCTACGCCGCCATGTAGATCCGCGATACCTCCGGCGTGAAGCATTATCAGGTTTCCAGCGTTGGCTTTCAGGGATGCCAGGGTTACTTGCGTGCTCATCGTGGACTGAATCTGTTCAAAGTTCTCGTCAGGAGAATCGCACAACTTCACGACAGGTTTATCGATCGTAGACTTGATCGGTTCCGGACAATCTTTCCAAGCCAAAGTCAACCGACTCAGAAAGGATTCAGCTACTTGACAATCGCTCGCATCCACACAGCCAACCCGTACCAGTACCTTGGTTCCGAATGAGTTCACGGCTTTCTCGACATAATTGTTAGAGAATCCTCGTTTGTGCATTATTTCTCCGATGGCCTAACACAAGCAGTAATTTTCAATTGATCCAACTTACTCGTCCATTCTCGCATTCATGGAATTTAAAAATGGCTCATTCGCACAGATTTTGTATCTCGCGCATTCCTCTAGCACTGCCGAATAGTCGGCCGCAGAGCAACACACGAAGGTACTTCTGTTCCAAAGGGTTGGTTACTACTCCCGTGACTTAGTAGTCGCTGAGTCCTAATACTTTATCAATCGTCAGCAACAGAGATGTCAACTAACCATATTCAGCACTTTCAATTCTCAAAAAGAAAACAGTATAAAACCCGGTACGATTCGGAATGGGATCAGTAATACTATTTTCAGTAATGTCTAGATGAGTGCCTCGCTTGAGCTGTTCTAAGTAACAGGCCGGTATTTACTCCCCGCCCGTTTTCAAGCTTGACCCCTCCGGGACGATGTTATTGCGCAATGAGGCGAAAACAAACAATTCGACAGCGTGTCGGCAATTTTCCCAGTCTCCGGAACCCCATCTGCTACACACGCCGTATGTAACCAAATACGTCTTCGTTACAACCCTTTGGGGCTGCTACCGCTCCTACTAAGGACAGGACAGCCTCACCATTATTTCTGGAGGTTCAGGCCCGACACCGATGCACGTGCCCGGTTCATTTCCTACGTTTTTTGATAACGTATTTATCCAAATTTCTCTCCCATAATGCGTCAGTGGTCGCTATCTGCTTCGCTGGGTTACCCGCCCAGACGGTATCGGATGGGACGTTCTTCGTGACGACAGACCCGCTACCGATGATTGCACCGCTTCCTATGGTGACGCCCGGCATGACAAGAACATTCATCCCCACAAATGCTCCAGATCCAATCTCAATAGGCGAACAATTGAAATATTCATTCTGCGATACACCCAAGCGGCTCTCCGCCACCCGATCCAGACTATAGTCGTGCGTTAGTAATCTTACATAATGACTAATCACACAACGATCTCCGAGAGTTATCGAACCCGGTTCAGAAATATCAAAATAAGTTCGCGGGCTGATCCAAAGCGGAAGACCCTCAATTGACACGCCTGAACGTTTAAGTATCCACTTGGAGATCTGCCTATATCTCAGCTGGCTGAATCGATCAACTACAGACACCAATGGTAAAGCTCTCGCTAGCATCGGGCTAGTCCTTTCGTATCAGGCACAACGAATTCAAGAAAAGTTTGCAAATCATCCCCAGTCGCCCCCTTCGATTTTGAGTGACATTCGGTATGCGTCTTCTAACGAATTTACGACAGCCTCCATCGAAAACTTGGCTTTAGCAAGCCCGCGGGCGGCAAGTCCCATGGATTCGCGAAGTTCAACGTTTTCAACGAGTAGACGAAGGGCAGCTGTTAGATTTGCTTCACTGGTATCAACTACAATTCCAGCACCAGCGTCAGAGATATACGGTGCCAGTCCACATGAATCTGTCACTACAACCGGTTTTCCAGCTGACATTGCTTCCAACACACCCATCGGAAACGGTTCGTCGACTGAGGGAAGTACAAAAATATCGCACTGGCGGATTCTGCTGTAAGTTTCATCAGGTTCCATTGGGCCATCGATGCTCACATGAGTAGCTGAATTCTCAACAGACCTCCGAAGTTTTTCTTCTTCGCCTTCATCTGGCCCTACGAATGAAACTTTAAACAGTTCTCGGTCGATCAATCCGCTGAGCCTATTCGCCGCTTCGGCCAGAATCACAGGCCGCTTTCTAGCATGCAGTCGCGCCAGAAAGAGAATATCCACAACTTTGCCTGCAGTAACCGGGGCCGGTGAAGGACTATAGTTGGGCACTCCATTCTCGAGTTTTGACAGCGCAACCGTCTCGGCACCTGTCAATTTCTGCAGCGAGGTTTTCTCCAATTCTGTCAACCAAAATATCTTTCGTGCACCTCTCAAGACCCTCCGAGTCGCAAGAAAGTCCAGGAGAATCGCGAGACGCTTATCTGACTCATCTACCATTCCATGGGTCTGGAGGACATATGGCTTCTTAAGTACCAAACATATCAACGCGGCGGGAAGGGTAACGAGATCCCGCGCAAGATGAATGTGTACGACGTCCGCCGATCTAACTAATTTTGGTAGGTGCAGCAACAACAGCGGCGCTGTAACTCCGGCAAATCCCAGCTTTGGAAACAACCTAAAGGCAGGGAATGTTCGGACAAGAGGATTGCCCTTGTCAACGTGCTTTTTTCTTTCGAATGAAGACGCCAGTAACGAGACATGATGACCTCGTTTTGCTAACTCGGCAATTTGATTCTCCGCAACACGCACAGGCCCTCCATAGGCCCCATCAGAACTGACTAGCGTCACGATCTGCACTACCTTCAACGGCACTGTCATTGCTCCCTACTCACCTGCTGTGGAATCCAAAAATCTAGGTCCTATGGGAAGCGCTGGGTTACCCTGCACGATAGTATTATCGGCAACTGATTTCGATACGACACTCAGCGGAGCCGACAAGGAATTAGTGCCCATTTTTACACCACCCAGGATGACGCCGCGGGACGTTACCCAAGCTCCATCACTAATTGTAATCTCTTTAGTGATCAACCCCATGTCCTTGCGGTGTGCATGGCTACCTGTCGTCAGAAATGCTTCTTGGGAGATCACGACATCTGATCCCACATTTATCACATTCTGGTTGTGGAACCAGACCCCTTCGCCGATCCACGAACGGTCTCCAATTTCAAGATTCCAAGGAAAAGACACCCTTGTTCGCGGCCTAAAGATAACATCGTTACCGATCTTCGCACCGAACATTCGTAAAGCTGTCACCCTAATCCTTGAACTTATCTGCCACGAGTTTGTTACAAAAAGCCTCTCAACAATACCCCAACAGTAAATTACAATTTTTGACTTGTTCCATAAAGCATGGCCGCCAGGTGCCTTCGAGAGATCGATTACAATACGTTTACCTTGTTCCGAATCCATAATTCTCCTTTTGTAAAAGTTAGTCCTTATATCTATTTCGCAACAATAGGGTCGGGCGAACCATAAGGTGGTTCACTAAGTAGAAAGCGGAGATTCCCCCGGAAAAAATAATGACGGTGCTTTCTATCGAAAAATTAGCAAGCCACACGAGCAGCACTTCAACAGCAATAATGCAAGGCACGAATAACAAGAACATTTTCCCCCTAATTCGCCCAATGAAGGAGACTTTAGACCATCGAACAAATACAATATAAGCCAGTATATTATACCAAAAGGAAATGTTGAAAACTAGAAGGACGCCTAGATGAAAAATGCAGATCAGTGCTAGCCCAATCCTCCATGTTCTCCATGAAAGCGCGAGTATGAGCAGGGCCCCTTCCAAGGCGACGGTCATCCAGTCGATGGCTTCCCAAAGTAACGGTAAGTGCGTTGAAACTGCTATTTCAGCTAGAAAACCTTCGCGCCCTTTGAAGAAATACTGTGCAATTTCATGACTATAGGCAGCCTGAGAACTAAGAGAAAGCCATCCTCCTCGAAACTTCATCAACGCTGCAGTCAGCATAGCAACTCCAATGGACACTGCGAGAAGTCGCATCGCGCTCAATCCGGCAGTGGCACTGGATTGATTCCCCGAAGTCCGCCCTTGTCGTGAGTCGATAGACAGCAAATTTCCCCAATTAGCAAACGCCATAAACATGGGTGTCAGGGCTAACAAAATAGTATGGTCGATCTTCCCCAAACTAAAACTAAAACCGTACCCCATCAGCAACAGCAATGAGAGCAGAACTGAAGTAATTTTGGTTGTATAGCCAATGAGAACGCAGACGCCTAGAACCGTAACTGCATAATCAAGCATCACGAAAAACCACGGCGGCGGAAATTCCGCCAACAGTTGAAACGGCCCCGGTGGTGGCATATAGGAATTTCTCGGATATTCACCGATCCAACTGAATGTTGGCTTCAGCATCAAGAACAACGAGCCAAAGATTACTCTAGAGATGGCTGTGTCCTTGTCATCATAATCCGAGGCTTTTAGCCATCGGACTATGTCAATTTTTGTGGTCATGGCTTTCCAAAATCCAAGTTTGTAGACGATATAAGGTGTTTCGATACCTGCTTCTGATCTGAGACTCGTAGCTTTATTTCGTACCACTCAATCGTGACTTTAGCGAACTGTTCATGTGGGTAAAGTCTTGTTAGTGAATTTTTGAAAAAACCTAACCAAATATCTGGTTCGATCTCTTTGTCTGGGCCGAATCTTATTGACCAAATCGATATTGGATCAACGGATGAAGAAGGCATAATCTGGTACGGGTCCACTTCAAGCTTCTCTCCATCAACAGTTGTAGCTGTTAGCTTTCCGAAGTCGTACTTGACAGTGCTGTCCGACTGTTCGACTGTTCCGAAGCTCGGTTGAAATAGCGCAGGGTAAGGTTCATGTCCAGAAGCTCGCACTACCAAAACTTCGATTGGAAGCACACAGAGAATAGCAATGAGCCCGATCGCTGGCTTGAAGGATGTCATCGCGCCCCGTAGTGGAGCAATTCGTTCAGTTAGATAGTTCATTACTCGCATAGCCCATGCACCTATCTTGCTCGCCGTCGAACGACCAGTGCGCGTATGAGACTGGTCAAGTACAATATGTCGCTTCGAATAGCTTTGGATACAAGACAGATCAGAGTCATGTAGATCAAGGCCCCAACCACCGCTGCTAGGACTGAAGCTAAACTATTATCGATGAATGAAGCGGCGAAGTACGCCAAAAAGGCGATTGGAGCACCGCATATGGTCAAGGTCCGAATCGCATCAACCATTAGATCTCTTGCTGGAATATTTGCCAGACGCCCGATGTATGAAATCCCCATAGCCCAAACGAGGCAATAAGCTACGCTATGCGCGATGGCAACTCCTAGAGTTCCCCAAAATAGACCAACCAAGGTAATGGCTGCGATCAACGGTTGTGAGATACTCGAGAATCGCAACTGCTGCCGCGTTAGTTTTTTTGAAACAAAGACCCAGAAAGTGACTTGGCTTATCGCTCGGAAAGCGCCGCCTATGCATAATGCAGTAAGTATAGGCGCAACTGGTTCCCACCCTGGTCCTAACAATATTTCAACTATCGGGGAAGACAGACCCGCCATAAGCAGCAATAATGGGGCCGTCAGGTAGAGCGAGATCGACTGCGATTTCCGTATCGCCTGACTGAATCGCTGGTTATTCGTTGACAATTCTGAGAGTAATGGAAGCGCGACTCGTGTCATTGGAGCATTAATTTGGTTCAGCGGCATCAGGCAGAGCTGAAAAGCTCGATTGAATATTCCCAGTTGGCTTGCCCCTAACGACACTCCAATGCCCATGCTCGGAGCATTCTGGGCAATGACAGAGAGGATTCGAGTGCCTGCGACATGTCCACCCGCTACAACGAATTCTCGGATCGGGACTTGTTTTGTGGGCCGGTTTGGGGTCCAACCGCTGAGTGTCCATGAAAGTAGAAGCGTAATAAGCGATAAACTTATTTGTTGGGCTGCTAAAGACCAGATACCGCAATCATGAACTGCCAGAGTGACGGCTATAGACGTCGATATGATTTGGGGAGCCAGATCAATTAGCATTAGCGCTCTAAAACGCAGCTGCCGATTCACGCTCGTAATGAATTGGGTCGACATGCCGTTCAGAGTAAACACTATGGCAACGACAAGCGCAACATCAACGATTTCAGGTTGATCGTAAATCAAGCCAAGTAGTGGCGCCGCTAGCAGCATGACAACCGTGCAACCGAAACCAATTCCAGTGTTGACCCAAAACAGATTGCTTTGTTGCATCGGGGAAATGGTTCGGGCATTGAGAACTGCAGTTGAAAGTCCGAAATCGCGAAGAACTTCCGCCATTGTGGTCACGGCCAACACCATGGCCATCAAACCAAAAATTTCTGGTGTGAGTAACCGGGCAAGAACAACCGTTGAAACAAATTGGAGGACCAGTTTGATCAATTGACTAGTAAGTACAGTTGCTCCGCCGCGAGCAGCTATCGATCTAGTGTCATCAGAGTTGCCTCCATTGTCTTTCCCCATCTAGCAATCTTCCAGTTGAGAAGGTATTGGAGCGTACTCCGTGACTGCTCTCGCAGCTTGCGCTATAGCAATGCTAGAGCTTTCTGAGCGTTCCAAGACACAATTAACGAAGCCTCGAATTTGATCGGTTGAAAGGGATGTAGCGTCTAGACTCATGTCTTCCAACCCGGCAGCTTCCAAATGCCTCCCGACTTTGTCATCAGCATGTTGCATAAAGCCAATGGGCAAAGCTCCCTCAGTAGCTCCAATAATTAGCGAGTGTATTCGGTCCGACATTACGATAACCGCTTCCGAGTAGACCTGTCGCACTTTTTTCTCCTGCTCGACGGCACTCGTATCTGAACTCCAACCCAGAAAATTGGCGCCAATTTCGCTTGCGAATTGTTCCATTGCAGCATGGTCACTTCTAACTTGCACTACGACAATCAGCTGCAACCTCAATTGTAAAGCCACCTCTTTTAGGGCGATTCGGGCACTCTCGTTCAGATGAAAGTTCTTTCCCCTGAATGACAGTGCGAGAACGTCCCGAGGAGCTTGTTCCGGTCCACGGCCGCTCTCGATTCCATACTCATCAAAGGCAAGATCTGGCATGACATTGCCATGTCCAAGCCTCCTTTGGGTTTGGCTGTCTCTAACCACAACTTTCTCGGCTAGTCTTGACAGCATCCGAATTGGAACAATCCATATTGTTTCTTCCGAATAAAGGCCCGAGCCCAAATTATGGACTTTTCCCCCTGTGGCACGCACGAGAATCAATACGGGAAGCATTAGCAAGTTCCAGACGCCAACTGATTTTATTTCACGCACCTCTCCTGGAGGGAAATACAAGTGAGCACGTCCACGCACGGCCGAAAGTAGAAGTGAAAAATACCATTTCGAGCTTGAATCGAATATCTCTACGTCGTGTCCGTGCGTGGTCGCTCTAATATAGTCTTGGCTACTGCTTCCAAAGTACACAGCCGGCCGGCCATCGCCGACGACGTGTTGCAACAAACGCCTACGGAGCACGATGTCCCCAAGGTTGTCATCTTGACCAAGCAACCACATGTAGGGCTTGCGGACACGGTTCATGAATCATCCCTCTCCCGTTTATCGAGCTTGACTTGCTCGTTCATAAGTCTAAGTTCTTCGATTATGGAACTTGCGTAGTGGTCCCACGTCATGTTGAGTTCGCGCGTCACCCTAGAAACTTTACGGGCGTTCTCTAGCCGATCGCTCGACATCAGTACATTGACATCTGCACACGCCTTGCGTAACTGCGCAACATTCTTCGGATCAACCAGCCTCGTTGCCGACCGGTCAAGTACTTCGGCAGCTCCAGTGGTGTTCGTCACGATAACCGGGAGTCCGGTTGCTGCCGCCTCTAGCACCGTCAATGCAAATGTGTCTTCCAACGAAGGGAAAACGAAACAATCGGCATCTGCTAGTTCTCTAGTCAATTCTTCGTGAGGGAAAGTCCCCAGGTAACGGACATTACTTGGCAACTTTTCAACCAAAGTCTTCTGCGGTACAGGTCCAATTAGGCATAAGTCAACGTCTAGCCCTCTAACTGCTTCAAGTAAAAAAGGTATACCTTTTCGATAGCTTATTTGGCCTACATAGATAAGCCGTGGTCGCTCACGGATGGGACACGTCGGCTCCGGATCAGATGAATAAAACTTGCTAAAGTCGACTCCGTATGGATGGACTCGAATCTTCCCTCGGCTGATTCCTTGCTCAATCAATTGATCGGCAACAAGATTTGATGGCACAAGTAAGACATCCGCGAGTAGCATTTCAGACGAAACTCTATCTCGAACTTTATCACTAACCAGTTCGGAATTGCCTTCACCATTCGGATAAGCATCCAACAAGGCTAAATTATGGACTTCTGGGTGAGCATCTACACAATTCAAGACCTTCAGACAGTTCGGATTCTGCTGAAAAATGTTCAAGGCAGCTTCCGGCATAGCGATGACTACGTCTGATGTAATTGCGCGTCTGGAAATGACATCGTCAAACTTGCACTTCAGCCAAGAGTTATAGGTTGAAAGAACTCGGTAGTTCTTTGTTGACGAGGCGAAAAGTCTACCCAATTCAAGCAACGGGCTCATCTCGGCGCTTCTAGTTAGGTTACCAATTCCCCGCTCAAGCCTTCTGGCCACATTTCTTGAAATAGGATCCACAATTCGAGCTAGCGCTCTTAGGTAGCGTCTCGATGGCGTATAAAATGATTCGAGTGCCCCCACTGATTCCGCATATTTCGCAATTCTAAGAATCGATGCCTCTGGGTACGGCGCAACTACTGTAACGGTAATCATTTGTCCTTTCCTGCCGTGCGACCATTGACCATATCGCTTTCTAGAACCATGGAATCCATATTTTTTGAAATCCCAAAAGTTGCAATTGCTGTTAGAAGAGGGATCCAGTAGAACTGTTCAACAAACCAGGCAGACGTCGATGCGAAGACCAGGCACGCTACGCCAAGTGACGCTGAGAATCCCCAGAGTTCCTTGTTCTTTAAGGTCTGAAAGAGAATATATATGGCGATAATGCTTGCTCCGAGAAAGACAAAAAGTAATAATATTCCTCCTTGGAACCATGCATGTAACAGATAGTTGTGAACGACCGTCTTGCCATCGTCCGTCACCGCATTCGTTGAGTCCATACCGACACCTAGGAAGGGGTCACTTCTGATTCTCTCTAATGCGAAGGTATAGGTGTCTCGTCGCACGTTTATCGAAGATGCGCCTCCTGAAGACTCCGTAACGGTGACAAAGCGATTAGCGATAAATTGAACTGCCGATAAATATATCGCGTGAAACTTCGGCAACATACTTAGCGCTACGGCCAATAGCAGAACTCCGGGCAACAGTTTTCCAATATGCCTCCGATGTATGTACGACAGCAAAAGTAGTCCGACAAGCGTCGAAGAGATCGCTGAAAGGCTGCCCGTTGCCAGGAGAGCTGCAAAGTTAATTAGCGCAACACCAGTCAGCAGAACGGTAGGCTTTGCTCCCCTTCTCAGAAGTAGTGCGACAGTTAGAAGTACAGCACAGAGCGCCATAAACCCTAGTCGGTTAGGATGACCAGCCAGACCAGCCGCTCTGTCGTTCATGACGCCATCTTCGACAATGACTACACCAGCCATACTTGTGAGTCCGACCAAGGCCGAGATGGATTGTGAGGACAAGAAGCAAATAACCAACCACGTCCCAGTTTTACGACCACGAGCCGACCTGGCTAGCGCGAACGGTGCGCATCCAAACATTGCTGCGAATAGGATAGAAACGGTGAAGCTGTCTTCAACGTTGGAACTCGTTCCCGAAAATAGTCCGGCCACCGGAATCAGAAAAGCGCTTAGAATCCAAAATTTTGCGGCAATCGGTCGGACGCCCGGGCTGGAAAATGCTGAAATAAATAGCACTAGGACAATGCAAAAAACAGCGATCTGATAAATCCTGCCCTCGAGATGGCGTTGAAATGGTAAGATAAATACCACAAGGCCCATTAGAAAGCTAATTAGTTTTTGCATTTAAAAACACTCTTCTATCAAGGTTTATGACCATTTTCGCCCGTTGGATCAGGGGAGATTCATGGCTAATATTTATTTTTGTTCTCATTCAAATCGCGCAACCTCAGTCCTCGATAATCGATGACTTCATTCTTTTCTAGCATGTCGTATTCGTTGGCTGGTGCCGCCAATCCCCTGCCCTAGAACCGATCCACTACGCGCCCCAAGTTTCTTGTAGTATTTAACGCGAAGAAGAATGCGTCTGCCAGATTAGTCACTACCGCCAAATAGTGACGGTTTGAACATTTGCGACTGATGTGGTAGTACATTCATAATCTGCACATAGTCGACAATTGAGAGTTCCAGACTCCAGTGCCCATCATCTCTCGAGCCGGGCAAAGAACGCCACTCTTTTGGCTTAGATGCCCGAATATGAAATTGTGGGTCTCGTTCTCCAATCAGCTAACGATTACAGGTGGCTGGCTGATTGGTCGTGCCCAGGCTCAGCTTCTTCTAACAGGGGTGCCCCCATGTTAGAAGTCAAGCAACTTTCAGCTCTGGAACATCGTAAAGTGACCCCTCTCGGGCCATAGCGAACACAACCCATGATCCATCTTTGAGCTAATACGATGAGTGCCTGATTACGGCTCTTACCTTGTGCTCGTTTACGGTCGTAGTAGTCGCGGCTGGTCGGATACTACGCTGTACCCTGGTTCTACTACCGCGAGGTTTTCATTAATTTCTAGCGTTCTTCATGTCAACACCGCCGCAAAGACTCCTGTATAGGTCGAGGCCAAGCATTTTCAAGTTGTGCATCTAGATGCTTTGTGCAGACATTGGAATCTCAAGACGAGGCATTCAAAGTAACCTGATTGCGCACAATGTTTTGCGGAATGTATTATATTGACCGTTCCTCATTCGCGAGTCACTTCACGATTGCAGGTGATTCCCGCTATCAGCATGCGCGTTGATATCTATTGGAAGGTCATATAGCTCTGGAGATAACTTTTGATGAATGGTTAGAACGTAGCATCAATCGTGTAGTCATAGCGGATCCATTGTCCGGACAGTCTGGCGTTCATGGAATTCCACATTTTTTGTTATTTTTTTCGAGGTAGAATGAAATAGTCAGCTTCGATGGGATTCCTTCAGGATGATGTTGAGGTCTGTATGAGGTCGCTGAGACAAGTTCATGAAATGTGCGTTCATATTTCTGGATATATCGTACGGCACGATGAATGAGACTGGAGTGGACGTCGTTAAATGTCCGAAACGCCCATTCAAGAAAGTATCGATAATTACACTTAGTCGATTCTGATCTTACCGACTCAGGGATCAATCACACTTTTCAGAAATTGCCAAACGTTCCATTTGATGAGAAAACGTATCGTTATGATTCAGATGAGATGCGAAAAATAGGAAATCATGAACCCGCTTGGAGTAGCTCGTGAAAAATAGTGTTAGCGTCGTAATACCAACGGTAGGTCGGGAATCCTTGTATTCTGCAGTCGAATCGGCAATACTTCAAACCACTGCGCCTCTCGAAGTTGTCGTCTGTGCTGATACTCTCAAACCCCTCCATTTACCCGACGACGACCGAATTAGAGTCGTTCGCGTGGGCCCAAATGCTGGTGGAAATGTTGCCCGGCAAACAGGAATTGAGGCTTCCAGGGGTGACTACATTGCGCTGCTCGATGACGATGATATTTGGCTTGCAAACAAGCTTTCGCATCAACTTGCACAAAGACGAAAATTGAACTTGGAGAAGGATGGACACTGGCTCCTGACAACTCGTGTTATTGACACCGACGGGAAAATTCGTCCGTTGCAGGAGATGCGGTCTGGAGACGATCCCATTGATGTCCTTTTCCGTCGAACGAAATTCCGAGAGGGTACCGGAAAACTTCATACTTCTACGTGGTTCTTTCCTCGATCATTTGGTATGGAAAATATTTTTGATCCTAATATTCGTTTCCATCAGGACCTCGATTGGATAGTTTGTGCACGGCAAAATTTCGGCTCGTTCACAGTAGAGCAGTCAGCATTTGCGGATACGGTGTGCGGCGAGACGGACGGTTCCGTTGCGAAAACCATTAGTTGGAGGGGATCCGCTGATTGGTGCTTGGATAAGCTAGGAACCACGTCATCTCGAATCAGAGGCGACTTCTTGGTGCATGTGTCCTTCTCGCGCGCACTGTCAGCAAACGACCCGAAAGTCGCATTCTCTGCCTTCAAATTTGCAGTCCAAAATGGTCGCCCTGGATTCTACGGATTCAGCACGTCATTAATAAAGCTAGTCAGACTATGTGTAAGCTCACTTTCTAAAAACCTGAGGGCAAAGTAGACACTCCGATTCCGACACATTACTGGGTATCCGTGTTCGCCCGGGAAATTCATGATGATGGTCGGAATTATCTGACTAATAGGATGAAAAGATGACCTGAACCCGGAAATTGGTGGAATCTAACCAACATCCACGCAGCTCAAAGGATAATTTTGTCAGTGCATCATGCCACCCAGGTTTTCCCTGCGTTCCAGAACCAATGCACCACCCACTCACTGATATTTCACGCAGACCTGCAGGTGCTCACCGGACTCTTGAACCATTGAGCAAAAGTATTTGGAAGCACGTGTGCAGTGAAACGGTAGCAGTGTTACCTGAATCGAATAGCCTCGAAGAACGGCTTCATCACGCTCACCGTCGCAGCCCTGTCGCCGTTCTGCAACAAATTCTCCGGCGAGGCCGTAGTCATGCGGAGCATGTTCGGCATGTTGAGTTAGGTCCTTCCACTCGTTATCATACGAGTCCGTTCAAAATCGGCTCACTGCACCAAGCACCACATCATGAACGGCTGGCGGTCTTTTGTGCGAAGTTTGGACGCGACCGGTGACCCGAGACAACTGGGGATTGATTCGCGGAGCCAAGGTACTTGGCTGATAAAAGAAAGGCGACCTGGAACCGGTGCGCGCCCTACTTCCTTGAATGAATTGACACAGGCCCAGTTTTGGGATGAAGGAGTCATTCAGAATCAGATGACAATCGCGTAGTCACTGGGCCGTCCAACGGGACTTGGCTAGGCACACTAATAGACTTTTACATTCAGTTCGACACGTAATGCAGAATTATCACAATTCTGCGTAATAGGATTGGCTCATCCGTTCTATCTCAGGCTTTGACGTTAGGATAATTATGTTTTGTCGACGGCCCCGACTCGAAACATTTCTGTGAGGACAACATTGAACTACACTCAGTGGGTTCCTGTTTCTTTGGGTGCGTTGGATGTACGAGATGAGCTCGGATATCAAGAAGCCGAAATCCTCGTTATTCCAGTAGCGCCGTCACCAATGCTTGCACTCAACCCAGAAGCCAGCGCACTTTGGCGGCAACTCATTGGCGGACCGGTTTGTGAGACAACTTTGAATGAGACCGAGCAGAAGATGCTTCGTGAGTTCGGAGATTACGGTATCGCGAGCACAAACGAGGATCATTCTTTCAGGGTTCGCAAACTCTCAAAATCATGGATGTTATCCCCACAACATGAACTTGTGTATGCGCTCATTTCTTCCCTAATGAAGCGTCACTCTGTAGACGGAGTTTTCATCAAAGGCCCAGTATTGGCAGCACAAGCCCTACGAGAAAAGAAACACTCTGGTGACGTCGATGTCTGGGGTACACCTGAATGCTTAGAACTTTTGGAGCAAGAGCTGCCCAAATGGGGATGGAGTATACAGCCAGACGTTTGGCGCGAAACTTCAGCCAATCATTCCACGACATTCATACCTAGTACTTGGGGGTGTGAAATAGACCTGCACCGTGAGTTCCCTGGTTTTAACAACGTTGCCGGCAAGGAATTGCTTGATATTCTAGATAATTCACACATAACGAAATTTGCGACTGCCGAAGGTCGGGTGCCAGCTCCTGTACACAATGCCATCATCGCGTCCCTCCATCTATTGCGCCCAGAAGTTGGATATACGGTTAGTGAAAACAGGATCTTCGAAGCTGCAGAAATACTGAAAAGTGCTGGTCCTGAGACCTATGAAGAAGCGTGCAAACTTAATGTGGCGGTCCCCTTGAGGCCTGCACTACGTACGGTATTCAAGGGGCTTGATCTTCCTCCTATCGACGAAGGGGAATTCGATTGGGGGTGGCGCGCAGCGCCGAGCCGCGCTGTGGCATACATGCGGATCTTAGCCTCAACCCCTGCAAAATCTAAGGCACGGATTGCTTGGAGTCTGCTCTGGCCAGGAGCGGACGTTATTCGGAGTTCAGACGTTGCAGCGGGGAATTCTACAAGATCTTTACTATTTGCCCGAGTCAAACGGTTTGTGAGAGGAATTAGAGATTTTATTGCACCCCGACGCTCCTAACAGTGACCTAGAAGAGGCCACCTAGACAAAAGGTAAGCCGAACGGAATGTACGGCATCGATCTCCTCATAGAATCCGCTTCATATCGCTTCGCCTTCGGATATCAAATCTCAAGTAACTGTTCAGATTGACGACGTCCCTGACCGCACGCGAGAGGATTCTTGCACAATATCTGACTAGCTAATTTGCAACTGACGACATGGGGTCCTCGAGTTGATTGATCTTTCTTGTATTACTTCTAAACTTGTTTCCCAAGGTGGCTATTTCCCAGCCTGATTCTTGCCATGCTCTTATATTCAAGACATTACGGGCATCGATGATATTCTTCGCGCTCACATTTTCTTGTAGGTCGTCTGGCGACAAAACACAAAATTCGGGCCATTCAGTCAGTAGGACCACAAGGTCTGCAGCAGTTGTACAGTCGGTAACAGTTTCGGCGAAATGAAAGTTCGGTGCAATCTTTGAAGCGTTTTTGCTCCCTTTGGGATCGTATACGCTAATTGCCGCTCCAGCATCCGACATTCGCATCGCAATTTCCAGAGCAGGTGAGTCTCTCACGTCATCGCTATCTGGTTTGAACGTAATTCCCAAGACTCCAATCTTCTTCTCCGACAGTGATCCCAACATCTCCTCGGCTAATTCAAGTACCTTACTTCGTCTGCGAAGATTGATATTGTCAACTTCGGTTAGGAACCGTACCAAGTGCACGAGCCCTAGTTCTTCCACACGCGATTGTAGGCTTCTAATGTCTTTAGGCAGGCACCCCCCTCCAAATCCAACGCCTGCATTTAGGAATCTACGTCCGATCCTTGCATCGCGTCCCATAGCATCGGCCAGTGCACGAATATCTCCACCGACCAATTCCGTTATCTCCGAGAACGCATTTATGAATGAAATTTTCGTGGCCAAGAATGCATTTGCAGCTACTTTTACCAGTTCTGCGGTTTCAAAATCGGTGCTTATGAATGGTACTTCCCGTGCGAGTGAGTTGGCATAGAGCTGCCTAAGAGTCATTTCAGCCGCCGGTTCGTCGACGCCAACGACAATGCGATCTGGGTCCAACGTATCCGTGACAGCGAATCCCTCACGTAAGAATTCTGGATTCCAAGCCAAAAGAATATCGACGTTGGGGTTCTTTTTTTCTAAGACTAACGATCTAAGCCTGCGAGCAGTGCCTACAGGAACGGTGGATTTACCGACTATTAGAGAATTCTTGGTGATATTCTGCGCCAACGACGTTACAGCAGCTTCGACGTACGAGAGGTCAGCGCCGATTCCGTTGGATTTCTGTGGTGTTCCGACGCCAACAAAATGAACATCGGCCCACGACCCAATTTCTTCGTACGAAGTCGTGAAACGTAGCCGGCCTGTCTGTACGTGTTTCAAGAGCAGAGCTTGTAGATCGGGCTCGTAAAACGGGAGTTCCCCTCGGGTTAAACGGTCAATCTTCAATTGGTCTATGTCAACGCCAATGACTTCATGACCTAGTTCCGCCATACAAGCAGCATGTGTGGCGCCCAGATAACCAGTCCCAATGACTGAGATGCGAAGTGACACGATTTCCCCTTTAAATATCGGATTCAATTTGTAACATCATCGGAGGTGAAAGCTGAGAGAAACCCGCATGGATTTGCAACATGCCGCATGGATGTAGTGGCAGGTTTGCCCGAAAGACGCCTTAGCCACGGAACGACTCGCGATTATTTCGGAACCATTCGACTGTTTGCTGAACACCTCGCTCCAGACTAATTTGAGCGGTCCAACCTGCGGCAGTGAGTTTGGAAACATCCATGAGCTTGCGGGGTGTCCCGTCAGGTTTGGAACTATCCCACTCTATCGAGCCTTTGTAACCGACAGCGTTCGCAACCAAATCTGAAAGCTCGCGAATTGAGATGTCGGAACCGACACCAACGTTGACTTGTTCAGAGCCATCGTAGTTCTCAAGGAGAAACAGACAAGCATCCGCCATGTCATCGACGTGAAGAAATTCTCGCAACGGTGCGCCGCTACCCCAGTTCGTAACAGACGTAACACCCCGACTTGCGGCTTCTTCGTAGCGACGAATCATGGCCGGAAGTACGTGTGAGCCTGTGGGCGAAAAATTATCACCTGGTCCGTACAGGTTTGTCGGCATAGCTGATATCCATGCTTTGCCGTGCTGACGTCTGACGGACTGTACGTGCAATATCCCAGCAATCTTGGCGATGGCATAGGCATCATTCGTAGGTTCCAAATGTCCCGTCAGCAGGTATTCCTCTTTGAGAGGCTGAGGTGCCAGTTTTGGATAAATACAGGACGATCCCAAAAATAAAAGACGCTCGACGTTTTGACGAAGAGCCGCATCCAATACGTTTACCTGGATTTGCAAGTTCTCACTTAGGAAATCAGCAGGGAAAGAGTTGTTCGCCAAAATTCCGCCTACTTTTGCGGCCGCGAGAACAACGTATTCTGGTTTCGCAACGGAGAAGAACTGAAACACGGCTGAACGATCTCTCAGGTCAAGTTCGCTTGAGGTACGTCCAATAAGGTTCGTAAATCCCGCGGCCCTTAGCTTTCGCCATATTGCCGAGCCCACGAGACCTCGGTGCCCAGCAACATAAACTCTTGCATCTCGTTCCAGGGTTTGCGGAACAAATGAAGAACTGTCCACGTACTAGCTCACCTGCCAGCTCGGGAGATTCACCGAATCAATCCATGAACTTCCGGCAGTCTTTAAAGACGCCACGTCGGCTTCTACCATAATGCGGGCTAGCTCGGGAGTTTTGACAGTTGGAACCCAGCCCAACTTTTTCTCGGCTTTTGAATAGTCACCGATCAACGCATCGACTTCAGTCGGGCGAAGGTATCGTTCGTCGAATCGAACATACTCTTCCCAGTTTAGACCTGCATGTTCAAACGAATATTGCAGGAAGTCACGGACAGAATATCCAGCACCGGTGGCCAACACGAAGTCCTCTGGCTCATCTACTTGCAACATACGCCACATTCCCTCAACATATTCCGCTGCATATCCCCAATCTCGTACGGCATCCAGATTTCCCATATAAAGCTCGTTCTGTTTTCCTGCCTTGATGGCGGCTACTGCACGAGTGATCTTACGCGTCACGAAAGTTTCCCCGCGTCGTGGGGACTCATGGTTAAACAGGATTCCGTTAACTGCAAACATTCCATAAGCTTCACGGTAGTTCTTGGTGATCCAGTAGCTATAGACTTTCGCTGCTCCATATGGGGAACGAGGGTAAAAAGGAGTTTCCTCATTTTGTGGAGGAGGCGTGGCTCCGAACATTTCCGACGAGGAGGCTTGGTAGAAACGAGCATCGACATGGGCCATCCTCAACGCTTCTAGAAGTCGGACCGTACCAATTCCGGTGGTGTTTCCCGTATGCTCGGGCTCGTCAAATGAGACGCGTACGTGAGATTGAGCAGCTAGATTGTACACTTCAATTGGATTGATCTCTGAAAGAAGAGTTACAAGTCTTGCTCCATCCGAGAGGTCTCCATAATGAAGGTATAGTCGGGCACCGGTTGAGTGCGGGTCCACATAGAGATGATCGATTCTCGAAGTATTAAATGTCGACGCCCGGCGAATCAGACCGTGAACTTCGTATCCCTTGCTCAGTAACAGTTCCGCTAGGTACGAGCCGTCTTGCCCTGTGATTCCAGTGATTAGAGCTTTCTTGACCAAATTCTTTCTCCTACTAAACTCTGACGCAGTAATCCTGGTCATTCTAATACCAACTAAATCATAATGCGGGAAGCCTAAGAATTGGTGTTCGCCACTAATGTTACCCATTCCGAAAATTTCGACAATGCAATATCTCGACTTAGCACAGTTTGAGCGTAAGGGACCCCAGCCTTGCCGAATTTCCTTCTTGCTGCCGGATCAGCTGCCAGCGATTCAACAGTCTCTAAAAGTAAGGAAGGATTACCTGAAATTATGTGAATTCCTGAACCTGAGCTAATAATTTCATCTGCCGTGGCGCTATCCGGCTCCGTGGCGGCAACGATAGGCTGGCCGGTAGCAAAGTAGGAGGTCAACTTACTCGGTACAGACATTTCTCTGACACCTGGTAGCTCATTAACAAGAAGTACATCAGCGGCCTGCAAAGCTGAAACAAACTCCCGTTCAGGCAACGGGGCAAGAAAATCCAGGTTTGTAACTCCTTCGGCCTGAATCTCCAGCGAGGCTCGACGATTTCCATCACCTAAGAGAACAAATCTCACTTTATTGCCATTGGACATAGCTGCACGAGCAGCTTCAATAACGTTACCCAAGTCTTGTTTCACACCCATATTTCCAGCGTGAAGGGCAACAACTTCATCGTCAGCCCAACCAAGACGTCGCCGTGCGGACATACGATCAATGCTGTTGGAAACTTCAACATGGGACCAGTTCCGGATAACTCTTACTTTGTGTTCTGGAACCCTTAATTCCTGAACAAGGTAGTTTCGAAATCTCTCGTGAATTACGACGACTTCGTTTGCCGAGCGTAAGATCAATCCTTCGAATGCCTTCATGAACTTCGAAACTACCGAGCTGCCACCTTTCGTTTCCTCAAGTCCCCTACTGTAGATATCTTGAATCCAGATTCCAACGGGGACTCCTTGAAGTCGTGCGCGCGAAACGGCAATTCCTGAGGCAAACAAAGCTGGGGATACGGACAGCACAGCATCTGGGTGACCCCACCGGCATAAAACTGTCCTGACGCCGAAGGATAGTTCCATGTGAAGTCGTGACAGGAAGTTTGGTTTCTTAGGAATGTAGTGCCGAAGCCTTGTCACGCTCACGCGGTTCAAAATTTCGTTGATTACAAAACCGCCGTAACCACGCAGTGGCACCCATTGTGGATAATGCGGGTAACCAGTGAGAGCCCGAACTTGAAATCCGTCGCTGGCTAGCCCCTCAGCCAACTCAGTAGAGTACGGAGCTATGCCAGTCTGCTCGGGCGCGTAGTTAAGGCTTAATAAGAGCACCGAAATTTCGCGATTTAACATAGCACTGGCACGCTGGTCGAAGTTGTCAGATGTAGTCACGAGGATATCTTAACTCGTCACTGAATACTTGATCGCATTGTTGCGATGAAATCCGCTGCCAGATTCCCGCGGAATACACTGAATTCTCATCCTCCATGTCTAGAGATATGGCGGGCACACTTCAAAAACGGATTCAATAACCTAAACCCGACCGGCGCGTTAATGCCTGCGTGAACCACACTGGGTGTTAATTTGTGGGTATGCCAAACCCCGAAGTCACCGACGCCGAACGCCACCTGCTCAAAGACTACAAGAACACTGCTCCCCACAAACTCGTGGTGAAGAAAGCAGAGGCACTCTTACTGCTTTCTGCGGGTGTTGACCCGGTGATTGTTGCTGACTTCGTCGACCGTGAACCTTCCACGCTGGAGGACTGGGCCCGGGACTGGAGTAAGCAGCGTATGGCGTCCTTGTTTACAGGTCACGCAGGAAACCTGAACCGTAGTTTCCTCACTGAGGAGCAACGAGAGATTGCCGCTCAGGTCCTCTCCCAGCCACCAGGTGACCAGTACTTGCCAGCACAGTTCTGGGATGTTCCGAAACTAGATCACTGGTTATCCACGACGTTCAACGTTGAATATGCGTCCGCGACTTAGTATCAGTTCTTGTTGCGCATGGCGGGGTTGTCTTTTCACAAGCCGGAGAAGTTTGACCGCAGACGAGGTGATGACAAGGCCATTGACCTGCGGATCAAAGAGATCCGTGAAGAACTCACGGTCCCGTTAGCTGATCAGGAAACACTGGTCTTCGCTGCTGATGAGGTACGTATTGATCAGGAAGCCGTTGTCCGGCGGGCTTGGTATGAGAAGGGCACGAAAACCGTGGTGAAGGTTGACCGGCAGAAGGCTTCGCAGTCGTTTATCGGGTTCTTGGATCAGAATACGGGCCAGTGTTTGACGTTGCGGTTGGATTGGCAGAACGCCGCCACGATCCTTGAAGCTGTGCAAACGTTGGTGGGGTTGCATCCAGGGAAACGGATAGTGATTGTGTGGGATAACGCGACGTGGCATAAGAACCAGTTGCTACGTGCAGAGCTAGCTCAGGGCGAAACGTTGCAGGATGTTCATTTGATCAGTTTTCCGCCGTACGCTCCGGATCATCATCCGATTGAGCATGTGTGGAATGATGCGAAGAACGCGATCAGTAATGTTCAGCGTGATGACTTTGAATCGACGGTGACGGCGTTTGAAGCGCATATCCGGTCACGGTTGTTTCATTACAAGATCTGAGGTTTTGGCTGACCGATTTTGAAATGTGAGAGCCATACGTCTATCAGAACGAGAATCTCGATGTTCACACGAATAAGCTCGACAACTACAAAATTCATGACTTCACGAGAGGAAGTGATTGGGGAAGTCAAAACAATCAGAGGTTTGACTATTTATCGTCATCACAATATATGTTTTTAACAAATAATTGAACCGTAAACCTCGGAGACTCAAATGAATTACTGTCCATATGATCGTTGACCCCTGCAACAGGTGCAACTATGATGCCGACTAGCATGAAGGTGAAAGTCGACGACGATATAATTGCGAATCTAGATTCTTGATGACAATAGTGACTACGTCTAGAATTTGGAACGTCCCAATCCTGCGGGAAGAGGGTCTACCGTGACTGTCGAGGCAGTCAGGAGATTAGTCTGGTTGGGTCCCTTTAAGCAGCCCAGCAGCTATGCGATAGCCAACTGATTCTCTCTAACCCATTCATCCCAAAACCGGGACGGCGTCAACCCATCCAAAGAACCATGGGGACGCTCATGATTGTAAATGTCCTTCCATTCATCAGCCAAATACTTCGCTTCCACCATAGTGTCCATAATTTCCCCGGAAAGCTGTTCACGTCGGAACTGCGCATTGAACGACTCGATAAAACCGTTCTGCCAAGGTGAGCCCGGATCGATAAACGCAGTGGACACCCCCACAGTGTTGCACCATTCCACCAGCGCGCCAGCAGTGAACTCAGGACCGTTATCACACCGCACAAACGCCGGCTGAATCCCAGTTTCAGCAATGATGTCCTCTAGAACAGCAACCACATCAGCAGCCTTGAAAGACCGCCGCGGAATAATCGCCAATGCTGTTCTCGTGTACTCATCAATGACATTGAAGAACCGGATATGACGGCCACAAGAGGTGACATCCGACTGGAAATCAAAGCTCAGCACATGCATCGGATACTCGGCGGTCAGTCGCTTTTGCTCGCCGGCTCCAGGGCCGGTACGGCGCTTCTTTCGACGCTTGGGCTTACAGACCAGGCCTTCTTCTCTCCATAATCGTCTGATGCGCTTGCTGTTCAAGACAGTGTCTTTCCACCGTTCGGTGGCCAGCAAGTGCCAGCGGGCTTTGCGCCATCGCCAGGTTGGATGCTTAGACGCGATGGCCCTCAAGTCGGCTCGTAGCTGCGCTTCGTCAAAGCTCATCGGTGATTTTTTCTTACGTAGTGCAGAGCGGTTCTGGCCCAGAACTTGGCAAGCGAAGCGTTCGGACGCCGGTGAATTTTTCCATCGCCATCCGTACAGCACGGCGGCGTGGTTCGGGGCTTAGAATTTTCCCTTGGCTACCTCGGTAAGGATGTCGTTGGCGAGCATCTGATCAGCGAGCAGCTTCTTGAGGCGCGCGTTTTCCTTCTCTAGCTCTTTGGTACGTTTACTGGCTTCAGCGTTTTTCTCGGACCCGTACTGGTTGATCCAGCGGTACCAAGTAGCTTCAGTGATCTGAAGTTCCTTGATGACCTCGATCATCGAGTGTCCGTCGTTGAGCATCTTTTGTCCTTGACGGACTTTAGCGATGACCTGATTGTTCCGCGATCCTTGGAATCTTCACTTCGCTCCAAAATCATGTCCAAGTTATCTCGACCAAGTGAACGAATCAGAAAATCCGCAGAACATTCCGTCTTAATGTTTCAGCTGGAATTGTGCGCTGAGCTAACATGATACTAACCGATGTAACAATCTCCTGCTCTTCGGGCAGAATACCGGAAGGCCTCCTGTTCGTGGAGCTAAAAGACTATTGGCGAATTTTTCGTGCTCATTGGATCACCATTTTAGCCATTACACTCATTGGTGGGCTCGTGGGTCTTGGATGGGCAACCGTCCAGCCGAAGGTATATTCAGCATCCGCTAGCGGCCTGCTGACAACCGGAGTAAACAGCGATATCAGTACTGCAACCGTTGGCGAAAACTACGCCAAGTCCCGGATTAAATCTTACGCTGACATCGCGAAGTCTGTCTCTGTCGCCCAAATTGCGGCTGCTGACCTCGGGGTAACTACAGACCCAACTGAACTTCTGCGGAAAATCTCGGTGACCAATCCTGACGACACGGCGACGATGAAAGTTACCGCTGAAGGAGACAGTCCTGAAAACGCTCGCGACCTTGCAGAAACTTGGGTCAAGGCCATCGGTCAGCAGGTTTCGGAAATTGAGAATGCCGACGGCACCGGTACGAGTCAGAGCGCAAAATCAATTGTCTCGTTTAGATCTTTGGATTCGGCTTTGCTTCCATCGAGTCCACTCTTCCCAAATACTAAGCTGGCGCTCGCAATCGGATTGCTGATTGGTGCCCTCACCGCGGTTGGATATGCTCTACTACGCAATATCTTTGATCGCCGCGTACATTCGGTTGAGGAAGTTGAGCGCGAAACTGAAGTATCCGTCATCGGAACGATCCCGCATTACAAGGGATTCACTCAAGATAAACGAATGCTCGAAAGCAGCGGCGGCAATGATAATCATGAAAATGGCCGCGAAGAGTACGCAATAGCAGAGTCACTCCGTGAATTGCGGACGAACCTGCAGTTCATGAACATTGATAATCCGCCTCGTAAGATTGTTATCACTAGCGCTCTACCTTCTGAAGGCAAGTCAACAGTAATCTCAAATCTGGCTAGTACAATCGCTGCCTCAGGCCAGACCGTGGTCGTTATTGATGGCGATCTGCGTCGCCCTATGGTCGCGAAAACGTTTGGTCTGCTCGAAGGAGTCGGCCTCACCGATGTTTTGATTGGCGAGGCTCAGCTTGGCGATGTCCTGCAACAGTGGGGTCCGACTGGAAAACTCTTCGTTCTTGGTGCCGGTAAGATTCCGCCAAATCCAAGTGAACTTTTGGCTTCAAAAGCAGTTCACGATCTCATTGATGATCTAGCCGAGCACGCAATCGTCCTAATCGATGCTCCGCCACTTTTGCCTGTCACGGATGCCGCTATCTTGACCGCCCGTACAGATGGTGCGTTGATCGTGACTCGTGCAAATCGCACAACGTACGACGAACTCAAGGCTACCTTGGAACACATTACCAAGGTCAAGGGACGGGTTCTGGGCATCATCCTGAACGGGGTCACCGGCAAGACCCTCGGCTCAGACGGTTACGGCTATCGCTACCGTTCTTACTATGGTCGCGTTCATGATGCTCCGGCAACGGCCAGTGCTGTTCCTTCCCAAGACTTTGATGTCTTGCTCAGCAACCAAGCTGATGGCGAGTCTACTAATTATGGAAGCAAGGGTAGTCATGGCTCAAACGACGAAGTTAATTTTCAAGGTCGACGGGCCAGGAGAGTGACTGAGCTTTGAGTCGCCGCGGTTTGCGGGGCGATGTCTATACAATTCTCACGGTCTGTACAGGAAATATTTGTCGTTCTCCTCTGGCCGAAGAAATGTTCCGCAGAAGTCTCGGTAACGACTCTCAGTTCGAGATCAGCAGTGCAGGCCTTCATGCAGTTGTAGGATCCCCGATGGACCCAGATGCTGCCCAGCAACTCCGTTCGCACGGTGGAGATCCATCAGGGCTCCATGGCGAACAGATAACGCGAGAGCATGCGGCATCAGCCGATCTCATCCTCACCATGACGCGGGGACAGCGTGATGAATTGATTCGACGCTATCCGTTTGCCATGCAACGCACTTTCACAATGAGTGAGTTTGCCATGCTGGCCGAAAATCAGAGCATGGTAGGAAATTCTCCGAAGGAAGTCATTCTTCAATCGGCTCGAGGACGGGCACAAGTTCGACTATCCGCTGCTGATGATGTACCTGACCCAATAGATGCCTCCGCAAAGGTCCACCAAAGCGTAGGCAACCAAATTGTCGACCTGGTTCTTAGGATTGTTCGGTCACTAGCAGACTAAAAGTAAAACGGCGCCTCAATCACTAGGCGCCGTTTTGTATGTAAGGGTTCAATACGACTGCTTGAGCCACGATGTCTGGAGCTTCGTGTGCCTTGATTCAGGCAACTCACGAGTCTCGACGGCTGCTGCAATAGCCTGACCGCCATCGAAGCAGACCCGTCGTTGTTGTTCGTCTATTCTTGGACGGAGCGAAGCCCTCAATGATCGAAGCCGTGCTGTTATTCGAACTTCCGATTTCAGTACACGGCGCCTTCTACCACCACTGCCTAATAGGCACCAGAACTCGTAAATACGGCTTTAATCGTACGTGCCAGAATCGTTAGATCTTGAGTTAGCGACCAGTTCTCAACGTAGTACAGATCAAGTCGAACGGTCTCATCCCAATTCAAATCCGAGCGGCCACTAACCTGCCACAGTCCGGTAATCCCTGGCATCACCAGCAGGCGTCGCTCCACGTACCGCTCGTATTGCTCAACTTCAGACTTTAGCGGTGGGCGCGGGCCGACCATGCTCATTTCGCCTCGAATTACATTCCAAAGCTGAGGTAATTCGTCAATGCTAAACCTACGAATGAACCTTCCAACTTTGGTGATCCGAGGATCGTCTTTCATTTTGAAGAGTACGCCGTTCCCATTGGATTCGGATACAAGTTCAGTCAATAGCTTGTCAGCGTTAGTCACCATCGACCTAAACTTGATCATCTTGAAGACACCGCCGTTTATTCCAACGCGTTGTTGATGGTAAAAAACGGGACCTGACGACTCCAATTTGATGGCAATAGCAGTCGCTAGGAACACAGGAGAAAGAACGAGCAAAGCAAGTATCGCGCCAATCACGTCAAAGGCGCGCTTCAAAGCTGATTGGATTCCGACAAGCTTCGGCGTAGAGACGTGAATCAGTGGCAAGCCCGCGATTGGTTGAGTATGAATTCGTGGCCCTGCAATATCGGTCAGTGCCGGCGCTAGAACCATGGAAATGCTTCGAGCATGTAATTCCCACCCCAGCTCGCGAATTTGCCGGGGTTTCATATTGGTTCCCTCGGAAATCGCAACTACATCGACGTCATGATTGTCAATGGCGCTAACAATGTCTTCTAAGTCTCTCGACACGGAAACAACCGGTAGGGGAAGCTCGCGCCCAGATGGTGAAGTCATTGTGAAGCCGGGCAGAATGGCCATTGCTGATCTGTACCCGGCGGCAGGAGAACTCTCCAATCGCTCATGAAGGTGCTCGACAGCACTAGGTGATCCCAAGATCAAAACGTTTCTACGCAGATTGCCTTCTACGCGATTTTTTCTTACCCATTTGCTCACAACCCAACGAGAAAGGACGAGGAACAAAATGCCAGTGGGAAGGGCAATTCCGACATATCCTCGGGCGGTGCTTAGTTGTAATGCGTACGAGAAGATCGCTACGCCACCAAAAAGGTATATGGTGCTGCGCGATACTGCCCTGTACTCCAGGACACCGGTGCCGATGACTCTTATGTCCCGACTGCCTGAACTACCAATTGCAATCCACCAAAGAATGCCAATCACTACGGATACGACCCAGTAATTTGGATCAAATTTTCCGCCAGAGAGTTCGACACTCAGACTCGCACCGAAGCGCCCTATCTGGGCCGTTAGCATTGCGGCAATAATAGCCAGTGCGTCAACAAACCTGACTAGCCTGGGCAACCCAGCAAACCATTTCCGCCTGGAATCAGTTATCCGCTCAGCTTCAAGCGTTACCATCTGAATTCACTTGTCCTGTCATCATTCCCCCATGAAAACGTACCTGCGAGTAACTTATAGTCGGCACGGCTCAACTAAATTTCATGTCAATTCATTGATGCACAGATAGTTTATCGACAAAATGAGAAGTTTTGAACAAACCTTGAAGACATTACGAACGAAAGCGTCAATCCCTGAAAGTTTGCCTGCAGGATTCCACTTCTTTTTCGACCACGTTTCCTCTAACGGCGCTCTGTGGCTTATTCGCCACAAGTCAGAGCGCGAAATCCACAAGAAACTAGAACCGTCAAGTAAATGAAGAGTTCGAAACCTGAGATCAAGTGCTCTCTGTCACAGAGCCATTATCTGATCGAAGCACGTCCGTCGGTCTGCCCGGGCTGTGGACGCGAAGGTAAGGCTAGTTCAACAACTCTGCAACTGCGCCAGAATCCAGGTTGCCTCATTCATTCCTGACCACATACGAACGAAAACAAGGCCACAAGAACTCCCACAAGCGCGAAAAGGTGATCCCATCGATCACAACGATGAACGTTCGATCATTCTGGGATTACCTAAGTCTTCCCCGCACGCCCGATCCAACTCATCACCCAAGCGCTAATTTCCGGCGCAGGCCTATCAGTACTCATCAATTTCCTGAACGCCTCGGACTTCCGACGGATCTGCGAAGACCGCCTCTCAAAATTCGTGCCAGGCACCGCAAACCACCGTCCAGGAAAAATCCTCGGAGCACTGGCGTTGTCCCTTGCCGCTGGTGGTGAACAAGCCTCAGACATCGATCAACTTCGCGCTGCACCGGATTTGTTCGGGCCGGTAGCATCGGACGCGACGGTTAGCCGATTCATGAAACGCATCCAGAAACAACCAGAAGCGTTCACCTACGGCTTCGCCACCATGACCCGGACCTGCGTTCCAAAGCTTGGGTCGCAGCAGGACCACGGAATCCTGCCCACCTGGCTACGGCAGCGAACCCGCTGTTCATCGATATCGACGCTTCGCTAGTTCATGTCCACTCGGATAAGGAACACAGCGCCGGCACTTATCAAGGTAGGTACGGGTTCTCACCGATGATTGTCATGGCGGACTACGGCAAAGATCATGGCACCGGTGAAGTGTTGGCGGTGCATCTACGCCCGGGAAATAAAGGCGCGAATTCAGCAGCCTCACATATCGAAGTGCTGTCTCAGGCCTTAGCCCAGTTGCCTGATGATTTCTATGATGAACATGGAAACCTTCTGGGCGAGAAGATTCTAATGCGTACCGATAGTTCCGGTGCATCCCGCGAGTTTGCGCACCATCTGGATTCGCTGGGGATCCAATTCTCCACCTCCTATTCACTACCGGTGATCAAGGAACGGTTCATTCGGTGGATTGATGAGAAGAAGTAATGGGAACCAGCCATAGACGCTGACGGCAAGCAACGAGATAACGCGTAGGTCATTGACGCGAGCAAGGTCATGGACCTCAAGGACTATCCGTCAGGTACTCGGATTTATTTGCGTGCTGAGCCGTTGCATCCTGGCGCGAGGGCGAACTTCTTCGATACGGACGGAAACCGAGCGACGGCGTTCTTGACCAACGGCCCGCGGTTCAACGTGGCGTTCCTTAATGCGCGGCACCGGGGCCGGGGTCGGTGTGAAAACAGGATTAAGACGTTGAAGAATACGGGGTTGGGTAAGTTGCCGTATTGGTCTTTTGCTGCGAATCAAGCGTTGGCGGATCTGGCGATGTTCGCACTGAATCTCGACGCCTGGTTGCAGTTAGCCGTGTTGCCTGGCGGGCATGAGGCATGTTGTTGGGATGTGAAACGGTGGAGATACCGCGTCTTTTCAATGGCCGGGAAAATCGTTCCTGGTGGCCGGCAGTAGCGTCTGCTGATCGTACGGAGCGCTCCAGAGTCGCTGTTGGTCGATCAGTTGCAACTCGGTATTAGTGCGTTGTTTCAGCGATGACGGCAAGGTGAACTAGTTGCCTGCGGTTGCAGTGTTTGCCTCAGTTGTTTCCAAAGTTGCGGAAGGTCATTTCAGTCCAGGTTGGTGGAGCTTGGCACTCAGCGCCGGTGGTTCAGGCGTTCTTTGTCATGGGCTGAATGCTGAAACAGCCACCAGTGGTCCTGTTGAATGAATTTCGGTCCTTGCTGGAACCCAGATGAAAAATCTGGATTTATGCCTTAAGCAAAATCACAAACCCCTTTTAAAACGTGCATGATGCTGTTACTTCGAAATTCATTTTTGGCCGAAAGGCCGATGATTCGGTAATAATTCTTTTTCGACAGCCGGTCCATTATCATTAGTCGCATGAACGCTGATCCACTTCAACGATTTCACGGGGTAATACCAGCAGGTGGAGTCGGCACTCGTTTGTGGCCGTTGTCTCGCGCAGCCGCTCCCAAATTTCTGCACGATCTTACAGGTTCGGGTTCGACTCTAATACGGGCAACCTATGAGCGTCTAACCCCGCTAGCCGCGGACAATATCATGATTGTCTCTGGTCGCGTACATAAGCTATCCATTACGGAACAACTGCCGGAAATAGACGATCAGGACCTTATTCTGGAACCGACTCCCAAAGACTCCGCGGCCGCCATTGGATTGGCAGCAGCGATCTTGTTCCAGCGTGACCCTGAAACGATCATGGGGTCATTTGCGGCAGACCAGGTTATCTCGCCCGTTGAGGTATTCCAAGAGACAGTACGCGAGGCCATCTACACGGCCGCTACCGGCAAAATCGTTACCATCGGCATTCATCCCAATACGCCGTCGACCGGTTTTGGATATATCCGGACCGGAAATGAATTAGAGATATCCGGGGCGCCCACCGCACGTAATGTTGTCGAGTTTGTTGAGAAACCTGATCAAGAAACCGCGCGCAAGTACTTAGCAGACGGTGGATACTTGTGGAACGCTGGGATGTTCGTTGCTCCAGTTACACTTTTGTTGAATCGGCTTAAGCGGAGTGAGCCTCAACTGCATGCTGGTCTCATGAAAATCGCGGAATCGTGGGACACGGACGAACGCCTAAACGTCATGGACGAAGTGTGGCCTACGTTACCAAAAGTCTCCATCGATTACGCGGTTGCAGAGCCTGCGGCTGAAGCCGGTGAAGTGGCTGTTATTCCTAGCGTATTCAATTGGGACGACGTAGGCGATTTCGCCGCTATAGGCCGGCTAAATCCAGCTAGCCAGGCTGATGGTATAACGGTGCTGGGATCGGAACGACGCGTCTATTCGAATAATGCCAGTGGTGTTGTCGTCACAGATTCCAAACGAGTCATTGCTTTGATCGGCATTGATGATGTTGTCATCGTCGATACTCCCGATGCCCTCCTTGTCACTACCAAAGAACACGCCCAATCAGTGAAGCAAACAGTCGACTCCCTGAGAGACGGAGGCATGACTCACGTCTTGTAAGTCCCAAATTCGGTAGCTACCAAATCCTGTCGACGTTATCCCTTGAATATTCTCGTCGAGTTTCGTGATATCTCAACAGGAACCCACGATTCGATCTGTGCCACCAAGCAACTTTTTGATCCTTTCAAATACAGTCTAGAAAGGTTAAAAATCCACGACTTAACAGATGGTTGTAACGCTATATTCGCCGCAAATTATCCACAATCAACGTTGCCTGATGGCTTTGAGCACACTGCGTGATGAAGTTTCTTTCAATGAAGAAGTAGCGCATCACTGCCCGTCCGTTTCACGCCGATATTAGGGTTCCGGATCGCCTATATTAACGAATGAAGATGCTTTTCGCTTCAACGGATTCTCCGCTTCAGACTTCGCACAGGTCTTTGTCTAGCCGAATCTCAGAACGTGCCCAAAAGACGGGGCTCGGCTTCTATGGAGCCAAGCCTACAAATCATCCCCAATTTTCCGTCCGAAACAGAAGGAATTATCGCATATGGAACGCTCTAAGCAGACTCCTATTTCATCCGCCAATGATTCACCAATCAAGAACGAAGATCTATTTATGGATCTTGCTGACTCGTTCAAGGCATACGACGTTCGCGGTATCGTTGGAACTACTATCAATACGAAGGCTGTTGAAGCCATCGGTGCAGCGTTCGTCGACGTGTTTGACCTGTCCGGCCAAAGTGTTTTGGTGGGTGGAGACATGCGTCCTTCCTCGCCCGAATTCATGAATGCATTCGCACGTGGCGCCGCTCTGCGAGGAGCCAACCCGCAGCTCCTAGGGCACGTATCGACTGATGAACTTTACTTCGCTTCCGGCTCCCTGAGCTGCGCCGGCGTCGTGTTTACGGCGAGCCATAATCCTGCAGAATACAATGGCATTAAGATGGCCAAGGCTGGAGCCGTACCGGTGTCGTCTGACTCCGGACTCTTTGAAATTCGAGATTTGGCACAACGATTCTTGGAGGAAGGAATACCTGCCCTAGTCTCTGAGACCACTGGAACTATCGGGGAAATAGATGTTCTCTCTGAGTATTCGGCATACTTGCGTTCTCTAGTTGACCTCTCAGCTATACGACCGCTGAAAATAGTTGTGGACGCGGGAAATGGAATGGCCGGACTCACCACCCCGGCTGTTCTTGGTGATTCGGTACTTTCGGCATTGCCCCTAGAAATTATTGAACTTTACTTCGAGCTCGATGGGACATTCCCCAATCACCCAGCTAATCCACTCGAACCAGAGAACCTTCGTGATCTACAAGCGGCAGTGCTAAAACATGGCGCCGACATCGGGCTCGCATTTGATGGAGATGCGGATCGGTGCTTCGTAATTGATGAGCAAGGTAACCCGGTGTCGCCTTCAGCTATCACAGGACTGATTGCTGTTCGCGAGATCCAACGTGCTCAAGCGTCAGGTGAGCTAACACCTACAGTCATCCATAACTTGATCACTTCTAAAGCTGTTCCAGAAATCATCACGGCTACCGGAGGTCGCCCGTTGGTCACCCGTGTTGGACACTCGTTCATCAAGACCGTCATGGGTGACGAAGGCGCCATCTTTGGTGGGGAGCATTCCGCCCACTATTACTTCCGTGACTTCTACAATGCGGATACCGGCATGCTAGCTGCTTTGCATGTTCTCGCCGCGTTGGGGCACCAGGATGCTCCCCTAAGCAAATTCGCCGCCGAATATGAGCCCTACGTTTCCTCCGGAGAAATTAATTCCCAAGTTGACAACCCTGCAAACGCCATTGCTCGCGTACTTGAGGAATTTTCCACCGGCTACGACACCAACAATGACCACGTCGGGTCTGTATGTGCGAGCTGCCACCCGGATCTGGCTGACTGCGAAACCGCTGTCAGCACCCTTGATGGCACGACGGTGACTGCAAGCGACGGATCATTTTGGTTCAATCTTCGTCCGTCGAATACAGAACCGTTCCTTCGCTATAACGGCGAAGCTGTTGACCTGAAGACCATGGTGCTGGTTCGTGACGCAGTTCTGAATCTAGTTCGAAATTCCTGATTGAACGAATCTGTCTTGAGCTTGCGCCCCGAATCATGATCTCAGCTCAAAGGAAGTCGACCAATCCGGTAGGACGAGTAATAGAAATACTTATACAGGAGTGCAAAAAGCGGTTTCGAATTTCCCTGCGACTAACGTGGTGTTCGGTGAGGGTCCGTACACGCACCAGTACGTCACCCGTGACGCGTTTTCCTCAGTAGTAGAAGCCACCTACATGATGGTTGACGGGTTAGAGCACTACCTACTAAAGGATTCTATGACTGACTAGGGAATGAAGAAGGCAGCTACCGGTCGGCTAGCAGTGCTCAAGGATAAAGCAGGGTGCCGTACTTGGTTCAAGAAGCTGACCGAGCAACCGAGGACGCTTTCTTGATCTAGCCAGCGTGCACGGCGTAAAGCTACTGCGCACCAAGTCTTTCGCTCAGGTACGACGAGTCTTAGGATCACCGCCTAGCCGTAGCGGAATGCAAAGCAGAACTGGAGGTTATACCCCCTATTTTGATATGCCCCAATCACCTTGTCACCCCCGTTATGTTGTTGACAGCCCCTAAAGAGAGGATCATAGGGACTGTCGGCCGACCAGCCTCGGCATGGTGTGTTGCCCCTGTCTAACCAATGATCCGGGGGGTGTTGCCACCGAGGCTGGGATGGCAGCAGGGTGATTGCTAATTAGGGGCGTGGCGCCAAAAAACGGACGCCTGTCATAACGTGGATGTAAGACTTCGCTACCGACGGTTGGTCGACCATGAACAAAAACTAGTTCAAAGGAACACTAGCCATGATCACCACGGATATCGATATCTTCCTCGGACTCGACGTAGAGAAAACCGACCATTGGACCTGCGCCGTCACCAAAGACGGAACCAAAATCTGGAACAAAACTCTGCCCAACGACGAAACCAAACTCGTCTCCGTCTACCAGAACCTCAGTGCCAAAGGCACCGTCCTTGTCGTCGTGGACCAGCCCGCCACCATCGGAGCCCTCGATGTTGCGGTCGCCCAGAACCTCGGCATTCCGGTGGCCTACCTACCTGGGCTGACCATGCGCCGCATCGCAGACATGTACCCCGGGACAGCGAAAACAGATGAAAAGGACGCGTTCATTATCGCGGACGCGGCCCGCACCATGCCGCACACGCTACGCAGCATCCAAGTCTCTGACGAAGAGGAAGCCACGCTGGGTATGCTTACCGGCTTTGACCTCGATCTGGCACGCCCAGATCACCCAAACCAGAAACCGGATCCGCGGACTGTTCACCCAAATCCACCCACCACTCGAAAGACTCCTAGGCCCTCGCCTGGACTGTGACACCGTCATTGAAGTCTTCGTCACGTGGCCTTCTCCGGCTGCGCTGAAGCATGCGGGGGAAGCCAAGATTAATGCAAAGCTGAAGAAATACGGAGCCCGCCGGCACACCGCGCGTGGGCTTCAAACATCATTGACGCCTTGGATGAACAAAGCGTCGTAGTGGTCGGCACCTACGCAACCGGCCCGGTCATCCCTCACCTAGCACGGCAGCTGATTTCCTTGCACGCACAGCGAGCTGATGTTGCTGCACATCTCGAAGCCATGGTGGAAGCCCACCCTCTTTACCCGGTCCTGACATCCATGCCAGAGGTTGCCGTCAGGACCGCCGCGATCATCATCGCCGAGACCTCCGGCAAAACCTTCACCAGCGCTGCAGCATTGTCCTCTTACGCAGGATTAGCTCCGACCACGCGCCAATCAGGCACGTCGATCAAGTCCGAGCGTGTCAGCCATTCAGGGAACAAACGCCTGAAACGGGCCTTGTTCCTCTCGGCGTTCGCCTCGATCAGGTTCGACCCGACCAGCCGCGACTACTACGACCGGAAACGGGCACAGGGAAAACGCCATAACCAAGCACTCATCGCACTGGCCCACAGACGCCTCACGGTCCTGTTCGCCATGATCCGGGATGGCTCACTTTATGACGTTCCGGAACTAAAAATCGCTTGACTTTCAACGTAGGGGCACCCCCAGTTTTGCAAGAAATCTCAGCCTCGCATCGTTGCCAAATATTTATAAAACCTCCTCTACCGGGAACCGCCACGCACCCCTTATGCTTCTCTCACGGGTCTAATTCCAGGCCCGTTGAAAGACCGGATCAACACCCCTAGGAGGGGCAGACCGATGTTTCGACCACTCGCAAAGAAAACCCTCAGCGTTCTCAGTGCGGCCGCGCTGTCAATAACACTGACAGCAGCTTTCACGCCATCAGCGAATGCACTGCCCAACACCAAAACCGTCACGGTGATGACAAAAACGCAGAAGCAGAAGAACCCCAACCTCAACACGCGCGAACTCGTAGGCTGGTACAACAAAGGCACCCGTGTCACCTTGACTTGCTATACCTACGGGCAAGCTGTCAAAGGATGGGGAAGCCCAGGAATCCGTGGAGGCTGGGACAACCTCTGGTACAAGACCACCCAAGGCGTCTACACCGCCGATGTCGATTTGGCCACCGGCACGAACGGCCCAGCGGTAGCCAAGCGCTGTGGCACCACCAGTGAACCACCAGCGCCCAAGCCAACCACGACGTCCCTCGACAAGTTCTATGACAAGGTTCGTGGCAAGACGGTCGCTAACGCCGCCGGCACCTACCCCGGTGAATGCGTCAGCCTGGTTTCGCAATACCTGTTGCAGGTGAAGAACATTCGTACTGGTGCGTGGGGCAACGCCATCGACTACCAAACTGGAGGTAGCGGCGGCAACCAGATGAAGAAAGCTGGTTTTGTGTGGCGTACTGACCGCAATTTCAAAGATGGAGACATCATCGTCTGGGGTGCATACAAAAACCTCGTTTACGGGTATGGCCACATAGGTATCTGGTACAAGGGCAAAGTCATGGAGCAGAACTGGGCTGGTCGGCGTTGGGTTGCATTAAACCCACTGCAGCCTGGCGGTATCAAAGGATACTGGCGCAAGGCATAAGTAGATATCGGTAAGCCCGGTGTCAACCATCCCGGTCGACACCGGGCTTTAGGTTGGCTCCGGGTTTGTTTTGTGCCACGGCAATGCCGTAAGCACTTCCGCGGTGAAGATTCCTCTCCCTATTGGCGGCCAAACGATAACACGATGCTCATGAACCCGTCTGAAAAGTCTCAGACATCATGTCCCACCTTTTACAGCCGTAAGTACTATGGGGACTGTTCGACGCTTGAGTCGACGCATGGCACGCGGAGGAACCCATTCTCAAGGTTTCTGAATGTACCCGAAGTCTTCGAAGTGCGTTGGAGCCGGCAATGCGAAAGGACGTGCTTTGTCACCGTAGTGCGATCGAGGATTCTCATTGGGCAATTCCCCCATCCGTAGAACTTACTGACACGAGTAATGGGTGCGGTACTGACGATATGTCGATGCCGCACCTATTACAGTAGGCAGATCCAATCGGTCTAGCGTCAGCGACTCTGGCCCTCCTGCTGACCGAGGGATATGTTGCAATCCGAACTCGGGCCTGCGATCAGCTTCCGCACAATGATTTGGCGGTCGGTTGCTTCAGACCCGAAGCGGTTTTGAAACGTTTGATTTCGGTAGCCGAAGCTAGATGCCATCCTTTGCCCAACTTGCTCGCAACTAGTTTCGGGTTCGATCCAGAGTCCGTTAGGGACAGCTTTTCCTTAACGCTTCCGATATCCACGAATCCCAGAACTGCCGACTTGCCAGATCGAACGCCCAGCAGGCAACCACCTGGTCCTACGAATTCCCCTTGGAATATGGTGACCTTGCGATTCTGAACGGATGTCATCAGCACCTCGCCGTTGTAATTTCGAGAATATTGATCGTATTTTACGCCTTTGACATAGGTACGATTCTTGACCGCACCTTTCAACTGAGCTGCCGTAGCTACTTCAGCCCACGGAAGAACTACCGAAGGTACGCCACAATACCCATAACCAATTGAGTATTTTTGAAAATGGAACTTGATGCCCTTGTTGCCGACTGTCCAAGCGATTGGGCGAGGGATCGCGCCTGAATCATTCTTCTTCGCGCCAGGGTTAAGATCATCGTATAAACACTCGATTCTGCTCGCGGAGAAATTGTTCACAATCGCAATCTTGGTGGTCACGTCATCCTGCGAGACAAACTTGTTGATGCTGACCTTTTTCCCGGTCTTGAGATCCAAGGTGAAAGATTTTGCCCCGGACGAACCGGTCGCACCACAAAAATACATGAAAGTGGACATGCTTACTGTAGCGTAGCGGTTCTTGTAAATGCCCATGTCCAGCGGAGATATTTCAAATTGTGCCGTTGATTTTCCACACATTCCTTTGCGGTAGGAGTTGAAATGTTTCAGCTCTGAACTCACAAGTTCGTTAGCTAATTTGCTAAAAGCTCGACGATTCTTGGCTGTCGAATTCTGCAGTACCGGAAGTGTTACCTTTTGAACCGACTTATTTGGCGACTTGGTTTTGATAGTATTCGTTTTACCTGACTTGATCACAGGTCTTTTAGGTGTGACAGAAGAAATAATCACGCCAGAACCTACGGTTGCCGAAGGATTAGCGGCTGAAGCCGGCACGGCCACGACCACTGATCCCAAAGTGAGTGCACCAGCTACGAGTGCCGCGAGAATCCATTTCATTGATGACCCCAAACCAATATATGAGTTAGACACTGCGACTATAGCGCCATTAATGTCATATTTTCTTTCCCCACGAATTATTTCTTGTCGAAACCGATATATTTCATTTTGACGCCGAAGTAAAGACAACAAGATGAGCGTACTGACGGCCTACCAAAACTATTCCAGATTTCCACCAGTAGCTACGGTCAGCCCATGTAGAACCGACGCCCAGACAATTTGGGTATCCACCATTGATCGAGAACGACAAAAAAGGGGTCATTTTGAACAAAGGTTGAAGACGTTATGAACGAAGAAAGCCTACTCGATAAGCAAGTGGCACGGTTTCGAGGATCTGAATCAAAATTTCGTGTCATGATTGGTGTGCTAAACGTTATTCGCCTCAGGTCAACGAATCAAACCAAAAGCGAAACTAGAAGCATCAAGTAAATAATGAATCAGAGGCCAAAAAACACGTACTGTCCCTCATAGTATTAAGTTCAGGTCTCGCGTGAGTGAGAAGCCTCAAGTCAGCCCTTCCTGAAAGTAGATCCATGTCTTCACTTCACGTTCAACAACTGTCTAAATGGGCAGGCCTATCAACTGCCGTTGCACTAGCCCTAACCGGATGCAGCGCTAATTCAGACACTCCGTCCCCAAAAACTGCGGAAGCGTCATCGTCATCCGCAAAGGCAACTGAGATCACTAAAGAAACCGCATCAGCGTCGCCCGCGACGGCTAGTAGCGCATCTCCTTCGGCCTCAGTCGAGCCGGCCAAAGCCACATGGGGGAAGTACAAGTTTGCCAACGACAACTTCCAAATCGATCTCCCCTCAAATTGGAAGATTGAAAAGCTAAAGGCAGATGAATATCAGACGGTAAGCGAGATGACCTCAGCTTTTAGGATCGTCTCTGAAAATGATCGCGATTTAGCCGAGGTTCGTACGGGCTACCCAGAGGTTATGGATATTACAGTACGCCCTTCAACTCAAAAAAACACGGTCTTTGATACCGATTCGTCTCCAGCCGGGAATCTCGTAAATTACGCCTTTGTCTCGTACAACGGTTCTCCCAATGAGGCCTGGATGACGCTGACGTCTATTGGTCCTAGCGAAGCTGCGAATTGGGAGCCTCCTCTTGATGGCCCGGTATTCACTGGCGGCATGGGAGTGTTCGAAGCAGGAATTGATGAAAAAACCAAGCTTCCTGACGTCGATCCTTCGCTGAAAGGCGCTAGCCGTTTCAAGGCATACGTCAAAACCGAAGAATACAAGCATCTAAAGCGAAGCATGCTGTCGTTTAAAGTTCTGAAGGGCTCATCAGTGGTTGGTGAATCCGCTTCCGGCGCGTGTGTAGGCGCTCAGTACACATACGAGCTTGCGGATTCTGGTTTGTCTTGCACAGAAGCCAAAGCATTTTTCTCGGAAATCTTAGAACAACCGATTAGCACAGGTGCTGCCGAACTTCCGGGTCGTGGAGCTTGCATGATACCCAGCGATAAAGCACCCGGAGAGTGCATATTCGACGGAACTGATGGGCGTCTAATCGTCACAAAGAAATCCTAAGAATTCTTCGCTTCACAGGAGCACCGCTCCAGGCCTACTACGGAAGCAACTAGTCAGTGCCCCGCTGCCAGCGACGGGACTGACTAGTTAGAACGGAACGAAACCAGGCATAGCGCGGAACCAGTAGTTTGGCGTTCCAATGTGGCACTGCGTTGAAGTTGAATAGTAATCAGAGCAAGCATTTACGCGTACACCTATTTGCAGACCCTTGATTCGAAACTTCACGGCCCACGAGGCCGCTAAATCTGCCTAGTAAACAGTCCGCAATTGGCTGGCGGGAACCCACATCTGATCGCCGTCACGATCAATCTGGCGCCATGCACCCTGACGAGCAACAATCACCACTGCGGTGTCTGCAGGAAGAATGCGAATCAGCGAATAATGGTCGCCGGGACCTCGACGTGCGTTGAGTCGAATGGTGGTCAATGCACGCTGATTGGGTACAGCAATCAGTCCCCCACGTGCAGGGCGGGCAGGGATCTCTTGCAGATACATGCTCGGTACCCAGCCCATGAGCTTTCCAGCCTGCACTTGAGACCACAGTCCTTGCTGAAGCACAGAGCGTACCTTGCTGCCTTGATCAATGACTTTCAGTACCGGGTAACCGGTGCCGCTACCTTTTCGCAGGTTCAGCGTTGCCGTGGTTACGTGGGTTGCCTCGATCAATGAGTATCGAGAAAGTACAGGCTCCGAGTAATCATCTTCGTCGTCTTCATCATCGGCGACCACGGGCTTATCAAAGACGGTAGGAATTGGTTCAAGATAAATATTGGGCAGCCAACCATAAATGCCATTAACAAACACATGAGCCCAGGAGCCAATAACTTCAATCAAAGCCAGCTCGGTAAGCTCAGCGAGGTTGCTCTGCACGACATAGTGTCGTCCAGCACCCTTTCGCAGTTTCAGTGAGGCAGTCGTCCGATGGGTTAACGATACTGACGACGTCAAAGCCGACTTATGCGGTAAGCCCACAGGGTTCACAACCACCTCAAATAAGAACTTAGGGAAGCAACCGATGGTTGCTTCCCTAAGTTTATTCCATTTTTAGAAGATGCGTACTTCTTCGAGGATTAGCCATCCGATGGACGCGAGCCAAGCTCAGCGTCCAGACGCAACAGACCGCTGCCGTCGTTACCGATGAGCTTCACGCGATCCAAGATTTCAGAAACGGTCGCTTCTTCTTCAATCTGTTCGTCGATGAACCAATGCAACAGTGGAAGGGAATCAATATCCCCTTCGGTCTGAGCCAACCGGTAGAGCTCACGAATTGCTTCGGAGACCTTCTGCTCGTGAGCCAGCGAAGCAGCAAAAGCGTCAGCAACGCTCTTGATATTCAGTTCTGGTGCAGGCTGCTCACCAATTTTTGGGTGAGCCGAGCGATCGGTCATGTGGGTGATGAACTTCTCTGCGTGGACGATTTCCTCGCCAGCCTGGGCACGGAACCAGCCAGCAATACCTGGAAGGCTCTTGATGTCCATTTCAACTGCCAGCTGACGGTAGACCGTGGCTGCGGTGAGTTCGAGGGTTACCTGAGTGCTGAAGGCTTCTGCCAATTTTCCTGTAAGTTCCATGTCTTTAGACTAGGACGAATTTTCCGTCTTGTCACCGAAGTTTGCACTCACTCAGTCAAACCCGAATTAGGGAATCATCCCACGTTGCGAGCAACTTACCCTAGCCGATACTAAGAAAGGTTAGGTAAACCGAACAGCACCTAACTACCGGCTCAATCCAGCCCGACGCAACGCTTCGGCCATCGCAGTATTAGCTGAGGCGGCAGGTTGACGTTCATGCGAAGCAGGCTTGCGGTTCTGTTGCCCACCACGGGCTTGCCCATCACGAGCTGAGCGTGAATTATTTGATCCGCTGCGCTCACGCTGAGATCCACCTTTGGCCGATTCGCCGGCACCTGGTAACTCATCATCAAGACGCAGCGTCAGCGAAATGCGCTTGCGCGCGGTATCGACTTCCAGCACCTTGACCTTCACGATCTGACCGGAGCTAACCACTTCGCGCGGATCCGAGATGAACTTGGTGCTCATTGCCGAGACATGGATCAGGCCGTCCTGGTGGACGCCCAGATCAACAAAGGCACCGAAGGCGGCCACGTTGGAAACAGTGCCTTCCAGAATCATGCCCGGCTTCACGTCACTGATAGTCTCAACGCCTTCTTTGAGTGCGGCCGTGACAAATTCGCCACGAGGGTCGCGGGCAGGGCGGCGTAGTTCAGTAATCACGTCGCGGATAGTAGGTTCACCAAATTGTTCAGTGACGAAGTCCTGAATCTTCAGCTCTTCTAACCGGCGGCCTTCCTTTTCAGCACTAGACTGCAATTTTTTGGCCAAATCGTATGCTTCAGGATGCACCGAGGATGCATCCAATTTCTCTTTGCCCCCGGTAATGCGCAGGAAGCCAGCACACTGCTCAAAGGCTTTGGCGCCCAGGCGTGGAACCTTGAGCAAATCTTTGCGTGTAGCGAAGGGACCATTGGCATTTCGGTGATCAACAATGTTGCGGCTAAGCAGTGGGCCCACGCCGGCAACTCGGGCCAGCAACGCTGGGGATGCCGTATTTACGTCAACACCGACAGCGTTCACACAGTCCTCAACGACGGCATCTAGCGCGCGGTCCAGCTTTGAAGCGGTCACGTCGTGCTGGTACTGACCAACGCCAATGGACTTAGGATCAATTTTTACCAGCTCCGCCAGTGGATCCTGCAAACGGCGAGCAATAGAAACAGCGCCGCGCAAGGAAACATCCATATCTGGCAATTCTTGGCTGGCCAACTCTGAGGCCGAGTACACCGAAGCGCCAGCTTCCGAGACAATCACCTTGCTCATCCCCGAGCCACCCATGGCCTTAATAACTTCTGCAGCCAAGCGGTCAGTTTCACGTCCGGCAGTTCCGTTACCCACGGCAATCAACTTAGTGCCATGCTTCTTGGCTAGCTGCACCAAAGTTGCCAGCGACTCATCCCACTTCTTTGCTGGAGCGTGTGGGTAGATGGTAGCGGTCTCAACAGATTTCCCGGTCAGGTCAACCACTGCAACCTTGACACCGGTACGTAGGCCAGGGTCCAAACCTAGAACTGCCTTGTTCCCTGCCGGCGCAGCCAACAAAACATCGCGCAGGTTGGCGGCAAAAATCTTCACTGATTCATCTTCTGCAGCTTCAAAGAGGCGAGAGCGAAGATCAGATTCAAAACGAGTTAGCAGTCGAGCTTTCCATGCCAAGCGCACGGTCTGAGAAATCCAGGATGCCGCGGCGGCACCTGCGGGAACATTCAGACCCAACGACGCCGCAATGGCATTTTCATAGCCTTGACGTGCTTGGGCTAGCGCGTCTTCATCCCTGGGATCGGCTTCTGCCAGTTGTAGGTTCAGCACACCTTCACGCTCACCACGCAGCAACGCCAGCACTCGGTGAGAAGGCAACCGCTCAAGGTTCGCGACGTAGTCCAAGTAATCCGAGTACTTGCCCTGCCCTTCGGCAGTGGCTGTCGAAGAAACGCTGGCTGAAATCTTGCCGTTCTTCCACAGTCGTTCACGTAGCTCGGCAGCAAGGGCAACGTCCTGAGATACACGCTCGGTGACAATTGACCGTGCTCCGGAGAGCACATCTGCTTCAGTACCGAAGCCGGCTTCGGTGTTCAAGTACTCTGTTGCAGCCGACTGTGGGTCAGTGGAGGGAGAAGACAGCAACAGATCTGCCAGAGGCTCCAAGCCTGTTTCGCGAGCAATCTGTGCCTTGGTCCGGCGCTTGGACTTGAATGGAAGGTAGATGTCTTCCAACTCAGCCTTGGTAGTAGCCGTGGCAATAGCGTCAACTAGGTCATTGGTAAGCTTGCCGGCCTCGGCAATGGCATCACGAACGACCACACGACGCTCTTCAAGTTCGCGCAGGTAACGTAGGCGTTCTTCAAGTAAACGTAGCTGGCTGTCACTGAGTGTTCCGGTAACTTCTTTTCGGTAACGAGCAATAAACGGAACAGTTGATCCCGAGTCCAGTAGCTCTACTGCCGCTTTGACTTGCCACGTGGCAACCGTGGATTCGGTGGATAGTTCCTTGGCCAGTTGAGCGATAATTCGCTGTTGTACGGCCGGGTCGTTTGCGTTGTTCTTCTGCTCGCTACTCACCGATCCATTGTGTCTTAATGACTCGGGCGTTCAGATGATCGACTCGGCCAGCATACAGCTGAAATTCATTATCGATGACTAAGATTTACTTCTATGGGGAAAGTGAAAGTCCGTAAGATGGCAGCATTGTTTGCCATGACATCAGTAGTCATATTCAGTGCCGGTTGTTCCGTTGTTGAAGACACCGCATCGCGCGCGACAGATCAACTCACTGATGCGGCTAGTAAAGAACTCGTACGTCAGGCCTGCGCGCCGGTTCAGGACGGCAGCATTGACGCCGGTGAATTGAAAGTGCTCTCTTCAATCGTTGGTTCCGTTGAAGGCGGCGGATTACCCAATGAGATGGTCAACGTCCTCAATGAGCTTGCCGATTCCGGCGACAAAGCTCCAGCGGCACTGCAAGAACGTCTAAAAACTTCCTGCGATAACGCTACTGCGCAGAGCGAACAATAATTTTTGGCCCATGACCCTGTTTTAGACTTCTGTCATGGTTGAAATTCCTACCAGTGGCAAAGTACGGCTCGACGCGTGGTTGTGGTCCGTGCGCATCTACAAAACTCGTTCCGCTGCCACCACTGCGTGTCGTGCCGGTCACGTGCGCCTCAACGGCGAGCCTGTTAAGGCCTCACAAAATATCGTTGCTGGTGATCGCGTACGCGTGCGTAAAGACGGATTTGACCGAGACCTCGAAGTCACCGGCTTACTCTCGAAACGAGTATCTGCTCCGCTGGCAACCAAGTGCTACCTTGACCATTCTCCCCCGCGTGAGCGTTTGGTGATTCCGCAAGTACCGGTTCGTGAGCGCGGAGCCGGGCGTCCCACCAAGAAGGACCGCCGCGAGATGGATCGCTTGCGTGCTTCTTGGCAGGAACCCGAGTCAGACTAGGACAGTTCGATACCCGGGGCGTCAGTCTCAAATCTAAAGATCTGAGCATAGAACGCCAACGACGATTCCAATGCCCGCACAATATTCTCGGACTTCCTAAATCCGTGCTGTTCACCTTCAAAAAGGATGTAGGCATGGGCGATACCTCGCTCGGCGAGCGCATCAGCCACCACTTGCGACTGGGCCGGCGGTACGACCTTGTCTTCGTCGCCTTGCAAGAGCAAAACCGGGCAAGAAATCTTGGACACGTGGTTAATTGGTGCACGTTTCTCATAAAGGTCCGCAGCTTCTGGGTAGGGACCAACCAGAGAGAACATGTATTGGGATTCAAAGTCATGAGTATCGTGCACTAAACCTACAAGATCAGAAACCCCGTAGCGGCTGATGCCTGCGGTGAAGACATCAGCGAAGGTCAGCGCGCACAGCACCGTCCAACCGCCGGCGCTTCCACCTTCAATGCCAATCCGTGCTGGGTCAGCGATTTTTTGTCCTACTAGTGCGTTGATCACTGCAACGGTATCTGCGACGTCAACAACGCCCCAGGACCCGCGCAACCGATTGCGGTATTCACGCCCGTAACCGGTGGATCCGCCATAGTTCACATCAACCACACCAATGCCACGCGAGGTGTAGTAAGCCACCGTTGCACTCAGTGTTGGACTTGCTTGGCTCGTTGGCCCACCGTGCACAAAAGTCACAAATGGAGGTAGCTCACCTTCAACCCCGGTGAGGTCAGCTTGGGCTGGACGGTAGAGCAGTGCATGCACAGACTGACCGGCCAGGTTTTTGCATTCGAATTCTTCAACGTCCGGCAGCATCGCTGGATCCGGTAGGTCACCAATCGCACGGGTGATTTCGCTGTGCTCGAGGGTTTCCAGATTGATGAGCGTGATCTGTTCGCCCTCTGTCATCGACGACGTTCCTGCCAAGAGCCAACCATCTTTGAGCGCCAATGGGCGGATGCCGGTGAACGGTAATTCGATGTCATCCAGCCCGCCTGTGGCTGAGTGCACTCGTGCCAGGCTCTTGGTCCCGGTTCCGTAGGAGCACAGCAACGTGTGTGGATTTTCCACCACATACCAGCGGGTGCCAACCTGCCAGAGCGGGCCGGCGAATTCGGCGGGACGGTCCACGAGTCGTGTAGTTCGCGAAGACTCGTCTTGATAGACGTAAGGATTCCACCAACCGCTGGCATCAGAGATAAAAGCAATACGGTCGTCATCCAGCCATTCTGGTTGCATCACCGATTCTTCTTCACTGCCGGCGATGACACGGCTAGCAAGAATTCCCTCATCAGTCAGCTGTGCCAAGTGCAAACGAGTGGAATCCCAAGGCATGTTGGGGTGTTCCCAACTGATCCACGAAAGTTTCTGACCATTGGGGCTCAGTCGCGGTGCTGCGACAAAGCGCGCTGGCGCACTAAGTACGCGAATCTTAGACAAGTCACTGGCAGCGCTGCCGTTTAAAGGAATGGCCACAATATGACGTACGGGTTCAGCACGTAAATCTTCCATGATGGCCACGACCGTATTTTCGGAGCCTCGGGTAAATTCAGCAAAGCGTAGTTTAGGGTCGCCGTCCACCAAGCTCTGGGGCGTTAGCACCGTGGGTTCATTCTGCCCGAGGATCAGTGAATAAACTCGTTGGTCGCTGAAGTTCGCGAAGATGATTCGTGCTGGTTCCTCTTCAATGAGTATCCAGCTTGCTCCACCATATTCGTGAACGCGTGAGCGAACGTTGAAGGGGGCGTCAATCAGTTCTTTGCTGTTTTCACCGTTGCGGTCATACTCAACCAGAGTGATTCGGCCGCCTTCTGCGGGACGGCCTTCTTGGACAATAATCTGCTCGCCGTAGAAGCAGGCCCCGCCCAAGGGTTTGGTCCCCGCGGCGACGTCATGTGCTGTGATTGAAGAAGGCCAGGATCCGAAAGGCAAGTTCATAGGCATATTCTTGATCCTAGCGATCTTTGGGATACAGAACGACCCTTAAGAAGAATCATTCAGAAGAGCTTGGAAAATCTATGAGTAAATTTGCTGTATTTCTTCGTGGCGTGAATGTCGGTGGAGTGAAGGTGCTGATGAAAGACCTCAAGCAGTTACTGCAGGAGGCCGGGTTCACCGAGGTAAAGACGCTACTGGCCAGTGGCAATGTGGTTCTCGAATCCTCGGAATCTGATCCACAGCTCATTCAGGCACGGTGCGATGAACTGCTTTCGAAGCACTACCAACGCAGTATTCCCACGCTGGTTTTTGATGCCCAACAGATCAAAGAGCTGGCAGGTCCCTTCGCCCTGCCAATTCCTGAACCGGTCAAGGAGCATCACGGCTACCTCACGCTCTGTCAGAGCACCACGGATGCCAAGGAACTCGGTGAGGCAATTGATGCCTTGGAAAGCTCCCAAGATTTTCTGATCATTGGTCGTGCGCTACTTTGGGTCGCGGCTAAGGGAACCAGCACCACCGATCCATTGGCCAAGCTTATTCAAACGCAAGCTAAGCAAAGAACCCTGACGACTCGTAACCACAACACTCTGGTGAAAATTGCCAAGATTATTGGCTGATGGGTGCAACAGGCAATAATTGGGCATTGACCACACTTCACTGACCCTGCAAAGGCTCTGGAATGTACATTCTGATTGAACTCGTCGGCATCTTCTTCTTCGCCGTAGCCGGCTCGCTCATGGCTGCCCGGCGCGGTTTTGATCTGCTGGGTTCGGTGTTCCTCGGTGGTGTTTGCGGCCTGGGTGGTGGTGTAGTCAGGGATTTGATTCTGAATGAATCCCCCGCGACCTTCCAGCACCCGATCTACTTTGTGCCACCGGTGTTGGCGGCCTTGTGCGTCTATGCGTTCACTCCGGCCGTAAGAAAACTTCATCGTCTGGTTCAGCTCTTTGATGCAGCAGGCCTCGGACTGTTCTGTATGACCGGTACCCTCAAAGCATTAGAGCACCAGTTCAACCCGGTCACTGCGATTCTGCTGGGCGTGATCACCAGTGTGGGTGGCGGTCTATTGCGTGACGTTATTTCTAACGTCACCCCGGATTTGTTCAACCCTCGCGATATCTACGCGCTGGCAGCCATGGTTGGTTCAACGTTAACTGTCTTAGCGTGGCATTTGGGTGTGATGAATTCTTTGGTGGGCTTTGGCATTGGCGCCTTGGCCTTTGCTATCCGTGTCGCTTCGCTGCGTTTTGGTTGGTCGGTGCCTTTGGCAGCGGGCCACTGGCACCGATCCACCCCCACCTCGCCGGGTCATGACGGACCGCAGCGTCACTTCTAGGTTTTACCCCCAGCTCAGTCGATGCGTTCGAGCTTGCCCATCTCTTCGGTACCCGGAGCATCATCTTCAATTGCGCGTGAAGGGTTGATGATCACCGCGCCAATCAGCATCACGACCACGCAAACGGCGATCATCGAGAACGCCGCGCCCCATGAATCGGTGGCCTTCTGCACCACACCAAAAAGCATCGGTACGACTGCGGCGCCAGCATAACCAAGGCCCTGGGCGAAGCCGGAAAGTACCCCCGAGCCGTAAGTGGTCCGCGAGCGCAGATTCATCATCAACAACGCCACCGCGAAGGTACCCTGTCCCAGTCCTGCTGCGCAGATCCACAATGCGGTGTTGTGAGTTGGCGAAAAGAAAATGCCTAGGTGCCCGGTGATCCAACAGAGGGTAAAGATCAGTACCGCAATGATTGGATTTTTCAACCTCGGTACCCACAGCGGAACTAATAGGCTCATAGGTAGACCAAGAATGGCAAAGAGTGCCAGCATGTTGCCCGCAGTCATCTCATCAAGTCCGCGATCTTGCAGATACGGCGGCAGCCAGGTGAAGTACACGTAAGTCTGGGCAGAGTTACCAGCCAAGAAGATTGCCAGTCCCCAGGCAACTTTGGACTTCCACGGGTTGATCTTGGCCACTGGGTGAGCCACCGAGTTGGCCCCAACAGCAGGTTCTGAACGGTTAATACCTCGGTCAGCGAAGAGCTGAACCATCCATGGGATAAGCACTATTCCCGAGAGCGCGGCCCATGAACCGATGGACACTTTCCAGTTGCTCATGTTGGCCAACGGAACTGAGAACTGAGGTGCCAACCAGGTACCCACGGCAATCATGGTCACGTACCCACTGGTGACAATGCCAATGCGTTCCGGGAAATATTTCTTAACCAATGGCGGTAAAACTACGTTGCCCATTCCGTAACCGGCCAACGCCACCACAGACAAGGCAAGGAAAGAGTAGACCTCGGGCATGAACACGCGCGCCAGCTGACCTGCTACCGCGAACACCAAGGCAATGATCAGGGTTTTTTCCAGCCCAAAGAGTCTGATCAATCTCGGAGTTAGCAACCCAAAGACAGCAAAAACGATGGGGGCGAGCATTGCCAGCAGACCCGTAGTTAGCTCGGTAAACTCAATATCCGTTTTGATTCTGGCCAGCAATGGCGGCACCGAAACGACAGCCGCTCGCAGGGACAAGGCGAGCATGAGGATGCCAACAAGCGCTCCGATTCGTCCGCGTAGTGGGGTGGAGCTACTGTCTTTCGCCATTGAAGTCTTCCTGATTAGCTTTGGTTGAGATTCCCCAACTTTTTGATCGATGAGACTAACTCTAGTAACCGATCCAGCTCTCCATCAAAATTACGCTGATACCAATTGCCCGGAAGAGAGAGTGAAGCGTAGAGACCTTCACCGGTCAGAATGACCAAATGGGCGAGATCTCGATTACCAATTTCATCTAGAACACAGGTAAACCATCGTGCGCTGGTGCTTTCTAGCGCCTCCAAGGCAGGTTTGACGCCGGCCTGAGCCAAACGGTGCAGTGCCACTAGGTGGCGGTCCAGCTCTGTGTCCACTTCTGCGCTGGTGCGGATGAAGTAGGACGAGGCTCCCTCATCAGCAGTGCTCATGAGTTCAACGTCGTGGGCTATATGCACTTCAGCAGCTTCAATAAGCGCCTCAGCCAAGGCTTCTTTGGAGGCGAAGTGGTACAGCAATCCACCCTTAGATACGCCAGCGCGGGCCGCAGTGGCGTCCAACGTCGCCGCGCGTTCACCTTCTTCGCATAAGAGTGAAATGTAGGCATCGAGTACTTTGCCGCGGGCAGCTGGTGGGCGGGCCATAACTCTCCGTTTCCTTGGATTGGTGATCTATTTCAACCTTATCTTCAATTGTAACTGTACCGTCTGGACGGTATATTTACGAAGGGGAAACAACCCTCCATCCAGTTCTAACCATCAAAGGTGAAAGAAATGAGCTCGAACATCTCCGAACGCGCTTCCACGCTGAGCAAGTCGCGTCGTTGGGCGGCGTTGGCTGTTCTAATTTTCCCGGTACTACTAATTTCTGTAGACAACACTGTGCTCTCTTTTGCGGTCCCCGCCATGACTGAAGCCCTATCCCCTACCGGCAATCAGCTGTTGTGGATTATCGATATCTACGCCCTGATCCTGGCTGGTCTTTTGGTTCCGATGGGTTCTTTGGGAGATCGCATTGGACGCCGCAAGCTGTTGCTTATTGGCGCCAGCGGCTTTGCCGTGGTCTCGGCGGTGGCCGCCTTCGCCACGGATGCCAGTCAGCTCATCGCCGCTCGTGCCTTGCTGGGTATTTTCGGCGCCATGCTAATGCCGGCAACTCTCTCCCTGATCCGCACGATCTTTCCGGACGCGGTAGAACGCCGCACGGCTATTGCGGTCTGGGCAGCGGCGTTCTCCGGCGGCGCGGTCCTCGGACCGATCGTTGGCGGGTTGCTACTTGAGCACTTCTGGTGGGGTTCGGTGTTCTTGATGGCGGTTCCGATGCTGCTTCCACTGCTCATCGGTGGGCTAATCTTGGTTCCTGAATCCAAGGACCCCAATCCTGGACGAGTTGACCCGATCTCTATCGTGCTCATTATCTTCACGCTGTTGCCATTTACTTACGCGATCAAAACCTTCGCCACCGCGCCTTGGTTCATTTCCGTGGCGGCAGTAGCCGTAGCGATCATCAGTGGAGTGAGCTTTGTACGCCGCCAGCTGGCCTCGACCTCTCCGATGCTGGAGATGCAACTGTTCAAAAATCCAGCCTTCTCCGGCGCCCTGATGGTTAACCTCATCGGCGTGTTCTCGCTAGTTGGTTTCATCTACTTCGTCTCCCAACACCTGCAGTTAATCACCGGCCTGAGCCCCATCCAGGCAGGCCTATGGATGACTCCGGGTCTGGTGCTAACCATGCTCTTCGGGCTGGCTGCCGTTGCGCTCTCGCGCCGTTTCGGTTCCCCGAACATCATGGCTTTGGGCTTGATCTTCTCGGCGGTTGCCTACTTGCTGGTACTGCTGGCGGGAACCAACGCTAGTGCGCTCATGCTAATGATCGCTTTTGCAATCTTGGGCATGGGCATCGGTATGACCGAGACGCTTTCTAATGACATGACTTTGGCCGCCGTGCCACCATCCAAGGCCGGGGCCGCCTCGGCAATTTCGGAGACCGCATATGAAGTTGGTTCCGTGATGGGCGTGGCAGTTTTGGGCACCATTTTGAACTCGGTTTATTCCGCTCAACTTTTGGTTCCCGGCTCCCTGGGCCAGGACCAAGCGCAACTGGCACGCGAGACCTTGGGTGGGGCGCATCAGGTGGCTGCAGGCTTGAATGCCACCGACGCGCAGGCGTTGCTCGCCTCAGCGGCTCAGGCCTTCGATCATGGCGTGTTACTTACTTCGACAATTGCCGCCGCGCTCTCTTTGGTAGCCGCAGTGCTCGTATTTCGCGTCATCAAGCCGGTATTTAAGTAAACTTGGCGCACCACTTGCCCAAATTTTTGATTAATTGGTTCAAAGATATTCAATTGTCGACGGCAAGCACGTAGGCTAGGCAGTGTAGTTCCAAAGTAATTCGCGAAGTACCCGTTAGAAGTATGTGAATGTCGAACCACCTCGGTTGACGCGAGCCCCCTTCTAGACGTGCAGTGAATGACTTGGCTGCTTCGCAAGTTCCATTCTTCCTTTGCGGAAGATGACTCTTGCGTAGATTACAACCAAGATCGCCAATAGAACCGGCGAGAAACGTCTGAAAGGACCAAAGAGAAATATGGCAACCGGAATCGTAAAGTGGTTCAACGCTGAAAAGGGCTTCGGCTTCATCGCACCAGACAGCGGAGATCCAGATGTCTTCGCACACTTCAGCGCCATCCAGACCCAGGGTTTCCGTACCCTGGACGAAGGCCAGAAGGTCGAGTTCGAAGTTGTTGAGGGTCCAAAGGGTCTGCAGGCTGCAGATATCCGCGCTCTCTAAAGAAGGTCTTTGGCACTAACGCCTGACTTTTCAAAGAACGGTCACCCGCACTGCGGGTGACCGTTCTTTTTTGTAATGAGCGTTGCAGATCACGGAATAGTTCTTCCCATCACCGGGTTGTACCAAGTGTGAAGCTATCTATTTTGGATCTTGCACCGGTTGCTCCCGGGCAAACAATCGCCGACTCCTTCAAGTCCTCCGTCCGCCTGGCCCAGACCGCAGAACGCCATGGTTATGAGCGTGTGTGGTACGCCGAACACCACAACATGCCTACCATTGCCTCTAGCGCGACATCGCTACTGATCAGCCACGTCGCCCACCACACCGATAAAATTCGTTTGGGCTCGGGCGGAGTCATGCTACCCAATCACTCCCCACTAGTGATCGCCGAGCAGTTCGGTACCCTAGCCACGATCTACGGCGACCGCATCGACCTTGGCCTGGGTCGAGCTCCAGGTACCGACATGACCACCTTGCGTGCGCTACGCCGTGACCCATCCTCCGCAGATTCTTTCCCACATGATGTGCTGGAGCTGCAGGCTTACCTTGCCGGTGAGTCGCGAGTGCCAACGGTCTCTGCCACCCCGGGCGCCGGGACGAATGTACCGCTGTATATCCTGGGTTCATCATTATTTGGCGCGAAGCTCGCCGCCCAGCTGGGTCTTCCGTATTCTTTCGCCTCACATTTCGCCCCGGCAGCCTTACATGAGGCCATCCGCGTTTACCGCGATGAGTTCCAGCCCTCAGAACAGTTGGCGCAACCTTATGTGATCGCCGGTGTGGGTGTCGCTGCGGCAGAAACCGCGCAGAAGGCACATGAGTTACTGAACGTAGCCAAACGTCACCGCGTGGCCAGCTTCTTGGGCCGAAATGCTAAAAAGGAATTCACCGAGGCAGAGATCGACATGCTCATGGATACCCCACAGGCAGAACAGATCCTAGACATGATGCGCTATACAGCGGTGGGTACCGGAGAGCAGGTTGCGGACTACCTGCAGCACTTTGCGACCACGTCGCAGGCCGATGAACTGATCACCATTCACTACCCGAACGAAGAACGTGAACGTTTGGAATCTGTGATGATCACCGCCAAGGCCACCGAACTGCTGGCTACCAAGTAGTCTTCGCAAGCAGTACATACAGTTTCGCCCTCGTGCTCGTTGAGCTCGAGGGCGAAGTTTTATACTTTGCTGCGGTCGGTGGCCATGGACCATAGGCCCAGGGCTGCAGCCAGGACCGAGCAACAAATAGCAAAGACCAGAATGCTGATTTCTTGCCCAAAGACCCCAACAGCCCAACCTAGGGCGATTACCGGCACCGCACTGCCGAGGTAGGTAACGAGGTAAATCGTGGAGACCGTTTGAGCATGCTGAGCATCATTGACCGAGTCCACGGCCTTAGCGAAAGCAGTGCGGAAGCTCATGCCCTGCCCCAGACCGACCAGCCCTAGAGCTACCAGAGCGAGAATCAGCTGGTGGTGTTCGGCGGCAATCGCTAAAAGGACGGTGGACACTGCCATCAGCCCCAGGCCGACGGGCAGAAGTTTTGCCCCGCCCCTAACCACTACCTGCGATAGGGCCGAGATACCCAAGGGCAATCCGGCAATGAGGCCGATGACCCATCGTAATTCCAGGCCGAACACCTGGGCGAAGTAACCCGGTGCCAAGGAGAGCACAAAGCCGAAGATCGCGAAGCTCAGGAAGCCGACCAGTGCGGCTAACCAGAATTGTGAACGCGCGGTACTTGGAATTCCTAGACGCCGTGGGGCCAGTGCCTTTCCACGCTGTCCGCGTTCGGCCATGGCGATCGCCGGACGAGCCTGCAAAGTACCCAGCGGAATCAGGATCAATAACAACAGCACTGCTTGGATCATAAAAACGGTAGTTCGTCCGCCCGGAAGATTGGCTAACAGTCCACCAAGTACCGGACCAAAGGCGACCCCGCCAGAAGAAGCTAGGAGCGTGAAGCGGGAGGCCCATTCGGGCTTGGAAGGTAGCAATTCTCGCAACGCTGCGGCGCTAGCGCCAGTTGCTAGGGCGACACCGGTTCCTTGCAGACCACGCCCAAGGCACAGTTCCACCAGATTGGAGGCCGAGGCGAAAACGAGTGTACCCATCAGTGAAACCAGCACTGCGATAACCAAGGCCGCACGTCGTCCAATGTGATCGGACCAGTGCCCCACGGTGGAGAGGAACAGCATCAGCGAGCAAACATAGCTGGCGAAGGCAATGGTGGTTCCCATCGCGCCCAAATGTAGTTCGGCTTGAAGCCCTGGGTACAAAGGTGTGGCAAGGTTGGCGCCCACGAGCAGCAGGAAGCTCACCGATACCGTGATGACCAGACGAGTGGTCAATCCCGGGTTCCAGGAAAGCGTCCGATGGGTCATGGGCTGCATGCGCAGTTCACTGATGACAGACACGTTCACTCCCGGTATCAAATAGGTCAGGCCTTGGGATTCAGAAACAGTCCCGAAAGAGTTTTAACCGGTGGGGCTACTCGCTTCCCCACCGGTGAGTTGAGCGTTCTGCTTGAGTTTGTCTACTGCAACAGATCGTTCACTCACTAATATCCTTGGTTTCGAAGCAGGTAGAACTCTTTCTTGCTAGAATTTGAGCAGTTTGGTCAAAATAATGGTCTTCGACAACCCCTGGAGTGAGCATATGGTGCGATTAGACGACGTGGACCTCAAGGTACTGCTGGCACTGATTAAGGATCCTCGCATCCAAATTTCCGAGCTTGCCGATGAAGTGGGGATCGCTCGCAATACCGCTCAGTCGCGGTTGCGCAGGCTGCAACGTTCCGAAATTCTTCGTGACGGTGGCCGTGATATTGATCTAGGAAATCTCGGCTACGACGTTCTGGCCTTTGTCACCTTGGAAGTAAGTCACCGTGACCTTGACTCGGTAATCACCGCATTGCGTCAAATCCCTAATGTCCTAGAGATCCACGAGACCTCCGGACGCGGAGACGTTTGGGCTCGGCTCATTGCCACCGACACACATCAGCTGCAGTCTGCCCTGCGCCAGATCTTGCGCATCAAGGGTGTCACCCGCTCGGAGACCACTTTTGCGTTGCACACTCATCTGGCCTACCGCGCCTCTCCTTTGTTGGAACACTACACCGAACACAACCACTAAAAAACTAATTTTTTTCAAGTCTTTAGTTTCGCCAATCGCCGTCCTAGGCTGGTGCTACGAGAAGTCACGAGGCGTATCCCCCGGCTTCCACCAGCGGATCCCTCGTATCTACAAAGGAGTGCGAGATGACCAGAGATTTTGAACCCACAGAATTCGGCACCGAGTTCGGCAATGACATCTATGAACCAGATGACGGGCGCGATTCTCAGGCTTATGAAGGTTCCAGCGACATGCCCGAAACCATGCGCAATCATGATCCGCTTGCCCAGCGTCAATATCTCTACGATGACGACCTTGAAACCGAAGATGATCTGGATAATGAGTTCACCAGCGATGGTTCAGAGGATGACGATGAAGATTCCTATGATCCTGAGGATGATGACTAACGCCACGGCTAAGCAAAACTTGGGCTAAAGGCCATAGACTTTAGAAGTGATTAATCCAGTTCATCTGCGCACACTGCTTGAAGTCGTCGCGCATCGTTCCTTTGCCACGGCCGCAACTCGCCTGGGCTACACGGCCAGTGCTGTATCCCAGCAGATGACAGCCCTAGAGCGCAGCACCGGGACCACCCTGTTTGTTCGAGGTGCACGCTCGATCACTCCAACTCCCGGCGCAATGCGCATGGTGCGCCACGCCAAACGTGTACTCACCGACCTTGACGCGTTGATGGCCGATGTCGCTACCATCTCTACCGAGTCCACGGACCTCGAGGAAATCAAGCTTGGCATCTTCCCCTCGTTGGCCACCTACGCCTTACCTCAAATCCTCAAAGCACCCGATTGGTCCTCGTTGGGAATCAATTTGCGTTTGTGGATCGGCGAACCACAACAGACCGTCGCGGGACTAGGGTCCGGCGGAGATCTAGACTTGGCGCTGATTTTCCAGGTGGGCCCCGGTGGACTTTCTTGGCCTGCATCTCTTGAGCGCACGTGGTTGGGTGATGATCAATTCCGTGTTGTCATCCCCGCGTCCTGGCCGATCGCCGAAGACTCGCAACTCACCGTTGACCAGTTGGCTGAATGGCCGTGGATCTTCCACCATCCTGGGACCTCGGACGCGACACTGATCTCGCGATTGTTCTCCTCCTACAATATTCATCCGCAGGTGGCGGCCTACTGCGACGACTTCAACGCATCGCTCAGCCTGGTCTCCTCGGGTCTAGGTGCTGCACTGGTTCCTGACCTAGCCATGGCTAATGCTCCCGAAGGCATCCGTATTGTTGATGCTCCAGAGATTCGTTTGGCACGTTCCATCTTTGCGCTCAAGCCGGAGAACTCTAAAAAACCAAAGGTGGCTCTGGTCTTGGACCGGCTCACCCAGATCCTGGCACAGTAAAAAAATAAGAGCACTAGGCCTGGTACCTGTCTTCCCGTGCGAGCAGTACCGATGAATATTCAAGAGAGTCTGAGGATGACCAGCGTTCAGAACCCCGTCAATAGCGTGCCGACTGTCATTTCCACGGTGTATGGGGCCATCGGACATGTCGAGCTCAACCGCCCGGAAAAACTCAACGCGCTCACCTTAGAGATGCTTACCGAGTTGGATCGTGTGCTCAAAGTCTGGGCCGAAGATTCCTCAATCCAGTTAGTTCTCCTAACCGGTCGCGGCGAGCGAGGCTTCTGTGCAGGCGGGGACATTGCGGACTTCCATCAAGCAATCACAACCGGCAAACATCAGGACTTCATCAATCTACTGTCCAGCGAATTTGATCTCGACTATCTGATCTCTACCTACCCCAAACCACTGATTACTCTGGCACATGGGATCACCATGGGTGGTGGTGTGGGGTTGGCCAGCCACGCTCCAGTTCGACTGGTCACCGCCAGTGCCAAAATGGGAATGCCCGAAGCCAAGATTGGTTACACCCCGGATGTGGGCGGAAGTCATCTACTGGCCAATGCTCCTGGCTATCTGGGCGAATACTTTGCGATGAGTGCCGCCTCGTTCTGTGGAGCAGACGCCGTCTTCATGGGATTTGCTGATGTGGTGGTCACCGACGCCTTTGCCGAAAACATCTTGGATGAACTTGATGAGCTGCTGGGCCTGAGCCCCGCAGAAATCATCTCCGCTATCGAAGTTCTGCACGGCGCACCAGAGTCCTTCGCCCTCCAGCAAACCCAGGGCTGGGTTGATCATGCTTTCAGCGCCCAAACCCCACAAGAAGTGATCGAACGCCTTGAGCAGATGGTGCATCCGGCAGCAGGTCAGGCCGCACAATTACTAGCCGCTAACTCGCCATCGAGCATCTGTGCTGCGTTCTATTCGGTCCGCGAGGCACGCGCTGAACAAGACCTTCGCTCCGCCCTAAACCGTGAACTGCGCTTGGCCAGCTTTTTGATGCACCAACCAGATCTGGCAGAAGGAATCCGCGCCCAGGTCATAGACAAGGACCGCAACCCGCACTGGTCACCAGCGCTTTTGGCCGACGTCTTCCAGGATGAATTACGGTCCCTAGTCCGCGAATGACATATTTAGCTATCTGCTCCAGGTCTGCCCTCGGGACGGGTCACATCCGAATGCACCGGACGAACCTTCGCTGAATCCCTGGGCTCGATACGTGGTGCACTGACCGCGTCCTGTGGCTCGCGCACCACTGGTGGTTCGATGCCCACACCCATCGGTTCTTCAAAGTGCAAGGGTGCGTGCTCCCCGAAGTGATCGGCATCTGCTTCCTCCCAGTCCTCTTTCCACGAACCCGGGGCATCTTCAAGCAGTTCTCCGGGACGCAGCCAGTGGAACAATGATGCGTAGGACCTGGTTGATTGCAGGTTGACTCGGCGACGAAGCATTCGCGTGTTCAGCTGTTTGGGGCTGCTTAGTCCCATGGACGCCATGATCTGCGCAGCTTCGGTGACCGTCAGACGGTGATAGTTGTAGACGCGGTGCCCTTTGTCTTCCACGTCCAAGGCACGCATCAACCGCTTGTTCTGTGTGGCCACACCGACCGGGCAGTGATTGGTATGGCACTGTTGCGCCTGAATACATCCGGTAGCCATCATCATGGAACGTGCCGAGAAGGTGAAGTCAGCGCCTTGAATCAGACGCTTGATGATATCTGATCCATTGGCAATTTTTCCTGCAGCTGCCACACGGATTTCTTCGCGCAGTCCTGCACCCACCAAAGTATTGTGCACCAGCATCAGCCCTTCGGTCAGCGGTGCACCTACGTGATCTTCGTACTCCAGTGGTGCAGCACCGGTGCCACCTTCGGCGCCATCCACGGTAATGAAGTCCACCAAAATTCCGGTGTCCAGCATGCCCTTGCATAGGGCCATGATGTCGGTTCGGGAGCCGACACAGAACTTCACACCGATAGGCTTGCCGCCGCTAAGCTCACGCAGTTGAGCAACAAAGTGCATGAGCTCGCGTGGGGTGGAGAACTCGGCATGGCTGGCCGGTGAGATGCAGTCCTGACCCATGGGAACATCGCGGGCCTCTGCAATTTCAGCGGTGACCTTAGCTGCCGGCAGCACGCCACCAAGCCCGGGCTTAGCTCCTTGGGAGAGCTTGATGGTGATGCCTTTGACCTTCTCGTGGCTGGCTTTTTTGGCGAAGGTTTCTGGGTTGAACCGACCTTCGGATGTACGACAACCGAAGTATCCCGAACCGATTTCCCAGAACAGGTCGGCCCCGTATTCCAGGTGGTACTTGGTCAGCCCACCTTCCCCGGTTTCATGAACGAACTCACCCATGGCAGCACCCTTGTTCATGGCCAATACTGCGTTAGCCGACAAAGCCCCGAAGCTCATCGATGAGATATTCATCAGAGAAATCTCGTACGGCTGGGTGCATTGGCTTGAGCCTACGGTGACCCGGAACTGGTTGGTGGGCGGTGCCACCGGAGCAGCCGAATGCAACAGATACTCGTGTCCCAGCTCGTTGACATTGCGTTCGGTGCCGAAGGCTTTGTGGCTATCGGCTCCCTTAGCGCGAGCGTAGATCAATGAACGGGTATCACGGTCAAAGGGTTTGCCGTCGGTGTTGCGCTCAATGAAGTACTGCTGAATTTCTGGGCGGATGAATTCAAATAAATAGCGTGCATGCCCCACGATCGGAAAGTTGCGAAGAATCGCATGCTTTTTCTGCAGCAGGTCTCGTATTCCGAGCAGAACAAGAAGCCCGGTCAGGGCCACTAAGATCCACCAGACCCAACCACCTGAGGTACTAGCCAGGATTGCGGTGACCACAAATCCTGTAGCGAGGACACCTAAGAACAGGAGAACCACTATTCGCATCATGGTGCCGAGCCTAGTAGCTATGTGCGCTCTTGTCAGGCACCTAGGCCGGAAGGATTCGGTCCATCTCTCGGATTGCCATCAGGGAGAACATCGATTTCTGATCTTTCAAGAGCTGCTCGGCGCTACCGGTCTCGGCCACGGCTCCATCGTCCAAGACCAGAATCTGATCCGCGTGACTCACCGTTGCCAAACGGTGGCTTATCATGATGACGCTCATGCCCAACTGACGTCGACGCTCAATGGCTTGCAACACCAGATGTTCGCTAGCCGAATCCAACGCGCTGGTGGACTCATCAAGGATCAGAACTTTTGGATCGCGAATCAGTGCGCGAGCCAATGCTAGGCGTTGACGTTGTCCGCCAGAGAGCCTAGAGGAGCGGTCACCCAGGCGCGTGTCTAGTCCGGATTTTTGCTGGCTAAGCCAAGCATCAAGACCCAGCTCGCCCAGCACTTGTTCTAGTTGTTCATCACTGAATTCGCTCTGTCCCAATTGGAGATTTTCACGCAGTGTTCCGCGAACCATCACTGCTTCTTGAGTAACTAACATGACCTTGGTGCGCAATTGGCTCAGGCTGGCTTCGGTGATATTTACACCGCCGAAGGTGATTTTCCCGTCGTAGTTCAGTGAGCGCACCAGGGCCGCTGCGATCGAGGATTTCCCGGATCCGCTTTCTCCAACCATCGCCAGCATGCCGCCGGGAGCAATTTCAAAGTTCACGGCTTCAAGCACTTGCTGTTCACCGTAGCTAATAGCCAGATTGTTGGCCTGCAGGATTCCAGTTTCCGGTAGCGCGACTGGAATGGCAGGATCTACCACCTCAGGTTTTAGGGTGGCGGTGGCATGAAGTCTGCGAGCGCTGGCTAGCGAATCTTGAAGCCCCAGCACAAAACCGTCAACGGTACGCACTGCCTCGTAAGACGGAACCACGACGCACCCCAAGATGATCAGTGCGCCAAGTTGGTTTTGCCCTCCAAGGACAAGGAACAGGGCCAGCATGCTGCCCCAGATACTTAGCTGAGTTAGGGTCGCTCGAACCGCGGTGATAGTGCCAGTGCGTACCGTAGCGTTGCCCGCTGTGCTGGTGCTTTCGCGTAGTTTTTTCATCGCTTCGTTTCCACCACGGAAGCTGTGCAGGACTTCAATCCCCCACATGGCCTGATTCATCAGCTGATTTTGAGCTGACCTTTCCGAAGCAGTAATTGCGGCGTTAACCTTCAGCTTGCGTACCGAGATGGCTGGAATGATCAGGCCTATCAGTACATAGCCGCCCAGCAGGATCAGCGCGGGAAGCGCTCCGAAATACATCCAGGTTCCCCACGTCGCCACGGCGCTGACTACAATGGCCGCCACCGCTGGAGGAAGAGTGTGGGCAAAAAAGACTTCCACTTTGTCGATATCGCTGGTGGCTCTGGCTAGTAACCGTCCAGAGTTTTTTGTTGCTGCGTTGAAGGGAGCTTGACGTTCAAAAGCTGCATACATTTCTTGGCGCAGGCGAGCCAATGAAAGGAAAGCTACCCGGTGCCCCACGTACTGTTCGAGGTAGCGTAAGACACCTTTAACCAAGCTCAGCACAATAATGCCTGAAACCAGCCACCACCAGTTCAGGGAGCTAAGGAACTGAAGACTATTCAAGTTCAATGCCTTGCTCAATCCCACACCTGCCATCAGGTAAATTCCGATGGAGCTCAAGCGCGTCAGACAGGAAAATATGCTGGCCAAGGCCAACGGAGCAATAAGGTCCTTGGTGGTTGAGATGAGCCACAAGACTGTCGAGAGGGTTCGCTTCTTTTCTCGGCTCATGCTTCCTTCTCCCCCAAGGCCCGTAGACCACTTGACTGCAACTGGGCAGTGCGTTCATCCAGCACGCTCAACGCTTTGTTCAAGTAACCCTCCTGTTTAACCAGTTGTTCACGTGGGCCAAACTGTATGACTCTGCCATGATCCATGACCACCACGTAGTCATAGTCCTGAAGCAAACCGAGGCGGTGCGTGACCGTAATGATGGTGGTTGAAGCGCCAAGCTCGCGAAGGATCTTTCGGATCTCCGCTTCACTGTGAACATCTAATGCACTGGTGGGTTCATCAAGCAGTAGCACCGGGCGCTGGGCCAGCAAAGCCCGGGCCAGGGCGAGTCGTTGGGCTTGGCCACCTGAAAGACGAGCTCCACCTTCGCCCAGTGGTTGGTCAAGTCCCAGCGGTTGGGCCGCCAGCCAGGAAGCTAAACGAACTTGGCTCAGGGCAGCAAGTAGTTGTTCATCGGTAGCTTGCGGAGCGCCTATGCGCAGGTTTTCTCCAACGCTCACGCCGAAAAGTGTCGCCTGTTGTTCTACGACCGCGGTGTTGGCCTTCAAAGTAGCCGGTCCCATCGCTTGACGACCGTCGTGGATCAGACCGGCAGAGGATTCTAGTTGTCCTTGCAGGACTCGAATCAACGTGCTCTTGCCACTTCCCGATGGCCCCACGATGGCGGTGCGTGAGCCGGCAGGGAACTGAAGATTGATTTCGTTCAGCGCAAGATCAGCGTTGTTGTACGTGGCGCATACGTTTTGGATGAACAGTCCGTTATCTTTCAGATTAACCGTCAGAGGGTTAGCCATGGAGGGATGCATCGGAATCTCTTGGATCTCGGCCAGTTGTTTCTCCGCTGCTCGTCCGGTCATTCCTAGGTAGAAGAAACTACCGACGTAGTTCACCGGGGCAAGCATGAGATAGCTGAGGATAATCAGCGCAAAACCCGCTCCGGGGCTGAGGGCCTCAGAGCTAGTACGCCACCAGGCCAACCCCGCAGAGCTGGCCAAGAGCAGTACCGCGAAGCTGGAATCAATGACCAAGAGTATGAGCTGGTTTCGCGCCAAGAGTTTCATGACCTGCTGGCGTACCCGCTCGGTGGCAGCATTGATGGTTTTGCCCATCCAGATACTGCCCGAATTTAGCTTGAGCATATTCAGCGAGCGCAGGGCGTCGAGGAAAGTTGCCGACAAGATTCCTTGGGCGCGACGGTATTCTCCGCTGGATCCGCCAAACCGCTTCTGGAATCCCAAAACAATCACCGGCACTAGCCCGGTGGGGATCAGCAGTAAGATCGCGCTGAGCGGGTCAATGAATAAGGCGATGAAGATCAGGATTAATACCGGTGTGGCCGCAGCTGCGCTGGCAGGCCCTAGGAAGGTGGAACGGTACTTCACCGAGCGGTCCACCGACTCCATGGCCGCATGCACCAGTTCGCCCTCGCCGGTTTTTCGCACAGCCAGTGGACCGATGGAAAGGTAATGTTTGAGCAGTATCGAGCGGTGGTAGGAGGTGAGCAGTTGACTGTCGTGAGAGATCACCACTGGAACGAGGAATGTTGACAGGGCCAGCGCGAGTAACTCGCCGCCTACTCCGATATACCACTGCGTATCTAGCGCTTCGCCTCGATACAACAGGTCGAATCCTTGCCCGAGCAAGATGACCAATCCGGCGGTGGCGGCGGCGGCAAAGATGCTCAGGGCCACGACTATCACTGTTGCTACCGAGAAATATCCAAAGAGCCTACGCACACCACTATCCTAGGCCAGATCGATTCGTGGTTCGCAGGTGCGATGTCACACATTGCCGGTGGGAGCGTGATTGAGAGAAACTTGAGTGCATGAGCACTTCGGAGCTACAACAGCGCCCCCATTCTGTCACCCTGCGTTTTCTTGCCGCCCCCACCGACGTTGATGTCACCGGGATGGTTCCCGCAGGCACCGTTCTAGAGTGGGTCGACAAGGCTGCTTACGCAGCAGCTGTTGGTTGGTCCACGAGTTATTGTGTCACCGCCTATGTGGGCAATATCCATTTCGCAGATCCTATTCACTCTGGTGACCTAGTTGAGGTCACGGCCTCGGTCGTTTACACCGGAACTAGCTCTATGCATATTCAGACGGAGGTTTCTTTCCGAGACCCTCGCGAATCGCGCCCCGTGGCTTCGAGCAATTGCTTGGTGATTTTTGTTGCTGTAGATGATTCAGGCAAGCCCGCTGCTGTGCCAAGTTTTACCCCGGGCACCCTGCGTGAAATCGAACTTCGCGATAACGCGCTGGCTCGTATTGATATTCGTGAGCAGATTGTTGCCTCGATGAAGGACCAGCGCTACACAGACTCCGGTACCGCCGAACGCGTCACCCTACGCTTCTTAGCAGCCCCTACCGATGTGAACTGGGGCGGCAAGGTACATGGTGGCATCGTGATGAAGTGGATTGATGAAGCAGCAGCGCTGTGTGCTTCACGCTATTGCCAAGAAGATACCGTTGCGGTGTTCTCCGGTGGTGTGCGTTTCTATCGACCACTGTTCATTGGACATCTGGTCGAGGTGGAAGCCCGATTGGTGTACACCGGCAGCAAGGGCATGCATATTGCTGTGCATGTGCGCTCCGGCGATCCAAAGACCAGAGAAATGAATCTGACAACTTATTGCCTGACGGTCATGGTTACCCGTGATGAGACTGGTACAGCTGTGCCGGTGAAGCCGTGGGTTCCGGTCAGTGAAGAAGATCAGCGCTTATGGGATCACGCTCGTGAGTTGGTGGCGATTCGCGCGAATGCTCCGGGTGGTTACACCCCGGTACATCTAGCAGGAACGAGCGCGTGATGAGTAACCGGAAACCATTAGTCAAAGTATGCGGGCTCTCCACCGCCAACGATGTTCAGGTAGCTATCGATCACGGCGCCGATGCATTGGGTTTTGTGCTGACTTCTAGCGCTCGAGAAATCACGCCAGAAGATGCGGCGCCATTGGTGCGCATGGTGCCCGAAGGTATCGAAACTGTGGCAGTCTTCCGTTCTGAAGATATCCCTACCGTCGTTGCGCGCTCTCGAGAAGCGGGTGTGGGCTGGGTTCAGCTTCATGGTCAACGGAGCAAGCTGGACGTGGCGGCTGCCCACGCCGCAGGTTTCAAAGTCATCCGTGCCGTGCGCCGAGATGCCATTGCTGAAGAATTCGCTGACTGGGGCGAAGAACTACTGCTCATTGATGCCTCCGTACCGGGAAGCGGAGAAAGTTGGGATTACGCTGCGGTACGCGAGCTGGCTACAGGCCGTCAATGGTTGGTGGCAGGCGGTCTCACCCCGATGAATGTTGCGGAAGCTATCAAGATTTCTGGTGCTACCGGAGCAGATGTTTCATCGGGAGTTGAGTCCTCGCGCGGCGTCAAAGACCCGGGATTGATTGCTCAGTTCCTCGACGCTGCGAAAGCCGTATAACTATTAACTCAGCCAGTTATGTGGTGCCAGTTTGCGTGAGCCCGGAAGCGCTCCTTGCTCACGCCACTGGTGCACCCATTCAGGGACCACTCGATCCTCGGGTACATCCAGTCCGACAGCGGCGAGGATCTCTTCGTTAGGGACTGCACCCTTTTTGGAGGTCATGCGCGTGGCAATATACCCGCGGGCATAAATTTCACCATCAACAACAATGCGCTGTTCAAAGTAGATGCACTTGTCATCCAGACCCAGCAGCTTAGTTTCCTGTGAGAATTTGGTGCCTAGGCGCACTGATTTGCGGAAGGTGATGGTTTCGGTCTGGACCACCGGCGTCCATTTGTTCTTACGCATAATGTCCCAAACGCCAGAGCGGAACATTAGATCAAAGCGACCAAGGTCAAAGATGGAGAAATACATACCGTTATTAATATGACCGGCAAAGTCGATGTCGGTCAGGGTAGCTCGCATTTTCACCGAGCTGGTATCAAACATGGTGAGTCTGGTGGCCTTTTTACTGTTTAGGAAGACCATGAGAATTCGAAAAATCATGTGCATACCATCACATTACCGTCCGGTAACTTTTCTGCCTAGTCCGCTGTGAATCGAAACAGCCTTCGCACAGTGAGCTTTACTAGACTTGTTCTAGTGAGCGTCGAAAAACCATTGATTCAATTGCCCGCCCGACTCGTTGGAGTTTGGCTCGCCTTGATTGTCGGCATTGCCGGATCTACCTTGCTGGCCACAGCACACTACGTCACCGGTGGAAGCCTGCTAATCATCCTTTCTTTGTGGGTCATTCGTGTACTGGCAATCTCGAGCTTCTGGCTGTTACCTGGGCGTACCGACACCAAGATCTTTGCCATGGCTTTGGCCTTACTTTCACTGATTTTGGATGTCGTGCTGAAACTACCGGTGATCGATACCGTTGAATATGGCGATTGGTTCTTGGTTTCGGCCCTGGATCTCACCGGTCAATACGCCGGTTATTTCACGGTGTGGGGCCTCTTGCTCCCCCTTCTTGCATTGACCGGCTGGTTCGTACTGCGAGCACGCAAACTCGTCGGCTGGCTTGCCGGTCTGCTCAGCGCGCTCGCCCTGGGTTTTGCAGCTCAAGCTACCGTAACCTCGGACCAAGGATCGCTCACCGCATTTGTCATCGTGAGTATGGCTCGTTTTGTAGTTCCTGCCATCTTGGCCGCACTGGCCGACTTCTTGGTGACCAGGTATAAACGGCCCAAAATCTAAGTCACTTTAAAAAGGTACGGATCGTGTTCCCCAGCTAAGGGAACACGATCCGTAATTATTTGTCTGTATCTACTAGATCAAACCATCGCTGAGGTGGTTTGGCGTACCAAAACGGTGAGCCGTAATAGATACTGCTTGCTCGTGCAGGAAGGGCAGTAGCTCCACTCGGCCGGCACCCGTGACTGGGGAAGCATAGATAGCAACATCTGGCTTGCCGTCGGTGGCTTGGGCAACAGCCTTCACCGATCCACCGATCAGACGGATACGTGCCGCAGAATCCGGACCGGTCTTAGCAGCCAGCTTGGCTGCGTAGGCGGCAAACTGATCTGCATCTTCGCGTACTACCGTGACCGAGTGTTCGGCCAACACTGCTCGAACCTGTGCTGAAAGCTCGCCAGCAAGGGACAGACGAACTCGTGAACCTGCAGCGACACCGGCAGCTGCAACTCGCAACGCCTCAGCCAGACCGTGGCCGCTGCTCTCTTGTTCAAAACGAACGGTAACTTCCACCGAGCAGTAACGGAAGACATTGCGTTCAGCCTGCAAACCCGAACGGTCCTTGGCCTTATTGAACTCAGCATTCCACCAGTACTTGTCGCTGCCTAAGGCGGCAGTTAGCCACTGGGTCTGCGGCTCATCCAGCTGCGCTGCTGCTAGCAGACGCTCGTCAAAGCGCGAGAGGGCGGCAGTGTCATTGACCGGAGCATCATTCCAGCTGCCCATACCGATCAGGTAGTTTGGACCTCCGGCCTTGGTGCCTGCGCCAATGGCCGACTTCTTCCAACCGCCAAATGGCTGACGCTGAACGATTGCACCGGTGATACCACGGTTTACATAAATGTTGCCGGCCTGGATGTTATCCATCCAGTACGCCATTTCGCCCCGATCCAGCGAGTGCAGACCTGAGGTCAGTCCGTAGTCCACCTCGTTGACGATTTGGACCGCTTCCTCCAAAGTTTCTGCGGTCATGACGCCCAGGATTGGGCCGAAGTATTCGGTCAGGTGATATTCGCTGCCACGTTGCACGCCATAACGCACACCCGGCGAATACAGTTTGCCCGAGTCATCGAGCTGTTGTGGCTCAACTTCCCAACGTTCGCCCTCACCTAGGGTGGTCAATCCGCGCTTGAGCTTCTCGCCTGGCTCACCAATCAATGGGCCCATCTGCGATTCTGGGTTCCATGGGTAGCCGACCTTCAGTGATTTCACCGCATCGATCAGCTGGTTGTTGAAGCGACGCGATTCGGCCACCGAGCCAACCAGTACTACCAATGAAGCTGCCGAGCATTTCTGACCGGCGTGACCGAAGGCAGACTGCACGACGTCGCGAGCAGCCAGATCAAGGTCCGCATGTGGGGTGACAATAATGGCGTTTTTACCCGAGGTCTCGGCCAACAGTGGCAGATCCTTACGGAAAGAACGGAAGAGTTCGGCAGTTTCGTAACCGCCAGTGAGAATCAGACGGTCAACACGTTCATCGGATACCAACTGCTGTCCCAGCGAGCGGTCCCCTGCAAAGACCAACTGCAGAACATCTTTAGGAACACCTGCATCCCATAGACACTGCACCATCACCGAACCCACGCGAGCAGCCTGGGTAGCCGGCTTGATGATCACTGCCGAGCCCGAGGCCAACGCCGAGAGCGTAGAGCCTGCCGGAATGGCCATCGGGAAGTTCCATGGCGGGGTGACCACGGTCAGCTTTGATGGTACGTACGTTGCGCCATCCACCTGATCAAGTTCGCGGCCCAACTGCGAGTAGTAGTGGGCGAAATCAATTGCTTCGGAAATTTCCACGTCGCCTTGGTCAATGGTCTTGCCGCACTCTGAACCTAGGACCTCAAGCAAGGTGGCGCGACGCTCTTCAAAGAGTTGACCGGCACGGTGCAAGATTTCAGCGCGCTGCGCCGAGCCCATAGCCTGCCAGTCGCTCGAAGCGTCTACGCCCATTGCGATGGCTTCATCCAATTCGCCCGCGGCATTGATGGTATTTGCCTTGACCAGATCCTTACCCAGCGGTGAATCCTGCATCTTGGACAGGATTTCGCGGCCCCAGTTTCGGTTCTGACTCAAGTCTGGGTCGGTATCTGGGGTGTTGAAGAAGTCGGTACTGCCATCGGCAAGACCAGCGACTCGTTCAGCCAGCGCTGGATCTTGACTGGTGCGGTCCTGCACGCGGTGCGGGGCAGGGACCTGATCGGTCATGGCTTCCAGGGATGCGAGGAAACGATTCTTTTCACGTTCAAAGAGCTGCTCATTTTTGGAGAGTTCAAAGACCGCGGACATGAAGTTTTCCTGGCTTGCGCCTTCTTCAAGGCGACGAATCAGGTAGGCGATGGCCACGTCGAATTCTTGTGGATGCACTACCGGAGTGTAGAGCAGCAGCGAACCGACTTCCTTGCGGACCGCTTCGGCCTGACCGGTGGCCATGCCCAGCAGCATCTCGAATTCGATGCCGTCGGTGACATTGCGGGACTTGGCCAGAAGCCAGGCCAAGGCAACATCAAAGAGGTTGTGTCCGGCAACGCCGATGCGCACGTTCTTTACATGCTCCGGGCGTAGTGCGTATTCCAGTACGGACTTATAGCTGGTGTCCGAATCCTGCTTGCTGTGCCAAGTAGCCAGTAGCCAGTTGTGGATGTCAGCTTCCATGGTTTCCATAGGCAAATTGGCGCCCTTAACCACGCGCACCTTGATCGGGGCACCGCCTTGCGCAACACGGGCTGCGGAGAATTCTTGCAGCTCGATCATCGCAGCCAGTGCATCGGGCAGGTAAGCCTGCAGCACGATCCCGGCGGCCAGATCCTTAAACTCTGGCTTAGACAGGATCTTGGTGAAGACCGCAATAGTCAGCTCCAAGTCCTTGTACTCTTCCATGTCCAGGTTGATGAACTTTTTCTTAGGATGATTCACCGCATGGGCGTACAGCGGGCTGAGCTTTTCAACGATGTGCTCCACTGCCTCATCAAAGGCCCAGTGATTATGCGGGGCCACGGTGGAAGAAACCTTGATGGACACGTAGTCCACGTCATCGCGCTCTAGCAGCGTGGTAGTTCCTTCTAAACGGCGGGCGGCTTCGCCTTCGCCCAGGATTGCTTCTCCCAGCAGGTTCACGTTCAGGTTTACGCCTTCACGCTTGATCTTCTTGATTGCCCCGCCCAGTTTCGCCTCCGACGCATCAATGATCAGGTGGCCGACCATTTCGCGTAAGACCTTGCGGGCGATAGGGACAACTACCTGTGGCACTACCGGCGCCATAACGCCCCCTAAGCCCACAGCTTTGCGCATGTACCAAGGAAGGAAGCTCGGAACCTTGGGGGCCAGCTTTTTCAGGTTGGCCGCAGCCACACTCAAGTCCTCGGGACGGATGACTCCGTCAACAAACCCCACGGTGAAGTCCAAGCCGTTGGGATCTTTGAGCACACCGGCCAAGCGGGCCGCCGCAGCATCAACCGGATAGTCGGATGCTTCGGTGAGCCAGCGGCGCACCAGCGCAATCACTTCATCGGCAAGTTCTGCCGGCGAGGTCAGCGGGTTGCCCTCAGCATCAAGCGCTGCAGGCACGGTGTGCTGGGTGGAGAGAGAAGACAATTAGTGGTCCCTTCGATGCAAAGTTATTCAGTCTGGGTTCGGCACCGAACGTTGATGTCGTTATGGCTTTTGTTGCGTTGATTTCCGCAGAAAAAGCTGTGTGCAAGTTCGAGTATGAACCTAAGTTGCGTTAAGCAAAAGTGAACAAATCCGAAGATATTTGTTCGGGTTTGCTAATGTATCTTTACGCCTCAAATCTTTCCCAACCGAACGGCGGAAAAACCGTGCTTGAACTGCGACGTTTACGACTTCTCCGCGAACTGAGTATCCGCGGAACCATCGCCGAAGTGGCTGACTCCCTGAGCTATTCCCCCTCGTCGGTTTCACAGCAGCTGAGTCAATTGGAATCGGAAGTTGGAGTAGAACTACTGCGCCGCACCGGACGCACCCTCAAACTCACCGCTCAGGCCCAACTACTGGTGACACACACCGAAACCCTGCTCGAAGCCATGGAGCACGCCGAGGCAGATCTGGCTGGCACCATGTCTACCGTGGCAGGCACAGTACGTCTGGCCGTCTTCCAAACTGCCATGCTCGCACTCATACCACCGGTCTTGCGCGAACTGCGCGAAAAATTCCCTGACTTGCGGGTTGAAATGAGCCAGCAGGAACCCGCCGACGCACTGCAAGAAACCAGTAGCCGCAGCTTTGACCTCGTGGTTGCAGAGCAATATTCCGGGCACTCCGCCCCGCACTATTCAAACCTTGACCGCAGGGTTTTGACGCACGACCCGATCCGTTTGGCGCTTCCGGTCCTAGGCGCCCCGGGCAACGAAGCCTTTGACCAAGTCACAATCTTGGAGCATGCAGCCAGTCTGCCGTGGGTCGTTGAACCCGATGGCGCCGCCAGTCGACACTGGGCGTTACAAGCTTGCCGCCTGGCTGGATTTGAGCCCGATCTTCGCTACGAAACCGCCGACTTGCAGGCCCACGTGGAGCTGGTGCAAACCGGAAATGCCGTGGCCATGTTGCCGGATCTGGTGTTGCGTGCCAATCACAGCACCTTGCGCACAGTGGATTTACCCGGTGCTCCAGCCCGCACCATCTTCACCGCAATGAGACGCTCTTCTACCAAGTCACCGGGCATTCAAGCGGTGCGTCAGATGCTGCACGCGCAGCCCGGAATGAGTGATGCAAACGACTCTGTAATTTTGGCTACACCCCAAGACTTCGATACGGTCGATGAGGAAAAAGCATCATCAAGACAGAAATGACACTTACGACAAAGCGAACAATTCGTGCCATAGTGGTGACTCGCACCACTTGAATCCGCGTTCCGGATTACGTCAACGATCCGGGACAGCAACGGTAATGAGGAACTATGTCCGACCAGACCTTCCAGATGATTGCGATCGCAATTTACATGGCCGCCATGCTTGGCATCGGCTATATTGCGTATCGCCGAACCAACAATATCGACGACTACATGCTGGCCGACCGTGGCCTAAAACCCTGGGTAGCCGCACTTTCTGCCGGCGCCTCCGACATGTCCGGATGGCTGCTCATGGGCCTTCCCGGAGCGATCTACCTCGGCGGATTGCACGAAGCCTGGATCGCCATCGGCCTTTTGATTGGCGCGTGGCTGAACTGGAAGTTTGTCGCTCCGCGACTTCGTTCCTACACCGCCATTTCCGATAACGCGATCACCATTCCGAGCTTCTTCGAGAAGCGATTGAAGGATAATGCGCACCTATTGCGCATCGGATCATCCCTGATCATCTTGGTGTTCTTCACCTTCTATGTCTCTTCAGGCATGGTGGCCGCCGGAAAGTTCTTCGATAGTTCCTTCGGCTGGCCATACCTCACCGGCATGTTCGTCGTTGCCGTCATTACCCTGCTCTACACCCTCTTCGGCGGCTTCCTCGGAGCGTCCTTGACCGACATGGTGCAGGGCATCTTGATGTTCGCCGCGTTGATCGCAGTGCCGATTGTTGCGGTGATTCGCATGGGCGATATCCAGACCCTTGGCTCCCGCATCACTACGACTAACCCTGATGCCTTTAACCTGTTCTCATCCTTCAATGACAACAACTGGGCTTTGGCCGCCGTGGCGATCTTCTCCACCGCAGCATGGGGTTTTGGTTACTTTGGCCAGCCACACATCATCGTTCGTTTCATGGCGTTGCGCTCCCCAGGTGAAGCCAAGGCTGCCCGCGGTATCGGCATGAGCTGGATGTTCTTGACCACCTTGGGTGCGGTACTGACCGCGCTGATTGGCATCGTCTACTTCGCGAAGTCACCGCTGGATAAGTCTTCCAGCGAGTCGGTCTTCTTGCTGCTCAGCCAGATCTTCTTCCACCCGTTGATTGCCGGATTGGTGCTGGCCGCCGTGCTGGCAGCGATCATGTCCACCATGTCTTCACAGTTGATCGTTTGTTCCTCGGCTTTGGTGGAGGACCTGTACAACATCACCGGCCGCAAGGCTTCACCAAAAGCCTTGGTCAACCTTGGCCGTGGCGGAGTTCTGCTGATCGCCGTCATCGCAGCGCTGCTGGCTTTGAACCCGAACTCCTCAATCTTGGAACTCGTGTCCTTCGCATGGGCTGGCTTCGGCGCAGCCTTCGGTCCAATCGTCTTGCTGGCACTGTACTGGCGCAAGCTGACCGCGGTAGGCGGATTCGCCGGCATGGTATCCGGCGCAGTGGTGGTCTTCATCTGGGGCAACATCGACGCGTTGTCTTCTGCGATGTACGAAATCGTTCCAGGTTTTGCTGTCGCACTGGTGGTCGCCTGGTTGGTCTCTCGGGCCACCTACCGTCCGAACCCAACCATCGATGCGGAATTCTCCGAGATGGAAAAGGAAGTTGGAGCCAAGGTTACTGCCTAGCATTACTTCCGCGAGCTCCCCTGTCCACAGTTAGTGGCAGGGGAGTTTTTCATGCCCAAATCGGAGAATCGCCCAAGACCTAACGTTGTTTCCGACAAATACAAAGGTTGTTCCGTTTTAGAGAAATGGACTAGTCTGCCTACCTTTGGCGGTGCCAACCTTTGAGTTCAAATCCATGTTTCGCTCTCAGCCTCGATGTCGCTAATGCCGAACTCCTACAAGCACAGTAGCCTTGAGCTATGCCCGATCTCCCGAGCTGGAAGGAACTTTCACGATGAGCACCCAGAACAAATTCACCCACTGGCAGCGCACCGAAACGCAGTTCCTGGCCGCCGATCCCAATGCTGTTTATTCCATCGTTGGTAACCTGTCACAGACCGGGCAATGGATGAAGAGTTTTGACGGTTTTGTGGTTCACGATGACCAACGAGGGGTCGGTACCAAAGTTGATCTCCTGGCACCGGGCAAGATTTTCGGTCCCCTGCACCGCAACACCGCGCCAGCAGGCAGCATCACTCGACGTAACCCTCAGACGCGCACGGTTGAATTTACCCAGCCACAGCCCGGCGGTTCCATGGTCCTGCGCTGGCAGGTGGATGAGCACGAGGGTGGTGCACTATTGCATTTCACCGTGGAACTTTCAGGTCCGGGAACCACCGCCTTCAAATTCACCGTGGCCAATCTTCTCTGCAAAGACTTCGCCGTTGCCGCCGCACGTCTGTACAAGATCATCGCGCCTACAGCACACCGTAAGCGTGATGCGCGGGTCGTGATTTCTGGAGGACGAGGTTTCTTGGGGAGGAACCTCGCTGCCGATCTGACCTGCCGCGGCATCACCGTAGCGGTGCTGACGCGCAACGCCGAGGAAGACTTCCCTGCCGAGCAGTTCATCTGGGACGGTGTGCACCAAGGTCCCTGGACCAGCGTTCTACGCAGCGATCATCCGGTACACCTGATCAACTTGGCCGGCGAACGAGTCGACAAGCGCAACACCCCGTCCAATATTGCCGCCCTCACCGACTCGCGGGTGACTTCCACCCAAACGTTGGCCCACGCCGCGGCAGCAGCGCCACAGTTGGCCACGTGGATCCAAGCCAGCACCACCGCCATTTTCGGTGACGGAGGGGAAGCTGACTTTACCGAGTCCAGCCCACTACCCACCGATCGTCGTGCCCTGCCAGAAATGACTGGCGTCGCCTCCGCGTGGGAACAAGCCTTTGACGAAGCAAAGGTGAACGCGGAACAGCGTTACGTGCTACGTACCTCCTTGGTGATGCACCCCGATGCCCCACTACTTGGCCCACTGAACATGCTGGTTAATACCGGTCTGGGCGGTCCGATGGGTGATGGACAACAATGGTTCAGCTGGATTGGCTTACAAGATTGGCTACGCGTCATTCGTTGCATGCTCGGATTCGAAACCCCACACATCCCTGCCGGCCTAGTTCACGCCACCTGCCCCACTCCCCTGCGCAACAAAGAAGTCATGGCTGCTCTGCGTTCGGTGGCCGGTTTGCCAGGGATCCCCACCGGCTCAGTACTACCAAAAATTGGTGCCGCAGTGATGGGCTCGAACGCCCGAGTTGCCCTGACCGGCCGCAAAGTCACCAGTGAAGTGCTCTCAAAGGCAGGATTCGAATTCCACGACACTGATTTCGCTACAACGATATCGGGCTAACTTGCTGAAATAATCAGTCATTTTCTGCATTCTACCTACCCATCCTTTCAGCTTCCGCCTAGTCGCAGGCGGATGCTGAAAGAACGATGAGAATGTTCACCACGCGTTCATTCCAATAGTCTCTACTGCTCACGAACAGAACCGAGCATGAAACTGTCACCCAGTGTGCCTTGCACACGATCCTTCCTCAGACAGTTTCAAAGGACAGCAACGCATCATGGCAGATCTTCTTGAAGCCCACTCACTGGCTTCACGTCCCCGCATGCCCAAGCCCAGCGATTTGGACAAGCTTCGGCACAAGGCGCGTACCGCGACTGACCAGCTCAGCGCCAATGTCGCCGTCGACGCCGCCTACAACGAAGAACTGCGCGAAGATCAAATCTCAAAAGTTCTTCCCTTTGAACGCAAGCTGAAGAACATGAGCGAGGTGCGCCATTTCTTCCGCACCAATAGGACCCCTATCTTCTTTATCGGGGCCACCCCGGTCAACCTTCTAGGCTTAGATCGCTGGGTGCGCAAGTTCAGCTACATCACCTACTACGACGGTTGGGATGGAAACCACCCCCATGTCTTCACTCCTGATGAAAAACCGTACATAGAATTCCAAAGCGCTGAAGAGATCAACAATTGGTTACTGGAAAATCCTGAAGTTCGCGAATACATCGACTCGCAGTGCACCCCTGGGGCAGAACGTCCAAAGATCGCCATGGTCTTCTTTGACGAAGAAACCGAAGCGATCTGCGAAGAGCTAGGCTACGACCTGATCCTGCCACCCTCATCTTTACGTGAAGAACTCGATTCAAAAATTGTCACCACCAAGCTCGGTAATGCAGCTGGAGCCCCATCGGTTCCAAATATTCTGGGCAAGGCTTCAAGCTATGAGGAGCTAATTCAGCTGGCCGAAGAAGCCGAACTAGGTGATGACCTGGTGGTGCAAACTCCGTACGGCGATTCGGGGAAAACTACCTTCTTCATTGATTCCAGGGCACAGTGGAAGCAATACTCCAAGAACATCATCGGCGAAGAGCTGAAGATCATGAAGCGGATCAACAACCAGCCGGTAGCCGTCGAAGCAGTGCTCACCGCATGCGGCACCGTGGTTGGCCCGATCCTGACCGAGTTAGCCGGTTACAAGGAACTCACCCCTTACAAGGGTGGCTGGTGCGGTAATGAAATGCATCCCGATGTCCTCACCGATTCTCAGCGTTCGCGCACTATCGACCTGGTCCGCAAGGTTGGCAATGGCTTGCAACAAGCCGGCTACCGCGGGTTCTTCGAAGTTGACGTCTTGGTAGATACCGACACGGATGACGTATACCTTGGTGAACTAAACCCACGCATTTCAGGGGCCAGTGCCATCACTAACGTCACCGCCGGGGCCTATGCTGACGTCCCGCTCTTCCTCTTCCATCTCCTTGAATTCCTCGACGTGGAGTTTGACCTCGATGTTGACGAGATCAACGAACGCTGGGAACAGATGAGTGGAGCTGATGTCTGGAGCCACATGATCATCAAGGAAACTGATGACATTCTTCAGTACATTACGCACGCGCCACGCACCGGAAACTATTTCCTAGACTCGCGCGGCAAGCTGCAATTCTCCCGTTCAGCATTGGACTGGCATCAGCTGCAATCACACAAAGAAGCTTTCTTCCTTCGCATCTACGGAGTGGAAGACTACCGCTGGAAAGGGGCCGACCTTGGGGTCCTGGTCACCAAGGCCAAACTTCAATACGAAGGTAAGAAGAAAACTAAGCTCAGCATCGATGCCAAGCACTTCATCGCTTCAATCCGTTCCCAGTACAAGGGCATTGATGTTCCAACAGCCGAGCATGGCAACTGAGGCCACCGACGCCGCACAGCAGCCGGCTAGCACTTCGCCGGGGTCCAGCAACGCTCTGGACATTGCCACATGGCAGTACCCGCAGAACATCAAACGCTCTTTCCAGAACATCGCTCGCATTCACCCGACGGTGAAAGTCTCTCGTGGCGACGGCCCCATCGTTAAGCTGCACCTAGCCGAAGAAAAGATGGGAAAGCTGGAGGTTGCCAAGGCAAATATTACCGACCCGGCGTTGACCGTACGTGGCGTCATGCACGCGACCAATACCGATGCGGTACTGATTATGCATAACGGGCGAATCCTCTGGGAAAAGTACTACAACACCATGACCTCGTTAACCGACCATCTGCTGATGTCGGTGAGCAAAACCTTGGTGGGGACCCTCGCCGGAGTGCTCATTGACGCAGGAGCCATCGATCCAGAGCAAGAAGTCACCGCCTATGTTCCTGCCCTTGCCACCAGCGGTTACGCCGGGGCACGGGTACGCGACATCCTGGATATGCGCTCAGGGATCAAGTTCTCTGAAGAGTATTTGGATCCAGGCGCCGAGGTGCGTTTGCTCGAAGAAGCCATCGGTTGGGCTCCACCGCTGGGACGCGTTGGCCCCATTGGCATGTATGAATTCCTACGCACCTTGCAGGCCAAGTCGGCCCACGGTGGTGCTTTTGAGTATCGATCCTGCGAGACCGACGTTCTGGGCTGGGTTCTCGAATCGGCTGGTGGCGCTCCGATGCAAGAACTGCTCTCGGATTACATCTGGTCAAAAATTGGTGCCCAACAAGATCTAGTCATGGGTGTTGATCAATTTGGCACCGGCATGTTTGATGGTGGACTTAATGCCACACTTCGCGATCTTGCTCGCTTCGGACACCTTTACGTCAACGGCGGCCGCGCGTTAACCGGAAAGCAAGTCGTTTCGGAGAACTGGCTGGCTGACACCTTCACCGTTGATCCCGCGCAGCAACAAGCTTTTGCCCAGTCGCCGAGCGATAACATGATGCCCGGTGGCCGGTATCGCAACCAGATCTGGTTCCCGAACCCAGTCACCAATGCAGCGGTAGCTTTGGGCATTCATGGTCAGATGATCTATATGGATCCCGCGACCAAGTTGGTCGCCGTGAAGTTGTCGAGTTGGCCATTGCCACAGGACGCATCCAAGCTCTTCCCAACAATAAGAGCTTTCGAGGCGGTCTCTAACTATCTGTCGAACCATGGGTAGCAGGGACTTCTGAACCCAAAAATGCACCCACATTGTGGGTGCATTTTTGGTTCGGGTACAACTAGCGAATTGACCGCAATTTACAGTTCTTCCAAGGCCTCGCCGGTGAAAATCTGATAGCCAAGGTCTTGGTGATAACCATGGATCTCGCGAGTATCTAGTCGGTCCATGTAATCCAGAATGTTTAGCGTAACGACCTGTCCGGGAACCAATACTGGGAAGCCCGGCGGGTACGGAGTAACAAATACGGCTGAGACAATCTGTTGCCCGGCAAGAATTCTTTCGCGGATCAGGGCGGAGGATAAGAAGTGTGTTGCTGGGTCGTGATAGGTCAGGTAGTAAGCCTTACGTAAATCTCCGCTGCCTCCCCCGGTGTCAAACTCTGGGGCAAAGGAACTGAAGTCGGGAAGACAAATTATTTTTTCGTCCTGTTCAGCACCCATCGTCAGTACGTTTCCGTCAAGCCGCTTTTTACGTTCCAACTCTTCGGCAATTTTTACGAGCACTTCAATCAGGTGGGCCACCGCAGAACGTGTAGTTCCGATATTGGTCATTAGCAGCACCGAGGTGCGGCTAGTCTTATTAACCTGAATTGAGTGCCCGTCCATCAGATACTGATGTTTGAAGGTATCTCCATCAACGCCGGTGCGGCTAATGTCCAAGGTCAGCCGAGACGGGTCCACGACAAACTCGTCATTTTTCCAGGCTTCATCCCAAGCTGCCAGGCCGTCACGGACCGGCATGGGGCTGGTGGAACAGCGGTACTGATCAGGAATTAAATCTTTAGAATCCAAGATACGGAAGTACTTGCCCAGCAGCGCATTACGGGCCATGGCACGACAAATGGACTGTGCCAAATCGACCTGACGTTGCACCAGCGCGTAGCCTTCCAATTCCGCTTGACGGCGCCCAATATCAAGGGAAGCCAAGATCTGGTAATTCGGTGAAGTGGAGGTGTGCGTCATATACGCTTCACGGAATGCGTTGCGATTACGCATCGCAAAGTCCTGATCAAAGACGTGAATCATGGAGCCCTGACGCAGTGAGGTCAGTGTTTTGTGCGTGGATTGAGTCGAGTACACGCGCAGTCGAACTTGCCCGGGATCAGGGATCAGTCGCGTGTTCAGCCAAGCTTCGTCGTTCTGCGGTGCATCAATGGTTCCAGCTTCTGGCAGGCGGTGGACTTGCTGTGCGAAACGCCGTTGATAGTCCTGCGTTTCCATGTCTGCTTCCAGCATCGCGGCAACGCTCATTGCCGTGCGCTGTCGATACACCGGATGAAAACCTGCGAATGCGTACCATGCTTCATCCCAAAGGAAGACAAGGTCGGGTTTGATTGCCAGACACTCTTCCATGACCCGGCGTGAGTCATAAATAATTCCGTCGAAAGTGCAGTTGGTCAGAGTGATCATCTTGACCTTGTGCAGCAATCCTTCCCGGCGGAGTTGTAACAACCGGGCTTTGATCTCGCGCACTGGCACAGCACCATACATCGAGTGTTCATTCAACGGATAGGCCTCAAGGTAGCTCACGTGGGCGCCGGCCAGAACCAGAGAATAGTGATGAGACTTGTGGCAGTTGCGGTCCACCAAGACGATATCTCCCGGAGCCAAGATCGATTGGTGCACGATCTTATTGGCTGTCGAAGTTCCGTTGGTGACGAAGTAGGTGCGATGACTGCCGAAGGCTCGGGCCGCTAGTTCATGTGCCTTTTTGATGGAGCTCTGTGGGTCCAACAAAGAGTCCAACCCGCCGGAGGTTGCTGAGGTTTCTGCCAGCAACAGGTTCTTGCCGTAGAAGTCCACGAGATCACGAGCCCACGGTGAATTCTGCACCGACCCGGCGCGGGAAATCGGCATTGCGTGGAAAACACCACCGGGACGTTTGGCGTACTTCTGCAGGGCAGCGAAAAATGGGGTGTGATAGCGCTCAATGACTTCCGCGATGATCGATAGGTGCAGGTCCATGCCGTCATTGCGGGAGAAGATACGACGGAATCGCCCGGTGATTTCGTGGGCAATTGATTCCAGTGCCACCCCAGCCATCAGGTAGACCGGGATCTGCGGATGTAATTTGTCCAGGATCTCTTCCAAGTCCAGCAAACGCTGGATCTGCCGGGTAGATTCGAAATAGCCTGCGGTGCGATTATCGATGAATTTTTGCAGCGTTGAGGAGAGCCTGCGCCGTGTGCTCAGGTCAAAGCGCGCGGTCAGCACCACAGCTTGAATACTGGGATTGATCAGAACAGCTGCCAGGGCATCTTCAACGCTCGGTACCACGATGAAGTTGTAGTGGAAGGGATCGGTGCGCTGTCGTTGCGCCACCAATTCCTCGGTAAAACGCTGAATCTCATCGGCCGGTCCATTATCCAACAAGAGAATCTCGACCATTGGCACAGATGGCTTAGTCCCGCCCGAGCCGTTGTTCTCTAGACTCTCCGGGTCCATTTGGGCGCTTTCATGCCCGTCCATATCCACGTACTGGGTGATGGTCCGGAACGACTGGTTGGCCTGATAAACCAGCTGCATCGCATCTGCATAACGGCCGTTGGACATCAGCCCAGCGACGTCGTTGAAATAGTCCAATCCCGGGTTGGCCCAATAGGGTTCGATGGAAGCCAAGAGACCCAACAATCTGCCGGCTTCTAATTCATGTTCTTTACGACCGGGTTCATCTTGATGTTCTGAGGAAATCTCGCTCAGCACATATCCCAGGTGTTCCCACGCGTCTTTGCGTTTTCGCCATGCACTTTCAGGTGTTGCGACTGCTTGATTCTTCCCGAAGGTCAACCTCTTGCTCACGGTTGCCGGTATTCCTTTCACCCTGCGTGATTAACTGGTTGTTAACCTTCTGAGTGATGTTCAGAGCACTCAGTAGAGCGAGAGTATGTCACTACCCGGCGGTAACGGGACGAAAATCGCCATATTACGCGCTTTGCTTGCTCCCACGACAAAGATTCATCTGGCATTTACTTCCTCAGGGGCTAGGGAAAAATGTGAGTCACGTTTAGGTGAACTATTTCGTAGCAGACGGTGCCCGTGGTTGCTTCCTCGGACATGGTGGACTACAGATATACAATTGACCGTACCGAGGCCTTGGTTCCCGAACAGAAAGGCGTGACGTGCCATCTGTAATTAGCTTCTTGGCAACTATTGGGCTTCGACGCAGGAAAGATTTCTCTGGCTCAGCATCTGTCTACGTTGTCTGGGGCAAACAAGCCAGTCCGTTTCCAGACTTAGAACATTTCGAGCCGATCATCGCGGTAGTCGCCAGCGAACACGAGTGCTTGGCTCTCTATGAAAAGTATTCAGACGTTGAAGTCAGCTGGGAATGCCGCAAAGTACTAGATGCCCACAACGGTCACATCGCAACATCACAAGACCTGTATCTGACGCATACCACTTTGACGCAGTACGACGAAGATAGCGAGGGAAATCCCCGCTACGGAATCGTGGAATTTCCCCGACCCTCGGGCATATATTGCTATCGGGAAACTGCTAAGGCTGAGGCTCCTGATGAAAACCTGCACCTCGTGCGTGTTGGTGACGTGAACCTTCGTGGCGTCGGTACGCTTCTGCCCTAAGGTCTGTGCAATGCCGATCCGCGCTGACAAAGACGTTCTTAGTTATGGCGCAATTCCTCGACCATGCGGCCACCACGTTTACGCGCTCCAAGCACCATCGAGGTGCGCAGTTGAACCATCTCACCCCAGTCGGTGGCGGCAATAAATTCATAAAGATCCTGTTGGCTGGCGACCGTGACGTCCACCAACAGCTGGGCATCTCCCGCTACCGCTGCAACGTAGCGGACCTGAGGCAGGGTCTTAAGCATATTTCCTAGCTGGTCCACACTGGCCGGGGATACTTGAACCCATAACAAGGCTTCAACGCGAAATCCCATCAGGGCTGGGTCAACGAGAGTTCTGATACTGATATGCTCTCCACGGAGCAAACTATCCAGCCGTCGCGAGACCGATGTTTCACTCATACGTACCTGCCGCGAAATGCTATCAATACTGGCCCGCCCGTTATTGCGCAGGACTTCAACGATCAACCGGTCGCTTTGGGTCATCTCCTGTCTGGGATTCCACGAAGTAAGCTCACTGCCGGAGCTGGGCGTCAGGGCGGTTTCCTGCGCCGAACTAAGACTCCCGGCCCTCCAAGCACGAATCGTCTTGAAGTACTTGAGAATTGGGTAGATCTGTATGCTGCTCAACCCTGGAGTTGCCGGTAGCTGCAGGGTCAAGATGTCTTCAAGACCACCGTCATAGTGCAGTTCGCTGACCACATCACTTTCACCGGTCACCATGTAGGTGAAGGAAGTATCTGAGCGCTGAGAAATAGCTTGGCTCGCCACCGGTATGGTGCCGGGGGCACATTTGAGTGAAGCGATAACTGCCGCCTTGCGATGAGCGATGGCAGCCACCTTGACCTTGCCATCTTCCAGAAGCGCCGACCCATAACGAGCCACGCTTCTTTCTGGTTCGCCGATCACCTTGGCGATCTTCCGCCACGTTGCTCTGCCATCTGCTTGCAGGGCAACAACGATGCGTTGTTCAACCTCGTTCAGTATTTCACTCTCAGCCATAGCATCAACTCTCAGGCCAGACTCTGCATAAATCAACTAGATCACGATCGATAATCCCGAGTATGTCGGTTCTCCAGTTCAAGTTTCCTCCATTTTCAGCCCGCCAATGGGAACCTTTCGGGGATTTTAGACAAGAACTAGGCTACTTCTTACACATCTTGTTTGAGGTCGTTGAATGACGGATCGTTGATTTTCATAGAGATGCGCATCACATCAGGGGTTGCCCAGAACAAGGAGTGCAGATGAATACGCAACAAATAACAGCGGCAGGTGATCCAACGTCAACGGACATCTGGGCGTTAGCAAATTCGCCGGTGCTGTGGTTCTGCGCCCTAGGAGTTTTCGCGATCATTTTTGTCCAATGCATCCTGTACTCTCGTGCAGTCAAGAAGGCTGCACCGCATGTGGACATGCCGCTAGCCGAAGTTAAAGAGTCTTTCCGTGCTGGCGCCGTTGCTTCCATCGGACCTTCCCTCGCGGTAGTGCTTGTGGCCATCGCATTGTTGGCGCTCTTCGGCACTCCAGCGGTTCTGGTTCGTATCGGTTTGATCGGGTCAGCCGCAGCGGAAACCGGTTCGGCCAGTATTTCCGCGAGCACCATGGGCGCGGCATTAGGCGGCGATAGTTACACCCAGCAGGTCTTCGGCGTTGCCTTTATGGCCATGAGCCTGTCCGGCGCGATGTGGATGATCTGCACATTAATCATGACTCCACTGCTCAAAAAGGGTGGGAACACGCTGTCCAAGCGCAACCCAGCAATCATGGCCTTGGTGCCTACCGCAGCCCTACTCGGCGCCTTTAGCGCACTGACTCTCGCTGAACTTCCCAAGTCCAACGTGCACTTACTGCTGGTCTGCATCTCCGCTGCCATGATGGGACTTTGCCTTTACCTTGCCAAAATTCTGCACCTTAAATGGCTGAAGGAATGGGCGTTAGGCATCTCCATAGTCGTTTCCATCGTTGCCGCTTACTTCCTGCACACCGCCTAAGGATCGATCATGACTACGACATCACCACTGTCCAGTGCGGACGCATCAATCGCTCGCTTCGAGGCCCAAACGACCCGTTATGGTCGGAACACCATGCTCATTGGCCTGGTGCTCTCCCTACTCGGACCCATCTACATCGCTTTTTTCAGTGGTCTAGAAATCACTGGCTCCATGATCTGGGTGGCGTTCTTGGCTGTTGCCGGAACCTTCGGAGTACTCTGGTTCGTCGAACCACTGACCTACTTCCCCATCTTGGGTTCTGCCGCAATGTACCAGGCCTTCATGATCGGGAATATCTCTAATAAGTTGCTCCCTGCGGCCATCGTTGCGCAATCCACCATCGGCGCCAAACCCGGAACCAAACGCGGCGACCTTGCAGCCGTCATGGCCATCTGTGGCGCAGCCACCGTCCACCTGACAAGCTTGTTGCTATTAGTTGGTGTCTTAGGCACCTGGCTCGTTTCCATGATCCCGGCAGAAGTCATTGAAGTAGCCCGGCTATACATCATGCCTTCACTGATGGGGGCGGTCTTGGTACAGAGCATCGCGGCCATGAAGTCGGTACGTCCCACGGTGATCGCCATCGTGCTGGCCCTACTGATGAATTTTGTTCTCGTTCCGCTGGCCCCAACGCTGGGCATGTTCGCCACGGCCATAGTGGTCATCTGCTCAATCGTCTTCTCGTGGCTGCTACGCGATCACAAAAAGACCTACTCCTCAGAAAGCTAAGGGACACCAACTATGAACAAGAACTTCCAGCTCACCGAAGCCGAAACTCAGAAACTACACGAGGACTACCTGCACCTGCATCAAACACCAGAACTGTCCATGCAGGAACATAAGACAGCTGTTTTTATCGAATCAAGCCTGAGCGATCTAGGCATGGAGCATTTCCGTTGTGGCGGGACCGGTGTTGTGGCCACCTTGCGCAATGGTGAAGGACCAATCGTTGCTTTCCGTGCGGATAGCGATGGGCTGCCAATCTTGGAAGCAACAAATGTCGATTACGCTTCCACTGCCCGTGTCACGTTGGCCGACGGGACCGACGTCCCGCTGATGCACGGATGCGGGCATGACACACACGTGGCCAGTGCTTTGGCCGCCGCTCGGATTCTGGTTCGTAACACCAACGCGTGGCAGGGAACGGTCATCTTTATTTTCCAGCCAGGCGAGGAAACCAGTGCCGGGGCCGCCTCCATGATTGCCGATGGGTTGTGGGATAGAGTTCCTCACCCGCAGGTGGTTCTGGGACAGCATGTTTTCCCTTTTCCTACGGGAACGATTTCTGTCACGCCAGAGTCAGCCATGGCCATGGCCGATTCCTTGGAGGTCACCCTCTACGGCAAACAGGCCCACGGTTCTCAACCTCAGGACTCCATTGATCCCATAGTGCTGGGCGCCAACATTATTACCCGGCTACAAACCATCACTTCACGAGAACTGAGCCCACTGGACTCAGCGGTCGTGACCTGCGGATCCTTCCACGCCGGGCTGAAAGAAAATATCATTCCGGATTCTGCGGTGTTCACCTTGAATATTCGCACGCTCACCGAAACCGTGCGTGCCACGGTTCTTCAGGCAGTCACCCGCATCATCAACGCTGAGGCAGTTGCCTCTGCAGCGCCGCAACCGAAAATCACGGAGTTATACACTTTCCCTCGCCTGTACAACGATCCGCAGCATACCGAACAGCTCGTCTCAGCATTGGGTGAAGAATTCGGTGAAGAACATATCCGGTTAGCTCCCCCAGCAATGGGCTCCGAAGACTTCGGTGCCCTGGGCGATGCTATCCAAGTCCCCAGCGTCTTTTGGATGTTCGGAGGTGCTTCTCCCCAAGAGACGGCACCAGCGGTAAACCACTCCCCATTCTTCTTACCTGAATATCGTGGTGCGCTAGATACCGGTGTGCGTGCTGCTGTGGCAAGCGTATTGCACTATCTTGGCCACTAGGTCAGAACTAAAGAGGTACCGAGAGTGACTCCCTCGGTACCTCGAAGGTGTTTTACTATCTAAGCTATGGACAACCGTTGTGAGGTTCGCGAGTTCTTGACCTCGCGCCGAGAGAAAGTCACACCCAAACAAGTTGGACTGCCCAGCGGGTCCAACCGGAGGGTCAAGGGTCTACGTCGTACCGAAGTCGCTGTACTGGCAGGCATGAGCGTGGAGTATTACACCAAATTGGAACGAGGATCCATCAAAGGTGCCTCCCCTGAAATCCTCGATTCCCTGGCCAAGGCTCTATTGCTGGACGATGCCGAACGCGCTCACCTGTTCAATCTGGCCGAAGCGGCCAACCCTATCGGACGTCCCGTCAAAAAGCGCTCGGCCAAGCTGTGGACTCCGAGTCAAAGCCTGCAATGGACCTTGGACGGATTTACCGCTGGCCCAGCATTCATACGAAATGGTCGCATGGATCTTTTGGCTGCCAACCCATTAGCGAAAGCCTTCTATTCTCAGCTGTACGATGCCCCTGGGCAGGCTCCGAACTTCGCACGTCATGCATTTCTTGATGAACGTTCAAGACAGTTCTATCCAGACTGGGACACAATGGCTGGTATTACCGTAGCCATACTTCGGACCGAGGCTGCTCGCGATCCTAGAAACAAGGATTTTCATGATCTTGTCGGAGAACTTTCGACCCTATCCTCCGAGTTCCGCACCCTTTGGGGTGAGCATGAAGTGCGCCATCACGGAGCTGGATTCAAAACATTCAATCACCCATTGGTCGGCGAGATGACCGTTGCCTACGAGGGCATGGATATGGAAGCGGAACACGGCTACACCCTCACTTTGTATTCAACCGAACCGGGTTCCACCTCTGCCGAACGAATGCAACTGCTCGCTTCATGGGCAGCCAGCGAACATAAGCCAGAATCAAAAAGTGCCCCAGAGAGCTCTGATTTCCAACGCTAAGGGTGGTACTGACAGAGTCTCCCCATCCAGATTTCGAATGCCTAGAGTGAGAACGTAAAACAACTCAAAGATAGTTTTCGAAAAGAATACGTTGAGTACTCTGGCGATTATTGGTGCAGGTGTGGTTGGGTCCCTTTAAGCAGTCCAGCAGCTATGCGATAGCTAACTGATCCTCTCTAACCCATTCATCCCAAAACCGGGACGGCGTCAAGCCATCCAAAGACCCATGGGGACGCTCATGATTGTAAATGTCCTTCCATTCATCAGCCAAATACTTCGCTTCCACCATGGTGTCCATAATTTCCCCGGAAAGCTATTCACGCCGAAACTGCGCATTGAACGACTCAATAAAACCGTTCTGCCAAGGCGAACCCGGATCGATAAACGCAGTGGACACCCCAACAGAGTTGCACCATTCCACCAGCGCACCAGCAGTGAACTCAGGACCGTTATCACACCGCACAAACGCCGGCTGAATCCCAGTTTCAGCAATGATGTCCTCTAAAACAGCAACCACATCAGTGGCTTTAAAAGCGCGGCGGGGAATGATCGCCAAAGCGGTCCGCGTGTACTCATCAATGACATTGAAGAATCGGATATGACGGCCACAAGAGGTGACATCCGACTGGAAATCAAAGCTCAGTACATGCATCGGATACGTTGCGGTCAACCGCTTTTGCTCGCCGACTCCAGGGCCGGTGCGGCGCTTCTTTCGACGCTTGGGCTTACAGCCCAGGCCTTCTTCTCGCCATAATCGTCTGATGCGCTTGCTATTCAAGACAGTGTCTTTCCACCGTTCGGTGGCCAGCAAGTGCCAGCGGGCTTTGCGCCATCCCCACGCCGGATACTCGGACGCGACGGCGCGTAAATCGGCTCTCAGCCGCGTTTCGTCAAAGCTGATCGGAGCTTTTTTCTTACGCAACGCAGAGCGGTTCTGACCCAGAACTTGGCAAGCGAAGCGTTCGGAAGCCCCAAATTTTTCCATCGCCATCCGGACAGCACGGCGGCGTGGTTCGGGGCTTAGAATTCTCCCTTAGCCACCTCGGTCAGAATGTAGCCACCTCGGTCAGAATGTCGTTAGCGAGCATCTGATCAGCGAGCAGCTTCTTGAGTCGGGCGTTTTCCTTTTCCAGCTCCTTGGTACGTTTGCTGACTTCGGCGTTTTCCTCGGACCCGTACTGGTTGATCCAGCGGTACCAAGTAGCTTCAGTGATCTGAAGTTCTTTGATGACCTCGATCATCGGGTGGCCTTCATTGAGCATCTTTTGTCCTTGACGGACTTTAGCGATGACCTGGTCTGCTGTGGGTCTGCGTGCCATGATTTTGTGTGTTTCCTCCTGTGTCCATTGTCGGACACGAGTACTCACAAAGTCACTGGACTACTTTCCGGGGACCCAACCAGGTGCAGGACTCGGCCAGGCAGTGGCCCGCAAATTTGGCAATGAAGGTTTCTCTGTTGCCCTCATATCTCGTTCTCAAGAGAACCTCGACAAGCTCACCGATACGTTGAGCGCCGAGGGCATCACCGTCCGTGGATACCCGGCAGATGTTCGCGATGCTCAGGCACTGATTGATACCTTGGATCAGGCTGCATGCTGAATAGGGCTTGTTGGTACCGCACGTCCGGTTACTTGGTGTGAAATCTCGGCACTTCGTGGACACTGAAACTCATCACTTCGTGGACAACCGACCTCAATACTTTGTACACAGTTACCAACTGCTAACTGAGTTGAACAGTTGGTAACTGATTACCACCTAGCTATGTTCGAAGAACGCCGGCGATTGCTCCTCCCGAGCCTGGATGAAGGCACGGTACTGCTCAGCCTTCTTCTCCCATTGACGAGTCGCCATAGTCATCTGAATACCTCTGATTGAATACGACGAAACGAACTTGCCTTCAACTTTCAAGGCCACCATCGGTAACGGGAACGACATGACAATTTCACTTGTCTCAGGGTCCGACAACAAGAATTCTGTGTCTGTAATCGTCCTGACAAACTGGCGCCGAGCAAACGAAGTGGGCAATGAAATGTGGAACCCTTGATAGAACGTTCTGCGGTTTTCCTTAGTGACTTCCACTAGCATCTGATTCGATTCCAACAAGGGCACTGGATCCGATACATCGTGAGTGCTTTTCATGATTTCACCCGACTTCGACACGACCACGTCCAACCTGCTTGCCGAACGCTGAGCCAAGCGACGTTTACTAAGATACTCGGCGGCTTTCGCCTCCAACACTGACAAGTGAATCGGTTCGGTCGCCGGTGTATGCTCCAACAGTTCCCATGCAGCCTGTGGGGTCGCTTGGTTCAACGATTGATGCGGACGCCGTTTGTTGTAATGTTCCCGATACCGTTTCAGCAGCCTCTGCACATCGGCAAGATCCTGTGGCTTATTTGCCGTCAAGAAACGTTGCAACGTACGGTGTGAACGTTCGTTCTTTCCCTGAGTTGTAGGCCGTCCTGGAAGCCCCGTGATCGGCATGGTTCCCTTGGATGCGAGAAACATTTCTACTGAACCGAACGTGCCGCTACGTAACTGGTTGAACGCTTTGGAATTGTCGCTGAGTACTTCTTGTGGTGCACCGTACTCAGCGATGGCTCGCACGAGTACTTCTTGGGCATCCTGGCTGTTTTCGTGGCGTTGGAATGCTCGGGAGCCTACATCGAATCTGCTGGCATCATCAATGAGCTGGTACACGGTGATGAGCTGATTCTTGGCGGTGCGGTATTCAAAAGCATCAAGTTGCCACAAGGCCATGGCAGTTGACCTTGCGAAGGGAATATAGGAAGATTTAGGACGTTTTCGAGGGTTGCGGTCCACGTGACCGACGCCGGCCAGTAAGCGGCCTATCGTCGTAACAGACGGAATCTTGCCTCCTGGGAAAGTGTCTTCGTTCATCGTTGCTTCGTAATGAATGGTTTTGGGACCGTAGTCCCAACCATCCTTTTTGAGTTTCTGGCGGATCTTCACCAGCTCATTGACCACCGCTGGGCCGTATTTCCTAGCGGGTTCTCTCGGTGCTCTGGACTGTGGGTGGAGAGCCGCAGCCGATTCACTAACAGCTCTGCACCGTAGGCGGTAGAAGATACTTCGAGAGATTTTCTGCGTCTTGCAGAATTCGCTGATGCTCAGAGCATCTGGTTGTGTGGGGTCGAAGTTGATGATCATGGATCGCACGCGTGGCGGAAGGGCGCTTGTCATGTTCAAGACAGTGCCCGAAACCGGCCTTGATTTGTCCATGAACTGTTGAGACATGGTGTCCACGAAGTCATGAGTTCGTGTGTCCACGAAGTGATGAGACAGGACAGTCCGGAATCCCAGTACCATCTACCCAGACCGGTGGTACCCACTAACCGCATTCAGCAGCTGCATCCGAACTAGGAGAAATTGAGGTCCTGCAGTATTCGCCGGTTCCTGCCGCCGATTTCATGAAGCCTGTCCTCGAAACCTCAGCACCGGACCTTGTTGGCCCCATCGAACAATCCGTCTACGGGCCGGTCACCGCCATCAACCATGTGCTTCCACAAATGCGTCAGCACGGTAGCGGCACGATCTTGCTCATCAACGGAGGTAGCGCGGCGCAGCCGGTGGGGAGCGTCGCTGGAACCTCAATGGCCTTTGCAGCCGAGTCCGCCTACGGTCAGATGCTCCACGAGGCATTAGCGCCGGAGGGCATCCACGTGGCTCAGCTGATCATTCCAAAAGGCATAGGCGCAGGCGAACCAGATCATGAACCTGCGGCCTTGGCAGAATCCATCTTTGGGTTGCACCACCAGCGCAATGGATTCCGTACTTTTGTCGGTGCAACGGCACAGTAGCGACCACGATTTCTGTCCAACTTGAACTCCTAGCTACAAGGAAAATGATGACTGACAACAATTTTGACCAGCCTTTTGCGTTGGGAGAATCAAACGATGCTTTCGCCCAATACTTCATCGGCCAAAGCTATCTAGCACCGCTTGCGGACGGCAAGGTCCCGTTGAATAACGTCACCTTCGAACCAGGATGCCGCAACAATTGGCACATCCACCACGGCCAGGAAGGCGGCGGTGACCAGATTCTGATCTGCACCGCTGGATCTGGATGGTACCAAGCTGAGGGCCAAGAACCCATCAGTATGGAACCCGGAACAGTCATCCGTGTTCCTGCAGGCACCAAGCACTGGCATGGAGCCAAGGCGGAGCAATGGTTTAGCCACCTTGCCTACATGACTCCTGGTGAAGGCCTACGCAATGAATGGCTTGAACCAGTAACCGATGAGTTCTATCAGCAGCTACCGTCCAAAGGAGAACAGGCATGAGCGCCCTGAATGACACCTACACGCTGTCCAACGCGGTCCAGATCCCAAAACTTGGTCTGGGTACTTGGTTCATCGATGATGACACCGCCCCGGATGCCGTGCGGCAGCCATCGATCTGGGCTACCGCAATATCGATACGGCCCAGGCTTACGGTAACGAACGAGGCGTAGGAGAAGGCATACGTAGCAGCGGAGTTTCTCGCGAGGAACTATTCCTCTCCACCAAACTTGCAGCGGAAATCAAGGACTATGACCAAGCAACAGCTGCCATCGACGAATCCCTCGAAAAACTGGGGTTAGAGTACATCGATCTGATGCTGATCCATGCCCCACAACCGTGGGATCAGTTCCGCGGTGCTGATTATGCTCAGGGCAATCTAGCGGCGTGGAAAGCCCTCGAAGAGGCCTACCAGGCAGGAAAATTGCGCGCCATTGGTGTCTCGAACTTCCTCGAATCGGATCTTCAGAACATCATCGACAATGCCCAAGTTGCGCCGCAGGTCAACCAAATCTTGCTCCATGCCGGAAATACACCTACGGAATTGATCAGCTTCTGCCAGCAGAACAACATCCTCGTACAGGTTTACTCCCCCATTGGCCATGGTGAGATTCTTGGAAACGAAAAGATCGTTGAGATTGCCGCACGGTATCAGGTTAGCGTTCCACAATTGTGCATCAAATACACTCTTCAGCTGGGCACCGTCTCGTTACCTAAGACCGCCAACCAGGAACATATGAAGTCCAATGCGGATCTCGACTTCGAGATTTCCGATCACGACATGCAACTGCTGCAGATTCTTCAAGAACGTGACTACGGGTCTTCTAGTGCGTTCCCTGTCTACAGCGGCAAGTAGGGCTCACTCATGACAGGAAAAGTAACGGCCGGACGCGATGCCATGGGCGAATTTGCACCCAAATTTGCCGCGTTGAACGATGACGTGCTCTTTGGCGAAGTCTGGAGCCGTACCTCTGAGTTACCGGCTCGGGACCGCAGTATTGTCACCGTGACCGCGCTATTATCCAGTGGCATTCTCGACAGTTCGCTAGAACATCATCTTCGGTTGGCCAAGACCAATTCGGTGACCGCTGAAGAGATAACCGAAGGCTTGGGGTGCCCTGCGCCTAGCCAAAAACATCTCCGCTGAATAAGTTTTGCCCTCCATACCAAGCATCTGATTGGTATGGAGGGTACAGGTGTCAAAGCTGAGTCCGCCCGTCCAGGTAAGCACGCAGGACCTGCAAGACACCGTGGCAGTAAAGAGTCCTCTCATCCCTAAAGCTGATTTCGCCCAAAGTCATGAAGGAACATATCCGCTAATCACTCAGCGTTTGGACCTACGTTCGAAAAACCCCCAACTGATCAGAACAATTGAAACGATAACCCCAACCATGATTACCTCGGCTGATTCCACGATGTGCTCTCCCAGCTAGTTTGTAGTGCGTCAATGAAATTTTGGAGCACTTTTCACTCTCACCGAATGTAGAACGGTTCTTTCGAATGATCCTAGCTGGGGAAGGACCACGGTTCGTCCATCCTTAGACGTATCTTGGGACTGCCCTAAAGCTGAGTCCGCCCGTCCAGGTAAGCACGCAGGACCTGCAAGACACCATGTTCGGTGTTGGCTGGTGCGGTGAAGTTTGCTGCTGCGGCCACCTCGGGGTGGGCGTTGGCCATGGCGAAGGAATAGGTGGCCGCCTGGATCATTTCTAGATCATTGGGGTAGTCGCCAAACACTACGGTTTGGTCATCACTGATGCCCAGTTCCTTTTGCAAGGCACCAAGAGCCAGTCCCTTATGCACCCCGTGGTTCATGGCATCAACCCAGTGGCTTCCAGAAACGACAACTTGTAGCGGAACATCAAACGCAGCCGCCATCTCATTGACTGCGCCACTGCCCACGAAGGTTGCTAGTTTGATGATGTCATCATCAACCTCGTGCAGATCCTCGACTACCTGCACTGCCCGATAATACGGCATGACGGCTTGGGTAAATCTCGGGTCAGTGCGCTCTACATAGGCGGTACGCCGCCCACATATAACAAGCCCTGCGCCCAACGAGTCATGGGCTCTAACCGTGTTGATTACTGTTTTCACCGACGACGGATCAATGACATTGGAATAAACTTCGCTCTCACCGTTCATAACCACTGTCCCGTTTTCGGCGATGATAGCGATTTCTCCCAGCTGGGCGAACTGTTCGCGCAAGGTGACGAATTGTCGTCCCGAAGCGGGCACAAACTTGATGCCCCGAGCCTGGAGCTGTTCAATCACACCCCAAGCTTCATCCGGGATTTGACCGTTACCGTCCAAAAAGGTGCCGTCCATATCTACGGCGACGAGCTTGATCTGGGCGTTCGGGTCAATGGTGTGCATATATTCCTTAGGTCTATGGATGCATGGCGCGCTGGGCAGCGCCCAACACCCCGGCGGCGTTGTTGAATTCTGCGGGAACAACTTTGGCCCGCAACTCCAGCTTAGGCAAGAAATGCTCGTGGTCCTCGGAAATTGCTCCACCGATAACAATCAAGTCGGGGCTGCACAAGAATTCCACGTGGCAAAGGTAGCGCTGCAGGCGAGCGATGTATTCATCCCAGCTCAGGTTTTCTTCGCGCATAACGCGGGCCGCGGCCTTGCTTTCCGCGTCAAAACCGTCAATCTCTAGGTGGCCAAATTCTACGTTGGGGAACAACACACCATCACGGAAGAAAGCCGAACCAATACCGGTGCCAAGGGTCAGCAACAGAGTGCTGCCCTTGATTGGCGCACCATCTTTAGATCCCGCTCCAGCGTAAACTTCGGCAACGCCGGCGGCATCAGCATCATTGAGTAGGTGAACTTCGCGATCTAAGACCTTGCCGAGCATCGCTGTGGCGTCCAAGCCAATCCATGCCTTGTCAATGTTTGCGGCCGAGTGCACCACGCCATCGATGACGATACCTGGCACGGCGACGCCTGCCGGGATGCCAGCTAGATCTTCGCCGGTGGCTTCTTGAAGATCACGAATAATTTGCGCCATCACTTTGGCGACAGCATCTGGATGAGCGCCTTCTGGAGTGGTCGCTTTGTTCAGGGTGTTTTCGACAAGTTTGCCGTCGGTTCCGACCAGAGCGTACTTGATTGATGATCCGCCCATGTCAAGGCCGATGGCAGCGAACTGCGAAGTGGATGCCGATGCGGCAGATGTTACCATCAGGATTCTCCCCAACGTTGCAAAGAAATTTTAAGGACTCTTTACGATATATAGGTTCCGTCGTTTGGTCAATGTTCGCGGTAGTTTTCCCAAAGATTATCTAAGGCGACTTCTCGCGCACCGGCAATCGCGCCATGTGCCGCCCCCTGGGCTCCCAAAACTGAGGAATGCACCTGCACAGGAACCAGTAAACGCTCATTGACCTCGTCAGCCAATGCTTTACACAATTCATCGCTCACCGCCGGACCGGCGACCACCAGCTGTTGCGGGTCAATAAAGCCCACCAAATTGGCCACCACTTGGCTAAGCGGTCTAAGGAATTTCGGCCACGTACTCTTCTCGGCCAATTTTTCCCACAGCACCCGAGTCTCGAACATCCCGGCTTCAGCTAAGACCTCGCGTAGGTTCTTTTCTCCCAGAAGCTGGTTCTCCAACTCGCCGGCGGTACCGTGACGCCCCCGGTGCAGTTTGCCGTCGATAACTAAACCTGCACCCAGACCGGACCCGATATACAACATCATCAGTGAGCCCTCATGGCTTTCTGACTCCGCGACGGCCATCCAGTTCACGTCGTTGTCCAAAACGACCGGGGTCTTTGATTCAAAGAGCCCTGCAAGGTTCGCTCCGGAGGCTGGGAAAATAACGGTAGGAACAACGTGCTCGGCTTCGTCACGTAGCACCGGTGCCGCTTGAGAGACCGCCGCAGCCAATAACGGTGAATCGAGTTCTTTACTCACCCGCGCGATTTCTGTGGCTGCCAACTTTTCTACTTCGGCGGCAGTACTGTGCGGACTCAAAGCATGAAGTTGGTCAACCAAGATGTTGCCGGCCAGATCGGTGGCGCGAACCTGCAAGGACTCAGCCTGCAGACACAGTGCCAGCAGGTGGCCAAATTCGCCGCGCAGCGCATAGCGTTCTGGGGTTCGCCCACGCTTGGTTTCGGAAGGACGCTCGATGGCCATGGCCAGACCGTTTTCTTGCAACCGTGAGATCGCTTGAGAAGCGGTGGGCTTAGAAATACCAAGGTCGGCCGAGATCTGGGTGCGCGTTGCCGGGGCATCACACAGGTAATCAAACACCCGGATGTCGGTCAAAGTTGCCAGTGCTCGTGGGCCAGCAGTCGAATCAGTCACCCCTCAATCCTACTGGTCATGGAAGCAACACTTGGCGAACCGAACGCCCTTCAGCCAGCTCATCTAAAGCCTCATTAATCTGATCTAGTGGCCTAGTACGTACCAACTTTTCAATCGGAAGTTTCCCGGCACGCCACAGACCTTCATAGTAAGGAATATCCGTGGCAGGAAGTGCCGAGCCCATGTAACTGCCGATAATCGTTCGCGCCCCGGCAGTCAGTGCCAACGGTTCAATGCTGCTCATCGTCCCAGGAGCAGGTAGCCCTACCGTCACCAAAGTTCCGCCGACACCGGTGACATTCAGCGCGGTCTCGAAGGCCTTGGGATGACCGGCTGCTTCGATCACCACAGTAGCGCTACGCTCCTGAAGGTCCTGTGCGGTACAGGCCTCATCCGCTCCGAGTTCCAACGCGGTGGCTAGCTTCTGAGGGTTAGCATCAATAGCCAAGATGCGGCCGGTAGTTCGTTGCCCCACGGCAACCAGCAAGGCCGCCATGCCCACACCGCCAAGCCCCACGATGGCCACATCCTCAGCTCCGGTAGCCTTCGCCGCATTGCGCAGCGCGCCGCCCCCGGTCAACACCGCACAGCCAAGTACTGCCGCCACTTCGGCAGGTACGTCAGCTCCTACCGCCACCAACGAGCGAGCATCCATGACTGCAAAAGTGGCAAAAGCGGAAACACCTAGATGATGGTGGATCGGTTTCGAGTCCATCACCAGTCGGCGAGCGCCGGTAAGCAGTGTTCCAGCCGTATTGGACTCGGTGCCTGCGCTGCAGGGCAGCTTGCCACCGGTAGCGCACGCTACGCACTTCTCGCAGCGCGGCAAGAACACCGAGATAACCTGTTGCCCTACTTTGAGCTCCACGCCCGGGCCGACTTTTTCGACAATGCCGGCGGACTCATGGCCAAGCACCATCGGCACAGGTCGCGGCCTGTTGCCATCAATCACCGAGAGGTCTGAATGGCACAGCCCGGCAGCGACGATCCGCACCAGCACTTCGCCTTCACCGGGTTCCTCCAATTGCACCTGGCGCAGTGTCAGTGGCTGGTGCTGTGCGTAAGGACGTGCGTTCTCCCGTTGTTCTAGGACCGCCGCCCGAATCTCACGCATGTTCAGTTTCCCTGCTCAGGATTCCAGCCACGAACTTTTCCCTCGGGTGCAATGTTCTTAACGATCAGCGAGCAGTCCTTGTCCCCCAACCCTTGGGCAATCAACTCGTCAAAGTGTTCGGCGGCCAGTGTTGCCGCCGGCAGACTAACCCCGGTGCTTTCGCCCGCATCCAGCGCCAGGCCTACGTCCTTGCGTGCAAGGTCAGTGCGGAAGGTGGCCTCAAAATTATTGTTGGCCGCGGCTGTATCAATAATCTCTGGTACCGGATACCAGGTTTGTTGCGCCCAAGAGCGTCCCGAAGACACCGAGGCGATCTCCCAGAACACTTTGGGATCCAGCCCGAGCTTCTCAGCCAGTTGTGATCCTTCGGCACTGGACATCAGGTCAATAAAAAGCATCATATTGTTGCAAATCTTCGCGGCAATACCCATGCTCGCGGCCCCAGCAACAATGGTGCGCCCACTCATCGGTGCAATGAACTCGCTGGCACGGTCCATAAGTTCTTCGGCACCGCCGAGCATAAACGCCAGAGTTCCGGCTCCGGCCCCGGAGATACCACCGGAGACCGGCGCATCAACAAAGCTCAGCCCCCGTTGGGTCGAACCCTCATGGATGTAGCGGGAGGTTTCGATATCTACTGTGGAGGAATCGATCAGTAGCATGTTCTTGGTGGCGTGGGCCCAAATCCCCTCTTCCCCTTCATACACCGAACGCACGTGCTGGCCTTTAGGCAACATGGTAAAAACGACCTCGGCACCGGTGATGGCTTCCACCACGGAGGAGACAATCTGCACGCCGCCCGTGGCCGCTTCGGCACAGGCTTGCTCGCTGAGGTCAAAACCCCGAACCACGTGTCCAGCGGCAATGATATTTGCGGTCATCGGGCCGCCCATATTACCTAGACCAATCCATGCGTACGTGCTCATTATCCTGCTCCTCGCCGTTGAGTTTTATCCGCTGAGGCCAGCGTAGGTTGCCGATCATTGCACGCTCAATGCTTCTGCGCCCGCCAATTGCGCAGGGGTAGTGTGCGCTAGCGCACACTGGGCATGGCAGACTGGTGGAATGGACCGCCAGATCGATTACCGCCATCTCGAATCCCTCATAGCCTTGCTGACCGTAGCTCGACTGGGCCGATATACCGCAGCCGCTTCGGTGCTCGGGGTGAACCACTCAACCATCTCTCGGCGCATCGATGCACTGCAAAAGGCGATGGGTGGCCATTTACTGACTCAAACTCCCAGTGGGTGGGAACTGACCGATTTGGGACGTCGGGCCATGGCTAGTGCCGAAGCCATCGAGCAGGCGGTCGCAGCCATCAGCACAGAAGATGATTCCCCTGCGCTCGCCGGCCACGTGCGACTGGCAGCACCTGATGCATTCAGCGCCCACCTTGCGGCCCCCGCTTTGGCGAAGTTGCAGGCAAAGCACCCACAACTGGTGTTTGAGATTGTCTCGGAAACCACCCGTGCGCGCCAGACTCGAACCGGCATGGACTTGGAAATTGTTATTGGACGGCCAACCGTACGCAAGGCGGCGATAAGCAAACTCATGGATTATGAATTGCGTTTGTACGCCACCGCAGAATATCTACAGACTCACGGGACTCCGCAACAACTCTCAGACTTGGCTGGCCACAGCTTGAACTACTACATCGATACTGCGCTGACGGTAGACAAGCTCGATGAAGCCACCAGCCACCTACCAGCCATGCACCGTGCCATCTCATCAACCAGCATTGCCGTGCAGTACGCAGCCACGATGAATCATGCAGGAT
>Ga0308157_10000568_pt1 | contig 114226 bp, 102 predicted proteins | sample PhyBR1_FD_201035 | JGI IMG/M metagenome (GOLD analysis project Ga0308157, IMG submission 201035) | Phyllosphere microbial communities from UC Gill Tract Community Farm, Albany, California, United States - DLSLB.R1 | ecosystem: Host-associated > Plants > Phyllosphere > Unclassified | place...
AGGCCTGCAGCGGGATCACCAGCAGGTGGAACAGCATCCAGCCAAAGCCGAACACGCCACCGGCAACGGCACCGAATACGCCGGCACCGCCCAGCACCCAGATCAGCAGGAAAACGATTTCGCCGCCGAACATGTTGCCGAACAGTCGCATCGCCAGGGAGATCGGCTTGCTCAGCCATTCGACGATGTTGAGGATCAGGTTGAACGGCATCATCCACTTGCCGAACGGGGCCGTCAGGAATTCCTTGATGAAGCCGCCAATGCCCTTGGACTTCAGCGCGAAGAAGATCATCAGGATGAACACGCTGATCGACATGCCCAGGGTGGCATTGACGTCGGCGGTCGGTACCGGCTTCCAGTAGTGGATGCCCGCCAGCTCAAGCGGCTTGGCGATGAAATCGGCCGGGATCATCTTGATGAGGTTCATCAACAGGATCCAGAAGAAGATGGTGATCGCGATGGGCGTGATCAGCTTGCTCTTGCCGTGGTAGGTGTCCTTGGCCTGGCGGTCAACGAACTCCAGGCAGATTTCAACGAACGCCTGCCACTTGCCCGGCACACCGGCGGTGGCCTTGCGGGTTGCCATCCAGAAGGCGAACACCATCAGCAGGCCCATCAGGACCGCGGTGACGATGGTATCGACGTGGATCATCCAGAAGCTGCCACCGCTGTCACCGACCGGAGCGGTCAGATTCTGCAGGTGATGCTGGATGTACGTGGTAGGAGTTAGAGCCTCGCCCGCCATGTGTCCGGAACCTTTATGAGTGAATCAACGCCTGGCCAAAGCCAGAACCTGGAACATCAGCGCCACTGGAATTGCTGCCAGCAGGGCCAGAGGAGGAAGTCGCCACCAGAAAAAAGCCATTCCCAGCACGACAACAATCAATACAAGCTTCAGCACGAACCCTACGAACAGACGGGTCATAGCTGAACCAGCGGCCTGAACGCCGCCACCGAGACCCACCCATGCAGCCAGCGCCGACCCTGCCACCACTGCCACACCCGACACCAGCGCGCCGAGTGCGTACCTTGGCCCCATGAACAGGAAGGCCAGAGCCAGGACCACCACTGCGGCCAGCGGGTAGACCGCGGCGCGCAACATCAGTCGCCGACCCGCGTCAACGGAGTTCAGCACGTCAAAAGTGTCCTGCTTAGGTAAAGGGAAGAGCCGAACCGCGCAAAGGCGTCTCGTCGAGCCGCGAAAGTATAGCAGTGGGACATTTTGCGAGACAACCGCCAGTTGTCCCCCTTTTGACTATGCAAGTGGCCGCAAAATCACGTTTTTTCGTGATCGGCCCGGCATTCCGGGCCTCTGCGGCCAGCCGGAATATTGCACCGCAACACCGGGAACTTCCGCAACCGGGGCTGGTCCTATACCCCGTCCGCCGCGGATACCTCGTCGACGCCGGCAGCGGACAGGGTGAGGTGGTGCCGTCCGTCCCCTGCGGCACCACCTCACCGCAACTCCCACCTGCTCTCACCTGCACCTGCACCTGCACACCATGTGCACGTCACGGTCACGATCAGCGCACGCGCGATCACCGATAGTTGGTTGCTCCTGCAACAAGAGAGCAACAATCATCATGCCAAGCCCCCACTTCACCCGTGCCCTTACGCCCTGCCTGCTCGCAATTGGACTGATCAGCGCCGCAACCGCCAGCGCTGCTGAAGAAGATCCGCGCTTCACCCTGCGCCTGGGCGCGATGAACATCGACACCGACAACACCATCCGTGGCAGCACCACCATCGCTGGCCAGGACCTGGATGTATCGGAGGATTTCGAGCTCGGCGGCAAGGAATGGGAGCCGCGCGTGGATGGCATGTTCCGCATCAGCGATCGCCAGCGGCTGATCTTCGATTACTTCAAGTACGACAAGGACCGCCGCGAAACACTGGGCCAGGACGTGACCTATGACGGCACCACCGTGCCGGCCGGCAGCTTTGTAAAGGGCGAACTGAAGTACCAGGTGGCGACGTTGGTGTACGACTACTCCGTCGTTGATGGTGACCGCTTCGACCTGGGCCTGCAGTTGGGCGCCGAATACGCCAAGGTCAGTGCCGATGCCTATGCCGATCTGGGCGATCTCTACCAGGGCCGTTTCATCAACGAAAAGGCCGATGGCATCGCCCCGGTGGTGGGTGCGCGCCTGAGCTTCACCCCATCCGAGAACTGGCTGATCAACCTGCAGGGTCAGTACGTCAACACGCGCTGGGGCAACTTCGACGACTACGACGGCGACCTTGTGCGTGCGAATGCCATCGTCCAATACAACTTCAACAAGAACTTCGGCATCTTCGCCGGCTACGACTGGTTCAAGCTGGACGTTGACCAGAAGGGCAGCGACGGCGTGGTTGGCCTGAAGCAGGAATTCAAGGGCCCGCTCGCAGGCGTAAGCCTGTCGTTCTGACCGGATCCGGCAGCTCGGCAGAATCACCGCACCTGTAGTGCCGAGCCATGCTCGGCAGGGGCTTCATCGCTCCGGTAGTGCCGAGCCATGCTCGGCAGATGCTTTCCCAGCAATGCCCGAAGCGCAACATCGCTGCGCGCCAAAAGCCCCCCCCCTCACCCCAACCCCTCTCCCGCAAGCGGGAGAGGGGCGTGTAGTGCCGAGCCATGCTCGGCAGAAGCTTTCCCGGTAACGCACCAGCCGAGCATGGCTCGGCTCTACAAATGAAGCTCCAGCCGAGCATGGCTCGGCGCTACAAATGAAGCCCCAGCCGAGCATGGCTCTGCGCTACCAATGAAGCATCAGCGCACCATTGCTACGCACTACGAAGCACGCACAAATGAAAAGGGCCGCTAAGCGGCCCTTTTCAATCGTCGATTACTTCTTCTTCGGCATATACAGATCGGTGATGGTGCCGTCGTAGATCTCCGAGGCCATCGCCACCGACTCACTCAGGGTCGGGTGCGCGTGAATGGTGTGGCCGATGTCTTCGGCCTCCGCGCCCATCTCGATGGCAAGACCAATCTCGGCCAGCAGTTCACCGGCATGCACGCCGACGATGGCGCCACCGATCACGCGATGGGTTTCCTCGTCGAACACCAGCTTGGTGAAGCCTTCGGTACGGCCAATACCAATCGCACGGCCACTGGCCGCCCACGGGAACTTGGCCACGCCCACCTTCAAGCCCTTGGCCTTGGCCTCGGTCTCGGTGACGCCGACCCAGGCGATTTCCGGGTTGGTATAGGCCACCGACGGAATCACCCGAGCCACCCATTCCTTCTTCTCGCCGAAGGCGACTTCAGCCGCCAGCTTGCCCTCATGCGTGGCCTTGTGGGCCAGCATCGGGTTACCGACGATGTCGCCGATGGCGAAGATGTGCGGCACATTGGTACGCATCTGCCGATCCACCGGAATGAAGCCGCGGTCGGTCACTTCGACGCCGGCCTTGTCGGCATCGATCTTCTTGCCATTGGCCGAGCGGCCGACAGCCACCAGCACGCGATCAAACGTGCCGCTTTCCATCGCCGGCTTCTCGCCTTCGGTGGCTGCTTCGAAGGTCACGGTGATGCCCTTCTTGTCAGCAGACACGCCCGAGGCCTTGGTCTTCAGATGGACGTCGATGCCCTGCTTCTTCAGGCGGTCGGCCAGCGGCTTGACCAGGTCCTTGTCGGCGCCCGGCATCAGCTGGTCCATGAACTCGACCACGGTCACCTTGGAACCCAGGGCGCTGTACACGGTGGCCATTTCCAGGCCGATGATGCCGCCACCAACAACCAGCAACGAAGCAGGCACTTCAGCCAGCTCCAGTGCATCGGTCGAGTCCATCACGCGCTTGTCGTCCCACGGGAAGTTGGGCAGCTTCACTGCCTGCGAACCGGCGGCGATGATGCACTGTTCGAAGCGCAGCAGCTGGGTCTTGCCGTCGTCGCCGACGATTTCCAGCTCATTGGCCGAGATGAACTTGGCCAGGCCGTGCACGGTGCGGATCTTGCGCTGCTTGGCCATGCCGGCCAGGCCCTTGGTCAGCTGGCCGACGACCTTTTCCTTGTACTCGCGCAGCTTGTCCAGGCTGATCTTCGGCGCGCCGTACTCGATGCCCAGTTCATTGGCATGCGCGGCGTGGTCGATGATTTCGGCCGCATGCAGCAGCGCCTTGGACGGAATGCAACCGACATTGAGGCAGACGCCGCCGAGGCTGGCATAACGCTCGATCAGCACCGTATCCATGCCCAGGTCGGCGGCACGGAAGGCGGCGGTATAGCCGCCCGGGCCTGCGCCCAGCACCACGATGCGGCATTCGATGTCGGCGGTACGGCCGCTGGACGGCAGTGCCTTGGCGGCAACCGCCGGGTCCGGCGCGCGGTGAGACGGGGTCACCGGCGGCTTGCTGCCGGGCGCGGCCTTGGCCGCTGCCGGCGCGGCAGCAGCAGCGCCTTCCAGCACCACCACCACGTCACCGACCGAGAGCTTGTCGTCGAGCTTGACCTTGATTTCCTTGACCACGCCATCGGCAGAAGACGGCACTTCCAGCGTGGCCTTGTCCGATTCCAGCGTGACCAGGCCCTGGTCCTTCTTCACCGTGTCGCCCACGGCCACCAGGATCTCGATCACCGGCACGTTCTGGTAGTCGCCGATATCCGGCACCTTGACCTCGATCGGGCCCGTGGCGGCCGGCGCGGCGGCAACCGGCGCGCTGACCGCGGCCGGGGCTGCAGCAGCGGCAGGCTGTGCAGCCGGCGCAGGCGCGGCGGCCGGTGCGGGCGCCGCGGCCGGGGCAGCGCCCTCGCCCTCGGCTTCCAGGATCACCACCACGTCGCCCTCGGACAGCTTGTCGTCGAGCTTTACCTTGATTTCCTTGACCACACCCGCGGCCGAGGACGGCACTTCCAGCGTGGCCTTGTCCGACTCCAGCGTGACCAGACCCTGGTCCTTCTTCACCGTGTCGCCCACGGCCACCAGAATCTCGATCACCGGCACGTCGTTGTAGTCGCCAATGTCCGGAACCTTGATTTCAATCGTCGCCATTGTTTTCTCCTGTGGGCTCAGCCGGCGTCGCCGACGAACCGGTCATGCATCTTGTCGAGCGCGCGTTCGATATCGGCGTAGCGCTTCTCGTATTTTTTGTCTTTGCTGTGTGCCAGCTCGGTCAACAGCGTCGCCTGTTCCAACAAGGCCTCAAGCTGCCCGCAACCGGGACGCACGCCGCTGTAACGCTCGCCGTTGACGGTGAACGACAGCACTTCACCCTCGGTAACCGGCGCACGCTCCGCGACTTCCGGCGAAGCCAGGGCCTTGCCCCAGATCTCGACCAGTCGTTGTGCCAGTGCATCGGGCAATGGCGCCTGGGCGAACTCCGGCTCCTGGTCCAGCACCAGGCTGACACCGCCACGGCCAGCACCGCTGTTCCAGTTGTAGATGCGCTTGTCAGCCAGACCAGCCAACACCATCCACTGACCATTGCCGCCATCACGGCGCAACGACACCTGCGATTCCACCCCGCGTGCCGGCAGCACCAGCAGCGACAGACCATCTTCAGCCTGGCCACCGAGCAGGCTGGTCGCCGCCTGGCCGTAGTTGCCCACCGCCGGCGGCCAACCTGGGCCAACCACCGGCAGACACTGGCTGGCCGCCAGTGCCGGGCCCGTCAGGGCAGCCAGCACCAGCGCCAACAGCGTGCGTCGTGACACCACTGGCATCACAGCAGCACGCGCCGCATGTCGGCCAGCACCTGCGACAGGTAGGTGGTGAAACGGGCCGCCAGCGCGCCGTCGATGACGCGGTGGTCATAGCTCAGCGACAACGGCAGCATCAGCTTCGGCGCGAACTCCTTGCCGTTCCAGACCGGCTGGATGGCCGACTTGGAGACACCCAGGATGGCCACTTCCGGCGCATTCACAATCGGCGTGAAGGCGGTACCGCCGATGCCGCCCAGCGAGCTGATCGAGAAGCAGCCGCCGCTCATGTCAGCCGGGCCGAGCTTGCCGTCACGCGCCTTCTTGGCCAGTTCGCCGGTTTCCTGGGCAATCTGCACCACGCCCTTCTTGTCGACGTCGCGGATCACTGGCACGACCAGGCCGTTCGGCGTATCGGCGGCAAAGCCGATGTTGAAGTACTTCTTCAGGGTCAGGTTCTCGCCGCTGGCGTCCAGCGAGGCGTTGAACTCGGGGAACTTCTTCAGCGCCGCGGCACTTGCCTTGATCAGGAAGGCGAGCATGGTCAGCTTGATGCCGGCCTTCTCGTTTTCCTTGTTCAGGGCAACCCGCAGGCCTTCCAGGTCGGTGATGTCAGCCTGCTCGAACTGGGTGACGTGCGGGATCATCGCCCAGTTGCGGGCCAGGTTGGCGCCGGAGATCTTCTTGATGCGCGAGAGCGGCTGCACCTCGACCTCACCAAACTTGCTGAAGTCCACCTTCGGCCACGGCAGCAGGTTCAGGCCACCACCGGCAGCGGCCGGGGCACCGGCGCTGGCAGCAACGCCACCGGACAGCGCGCCCTTGACGAACTTCTGCACGTCGGTCTTGGTGATGCGGTCGCCCTTCTCCGACCCCTTGACCTGCTGCAGGTCCACGCCCAGCTCGCGGGCGAACACGCGCACGGCCGGGCTGGCATAGGGCACATTGGCCGGCAGCACGCCTTCGGCATTGAACTGCACCGGCGGCGAGGCCGGCTTGGCGACGCTGATCACGTCTTCCTGCGCGATCTCGCGCTGGGTCAGCTTGTCGGCCACCGGGGCAACAGCCACCGGCTCGACCTTGGCGCCGGTCTCGGCGGTGGGCTCAACCTTGGCCGGTGCAGCCGGTGCAGCAGCGGCAGCAGCCGGCGCCGGCTTGGCGGCTTCCTCGGACACTTCGATCAGGGCCACGACCTTGCCTTCGGAGAGGTTGTCGCCGACCTTGACCTTGATTTCCTTGACCACGCCGGACACCGAGGAAGGCACTTCCATGGTGGCCTTGTCCGACTCCAGCGTGACCAGACCCTGGTCCTTCTTGACCGTATCACCAACGGCAACCAGCACTTCGATCACCGGAATGTCGCTGTAGTCACCGATATCGGGGACAAGTGCTTCCTTGATTTCGGCCATGAAACTACTCCAGCAACAGTGAGGGAATTCTCTATTGTGGCGTTAGCGGGCCGCAGCGCCAACCGTTGCATCTGAATTCGCATACGTATGTCCCCGGACAACCGTGTGCCATGCCCTGCCCCGGCGGCTTTTGTCCGGTCCAGGATGCCCGCGGTGACCGCAGCACTGTCCGCCTTGTCCCGCCCCGGTCATGCCCGTGGTTGCTGGCTTGCGCCCGGTTTGGGCGGCTGCAACCATTGCTGCAGCTGGCTCCAGTGCAGCAGCAGGCGCGGCAGCGGCCAGGCCGCGTTGGCCGGACTGGTCGAGGGCAGCGCCAATACAGGCAGCGCAGCCGCCAAAGGCGGCAAAGCCGGCTGCACCCATCGCTGGAACGCTGTGTGCGCTGCTGCGCCGTTGCAGGCAATCACCTGTATCCCCGGATAGGCCGCCAACAATTGCGGCAACGGGTTGACCACCTCGCTGCCGCGCACGATCGCCGCATCCAGGCTGCCGGCGCGACGGCACTGCCCGATGACATCCCAAAGGCCCACGCCTGCGTGCTGGAGTTGCTGCAGGCGTCGCGCATAGCCACACGTGAGGTCGACATCGCACAGCGTCGCAATCAATGGCCAGAAGCGATTGCGCGGGTGCGCGTAGTACTGCGCGTTCTGCAGTGAAACAACGCCAGGCATCGAGCCCAATACGAGCACGCGCGATTGCGCATTCACCTGCGCAGCAAGGCCTGTGAGCAGTGTTTCAGTCATCACGCGCATCACAACACCGTGAATGAAAATTTTTCGTTGATTGCAGGAGCAATGGGATTCTTCCGGTTTTTGCTGAACGTACACGATGCAAAAACCGCTGCGTACAGAGCGATTCATGTTGCGATCGCTAGGGTTTGCACGCCCCATTCGAGGGCCTCGATAAACATAGTCCCGATAGAGAGACGAGGAGTTTGTTATGCGTTCCATCAAGATTCTGAGCCTTGCCACCCTTGGCGCCCTGGCGCTGTCCTCCACTGCCTTCGCGCAGGATGGCAACGGCGACACCGCATCGGGCAAGCACTTCGCAGTGGTTGGCGGCATCAGCCTGCTGCAGCCCAAGAGCGATCCGATCAACGGCGTTGACAAGTTCGACGGCGGCCCGGCACCGACCCTGAGCGCCAGCTACTACATCAACGACAACTTCGCCGTTGAACTGTGGGGCGCTGCTGACAAGTTCAACCACCGCGTGCGCGCCGAGGGCGGCGCCAAGGCCGGCACGGTTGAACAGCAGCCGATCGCACTGAGCGCGCAGTACCACTTCGGCCAGGCGGACAATACCTTCCGCCCGTTCGTTGGCCTGGGCTACTACGAGTCGAACTTCAGCAACGAGAAGATCGATGGCCTGAGCGACAGCGGCAACCATGTCGGCATTGAAACCGCCAAGGGCGCCATCGGCACCGTGGGCGTTGACATGAACATCAACTCCACCTGGTTTGCACGTGCCGATGCACGCTACATGCACGCCCGCCCTGACCTGCGCGTTGCTGGCCAGAACGCTGGCGAGCTGAAGCTGGATCCGTGGACCGTTGGTTTTGGTATCGGCGCCCGCTTCTAAGCGACGCTGATCCAAGTACAAGGTAGTAACGAAAACACGGGCCGCATGCGGCCCGTGTTTTTTTCGCGCTGGTAGTGCCTCCCCTACGGACTACCGTCATCACTCCATTGCAGCGCCAGGTAATCGAAGTTCTGCTGCAAGCGCGGCTTGATCACCTCGAAGAACGGCGAGACGTCAAAGTCCCGCGGTGTGTACAGGCTGTAATTGCGGATATGCAGGATTTCCCGTGACTGCTCCACCCCGCCTACCTGCGCCAGCACCGTTTCAATCTCCGGCAGGATCGGGTAACGGATCGACTCGAAGGCCTGCGCCAGCAAGGTTGAACAGATCGCCTTGGTGGGCTCGCCACTACCCAGCGCAATCAAACGTCGACGCAGATGTGCCGGTACCGGCGGCTGGCGGATCAGGTAGCGCGCCAGATCGAACACGTTCTTCAAGTCATAGCTGTGGCCGATACGGGCCCGCATGAAGCCCACCAATTGCTCCACCACCGGGGGCGACAACCCCTGCGGTCGACAGATGCGGGTGTGCTGGCGGGCAAACTCTGACAAGGGGACTCGTCTAACACCCATCTCGACATCCACGTCGATCAGCATCGGTTGCGGTTTGCCGCCCTCCAGCAAGGGCTCCTCGCCGATATACAAGGCCGCGTGCGACCAGGTGGATTGGGTCAGGTACTTGATGGCGGTGGAGAAACGGCTGCTGCCTTCCACCAGCAACACGTCGCCGCGGCGTAGCGTGCGCAACAGCAAACCGGGATCACTGGTGGAAGGCCGGGTCTGGTGACGGCGCGGCTGTGCAAGAAAATGCGCCAGGCGGCGCCCCAACAGTTGCAGCAGGCCCATCGACGGTCTCCTTCGGCGTTGCCAGCAGCCTAGCGGCGACAGCGCCTGGGCGCCACAACCTCAGCGCGGACTGCGGTCGTACCCACGGTAGCGCTGGTGGTGCGCGATACGGCGTCGCAACAGCCAGCCATACATACCGGCGTACCCCAGCAGCAGCGCCGCCATTGCCAGCAATCCCGCATGGCTGAGCCACCCCGATGTCGGCCACGGCACGTTGTTCACCGACGCCTGCCAGCCCTGAACCACACCGACAACCAGTCGCACCACGATCATCGCAGTCAGTGCCAGCACCAGCCAGACATTGGGTTTGTAGTGCAGGGTTTGTGGACCCGGTTCAAAGCGGGTCAGTACATGTCCGAGTGCGCCAACCAACAGGCCTGCCAGCCAGCCCAGGCTGGCATACAGCCAGGCACCAGGCCACCAATAGCTGGCGACGATGGCGAACAACGCAAACAATGCCGTCGACACCAGCGTCGCCCAGAAATTGAAGGTGATCAGCCAAGGCCGTGCCTGACGGCGAGCACTACCGCTGCGAACCCGTTGCCACAATGACAGCGGCATCAAGAGCAACATCAGCGCGACAAACACCAGTATCGCCAGTGGCAGAGCAAGCAGCAGCGGCATGGGGCCTTGTCCCTGGGTATGGAAACCACAGATTACGCCAGGAGCCAGCAACGTAGTGTCGAGCCCTGCTCGACAGCCGCCGTACAACAAATCCCGCCCGGTAGTGCCGAGCCATGCTCGGCAAGGGCCTTACAAGAATTGCAAACCTGTAGGAGCGGCGTCAGCCGCGAAGCACGGGCAATCATCGGATTGCGATGCTGCAGACTCTGTGCCGGCATCTGTTTCGCGGCTCACGCCGCTCCTACAGGGGACTATTGGGAAAGCCCCTGCCGAGCATGGCTCGGCACTACCGTGGGGCTGCTTGGAAAGCCCCTTGCCGAGCATGGCTCGGCATTACCGTGGGGCTGCTTGGAAAGCCCCTTGCCGAGCATGGCTCGGCACTACGGTGGGGCTGCTTGGAAAGCCCCTTGCCGAGCATGGCTCGGCATTACCGTGGGGCTGCTTGGAAAGCCCCTTGCCGAGCATGGCTCGGCACTACGGTGGGGCTGCTTGGAAAGCCCCTTGCCGAGCATGGCTCGGCACTACATTGGGGCTGCTTGGAAAGCCCTTGCCGAGCATGGCTCGGCACTACATTGGGGCTTAGAAGGCCGGCAGCACCGCGCCCTGGTACTTCTGTTCGATGAACGCCTTGACTTCCGGGCTGGTCAGGGCCTTGGCCAGCTTCTGCACGCGGGCGTCGTCCTTGTTGTCCGGGCGGGCAACCAGGAAATTCACATACGGCGAATCGCTGCTTTCAATCGCCAAGGCATCCTTGGTCGGATTCAGGCCGGCATCCAGCGCGTAATTGGTGTTGATCAGCGCCAGGTCCACCTGGTCCAGCACGCGCGGCAGCATCGCCGAATCCAGCTCGCGGAACTTGAGCTGCTTCGGGTTCTCGGTGATATCGCGCTGGGTGGACAAGGCATTGCTCGGGTCCTTGAGCTTGATCACGCCAGCGGTGTCCAACAGGATCAGCGCGCGGCTGTTGTTGCTGGGATCGTTCGGGATCACCACATCAGCGCCATTGGGCAGTTCGGCCAGCGACTTGAAGCGGCGCGAATAGGCACCGAACGGCTCGATGTGCACGCCGGTGACGGTGACCAGGTCGGTCTTGCGGTCGGCGTTGTAGGCCTTCAGGTAGGGCTCGGTCTGGAAGTAATTGGCGTCGACCTGCTTCTGCACCAACTGGTCGTTGGGCTGCACGTAGTCGTTGAACACACGCACGTCGAGTGTCACCCCTTCCTTGGCCAACAGCGGCTTGACCACGTCCAGGATCTCGGCGTGCGGCACGGCAGTGGCAGCCACCACCAGCTTGGATTCATCGGCGGCAGGCTTGCCGCAGGCCGACAGGACCAGCGCAGCAGCAAACAGGGGGAAGGCGAGCAGCTTTTTCATTGTCAACGAGATCCCGTGGGGAAGGATGGTGGCACTACGCTAACAGGCCGGCACATGGCATGCCTGCCTGCACTCATTCCATTATTTGCGGCTGTAATGCGTGACCAGACGGTCACCCAGCATCTGCAGCAGCTGTACCAGCACCAACAGCAGCACGACGGTCACCAGGGCCACGTCGGTATGCGAGCGCTGGTAGCCATCGCGGAAGGCCAGGTCGCCCAGGCCACCGGAACCGATCGCACCGCCCATCGCGGTGAAGCCGATCAGGGCAATGGTGGTGACCGTAGCGCCGGCAATCAGGCCCGGCCGCGCTTCCGGCAGCAGTACCTTGAAGACCAGTTGCCGTGTGGTCGCGCCCATCGCCTGGCTGGCCTCGATCACGCCGCGGTCGACTTCGCGCAGGGCGGTTTCGACGAGCCGCGCGTAGAACGGCGCCGCTCCCACCACCAACGGCAGGATCGCGCCACGCACCCCGAGCGAGGTGCCCATCAACGCCAGCGTGACCGGGATCAGCACGATCATCAGGATGATGAAGGGCACCGAGCGCAGCAGGTTGACCAACAACGCGGTGACGCCATACACCACCGGCTTGCGATGCAGCTGCGGCGAGCCGGTAAGGAACAACAGCACGCCCAGCGGCAGGCCGATGGCCAGGGTCAGCGGCAGCGAGCCGGCCAGCATCAACAAGGTATCAAGGGTGGCCTGGCCGATATCGGCCCACTTGCCGGCGTCCAGGTGGCGGAAGAATCCGCCCGCGGTTGCAATGCTCATCGACGCAACTCCTCCACGTACACACCGGCAGCGACGAATGCAGCCTGCGCTGCATCCAGGTCACCGTCCACCAGCGCAACGGTCAGCTGGCCGTAGGGCGTGTCCTTGATGCGGTCGATGCGGCCGGTGAGGATGTTGTAGTCCACCCCGGTGTCACGCGCGATGCGGCCCAGCAAGGGTTCGTAGGTGCCATCGCCAAGGAAGGTCAGGCGCACGATGCGTCCGCCAACCGCGGCGAAGTCACGCAGCTGCTCGCCCTCGTCCACATGCTCGGACTCGGACACAAAACGGCGCGTGGTCGGGTGCTGCGGGTGCAGGAACACGTCGGTCACCGGGCCCATCTCGACCATGTGCCCAGCATCGAGCACGGCAACCCGGTCACAGACGCGGCGGATCACATCCATCTCGTGGGTGATCAGCACGATGGTCAGGCCCAACTCGCGGTTGATCTTGGCCAGCAGGGCCAGCACCGAGGCGGTGGTCTGCGGGTCCAGCGCGCTGGTGGCCTCGTCGCACAGCAGGATCTGCGGGCGGGTGGCCAGCGCACGGGCGATGCCCACGCGCTGCTTCTGGCCACCGGACAGCTGCACGGGGTACTTGGCCGCATGTGCCTCCAGGCCCACGGTGCGCAGCAGCTCGGCCACGCGCGCGTCGATCTCCGCCTTCGGCGTGCCCGCCAGTTCCAGCGGAAACGCCACGTTGCCGGCAACCGTACGTGCCGACAGCAGGTTGAAGTGCTGGAAGATCATGCCGATCCGCCGGCGCAGCGTGCGCAGGCCCTCGGCATCGAGCGCGGTGGCATCCTGGCCGTCGATCAGCACGCGGCCACCACTGGGCTCCTCCAGGCGGTTGATCAGCCGGATCAGGGTCGATTTGCCGGCGCCGGAGTGGCCGATGATGCCGAATACTTCGCCGGCCCGGATACTCAGGTCGAGCGGATGCAGCGCGGTGATCGCGCTGCCATCGACGGCATAGGACTTCTGCAGGTGCTGGAACTCGATCACTGCCTTGGTAACCGGAGGGCATAAGGAGGGGGCGTGCAGCCTAGCAGTGCCGGGACCCCGGCGCGCGTGCCACATCCTCGAATCTTATTCCTTTTGATTCTAAGGATTTGTCTACGCACGCCTGTCAGGGGTGATCCAGCTGGTCCGGCCGCTGCGCCCGCTGCACGCGCTCGCGGTGCAGCAGGTACAGGCCGCTGGCGACGATGATGGCCGCACCCAGCCAGGTCCAGCGGTCGGGCAGCTTGTCCCACAGCAACAGATCCCAGCCGATCACCCAGACCAGGCCGGTGTACTCCAACGGCGCGATCATCGAGGCCTGGCCCAGCTGGAAGGCGCGGGTCAGCGCGATCTGGCCCAACGCCCCGGCCAACCCCATGCCGGCAATCAGCGCAGTGTGCTTCCACTGCAGCGGCTGCCACTGTGGCCAGGCCAGGATGCCGGCGCCGATCGCCATGATCAGCAGAAACCACACCACCATCGATTGCGGGGTGTCGGTGCGGGTCAACAGGCTCACCGTCACCGCGGCGATGGCATAAGCGGTGGCCGCCAACAGCACCATCAGCCCGGGGAAGGAAATGATGCCGTCCACGCCCGGGCGCAGCACCACCAACACGCCGATCAGGCCGATGCCGATGGCCACCCAGCGGCGCGGACCCACGTACTCACCGAGCAATGGCACCGACAACGCAGCCACCAGCAGCGGTGCCACGAAATAGATGGTGTAGGCAGTGGACAGCGGCAGAGTGCGCAGCGCGTAGACGAAGCAGCCGATCATCACCATGCCCAGCACGCCACGCAGCAGGTGCAGGCCCCAGCGCACCGGGATCACGGAGCGCGGCCCGGCCGTGGCCAGCACCCAGACCAGCACGAAGGGCAACGACGCAGCGCCACGCAGCATGGTCACTTGCAGGGTGGGATAGCTGGCTGACAGCATTTTCATGCCGGCATCCATCAGCGAAAAGAAGGCGACTGCCGCCAACATCCAGATGATGGCGCGCGCGGGGGACTTGGTCGGAGACATGCGGCGATTATCCGCTGCCAGACCCATATCCGGCATCCCCAATGAGTGCTATATGTTCAGCACACACCGTGCCGGGGGCGCCATGCGAGCCATCACATCGACCCTGCGCCGAGCCGGCGCCTGCGCCCTGCTGGCTCTGCTGCCCGCCATCGCCGTTGCCAGCGAGGTGCCAGATGCACGCGCCCTGGCGCAACTGGACGGATTTGCACTCGGCCTGCAGACCGCCGGCAAGTTCTCCGGCGTTGTGCTGGTGGCCAACGGCGACCAAGTGCTGCTGCACAAGGCCTACGGCCTGCGCGACGAAACCCGGGACGATGCCGCGCTGCAGCCCGACGACCGCTTCAACCTGGCCTCGGCCGGGAAGATGTTCACCAGCGTGGCGATCCTGCAGCAGGTCGCCGCCGGCCGGATTGGGCTGGACAGCACCGTTGGCGAGGTATTGAAGGACTATCCCAACCGCGAATTCGCCAACAGCGTGCGCCTGCGCCACCTGCTGACCCACAGTGCGGGAGCGGGTGATATCGACGCGCTGTTCGGCGCCGAGCATGCCGCCGACCGCGCCAGGCTGAGCAGCCTTGCCGACATGGTTGCCCTGCACGCCACCCGCCCACCCGCCTTTGCCCCGGGCAGCCAGCAGAAGTATGGAAACTTTGGCTATGTACTGCTGGGCCGCATGGTCGAGGTGCTGTCCGGTCAGTCCTTCGAGGACTATGTGCAGCAACGGATTCTCCAACCTGCCGGCATGCAACACACCGGCTTCGTGGACTGCACCGATCCGGCGCCGGACCTTGCACGCGGTTACGCCGAGGTCGACGGCAAGCGCATCAGCAATTGCGCCACCCAGCCCAACCGGGGCTTCGCTGCCGGTGGTGAGGTGGGCACCGCGACGGATTTGCTGCGCTTCGTGCAGGCACTCAATACGGGCAAGTTGTTGCCGCCAGCGTTGTTTGCCGAAGCCACCCGCACCCAGCGCGAGTTCATGGGCCTGGGCTTTTTTGCCACCGGCTATGGCGAGGGCGTGCCGGAGCGTGACTTCCGCTGGGGCCACGGCGGCAATGCCGATGGCATCTGCAGCGATGTACGGCATTACCCGCATACCGGCGAGACGGTGATCGTGCTGTCCAACAGCGAGGCCCCGGCCTGCTTCGCCGTAGCCGGCTTGTTGCACGCACAGTGGAAAGCCCAATAGAAGGGGCGCAAGCCGCGAAGCGCCGATTGCCGCGGCGCCCTGTTCACACTGCAACCGCACGGCCCCCAACTTCGCTGCTGACGCCGCTGCCAACGGATGGGTGCAATAGAATGGGCGCTGTTCTCACAGATTGGAGCAGGCCCATGCCTTCCTTTGACGTCGTATCCGAAGTTGACAAGCACGAGCTGACCAACGCCATCGACCAGGCCAACCGCGAGCTGTCCACCCGCTTCGACTTCAAGGGCGTGGCCGCCTCGTTCGAGCAGGACGGCGAAAAGCTGATCAAGTTGACCGCCCCCACCGATTTCCAGCTCAAGCAGATGTCCGACATCCTCAAGCAGCGCCTGGGCGCGCGCAACATCGACTTCCGTTGCATGGAGTTCGGCGACATCGAGACCAACCTGGGCGGCGCGCGCCAGCAGGTCACGGTCAAGCAGGGTATCGAGCAGAAGCTGGCCAAGCAGATCGCCGCCAAGATCAAGGAATCCAAGATCAAGGTCGACACCCAGATCAACGGTGACAAGCTGCGCGTGAACGGCAAGAAGCGTGACGACCTGCAGGAAGTAATGGCGCTGCTGAAGAAGGGCGAGTTCGAACAGCCGCTGCAGTTCGACAACTTCCGCGACTGATCCCGCCCCGCTGCAGCAGGTCTAACCGCCCTGCTGCAGCTTGCGGTACAGGGTGGTCCGGGAGATGCCCAACTGGCGCGCCGCGGCACTGAGATTGCCATCATGGGCAGCCACCGCCTCACGCGCCGCCTGCGCTCCCTGCGCGCGCAGGCTGCCCTTGGTTACCGCCGTCGGTGCTGCCCTTACCCGCGTGCTGGCATGGGCCGGCAAGGGACCGCGCAGATACTGCACATGTACCGCGCTGTCAGGTTGCAACTGCACCCGATGCACCGGCCCGGCCTGCAGCAGGCGCCGCCGCTGGTGCGCGCTGGCATGTTCGAACACCTGCGCCAGGGTCATTACCGGCAGCGTCCCAACCCTGGGCAAACCCAGCAGGCGCCGTGCAACGCCATTGGCGGCACGCAACTGCCCGTCTTCACGTACCGCCAGCACGCCCTGCAACGGCGTACCCAGCCAGCGCACATCGTGCTGGATGGCCAACAGGTGCACGTCGCGCAGCTGCACGATCAGCTGGCTTTCAATCGACAAGGCCGCCTGCTGGAAATAGCCGGTCAGCAACGCGCTGTCGCGCTCGCCGATACCGGTGATATCCAGCGCACCCGTAAGCTGACCGTCCACGCCGTGCAAGGGCACGCTCAGGCAATAGACCGAAGAGAACTCATCCAGGTAATGCTCGTTGCCACGAACCAGGACGGGTGCATCCTCGGCCAGCACGCAGGACGGCGCGGTGGTGCCGATTTCAATCTCACGCACGCGACGCCCCACCTGGATCGGACGCAGGACGGGGTCATCGCGCAGGCCGTGTTCACGCTGGGCAATGATCAAGCCTTCGCGGTTGACGCAGAACAGCGTCCACTGGCGCCCGCCGAACGCGGCCCATAGATCGTCCAGGTCCTGTCGCACGCAGCGCGCCAGCAGCCGATCCTGCGGGTTTTCCAGGCGCAGCCGCCGCTGCGCCATGCTGGCGTACTGCGGCGGTTGCTGTGGCCGTATCCCCGCCTGCCGCGAGCGCTCCCACGAACGCACCACCGCCGGGGCAAGCAACTGCCCAGGCAGGTTGCCGCCTTCGGCAAAGCGCTTGCGCGCTGCCGCCAGGCGTTGCTGCTGTTGCGCCAGCATTGTGGTCATGGGCATCCTCCAGACAACAGCCCTCAGCCTACAACGCAACGCTTGCCTGAATCGCCGTCACGGGCCCAGCGGCCCGCGACGGTTTGTTCCATCAGCCGATTTTCAGGATGGGCTTCAAGGTAATGCCCTGGGTACTGTCCTGCGCCGCCTGGTTGATCTGATCCAGCGGGTAGAAGCGCACCAGTTTGTCGAACGGGAAACGGCCTTGCTGGTACAGCTGTACCAGCTGCGGAATGAACACCTTGGGCACGCTGTCACCTTCCACGATGCCACGGATGCTGCGGCCACCAAGCAGCAGATCGTTGATGTCGAAGCGCGCGGTGGTGCCCAGCTTGGGTGCACCAACAACACCGATCACGCCCAAGCCGGCGAGCGCCTGGATGCCCTGCTCCAGCACTTCCGCACGGCCCGTGGATTCCAGCGCGAAGGCCACGCCGCCACCGGTGATCTCCCGCACCGCCGCCACCACATCGACTTCGCGGCTGTTGATGGTGTGGGTGGCACCCAGCTCGGTGGCCAGCTGCAGGCGCGATGGCACCACGTCGATGGCGATGATGGTGGTGGCACCGGCCACCCGCGCGGCCATCACCGCACTCAGGCCCACCGCGCCGGCACCAAAGGATGCAAAGCTGCTGCCGGCGCCGACCTTGAGCGAGTTGATCACGGCACCGGCGCCGGTCTGGATACCGCAGCCCAGCGGCCCCAGCAGTTCGATCGGTGCCTCGTCCGGCACCTTGATCGCGTTGTTCTCGCGGCTCAGCGCATAGGTGGCAAATGAAGACTGGGCAAAGAAATGATCATGCAGCGGCTGGCCCTGCGGGTCCTGGATCGCAGTGCTGCCATCAAGCGCGCCACCACCGAAGTTGAGACCGTAGAAGTCACGGCAGTAGGCACCGTGACCGCCGCTACAGGGATTGCAATGACCGCAGGCGCCGTAGGTCAGGACCACGTGGTCGCCGATTTTCAGGTCCTGCACGTCCGGCCCCACGGCCTCGATCACGCCGGCGCCCTCGTGGCCCAGTACGGCGGGTAAAGGCACCGGGTAATACTGGTCGCGCACGATCAGGTCGGTATGGCACAGGCCGGTGGCAACGATCCGTACCAGCACCTCGTCATTCCTTGGCCCGCGGATACGCGCCGGTTCGATGCTGAAGGGCTGTTCCTTGGCGCGTACCACCGCCACGGTGATGTCACGCAGTTCTGCGATTGCACTCATGGGTTTCTCCTGTTCAGAGCGGATAGGCCGGGGCTTCACCTTTGATGGTGAGCCACTGCCACTGGGTGAATTCGTCGATGTTGGCCGGGCCTCCTATGCCGGTACCGTTGCCCGAAGCCCCCACACCACCGAAGGGATTGATGACCTCATCGTTCACGGTCTGGTCGTTGATGTGCAGCAGGCCGGTACGCAGGCGCTCGCCTACTTTCAGTGCCCGGCCGACATTGCTCGAGATGATGCCCATCGACAGGCCGTACTCGCTGTCGTTGGCCAATGTGATGGCGTCCTCGTCGTTGTCGAACGGCACCACCACGGCGACCGGGCCGAAGATCTCCTGGCCGAATGCGGGATTGTCACGGTCCACGCCACTGAGCACGGTCGGCTCGAAGAACAGATCGCGGTAGCCACCACCGGTTTCCAATGTGGCGCCTGCGGCCGTGGCCTCGGCGACGATGCGTGCCGCGTGGTCGCGCTGTTGCGCATTGATCAGCGGCCCCAGTGCGACGTCGTCGCTGGCCGGATCCCCCACCCGCAGGCTGCGCGCCTTGGCGACAAGTTTCTTCAGGAACTGCGGATAGATCGCCCGTTGCACCAACACGCGGCCGGTGGCCATGCAGATCTGTCCCTGGTGCAGGTACACGCCCCATGCGGTGTTGGCGATGGCAAGGTCGAGATCGGCATCGTCCAGCACGATCAGCGCGTTCTTGCCACCCAGTTCCAGGGACACTTTCTTCAGATGCCGCCCGGCCGACTCGCCCACCTTGCGGCCAGCACCGGTGGAACCGGTGAACTGGATCATGGCGATGTTCGGATCACTGGTCAGTGCCGCGCCGACGGCACCATCGCCTGGCAGCACGTGCAGCACGCCGCTCGGCAAGCCCGCCAGTTCGAACAGGCGCGCAATCACCAGCCCGCCGCACACTGCGGTACGCGGGTCAGGCTTCAGCACCACCGCATTGCCCAACGCCAATGCCGGAGCCACTGCGCGCATTGCCAGGTACAGCGGAAAATTGAACGGGGAAATCACGCCCACCACGCCCAATGGACGGCGCCGCGCCAGGCTCAAGCGGCCGGGCACCGACGGCAGCACCTCGCCGATGCCACGCGATGGCAGCGCCGCTGCCTCCTGGATCGCCCTTTGGCTGACCTTTACCTCGGAGGCGGCCTTCACACGCGTGGACCCGGACTCACGCACCAGCCAATCGCTCATGTCCACAACGTATTCATCCACCAGCTGCGCAGCGCGGCGCAGGACCTGCGCGCGCGTTTCGTAAGGCGCTTCGGCCCATGCACGTTGGGCCCGGGCGGCAGCCGCTGCGGACTGCGCAAGCTGCCCCGTGTCGGCCAACGCCACGCTGCCCAGGACCTTGCCCGTGGCCGGCTCGACCACTTCCTGCAGCCGTTGCCCAAGCTGCCACTGGCCGTCGAAGTAGCTGCCTGTCCAGATTTCCCTGGGAAGAAATGCCTGTGTCGCCATTGCCGATACTCCTTGCCTGCGTTGTGCCGACATTGGATACCGCTGCGCCGCCGCTGCCTATTAGCCGCCGACAACAACAGCGCAACCCGCTGATTACGTGCACTTTTCTGCAAGATGAGCTGTCCAGTTTGTGCACACTCCACGGCAACGCGATGACAGCGCAACGGCGATTGCAGGCGTTGACGCCTACAATTGCCGGCCAAGCCAGCCTGCGTGCCCGCCATGACCGACAGCCCCACCGATCCAATCGCCGTCACCCGCAACTGGCTGGAGAAAGCCGTGATCGGGCTGAACCTGTGCCCCTTCGCCAAAGCGGTGTACGTCAAGCAGCAAGTGCGTTTCGTGCTCAGCGATGCAACCACGCCCGAAGCATTGCTGGAGCAGCTGGCCGAAGAACTGGTGCTGCTGCGCGAGACGCCAGCCGAGCAGATCGACACCACGTTGATCATCCACCCGGATGTGCTGACAGATTTTCTCGACTACAACGACTTTCTGGACAATGCCGATGCTGCGGTAGAGGCCCTGGATCTTCAGGGCATCCTGCAAGTGGCCAGCTTCCACCCGCAGTACCAGTTCGCAGGTGCCGCGCCGGATGACGTGAGCAACTACACCAACCGCGCGCCCTACCCGACCTTGCACCTGCTGCGCGAGGACAGCGTGGAACGTGCGGTATCTGCATTCCCGGACCCGGATGTGATCGTGGAGCGCAACATCAAGACCCTGGACCAGTTGGGTGTGGAAGGTTGGCACCGCGTACTGGGTGGTGGCGAGGGGAACGTCTGAGTTCTGCCTGTTTGGCAGCGTAGAACCGGGCTCGGCACTACCGTGCTGGCCCCTCTCTCCACGGGAGAGGGGTTGGGGTGAGGCCGCTTTCGGACATTGCTTGGAACGCTTCTGCCGAGCATGGCTCGGCACTACCGCTCTGGCCCCTCTCCCCACGGGTGAGGGGTTGGGGTGTGGGTCGCTTTCGGACATTGCTTGGAGCGCTTCTGCCGAGCATGGCTCGGCACTACCGCTCTGGCCCCTCTCCCCACGGGAGACGGGTTGGGGTGAGGGTCGCTTTCGGACATTGCTTGGAGCGCTTCTGCCGAGCATGGCTCGGCACTACCGCTCCGGCCCCTCTCCCCGCGGGAGAGGGGTTGGGGTGAGGGCCGCTTTCGGGCATTGCTGGGAAAGCTTCCGCCGAGCATGGCTCGGCACTACCGCTCTGGCCCCTCTCCGCACGGGAGAGGGGTTGGGGTGAGGCCGCTTTCGGGCATTGCTGGGAGCGCTTCTGCCGAGCATGGCTCGGCACTACAGGGCTGGCACTTACGCGGTGGTTGCGGACAACCAGGGCAACAGCAAGCCGTGCACATCATGCAGCGAGGTGGTGATGTGATGGCCCAAGCCACGCACTTGCTCGTCCGGCTCCAGCAGGTCGGGGATCTGGATGGTGGTCATCCCTGCCGCGAGAGCGGCACGTACGCCCGTGGGTGAATCCTCCAGCGCGAGGCAATGGACCGGATCAACGCCCAGGCCGCGTGCGGCATGCAGGTAGATGTCCGGGGCCGGCTTGGAGTGGGCGACATCAGTGCTGGTCGCAACAAACTGGAAATACGACAGCAACCCCGCCGCGGCCAGCTTGCGCTGCGCCAACGGTGAGCGGGTGGCGGTGGCGACAGCGCGCGGAATACCGTGCTGGTCCAACAGTTCAAGCAGCTCGATGATGCCCGGCCGCAACGGCACACCGGCATCGACGATGGCGCCGTAACGCGCATAGGAATCGGCCAGCAAGGTGTCGGTGCGCGCAAGCCCCAACACGTCGGCCAGCTTCTGCCGGGTCACCGCATCGGGCGAACCGATCAGCGACAGCAACAGGCTGCGCTCAAGGACAAGCCCATGGCTCTGCGCGGCCTGTTCCAGGCAGCCCAGCAGTGCGCGCTCGCTGTCCAGCATCAAGCCATCCATGTCGAACACCACCGCCTGCGGGCGGGCCAGCAGTTGCATCAGGCCGACTCTCCAAACAGCACGGCCAGGTCGGCGGCATCCAATTGGCGCCATTGACCTTCCGCCAGGTCGCCCAGCCCCAACCCACCAATACGTGAGCGGTGCAGCGCCTGCACGTGGTTGCCTACCGCGGCGAACATGCGTCGTACCTGGTGGTAGCGGCCTTCGTGCAGGGTCAGGCGCGCAGCGCGTGGCCCCAGCACGTCGAGTTCGGCCGGCAACAGCGGCTTGTCGTCGGATTCCAGCAACAAGCTTCCGCTGGCGAACTGCGCGCCTTCGCTACCGCTCAGGTCCTGTGCCAGCTGTGCTTCGTAGACCTTGTCCAGCTTGGATTTGGGCGACACGATGCGGTGCAGGAGCTGGCCGTCATCGGTCATCAGCAGCAGGCCCGAGGTATCACGATCAAGACGACCGACGCTGGACAGCACCGGGTCACGATCACGGAAACGATCCGGCAGCAGGTCATAGATCAGCCGCCCCTGGTCCTTGGTGGAACAGGTGTAACCGGCCGGCTTGTGCAGCATCAGGGTCAGCCCTGGCGGCGGATCCAGCGGCTCGCCATCCACGTGGATGACCGCGTGTTCCACCTTGTCATCGGCGTACAGCACCTCACCGTCAACATCGGTAATGCGGCCCTCGCGGAACATCTGCTGCACCTGCTTGCGGCTGCCGTAACCGAGGTTGGCAATGTGCTTGACCAGCTTCATGCGCGGCCCCGGGTACCCACGATGACCTTGAAACCATCGCGTTCGGCCGCCACCCGCACCTGGCCAAAGCTTTCAGTGAGGATCTGTTCGTAGGGCAGATGGCGGTTGGCCACCATGAACAACTGCCCGCCCGGACGCAGCGACTGTGCGGCCACAGCAATGAAGCGGCGGCCGATATCGGGGCGGTCCTCGCGCGCCGGGGTATGGAACGGCGGATTGGAGACCACAAAGTCGTAACGGCCATCGATGCCGGCGGTGACGTCCTGCCAGCGGAAATCCAGCTTCACCCGTTCACCGGCCTCGGCCAGGTTGCGGCGAGCCAATGCCAACGCACGCGATTCGGCTTCGTAAAGGTCCAGTGCGGTGACCTTGGGGCAACGCGCCAACACTTCGGCCGACAGATAACCCCAGCCGGCGCCCAGATCCGCACCGCGCCCGGCCAGATCGGCGGGCAGCTGCTCGACCAGCAGCGCCGACGCCGGGTCAATGCGGTCCCAGGCGAATACACCGGGGCGACTAAGGAAACGGCCGTCAACAATGCTGCGCGGGGCATCCAGCGCTGCCCAGCGCTTGTGCAGCGCCTCGTCGTGCTTGCCTTCGGCCGGCACCGACCAATAGGCACGGCAGTGATTCTTGGTCAGCTTGCCGCCCAGGCCGGTCAGCTGCTGCAGGTCGCTTTCGCCGGAGCGTGCGCCTTCGTTGTTGGACTGGCAGGCGACGATGATGCCGCCCGGGGCCAGCAGGCTCTGGGCTTGGGCAAACAGCGCGCGGGCCTCGTCGCGCTGGCGCGGCGGCAACACCAGCACCAGCGCGTAGCGCTGGCTGGATGCGTCCAGGTCCTGCTCTTCACGCACTTGCCAGCCGCTGCGCTGCAGCGCCTCGGCAAACGGCCGGAAGCTCTGCACGCACACCAGTTGGGTGCTGTCGGCATGCTCGCGCAGCGGCCAGCCGTCACGCGCGCGCAGGAACAACACCGGCCCCTGCGGCCAGCGCAGGCCAGCGGAGGAGAACGGCAGGAACAGGGTTTCCAGGGGAGCGTCGTGTGAAGCAGGCATGCCGGTTATTCGTCTAGCGGGCCGGCCATTCTACCGGGCTGCGGGCCAACCGCCCGGAAACCCCGCGTTTGCGCTCAGGCTTCGACCGGCAGGTGCTGCACATCCAGCACGCTGTCCAGCCAGATCACATGTTGCTGGCAGGCCCTGACAAGGTCGTCCAACCGCACCGTGCCGTTTACCCCGGTGGCTTCAGTGGCATCGGCGTAATGCTGCAGGGCCGGCCGCGCGGTGACCGTGCCGGCTACCCGGCTGCCGTCCTTCAGAACCAGCAGCACGCGGGCCTGCCCGGGAAGTTCACCCAGCAGCGCCTCCATCGCAGCGATGGTCATCGGGTCGGAATAAACGTGGGGCGCGTACAGGGGCATGGGCAGCGTCCGCAGGTGATCACGGTCACATTAGCCGATTTACGGTGTGAAACCTGCGCAAAAGTCACTGCGTCGGGCGCGCGCCCCGGATTGCGGTGACCAGCTGCGCCACGCTGTAGGGCTTGCCCAGGTGCCCCTGGAAGCCACCGGACAGCGCGCGTCTACGGTCGTCGGCACGGGCCAACGCGGTCACCGCCACGGCCGGCAGTTCCTCACCGGGTACGCCCAGCGTCTCGCGCAGCATCTGCACCAGGCCGTAGCCGTCCATGCCGGGCATGCCGATATCGCTGATCAGCAGATCGAACGCCGTGTGCCCGCGCAGATCGAGCAGCTCCAAGGCCTCGGCGGCACTGCCTGCGGCCACCACTTGCGCGCCCTGCTCCTCCAGTACCCGGCGCATGTAGCCCAGCATTTCCGGCTGGTCCTCGACGGCCAGGATGCGCAGCCCCTGCAGCGAGTTGGAGGCAACCACCTGGTCGCCGATACGGCCACGCTGTACGCGCCGGCGGGGCTGGTTGCTGGCCTGCTTGACCTGGAACTCGGGCAGGCGCAGCTGGAAGGTTGCACCCTTGCCGGGACCTTCGCTGGCTGCCGATACGGTGCCGCCATGCAACTCGGTGAGCTGTTGCACGATGGCCAGGCCCAGGCCCAGACCACCGTGACGACGGGTGGTGGTGCCATCGGCCTGGCTGAAACGGCTGAACAGATGTTTCAGGAATTCGGGGGCGATGCCGTCGCCGTCGTCCTTTACCTGCACCACGAAGCCATCGCGCTCGCGCCAGAGGCTGATCGTCACCTGCCCTTCCACCGGGGTGAACTTGATCGCATTGGACAGCAGGTTGGACAACACCTGGCGCAGGCGGGTTGCATCACCGAGCACCGCACAGGGCTGCGATGGCACTTCCATCACCAGCGTCTGCGCCTTGCCCTCGGCCACCAGTTCCTGCGCACGCACCGCCTCCCGGACCTGTTCGGCCAGGTCCAGCACTTCCACTTCCAGCTGCACCTTGCCCAACAGCATGCTGCTCAGGTCCAGCATGTCGGACATCAGGTTCTTCTGCGTCATCGCGCTGCTGGCGATCACTTCCATGCCCTTGCGCATCGGGTGGTCCGGTTCCATGCGCTGCAGCAACAGCTCGCTCCAGCCCAGCACCGTGGTCAGCGGCGTGCGCAGTTCGTGCGACAGCGTGGCCAGGAACTCATCCTTCATCCGTGCCATGCCTTCGGCAGTGTTGCGCGCGGCGCGTTCGGCATCCAGCAACTCCTCGCGCGCGCGTTCGATTTCTCGCCGCTCGGTGATATCCGGGCTGTTGCCCGCCAGGCCGATGAAGCGCCCATCCGGCGAAAACCGCGGTACGGCATTCATTTCCAGCCAGCGCCACTGACCGTCGTGGCGACGTACGCGGGCGTTGAAATGCAGCTCACGCTGTTCGGCCAAGGCCGCACGCAGCTCGTATTCGAACGGCACCAGCTCATCGGCATGCAGAAAGCGCTGCCACCAATGCTCGCCCAGGTCGGTACCCGGAATAACACCAAAAAACGTGCCAAACGCTGTGTTGACGAAGCGCACATGGCCCAGGTCATCCAGCACCCAGACCGGCATCGGCAGGCCGTCGGCCAGCGCACTGAAACGCGCCTCGCTCTCGGCCAGTTCGGTTTCGATGCGCTTGCGCTCGGAAATATCGAAGAACAGCACCGCCACCTGGTGCTTCTCTGGCGCTCCGATGCGTACGGCCTCTACCGAATACCAACGGCCCAGTTCCGGCACCATGCGTTCGAAATGGACGGTGGTTCCTTCGCTGGCGACCCGCCCGAGCACATGGAACCAATAGGTTTCGATAGTGGGCAATACGTGGCTGACCCGGCGCCCGGTGACATCGGACAGTCCGGTGATCTTCTCGAAACCGGCATTGACCTTGAGATAGGCGAAATCCACCGCTTCTCCGCCTTCGAACAGGACCTCGATCACGCAGAAACCGCTGCCCACCGCATCAAACATCTGCTGGTACAGGAAAGCGTTGCCCAGATCGTCATCGACCAGGTCGCTCAGTGGCAGCGAGGTTTCGTAGTGGAGCTCGGGCATTGCGCGGGTGTTCGATGGGCCACGTGGGCGGTGGAGGGGCATGCCAGTCTGCCGCATGCGTCGATACAGGCAGCGTGATGATGAACCGGTCCGCAACCCCTGTCAGCACACTGTGAGGCAGTTGATTGCGGGTGACGTGGCCCGGCCCCACACTGGACCTACCCTCCCTGCCGTACCGGAGTACGCCATGAAAACCTTGACCGTTACCGGACTGGCCCTGGCTTGCCTGCTTGCCGCAGGGGCTGCCCAGGCCGGCTCGAAGAACGTAGCCGCCCCCGATGCCCCCCACGCCCTGGCTGTCGAAGGCCCAGTGCAGGTGCAGTGGACCGATCCTGCCCAGTTCACCGAACTGCGCTACAGCCGCAACCGCTGGGACGCCCAGCGCGGCAACTGGGTGGAAACCCTGGCCGAGCATCTGCGCAAACAGGCAGACAAGCAGCTGCCGGAAGGGCAAAAGCTGGATGTGACCATCACCGACATCAAGCGTGCGGGCGATTACGAGCCGTGGCACGGCTCACGCCTGGATGATGTGCGCATCATGCGCGACATCTACCCGCCACGTATCACCCTGCAATTCACCCTCACCGATGCCAATGGCCAGGTGATCGACCAGGGTGAGCGCAAGCTCAGTGATACCGCCTACCTGCTCAACAGCAGCATGCCCAGCAACACCGACCCGCTGCGCTACGAAAAGCGCATGCTCGACGATTGGTTGCGTCGCGAACTGCGCGACGATCGCAACACCGCCGGCCTGTAAGCTGGCATCGCAGGAAATGAAAAGGGCCGCAATGCGGCCCTTTTTGCGTTACCTGACGTGGCTGTTTTGGCCTCACCTGTGATGCCGAGCCATGCTCGACATTGGGCATTGCCGGTGAAGCCGCTGCCGAGCATGGCTCGGCACTACATTGGCATTGCCGGTGAAGCCTCTGCCGAGCATGGCTCGGCACTACATTGGCATTGCCGGTAAAGCCCCTGCCGAGCATGGCTCGGCACTACAGGCGCTCAGCTCACTCCGACAGGTATACCCGCGGGGTGCGCTTGAGACTGCACGGCAAGCGGTACGCACTGGTATTGCAGCGCGGTGCCAGTTCCGAGATCGTCGGTGCATTGCCCCACAGTTGCACGATGCTGCCGCGCGCGGCCTGCGGGTGATCGGTGAGGTCCACGGTCAGCATGTCCATCGAGACGCGGCCGATCAGCCGGCCCGGCACGCCATCAATCAACACCGGCGTGCCATTCGGCGCGAACTGCGGATAGCCATCGGCATACCCCATCGCCACCACGCCGACACGGGTGGGCGCTTCGGCGACAAAGCGGGCGCCGTAACCCAGCGGCTCACCGGCCGCCAACTCGCGCACGGCGATCACCCGCGACTGCAGCGTCATCACCGGGCGCAGCTGCGCGGCATGCGGGCTGGGCTGCGGGTACAAGGGATCGGCGCCGTACAACATCAGGCCCGGCCGCACCCAGTCGCTGCGCACGTCCGGCCAGCCCAACAGCGCCGGCGAATTGCACAGGCTGGTTTCGCCGGCCAAGCCCTCCACCGCGCGGTTGAACACATCCAGCTGCTCGCGGGTGCGGTTGCTGTCCAGTTCATCGGCGCGCGCCAGGTGACTCATCATCACCAAGGGGCCGACATGCGGCAGCGCCGACAGGCGTGCATGGGCATCGCGGAATTCATCCGGCGACAAGCCCAGGCGATGCATGCCGCTGTCCAGCTTCAACCAGATGCGCAGGGTTGCGTCGGTCTTGAACGCTTCCACTGCCTCCAGCTGCCACGACGTCGCCACCACCACCCAGAAATCATGCTCCACGACCAGCGGCAATTCCGCCGCATCGAAGAAGCCTTCCATCAACAGGATCGGGCCACGGATGCCGGCCTGGCGCAATTCCAGCGCCTCCTCGATGCAGGCCACACCGAAACCGTCGGCTTCATCCTGCAACGCGCGGGCGCAGGCGACCGCACCGTGGCCGTAGGCATCGGCCTTGATGATCGCCAACGCCTTGCCACCGCCCAACTGACGCGCAAGCCGGTAGTTGTGGCGCAGTGCCTCCAGGTCGATCAATGCCTGTGCCGGGCGCATCAGTGCTGCCCCTTGCCGTAGCGGAAGATATCCAGGCCCTCGGTGCTGATCTGCGGCTGTTTGCCGCTCATCAGGTCGGCCAGGTAACGGCCGGAACCGGCTGCCATGGTCCAGCCCAGGGTGCCGTGGCCGGTGTTGAGGAACAGGTTGCGGTACGGCGTTGCGCCGATCACCGGCGTGCCGTCCGGGGTGGCCGGGCGCAGGCCGGTCCAGAAGCTGGCCTGCGACAGGTCGCCGCCATCCGGATACAGATCCTTGACCACCTTTTCCAGCGTGGCGCGACGGCGCGGTTCCAGCGACAGGTCAAAGCCGGCCACTTCTGCCATGCCGCCAACGCGGATGCGGTCGGCAAAACGGGTGATGGCGATCTTGTAGCTCTCGTCCAGGATGGTCGAGTTCGGTGCCATCGCCGCATTGGTGATCGGCAGGGTCAGCGAGTAACCCTTCAACGGATACACCGGCAGCTGCATGCCCAACGGTGCCAGCAACTGCGGCGAATAACTGCCCAGCGCGACAACGTAATGGTCAGCCGTCTCCAACTGGCCATTGATGCGTACGCCGGTGATGCGGTCACCGTCACGCTGGATCGAGGCGATGTCCTGGTCGAAGCGGAACTCCACACCGGCCGCTTCGGCCAAGGCCGCCAACTTGCGGGTGAACAGCTGGCAGTCGCCGGTCTGGTCTTCGGGCAGGCGCAGCGCGCCGACCAGCATCTCGGTCTTGCCGGCCAGCGCCGGCTCGACGCGGGCAATGCCCTGGCGGTCCAGCACTTCGTAGGGCACGCCGTACTCGCGCAGCACTTCGATGTCCTGCGCGGCGGCGTCCAGCTGCTGCTGGGTGCGGAACAACTGGGTGGTGCCCAACTGGCGGCCCTCGTAATCGATGCCGGTGGCCGCACGCAGCTCGTTGATGCAATCGCGGCTGTAGTCGGACACCCGCACCATGCGCGCCTTGTTGACCGCATAGCGGGCCGAGGTGCAGTTGCGCAGCATCTGCCACAGCCAGCGGTACTGGGCCATGTCCGCGGTCGGGCGGATCGCCAGCGGCGCATGTTCCTCGAACAGCCACTTGATCGCCTTGAATGGCACGCCCGGGGCGGCCCACGGCGAGGTGTAGCCGAACGACAGCTGGCCAGCATTGGCGAAGCTGGTTTCCAGCGCCGGGCCGGGCTGGCGATCCACGACGGTGACATCAAAGCCGGCCTGCCGCAGATACCAGGCACTGGTCGTGCCGATCACACCGCTGCCAAGCACCAGAACGCGCATTTTCTTTCTCCAGACCACATCATTCCCTGCACACGGGACGGCAGGGGCTAGGAACGGCGCAGTATATTCAGGGTGAGCCAGTGTTTTCTTCTGTATTGATATGACAAATCAGGGTAATTTCCCGTTTCGTTCATCAAAAGCAGAGCCGCCATGGCCGCCCGCAGCCGCGAACTGGACAAGATCGACCGCAAGATCCTGCGCATCCTGCAGCAGGAGGGGCGGATTTCCTTCACCGAGCTGGGCGAGCGCGTGGGCCTGTCGACCACCCCCTGCACCGAGCGCGTGCGGCGGCTCGAGCGCGAAGGCGTGATCACCGGTTACTACGCCCGCCTGGACCCGTCCTCGGTCAAGGCCAGCCTGCTGGTGTTCGTGGAAATCAGCCTGGCCTACAAGTCCGGCGATATCTTCGAGGAATTCCGCCGCGCCGCGTTGAAGCTGCCCAACGTGCTGGAATGCCATCTGATGTCCGGCGATTTCGACTACCTGCTCAAGGCGCGCATCAACGAAATGGCCTCCTACCGCAAACTGCTGGGCAGCACGTTGCTGACCTTGCCGCATGTACGTGAATCCAAAAGCTACATCGTGATGGAAGAAGTCAAAGAAACCCTGTGCCTGCCCATCGCCGAGTAAGTGCCTAGCCACCTGTTCCTGTAGTGCCGAGCCATGCTCGGCAGAAGCCTTACCGGTAATGCCCCTGCCGAGCATGGCTCGGCACTACACGAGCAAACGCCTGCCGAGCATGGCTCGGCACCACAGGCAATCGCTCGCCTAACGGCTGCCCGCCGGCGGCGGCACCACCTGCTGCCCCACGCCACTGGGCACGGTGTCGTAATAACGATTGGTACGCGTATCGATTACCCGGCCTGGACTGGTCTGGCGCATATGCGGCGCCGGCTGCCCCTTGCTGTCGTAGATCGGCCGCACGGTGGCACGCGGCTGTGCGATTGGCGTGGGCCTGGGTTTCGGCTTGGGCCTGTCTTCGGTCCGTGCAGGCGGATCGGCGTCCTCACGCTGCGGGCGGGCGTTGCCAGTCACCGGCGTTGATTGCGAGGGCAACGTGACCGGGCGCGTTTCAGTCGGCGGCGGCGGTTGCCTGAGCTGCGCCTGCGCAAGCAGCGGCGCGGCCAGCAGCAACGATGCGAACCAAAGCGGAATCCTTGTCATCAGCCCCTCCTGTTCATGCGTGCCAGCATGCGCCCGCCCGGCTGGCGCGACAATGAACGCGCCCTTGGACTAGCCCTCCCCCGCCCTTACCCTGTTTGATCATCCGCCCACGGACCTGCCCCATGACTGCCTTCGACCTGACCCCTCCCAGCAGCGCACAGCGCGATACGCTTATCGCCGGCCTCAGCGCCGAGGAACAACGCGTGTTGTTGCACCATGGCACCGAGGCGCCGTTCTGCGGAGTGTTCCTGGATAACAAGCGCGACGGCGTGTACTGCTGCCGACTGTGTGCCCTGCCACTGTTCCGCTCCAGCACCAAGTTTGATTCCGGGACCGGCTGGCCGAGCTTCTTCGCCCCATTCGATCCGGCGCATGTGCGTGAGATCCGCGATACCAGTCACGGCATGGTCCGCACCGAGATCGTCTGCGCACGCTGTGGCAGCCACCTGGGCCATGTATTCCCCGACGGTCCGCCGCCGACCTTCGAGCGTCATTGCCTGAACTCGGTCTCGCTGGCCTTCGTCGACAATGGCCAGCCCTACCCTGATCCGCTGCAACGCGGTGGCGCCGAGGCGCAGCCTGCGGCCTAGCCTGTAGTGCCGAGCCATGCTCGGCAGGGGGCTTTGCCGTTGTAGTGCCGAGCCACGCTCGGCAGGGCGCTTTGCCGTTGTAGTGCCGAGCCATGCTCGGCAGGGGGCTTTGCCGTTGTAGTGCCGAGCCACGCTCGGCAGAAGCGTTCCCGGTAGAGCCTCAGCCGAGCATGGCTCGGCTCTACAGATTCTGCTCTGACGGCCGACAACGGGATATCCCCTCCCCGCGTCTGCTCCCCATGCTCATTCTCGTCGGCCTGCTGGTTGTCATTCTTGCCGTGCTCGGCGGTTACGTCGGCGCGCACGGTCGCCTGGCCGCGCTCTGGCAGCCCTATGAGCTGGTCATCATCGGCGGCGCTGCGCTGGGCGCATTCCTGATCGGCACCCCGATCAAGACGGTCAAGCAGACCCTCAAGGCCACCATCAGTGTGTTCAAGGGCCCGCAGTACAAGCGCCAGGACTATCTGGACGTGCTCAGCCTGCTCTACGAACTGCTCAACAAGGCCCGCCGCGAAGGCTTCATGGCGCTGGAAGAGCATGTCGAAAAGCCACAGGACAGCGCCGTGTTCGCCAACTATCCGAAAGTGCTGGCCGACCATCACCTGTTGGATTTCATCACCGACTGCCTGCGCCTGATGATTGGCTCCAACATCGAGCCGCACGAGCTGGAACCCTTGCTGGAACTGGAGCTGGAAAAGCACCACCACGAGGCGCTGGAACCGGCGCACGTACTCAACAAGGTCGCCGATGGCCTGCCCGGCTTCGGCATCGTCGCCGCCGTGCTGGGCATCGTGATCACCATGGGCTCGATCGGCGGTGACATCAAGGAAGTCGGCGCCCACGTGGCTGGCGCCCTGGTCGGTACCTTCCTCGGCATCCTGCTCGGCTATGGCTTCATCGGCCCGCTGGCTGCGGCGGTGGAAGCGCGCGCCGAACAGGACGCCCGCATCTACGAATCAGTGAAGACCGCGCTGCTGGCCTGCCTGCGTGGCTACAACCCGAAGATTGCACTCGAATTCGCCCGCAAGACCGTGCCGTCGGCGCTGCGCCCGGGCTTCAGTGAGTTCGAACAGCATCTGAAGTCGGTCAAGTAAGGCCCCGCACATGACCGAGAACGCCAAACCCACGGTGATCGTACGCCGGGTGAAGAAGGTCCAGGGCGGCGGCCACCACGGCGGTTCGTGGAAGGTGGCCTACGCCGACTTCGTCACCGCGATGATGGCCTTCTTCCTGGTGCTGTGGCTGATGGCCGCCACCAGCACGCCCGAACGCGCAGCAATCTCCGAATACTTCCGCAATCCCAGCCCGCTCAGTGGCACCAGCAGCACCCCAGCGCCGGGCATGGCTGGCCCGGGTGGCGCCAGCACGTCGATGATCAAGCTCGGTGGCGCCACCGACGTGTCGCGTGGCAACAGCAATGATCCGTTCCAGAACAAGCAGGAATCGGTACCCACGCCGGTACAGGAACGCGAGCGTGATCGGCAGCGATTGGAAGCGTTGAAGCAGGAGCTGCAAGAAGCGATCAGCAAGAGCCAGGCGCTGGAACCGTTCAAGGACCAACTGCTGTTGGACATCACCCCGGAAGGCCTGCGCATCCAGATCGTGGACAAGCAGAACCGGCCGATGTTCGACCTCGGCAGCGCGCGCCTGATGCCGTATACCAAGACGATCCTGGTGGAGCTGTCGCACTTCATCAACCAAGTGCCCAACCACATCAGCATCACCGGCCATACCGACACCACCGCCTATTCCACCCAGCTCGGCTACGGCAACTGGGAGCTCAGTGCCGACCGCGCCAACGCCGCGCGTCGCACCTTGCTGGAAGGCGGCATGGAGGAAGCCAAGGTGGCCCGAGTGGTCGGCCTGGCTTCGTCGGCATTGTTCGACAAGATCAACCCGCAGAACCCGATCAACCGCCGCATCAGCATTGTGGTGATGACCAAGGAGGCCGAGGCCGCCGCGCTCAATGAGGCTGCCACGCTGGCCTTGCCGTCCAATGCGGCCGCAGAAGTGGAAGTGGATGGGGTGCCTTCGGCGGTGGATTGAGGGCTGGTGTTCTGGCGGTTATCCGCGACGTGAAGCTACCCCTCTCCCGCCCTCCCCTTGGCCTCTGGCCAAAGGGAGGGGGCGATTCATGCAGCCTGTCAGAATCCGGACGCAGGCCGGCTCTTGCCCCCTCCCTTTGGCCGCAGGCCAAGGGGAGGGTTGGGGAGGGGTGCTTTCAGCACCAGGCGCACTAGATGAAACCTCCCTCCCCGACCCTCGCAAACGCCAAACCGGCTTGGCGCCTACAATGGGCATCGTTTTCCACTAGCCCAATCCCATGTCCAAGCTCTCCAAAGCCAAGCGCGACAAGCGCAAGAAGCAGGCCCCGCGCCGTCCGTTCGCCCGCCTGAACGCCCAGCAGCCCGTGCAGAACCACGCCGTGCTGGTCAATGAAGAAGGCCAGGTAGTGGCCGCCATCGGCCTGCAGGGCAATGAATGGCTGCTGGCCATCGGTGGCCAGACCATGGGCAATGCCGACAACCCGGTGCCGATGCTGGCCATGCTCAAGCACCTGGCCAATGTGCAGGAGAAGGAAGGCCGCAAGGTCACCCTGGAATACTCCGCAGCGCTGCAGCAGATGATCGACGACCTGGCTGCCGATGAAGGCAAGACCGCCGACGATTACCTGGCCGGTCTGGTCGCCGAGTTTGAAGGCGTGGAAGGCGAAGACGCCGCGGAAGCCACCGACGTGGCCGATGTCGCCGAAGAAGTCCCGGCCGCCGACGCTGACAGCAGCGACGACAAGCCCAAGGCCTGAGCCCCAGGCCTGCCGTGACGGTCTATATCGACGATGCGGTACATCCCTGGCGCGGTGAGCGCTGGGCGCATCTGATGGCCGACACCTTGCCCGAGCTGCATGCGCTGGCGCAGCAGCTCGGCATTCCCCGCAGGGCGTTCCAGAATCGGCCCAGCGGCGTGCACTATGACGTGCCAGCACCGCTGCGCGAGCAGGCCATCACCTTGGGTGCGCAGGCGATTTCACGGCATACCGATCGCGCACTGGTCCGCCGTGTGATTGCCAACGCGCGGGCGCTGTACCAACCGGGGTAGATGCGTAGTGCCGAGCCATGCTCGGCAGAAGCTTGACCGGTAATGCCCCAGCCGAGCATGGCTCGGCTCTACAGGTACTGCTGGCTCAGAATGGGTCGCTGCCAGGGCGCACTTCCACGCCCAGCAACGAGCACAGCGCCAGCATCGCTTCGTCATCGCGGCTCAGCGCCACCCAACCGGCGTAGGCGTCGCCACCGGTGTTCCAGTTCCACACCGTGTAACCGTGCTCGCGCAGGCGATCGTGGGCGGTGGTCATCAAGGTCGGTACGTCGAGGTCGGCAGTGAAGTCTTCATCATCGAAGTCGCCGCCCCAGGCAATGTCCAGGTTCCAGCGCGCAGCCATTTCGTCCAGCGCGGCCACGAAGGAATCGGTGTCCTTCCAATCCACGTAGAAACCTGAACGCCAGTCGATGGCGTCCTTCAGGTCCCACAGCCATTGCTCGTCGCTGGCGTCGTCCTCGGCCCCTGCGCGCGCTTCGCGCCAGCCATCGAACTGCTGCAGGGCGGCGTCTTCGTCGCCGGGGTTGATCAGCCACAGCAGGTTCCAGACCCGCGCCGGATGGTCGTCTTCTTCAAAATCCGGTTGCAGTTCGTCGCTGTCTTCGTAATCGGCGCTGTTGTCTGGCATGGGACCGTTTCCACTACATGTTTGGCGCGCATTCTGCCGCCCGCAGCGTGACAGCGAAAGCCTTGCCGCGTCACAGCGGTTATCCTTGCGCCCCGAAGAGGGCCACGGTGGCCTTCAGTGAAACACTGATATGAGCGATACCCCTCCCGATCATCTGGCGGTTAACCCGCAGAGCCCGTTCCACAATGCCGAAGCCCTGCAACGCGGCGTTGGCGTGCGTTTCAATGGCATCGAGCGCGATGACGTTGAGGAGTACTCGGTGGCCGAAGGCTGGATCCGCGTGCAGGCCGGCAAGGCCCGTGACCGCCGTGGCAACCCGATGACACTGAAGATCAAGGGCACGGTCGAGCCGTATTTCCTTGAGTTGAAGAACGCTTAAGAGCGACAGCTTGCCCTCACCCCTCTCCCGCGTGCGGGAGAGGGGCTTCAAGGGCGCAAACAATCTCGCTACGACCCCTCTCCCGCACGCGGAAGAAGGGCTTGAGGTTCCCAACAGCCCCCTCAGTCCCTTTGCCGACTCTCCAGCAGATCCAGGTTGCGGATCAGCTTGCGAGCGATTTCATCGGACACCTGCCCGCGCCGGGTCAGCCGGAACAGCTCCTCTCGTTCGGCATTCAGCCCGGCCGTGCGCAGACTGCGGTAGGCCTGCTCCATGCGCCGCACCTTCTCCGGATCTTCGTCAGGTCCCTGCCCTTTTTCCAGATTGCGCTGGTACAGCAGGCTGACCCGCGCCGCGGCATCGTTCAGCAGCTGCACGGCGCTGGTGGATTGCCCATCCACCAATTGCTGGCGGGCCTTTTCAACCGCTGCCAACGCAGCCTTGGACGAGGCCTTGCGTGCCAGGTCCTCCTCGCGCCGGCTGCTGTCGTCCTTGGGTAGCTCCAGGCCCTTGAGCAGCCGTGGCAGCAACAGGCTGGCGCCCACCAGCGACACCAGGATCACCGCTGCGGCCAGGAAGATCACCAGGTCACGGGCCGGGAACGGCTCGCCGCCGGGAATCATCAACGGCAAGGTCAACACACCTGCCAAGGTGATCGCGCCACGCACGCCGGCCACCGACATCGCCAGGATCACCCGCCACTGGGTAGTGGTTTCCTTCTCGCCACGCAGGCGTGCCTTGAGCAGGTTCCAACGCAGTGACAGCCAAACGAAGATCAGGCGTAGCGCCACCAGCATGCCGTTGATCGCCAGCACGTAGACCACCAGCCACCAGGGGCTGTGATGGCCGGTGACTGACATGGTCTCCACCGCGCGCTCGACGATGCCCGGCAACTGCTCGCCCAGCAAGACGAACATGATGCCGTTGAAGGTGAACTGCACCATGTTCCAGACCGCATTGCGCTGCACGCGCATGCTGCCGCTGATACGGCCGGTGAGTTCAACGTAGCTCATGGTGACGCCGGCGGCGACCGCCGCCAGGATGCCCGAGGCCTGCAGCTCTTCGGCCAGCAGGTACGCGGCAAACGGAATCAGCAGGTTGACCAGCAGTGCAGCGCCCGGCTCTTCACCGAAGCCACGCCACAGCCAGCGCTGGAACGTGGACACGCACCAGGTCACCGCCACACCAATGGCCAGGCCCGCGAAGGCCACCCACAGGAAGGTCAGCGAGGCCTGCGCCAGCGAGAAACTGCCGGTCATTACCGCTGCCACGGCAAACCGGAAGCAGACCAGGCCGGAGGCGTCGTTCAACAACGACTCGCCTTCCAGGATGTGCATCAGCCGCTTGGGAATGGGCACGCGCGAAGCGATCGCGCTGACCGCCACCGGATCGGTGGGCGAAATGATCGCCGCCAAGGCAAACGCCACCGCCAGCGGCATGGCCGGGATCAACCAATGGATCAGCAGGCCTGCCCCGACCACGGTGAACACCACCAGGCCGAACGCCAACTCCAGGATGGCGCCCTTGTCGCGGAACAGGCCCTGCTTGGGAATGCGCCAACCATCGAGAAACAGCAACGGCGGCAGGAACAGCAGGAAGAACATCTCCGGCTCCAGCGCATGGCCGCGCTTGAAAACGCCGGATATCAGCGCCCCCAGGCCAATCTGCACCAGGGGCAGCGGCAGCGAGAACGGCAGGATTCTGACCAGATAGCCGCTGGCGACAACGGCCACCAGCATCGCCAGGACGACTTCAATCGTATGCATGCGTGTTCCAGAAATCGGCGCGAATCCGACAGCGCCATAGACCCGGAAAAACTAGCACAGCGTGCTGACAATGCGAGTAGAGAATGAATGCGCGACAGGCAAGCACCCAACGCACATTCATCTCTTCACGCCATCAAATCCTGCATCGCGCGGTGATCCCGCGCAGGTTCATGCCGCGGCTTTGGCTGCAGGCACACCGTCAAAACGGTAGATATCCATCGCCAGGAAACCCATGTCGATGCCGGCATCGATACGCTGCGCACCCAACGCCTCCGAGCCTGCCGCACCCATGGCGAAGTACAAGGGCAGCAGGTGCTCATCGGTGGGATGGGCCTGCGCGGCGTAGGGTGCCTGCTGGCGATAATCAAACAACGCCGGCAGATCATCGCCACGCAGCTTGTGTTCCATCCACTCGATGAAGGGCCGCACGTAAGGCGCGTCCTTGCCTTGCGCGTAGTTGTGCCAGTCATGCAGGTTGTGGGTGATGCTGCCCGAACCGATCAGCAACACGCTCTGTTCGCGCAGCGGCGCCAGCGCGCGGCCGACCTCGAACTGGTGGCGCGGCCCCAGCGAGGGCTGGATCGACACCTGCAGCACCGGAATATCGGCCTGGGGGTAGAGGTAGCGCAGCGGCACCCAGGCGCCGTGGTCCAGGCCACGATCGGGATCGATCAGCGGCCTCAAGCCCGCCTTGTCCAGGCGCGCAGCCACATCCTGTGCCAGCGCCGGCGCGCCCGGTGCAGGATAGTGCAGCTGGTACAGCTCCTCGGGGAAGCCACCAAAGTCGTGGATGGTCGGCGGCTGCGCGGAAGCAGACACCATCGGCGTGCGGCCAAGCCAATGCGCGGACGCCATGACGATGGCGCGCGGCTTCTGCAGTCCGGCGGCCAGTTCGGCCAGGCGCGGCCCTACCTGACCCGGCTGCAAGGCGGTCATTGGCGAACCATGCGAAATGTAGAGGGACGGTAGCAACGAGCTCATGGCGCATTCCCAAGGGAAAGGGGGACAGTTGCCAGCTTATTGCGCAAGGTGTGGACAACAAATAATCTCGGCGTCAACGTTTTATTGCGAAAACGGAAACAATGGACACCATCGATGCCATGCGGGTGTTCGTCGCGGTGGTCGAGCGCAATGGTTTCAGCGCTGCCGCCGAGGCCTTGGACCTGTCCACCGCCGCGGTAACCCGGCAGATCGCAGCGCTGGAAAAGCGCCTGTCGGCGCGCCTGCTCAACCGCACCACGCGCCGGGTCAGCCCGACCAGCATCGGCGCGATGTACTACCAGCGCTGCCTGCAACTGCTGGCCGAGTTCGATGCGTTGGAGGCCTCCGTAGGCGCCCAGGCGCTGCAGCCATCGGGGCGCTTGCGGATCAATGCGCCGGTCAGCTACGGCATCACGCGGCTGGCCCGCCTGCTGCCGGACTACAGCGCGGCCAACCCGCAGGTGGAACTGGACCTGCAGTTGTCTGACCGCTTGGTCGACATGGTCGAAGAGGGCTTCGACCTGGCCATCCGCATCACCCGCCAGCCCGCGCCCAGCCTGATCGCGCGACGTCTGGCCCAGGCGCACATCACGCTGTGTGCGGCGCCGTCCTATCTGGCCAAGCGGGGCATGCCTACTACCCCGCAGGATCTAGCCACACACGATTGCCTGTCCTATACCTACGCTGCCGATGGCGAAACATGGAACCTGTCCGGGCCCGAAGGGGAAGTGAGCGTGCCGCTGCAGCCGCGCATGCGCGCCAACAATGGCGAGGTCCTGCGTGAGGCCGCCATCGCCGGCATGGGCATCATCAGCCAGCCGGATTTCATCATCGAGCAGGCCCTGGCCGACGGTCGGCTGGTGCCGGTGCTGCCCGGCTGGGAGGCCGCACCGATCGGCATCTATGCCGTCTACGCCAGCCGCAGCCATCTGGCGCCAAAGGTCCGCAGTTTCATCGACTATCTGGTGCAGCGCCTGGATACCGAAGCCGACAACTCACTCTGAGCGGCGGCTGCGGTCCAGCATCACCAGTATCTCTTCCAACGGCATCGGCCGCCCCAGCAGGTAGCCCTGCACCTGGTCGCAGCCGTGTGCGGCCAGCCACCGGTGCTGGCCATCGGTCTCCACGCCTTCGGCGATCACCGACAGCCCCATGCTGTGGCCCAGCGAGAGCAGGGCGCGGCAAATGGCGGCATTGCGCGGATTGGTCTCCACATCGGTAACGAACACGCGATCGATCTTCAGCGAGTCCAGCGGCAGGTGCTGCAGATAGGACATGCTGGAGAAGCCGGTGCCGAAATCATCCAACGCCACGCCGATGCCATTGGCATGCAGGTGCCCGAGGGTCTGCAGGGCCTGGGTGGGATTGCGCATCAGCACGCTTTCGGTCAACTCCATCTGCAACGCGCCCGGTTGCAGCTTGAATTCGTGCATGGCGCGGCTGAACTCGCCGACCAGGTCGCTGTTGAACAGCTGCACCGCCGAGACGTTGACCGCGATCGGCAGCTGGCCCCAGCCGGCAGCCACCAGTTGCCGCTGCGCGTGTGCGGCGGCATGGATTACCCAGCGGCCCAGCGAAATGATCAGGCCGGTGTCCTCGCACAGCTGGATGAAATCGGCCGGTGCAATGTAGCTGCCATCCGGCTGCGGCCATCGCAGCAGCGCTTCCAATGCCGCCGGGCTGCCATCGGCTGCGTGCCGGATCGGCTGGAAGTGCAGCTCGAACTCGCCATGGTCGATCGCCATGTGGATGCGCCCGGCCAACTGCAGGCGCTCGGTGTAATGGGCTGCCATGCCCGGCTCGAAGCGCAGCAGGGTTGCACCGCTTTCACGGGCGGCATGGGCGGCCTGGGCCGCGCGCCCCAGCACCTGCTCGGCCAGTTCCCCATCTACCGGGCAACTGGCCACGCCCACACGCGCTTCCAGCTGATTGAGGGTGTCACGGCCGCGCACCGGCTCGGCCACGGCCGCCAACAAGGCCTCCAACGCCCGCTCCACATCGGTACTGCTCTGGATCGCCAGTACGAAATCCTCGGCCGGCTGGTGCGCCAGCAGGCCGTACCGCGCCGCCAGCCCGCCCAGACGCACGGCTACCGCCCGCAGCACGTCCTCCCCCGCCTCGCGGCCCAGGGTGTCGGTGATCATCTGCAGGCCACGCAGCTGCACATGGGCGATGGTGTAGCCGCTGTTGCCTGCATCGAGCTTCTCGGCAAGCGCGCGGACAGTCAGCAGGCCAGTGCCGGCGTGGTGACTGGCCCGGTAGGCCAGCTCGCTTTCATAGCGCAGGCGCTGGCTGACATCCTCGGCCAACACCAGGCTGGCGTTGCGCCCGGCAAACTCCAGGTTGGCGAAATGCCCCTGTACCTGGAAGGCGGTGCCGTCCTTGCGCAGATGGGTGCTGATCTTCATCCCTTCCTGCTCGCCGCGCAGCGCGCGCGCCACGCTTTGGCGGATGTCGGGCCATTCCTCCGGCGGCCGGATGTCCAGGATCGACATCGCCAGGAATTCCTCACGGGTGTAGCCGTACTGCGCCACGGCTGCCTGGTTGACCTCCATGAAGCGCAAGGTCACCAGATCAAAAATCCAGAACGGCGCCGGGTTGCGGTCGAACACCAGCCGGAACTGGCGTTGCGCCTCTTCGGCGCGCTCTTCGAACTGCACCCGCTCACTCACGTCCACCACCGCGCCGGCCAGGCGTCGCGTGCTGCCTTCCTCGCCGACCAGTTCGCCGCGGGTGGACAACCAGCGCCATGAGCCATCGGCCAGTTTCAACCGGAACCCGACATTGAGCGCGCCGTGGCCTTGCCGCGCCATGGTCAGCTTGTCCTTCAGCGAACTGCGCTCGTCTTCATGCACCTGCGCCAGGAACTGCTCCAGGTATGCACTGTTGCCCTTGAGATGCAGCATCTGCCGGGTCGGCTCGGACCAGACCAGTTGCGGTGGCTCGCCATGCACGTACCAGGTGCCAACCTTGCCCACTTCATGGGCCAACGACAGCTCAGCGTTGCCCGCGCGCAACTCATCGCCCAGGCGGGCCTGGTGCCTGGCACTGCGATCAACCGCGAACAGCAGGTAGGCAAGGCCCAGCAGATAGAGCAGGTAAATGCCGATCGCCGCGTACAGGAACACGTACCAACGCGCCATCACCTCCTGGTAGGACAGCGCGGTGAACAGGATCAGCGGGTAATCCGGGGGCACGCTGACCGCCGCGATACGCAGCTGGCCGTCCGATGGGCTGACCACCACGCCACGTGCGATGACGTCGTTGGACGCGGGAATGATCGACATGGGCGTCGGCAGCTTCTTGCCCACCAGGCGCCCTGGGTCACGGCTGTGTGCCAGCAGCTGGCCATAGCGGTTGCCGATCGAGGCCACGCCGTCACGGCCCAGGTCCAGCCCGCTGACGACTTCCTGGAATGTTCCCAGCCGCACCCGCGCCAGCAGCCACTGGCCCGGCTGTACCGCCAGCGCACTACGCACTGTCCAGTGCCCGCCCGGCAGCTCCTCCAGCGCGCCCACGTACAACTCACCGCTCAACACGCGGTTCTGTGCAATGACCCACTGCGGCAGGGTTGGATCACCGCGCCCGGATGACAGCGGCCGGCCCTGGCCGTCGACCAGGGTGATCGATACCAGGTCATGGTTGCGTTCCAGGACGCCGCGAAGACTCGCCTCGAACAATGCCGGGGCTTGTTCCGGGACACGCGCATAGAGTTCGCGGCCATCGTTGGCGCTGCCGCGCAAGGCCCGCTCCATGGTGATCAGCTGCGCACGCAGCAAACGGTCGCTGCCGCTGGCCAGCGCCACGCTCTGCCGCTGTGCGGCCTGCAAACGCGTGCTGCGGTCGTTCCACAACATCATGGTCAGCGCGACCGCCAGCAGGATGGCCACCAGCACACCCGCGATGGCGATCACCCGCACCGGATGGGCAGGTGCTCGGCTCACCAGGATGTCCGGAGCAGCAAAGGAAGGCGTTTTGTGTTCACGATTGTTGATCCAACGACTGCTTTGGCACCAAGGGTGCCGCCGGATGGGGATCCAGCGACGACATCAAACAAACGTGTGACCGCCGCACTGCCAGCGCCTCCCCAGACACCACCCGCAGCGGGTTGCCTGCAAGCATGCCGCACAAGGGCCATCGGCGTGAAGGGCTTGTGAGAAAAATCTTTGCCGCGCCACGCGCCGGCGCGCGCATCAAGTGCCAAAATCGGTATCTGCCTGAGCACCAGCACAGGTCTAGACTTGGCAACCCAACCTTTCTGGATACTGCCATGGCTTTGCAACGTTCCCTGCTGATGCTTGCAATCGGTGCCTCGCTCGCGCTGAGCGGCTGCGACAAGGACGGCGCAACGCCGGCCACTGCCAGCAGCCCGGCCGCCGCACCTGCGCAGGCCGCGCCCAAGGCGCAGCTGGGCAGCTTCGGCTTCGATGCCGATGGCATGGACCGCACCGTCGCCGCCGGCGACAACTTCTTCGACTTCGCCAATGGTGGCTGGGTGCAGCGCACCGAGATCCCTGCCGATCGTTCCAACTACGGCAGCTTCAACGTAATCGCCGAGAAAACCTTGGCCGATACCCGCGCGATCATGGAAGAAGCCGGCAAGGCCGATGCTGCCGATGTCCGTAGGATCGGTGACTATTACGCAGCGTTCATGGACGAAGCCGGCATCGAAGCGCGCGGCGTGGCGCCGATCCAGCCGCAGCTGCAAGCCATTGCCGGCATCGCCGACAAGCAGGCGTTGGCACGCACCCTGGGCGCCAGCCTGCGCGCCGATGTGGATCTGCTGAATGCCACCAACTTCTATACCCCGCACCTGTTTGGCGTCTGGGTCTCGGTGGACCTGCTGCAGCCGGATCGCAACGCACCGTATCTGGTGCAGGGCGGCCTGGGCATGCCGGACCGTGACTTCTACCTGCAGGACGGCCGCATGGCCGAACTGCGTACGGCCTATCAAGGTTATGTTGCCAAGCTGCTTGAGTTGTCCGGCGACAAGGATGCAGCGGCCAAGGCAGCACGCATCGTTGCGCTGGAAACCAAGATCGCCCGCGCCCACGCCACCCAGGAAGAAACCAACGATGTGCAGAAGGGCGCCAACGCCTGGAAGCAGAGCGACCTGACTGCCAAGGCACCCGGCATGGATTGGGCGGCCTTCCTCGATGGCGCCAACCTGGGCGCACAGCAGGACTTCATCGTGTGGCAGCCGAAGGCGGTGAACGGCCTGTCCAAGCTGGTCGCCAGCGAGCCGCTGGACGTGTGGAAGGAATACCTGGCCTTCCATGCCCTGGATGAAGCCGCGCCCTATCTGCCGAAGGCGTTCGCCGATGCCAGTTTCGCCTTCCACGGCACGGCGATGAGCGGCACCCCGCAGCAGAGTGATCGCTGGAAGCGCGCCGTGGCCGAGACCAACACCGCCGTTGGCGAGGCCGTGGGCAAGATCTATGTCGAGCGTCACTTCGATGCGGCCACCAAGGCACGCGCCGATGAAATGGCCAAGAACATCATCGCTGCCTTCGCCAAGCGCATCGACGCACTGGCCTGGATGTCGCCGGAAACCAAGGCCCACGCCAAAGCCAAGGTGAACGGCCTGAAGGTGGACATGGGCTATCCCAGCAAGTGGCGCGACTACAGCGCATTGGAAGTAAAGCGGGACGACACCTTGGGCAACGCCCAGCGCGCCTCGCTGTTCGAATACCAGCGCAATATCGCCAAGCTGGGCCAACCGGTGGACCACAGCGAGTGGGCCATGCTGCCGCAGACCATCAATGCGATGAACGTACCACTGGAGAACCGCCTGGTGTTCCCGGCGGCGATCCTGCAACCGCCCTTCTTCGATGGTGCCGCCGATGACGCCATCAACTACGGTGCCATCGGTGCGGTGATCGGCCACGAAATCAGCCATGGCTTCGACAACGCCGGCGCGCTGTTCGACGAAACCGGCAAGCTGCACAACTGGTGGACACCGAACGACCTGAAGCAGTTCAACGCCGCCGGCGATGCGCTGGCCATGCAGTTCGACAGCTACGAGCCGTTCCCCGGTGTACACGTCAATGGTCGCCTGACGCTGGGCGAGAACATCGCCGATGTCGCCGGCCTGGGCACCGCCTACGATGCTTACCGGCTGTCGTTGCAGGGCAAGCAGGAGCAGACTCTGGAGGGCTTCACCCCGGACCAGCGCTTCTTCCTCGGCTTTGCCCAGGCGTGGCGCAGCAAGGCACGTGAGCAGGCCCTGCGCAACTCGCTGCTGACCAACGTGCACGCACCGGGCCAGTTCCGTGCGTTGACCGTACGCAACGTGGACGGCTGGTACCCGGCGTTCGAGGTCAAGGAAGGCCAGAAGTTGTACCTGGCACCGGAGAAGCGGGTAAAGGTCTGGTAACAGGCTGCGTTTTTGTTTTTGGAAACAGGCGCCCATGGCGCCTGTTTCCTGCTTCTTGTTTCCTGTAGTGCCGAGCCATGCTCGGCAGAAGCCTTGCCGGTAATGCCCTGCCGAGCATGGCTCGGCACTACAACGCCCTCCCTTGCGCCGAAGGCGCAGGGGACGGTTGGGGAAGGGTTGTTTTTGCTCGTAAGGCCTCTGCCGAGCATGGCTCGGCACTACATACGCGCTGGTCAGGCCGGCTCAGGCCACGTAGACAGCACCGCAGGCACCTGCCCTACCCGCTTGCAGGCACGTGTGGAAATGCCATCGTTCAATGCAATGCGGAACAACGGTGCAACGCTGCGCAGCACGCGCGCGGCGACCACCGATTGCAGTTGCTGCCCCCTGCTGCGTCCTAGCAACTGCACCGCCCACTCCGGCAGCAAGGCCGCGCCGGCCGCAAGAAACACATCGCGCGAAACCCCCGGCAAGGGCACCGGCAGGCGTACCTCGGTGAGCACATCCAGCACTTCGCGCGAACGTGCATCCATGCGCAGCTGCGCCTGCTGCGCGTGGAAGTACGCGTGCACCTGCGCTTCGCTGGATGGCACGTCGCGCGCACCCAAGGCCTCGGCCACGCGCCGGTACTCATCGTAATAACGGTCGGCAATGGCCACGGGCACGTCACGGCAATAGCGTCGGCATCCTTCAAGAAACCCGAATGCTTCGGTGACATGCACCCAGGTCAGCAACTGTGGATCATCGGCCGCATAGGCCTGGCCATCGGGCAAGGTGCCAACCACCTGCGCATGAATACGGCGCACGCGTGCAATCAACTTCTCGACCTCACCTGCCGGTGCATAGCTGGTCCCGGCGACGAAACTGGTGGTGCGGCGCAGCCGCCCCACCAGGTCCTGGCGGAAATTGGAATGATCGTAGACGCCGGCAAGTGCACGCGGATGCAGCAACTGCAGCATCAGGGCGCATAGACCCCCAGCGAGCATGCCGGGAAATTCGGAATGAATGCGCCAGGTGACGCTGTCCGGGCCGAACCAGCCCGGGTCGCCCAATGGCGTGTCGTAGGCGACACCACTCTGGTCGCGTGGAAAGGCGTCCAGCACCCAACGGCGGATGTGGGCAGTGGCGGCGGAGGAAACGGGTCTGAACAGGGACGACATGGGCCCTATCCTAGCGGCAGGGCTGCGCAACTGGGCCCCATCCCCCCTGCCGGCACCGGTGCCTTCGTTCATCCTCGGCCGGGTAACGAAATATTGTGCAACCGCAGCACCAAAGTGCTGCAGAACGCGTAATGCCCGCCACTTGCCTGATGATGCAACGCAAAACCCGGGCGTCCAGGCTGTACCCCTGCTGCCGGCAGCGCTGCCCTCTTCGCACTGCCCCCATTGCCAAGCACGATGAAAGTGCTAGAACTTGAAGCGCCTGACCGTTCCACGCTGCATCCGTCGCTCGTTCCAGATAGTTACTGCAAGGAGCTCAACATGATCGCGTTGTTTCGAGGTTTGGGGTTGTTGTTGGAAGACAACGAGCTGTATCACAGCCCGTTTGAAAAGCAGGTTGACCACTGGAAAAAGCTGAGCGACCAGCAGATACGCGAGGAAGTGAACCTGTTGGCCAAGGCAAAGTGCCAATGGCTGATGGCGTCTATCGTACTTTGGCAGGCATCGTCGCTGTTGATCCTGGGATTGATCACCAACTACCTGTGGCGTGATGATTTCCATATCACCTTCACCCGCGTGGTGATCGTGCTCGGCTCATGGATCTCGATCCTGTTCGTGATCTGGTTCATGGCCAACATGTTCGACCGCACCGCCGGTTTCGAGCGCTGGATGAAAGCCTTCAACAGCCGCGCCCGCATCAGCTCCGACGCCGACAGCGTCGATGAAGTGGCCGAAGCGCTGGAGATGGCCAAGCACTATCCGGAAGTGCTGGACTACAAGCAGGCGGTCACGGCCAATCGCGAGTTGCGCCATGAAGACATCCGCATCATGCGTGAACTGGGACGGATGCGGCAGCACTCGATGCTGGTCGGCGAACTGAACCACATTGGCGACGATGGGCTGCGTCTGCAACCTGCGTTCTGACGTTATTCCCCCTTTGTTGCTCCTCATCGCCGCGCTTTGTCGCGGCGATCTTTTTTGTCTGGGAACCGAGGGCGTAACTTTCCCCTCTCCCCAACCCCTCTCCCGCAAGGGGAGAGGGGCTAAAGCTGCAGGTGCAGAAAGTGCCTGAACTCCAGTGCGCTTGCGTCAACGCAAGGACCCGGGCGCGGGGCGTGGTTTGGAAGAGAGGTGCTCTTCAACACGGCACAACCAAACTCACCGCCGGATGCTCACCTGCTGCGCAAAACCGGCCGGCAACCCGTCAACGATGCGTGTATTGCCCACCACCACCACGAAGTCCTGCAAGGCTTCGCGGTTACAGACCTGCCCTGCACCGCCAGCAGCGGCATCGCAATGCTCGCGATAGACCTGATAGCCGCAGCGGCCGCTGTCGCTCTGCAGGCATTGGAAGCGCGCCACACCGGCATTGACCGTGGTGCGGCTGAGCAGGTTCTGCTCGCCACTGATGCGGGTAACCGAGGTCTGCCCGGGGGATTCGTGTATGCCCAGCATCGACAACAGGCTGCCAAGCAGAACGGTGAGGTAATGCATGGTGATTCTCCGACTGACCAGGCGGCATCACATGCCGCGGAAAAGACTCATGAACGGTTGGCTGACTACCAATGTCTCGGCCCGCTGCTTCAGCCGCAGGACGCCGCGCCCACTGTCGTCGCGGCTCACTGCTGCCACCGCTTTCATGTTGACGATGGTGCCGCGGTGGATCTGGCGGAAGCTGTTTGCATCCAGTGCGGCGGCCAGTTCACGCAGGGAACTACGCAGCAGCAGCTCCTCGTCGGCGGTGACCACCACGGTGTATTTGCTGTCAGCGCGGAAATACAGCACCTCGTCCAACATCACCAGGCGGGTTTCGCGGCCATTGCTGGCGGTGATCCAGGCCAGCGGTGGCGCGGCAAGTGCCGCCGAGGGTTGTCGCGCCAACTGCTGCAGCAGCCGCTCCAGCATGCCCGGGTCGGGGCTGCCACTCTGCCGACGTGCCAGTACGCGCTGACGGGTTGCCAGCAGGCGTTCGTCACTGACCGGCTTGAGCAGGTAGTCCACCGCGCCTTGTTCAAACGCGCTGATCGCGTACTGGTCATAGGCGGTGACGAAGACCACCTCGGTCTGCGGACTCACCTGCTGCAGCGCGCGGGCGACGTCGATGCCGGTAATACCGGGCATGCGGATGTCCAGGAAGGCCAGGTCGGGCTTGTGGCTGTCCAGGGCCTCCAGTGCGGCAGCGCCGTCTTCGCATTCGGCAACGATGCGCAACTCCGGCCACAGGCGCTGCAACTGGTCCAGCAAGGCCTGCCGCAGCAGGGGCTCGTCCTCGGCGATCAGGGCATCAAGGTGCATGGGGCACCTCCGGTACCGCAGGTATCTGGACCGTGGCCACTGGCACCGACGGCACGGCGGCCGGGGCCGGGGCGCCCCCGCCCGCAACCGCTGCACCGGGTCCACGTCGCGGCAGGCTGATGGTGGCGGCCATGCCACTGGGGAAATTGGATACCAAGGCCAACGTGGCCTGTTCACCGCAGCTCAAACGCAGCCGCTCGCGCAGGTTCTTCAAGCCGATCCCGGTGCCGCTGTTGTCCGAGCTGATGCCCTGCCCATCGTCGGCCACGGTGATGGTCAGCTGGCCGTCCAGCTCGCGGGCCAGTATCCACACCGTGCCGCCACCACTCTTGGGTTCCAGGCCGTGCTTGATCGCGTTCTCCACCAGCGTCTGCAGCGACATCGACGGCAGGCTGATGCCGTGCAGGGCCTCGGGCACATCGATCTGCAGGGCAAGCCGCGAGCCCATGCGTATCCGCAGGATCTCCAGATAGGCCTGCACACGCTCAAGTTCCTGCCCCAGCGTGGACACCGATTGGTCGATGCCCGGCAGCGAACTGCGCAGGTACTGGATCAGGTGACCGAGCATCTGCTCGGCACGCACCGGATCACTGCGGGTCAATACCTGCGCGTTGGCCAGCGTGTTGTAGAGGAAGTGCGGTTCCACCTGGGCATGCAACAGGTTGAGGCGGGCAACACTGAGTTCCTTCTCAGCCTCGGTGCGTGCAACGTGTTCGCGTTCCTCACGACGCTGCTGGGCGACCTTGCCACTGAGGGCATGGGTGATGGCCTCGGCATTCTCATAGTTGCTGCCCTCGTCCAGCAGCAGCAGGTCCACCCAGGCGCCGGCATCCGGCTCGAAGAACAGCGTGACGCTGCTGGTATCCACGCCGGGGATGACCCGTGCGGTGATCTGGTTGTGCTTGATGGCCAGCCGTGCCATCGGGTTCCAACGCGACGGCGGGCGTTCGCCATAGGGATCTGCGCGGCGCTGGGTGGCGCGCAGCTGCAGGGTACCGACCGAACGCTCCAGCTGCTCGATCCGCGGCATCTGCCCGATCACCTGCTCCAGCAACGCGAACGCCCTGGGGGCATCCAGCGGCAGCTCGACCTGGCGGCGATGGCGGTTGGCCAGGGTCTGCGAATCGATGCGATCAGCGATCAGGGTGACGCGCCGGATGTGACTGACCACGGAGGTCAGCGCGAACACCGACAGGGCCATCGCCGCGAGCCCGAAGATCCAACCGGGCGCTTCGTCCATGCCACTGAACAGGCCGCTCCACAGGAAGGCCGCGGCCAGAAGGGTCAGTGCCCAGGCAGCGAGGATGCGGAAACCGAGAAAGAGGCTGGCGAACATGGTCAGTCACCGAGAGGATTGGGAGCGAGCATAGGCGTCCGCCACGGGGCTGCAAGCGGCTTGCGACGAAAGCCGGGAAAAGGCGATCAAGCCCGGATTGGCGACGATGGAAGCCCCCGGCATCGGCAGTCGTGGCGGAAGCCGCCAAGCATCGGAATCCCGCGTGTCTGCCGGTAGCCCGGGTAAGCGCAGCGCAACCGGGGGCTTTGCGCGGACTGCCCCGGGTGCGCGCTGCTTACCCGGGCTACCGACGCGGGCCTTACGGGGAAAGCGCCTGCCGAGCATGGCTCGGCACTACAGGTGGAGCCTCTGTCACGCAGGTCTCGGCGTTACAAGGGCTTGGCTTGCCAGTCCGTCGGTAGCGGCCAACGGGCAACCCCGTCACCGCACAGGCCTATCAGGGCATCACCTTGCGGGGCCCAGTGCAGCTGACGCAGGTCCCAGCAGGCCGAACGACTCGGGTTCAAGCTGAGCGACCTGCCGCTGTCCAGGTTCCACACCGTCAGAACCGGCGTACTGCCGTCGTTGCTGCCCAACGCCAACAGTCGGCCATCGGCGGATGCTGTCGCGCCCTTCAAGGAATCCAGACCCGGCAACGTGAGTGAATGCCGCAGCTTTCCGCTGGCCACATCAATCACATGCATGCCCGGATTGCGGCGCGACCCTTCCATCAGCACGAAGCCCACCGCGACCCAGCCACCGGCCGCCGAACCCATCGGCGCCGGCACCCACTGCGCCATGCCGGCATCGTCATGGACATCTACCTCGCCGAACCGGCGCGGCAGCGGCAGCACGCGGCTGACACGGCCATTGCTCACGTCGAGCTCGGTCAAGCCAGCCGGGTCTTCCACCCAGAAGCCCTGTCCCGGTCCGTCCCAGCGCACCGGCTTGATCAGCGCATTGCCGGGATAGCCGCCGACCACGCCTTGCCGCGGCGCATCGAATTTCTGCGCATACATCCAAGGCTCGCCTTCGGTCGCCGGCGCAGCCTGAAGTTCCAATACACGCAGCACGTCGCGGATGCCGCCGCGGCCGTCCAGAGCATGGTCGTAGGGCTGTGGCTGCCCCAGCCCATCCTGCGTCCAGTTCCAGCCGCCGCTGATCGGCTGGCGCACGTTGCCCGCCCATTGCACCGGATGCGATGTCGCAGCCGCCTGGCCGACGGCATACGTCACCACGTGCTGCTGCACAGCCAGCCACGCAGTGCGCCCTTTCGGGTCGGTGCTCAAGCCGGCGCGGCCGGCATCGCCTGCGGCCTGCCACAGCCGCTGCGGCGTGTTGCCCATGCCTGGCGCCCAGCGCCACAAGGCATCGGGGTAGCCGCTGAGCAACAACACGCTGCCGTCGGCCAGCGGTCGCATGTCGTAGTACTGGCCACTTTCGCTCGTCAGCAGCCGCTGCGCAGCCGTAGCATCCTTGCTGCTGCCCGGCGCGATCAGCGCTGGCTCGACAATGCGGCTGTCAGCTGGCAACGGCAGCTGCCAATCAGCGCTACCTACGCCGACCTGCAAGGCTGCAGCGGGCAGCTTGCGCAGCGCGTCGTAGACGGGGGTGAAAAGGGACTGCGGCACACCGCGTCGGCGCAGCCGGGGCGAGGGGCCGCCGCCCATTACATTGAAATCGCGCAGCTGGTCGATGATGCCGCCATCCGGGTTTGGCCAATCATCGGTGCGGCTGAGGGTTACCGCCGTGGCCGGCTTTCCCAGCGCTTCGTCGATCTGCATGACCCGCACTTCGATCGTGCTTTTGGCGCGCCCGAGCATGCCGTGTTTATGCTCGGCGCTGGCCTGCCAGCTGGCGAAGTCGACCTGCAACTCGGCCATCCTGTCGCTTAGCGCATCGACCGTGGGATCGCGCTGCAGGCGTTGTTCGCGTATTGGCAGTTCTTCAGCCAGCATTGCGCCCTGCTCTACTGCCGTGCGTAGTGCAGGCATGCGATAGCGACGGATGAACTCCGCCTTCAGTTCCGGGCGGCGGGCAATCAGCACATTGCCCCAGCCGTGGTCCATGTAGGCCACGCGCGTGCGTTGCACCGGAGCCTTGAACGTACCCAGCGGTGCCAGGCTGGCCTGTACCGCCGGCAGCACTTGATCGAACGGTAGGGACACCACCAGCTCCACCTGGCCCAGCAGACGCTGGTTCTTGGCCAGCAGCGGCGTCTGCAGTGCAGTGGGCAGGCCCTTTTCCGGTTCCTGCTGATTGCTGGGGAGCATCTGCCAGTTCGGCGGCAATGGCGAGGCGAGTGCTGCCATCGGAAAAATCGTGCAGGCCAGGCAGAGGATTGCGCGGCGTGCGCTGGTATTTGGCATGGGTCTTCCTTGATGGTGCGAAAAGCGAGGAGCGGGACGAGCTTCAAACGTTGTGCAGCTACGGCCCTCACCCCAACCCCTCTCCCACGGGAGAGGGGCTTCAAGCGCACTTGCGTTGTGCCTTATTTACGCTCTGCGGCGCTCGCATCGCGGACCGCGCGGAAGCTTTCTTCCGGGCTCCAGTTCGGCCAGTCGCGTGAGTTGGCCAGCTTCTCACCCAGCGTGTACAGCACTTCCAGATCGCGGGCTGCGCCGGCAAAGGTCCAGTCGGCCTGCCACTCGTCGCCCTGCTGGTGGTAGCGCTTGGCGGTGTACTCGTCGGAGGCCTTCTTGCCAGCGGCCACGCCACCTTCGATCCAATCCTGCCCTGCCCCGTAGGACAACGCCGGCACGCCGCGCTTGGCGAACGGGAAGTGATCGGAGCGGAAGAACAGGCCGGCTTCGGGCTTGGTGTCCGGGGTGTAGCGGATGTCCCAGCCCTTGGCCACGTCCTTGAGCTGAGACAGCAGTTCCACCTTGGCCGTGCCATAGATGCCGAAATCACGCGACGGGCTGTACGGCGACATGCCGTCCATGTTGATCACCGCCACCGTTTTGGCCAGCGGATACAACGGATTGTTGGCGTAGTACTCCGAGCCGAGCAGGCCCTTCTCTTCGGCGGTCACCGCCAGGAACACCACCGAACGCTGCGGCTTGGGCTGCGAGGCAAAACCACGCGCAAGTTCAACCAAGGCCGCAGTGCCCGAGGCGTTGTCCATTGCGCCGTTGAAGATACGGTCGCCACGCGCGTCCGGCTCACCGACACCGATGTGATCCCAGTGGCCGGAGTAGATGATGGTCTCATCCGGATGCGTGCTGCCTTCCAGGCGCGCCACCACGTTGTGCGAGGTGATCACCTCGTTCTTGACCTGGTAATTGGCCGAGAAGGTCTCACCCTGCAGTTCCACCGGCTGGAAGTCGCGCGACTGCGCCTGCTTCTTCAGTGCTTCGAAATCCAGGCCGGCGCGCTTGAACAGGTCTACCGCCAGATCACGCTGGATCCAGCCTTCCAGGGCCGGGTGTGCCTCGGCCGGGTTCTGCCGGACCACGTCGAACATGGTGTTGGTATTGGAACCGGCCACCGTCGCCCAGCCATAGGACGCCGGTGCGGTTTCGTGCACGATCAGCACGCCGGCGGCGCCCTGGCGCGCGCCCTCTTCGAACTTGTAGGTCCAACGGCCGTAATAGGTCATGCCCTTGCCGTCGAAATCACCGGCGCCGGACTCGAAATCGGGGTCGTTGATCAGCACCACGGCGATCTTGCCCTTCAGGTCGACACCCTTGAAGTCGTCCCAGTTGCGCTCCGGCGCCTTGACGCCATAGCCCAGGAACACCAGCGGCGCGTTGCGGATATCGACCTGGCTTGCCCCGTTCATCGCCGCGCGCACGGCGATTTCCTGGCCCTGGGTCAGCGTCTGCGGCTTGCCCTGGCTACTCAGCGACAGCTCCGGCTTGCCGACGATATCGCCCTTGAGCAGCGGCACGGCCTGGGTCCACAGCCGCTGGCCGTCCTTCAGGTCGCCACCGGGCTGCATGCCGGCATCGGCAAACTGCTTGCTCAGGAAGGCGATGGTCTTTTCCTCACCCGCCGTCGCTGGCGAGCGGCCTTCATAGGCGTCGGAGGAAAGCTCCTTCACATCGGCCGAGATACGGGCGCCGTCGAACTTCGGCGGGGCGGCCATCAAGGCCGTGGACACGGACATCGCCAACAGGCTGATTACAACTCGTTTCACGCGGTACTCCAGTGGTCAGTCAACCCTTGGAGTTTAGCCAGCCGCGTGCCGCCGTGCAGTGTCGTTGTGCACTGTCGCGACCCTCGCCAGTGGACTACCCCAGGCCTGGCACCCGCACGCTACGGCCGGCAATCCCCCGGCCCGAAAAGCCATCGGCGGGCGCTGCTGATGGCGGTGGCCGCTAGTGGGCACATCAAACCAGCGCAAGCGCCGCCATCCATTAGCGGGGAATTGTTGCCGCCATGTGTCAGCGACCACCATGGCCCGTTGCATTGCCGTGAAACCTTTTGGCCAGGGCGACTCATGAAGTCGGGGAAGGGGCGCCCGCCAACTTTTATCTCAGAGGGGTTTCAATGAGCAGTTTCAATCGCAACCAGCGCACCTTCAGGCGTACCGCGCTGGCGGTGGTTCTCACGTCCGTCATCGGCGCCGCCGCCGCACAGAGCACCACCGGTTCACTGTACGGCAGTGCCCCGGCTGCAGCCGGCGGCACGATCACAGTGCAGAACGAGTCCGGCCTCAAGCGCAGCGTCACGGTCGATGCCAACGGCCGCTACAACCTGGGCTCGCTGCCGGTCGGCAAATACGCCATCACCCTGCAGCGCGATGGCCAGGTCATCGACACCCGCCAGGACGTGCTGCTGAAAGTCGGCATGGGCACCGAGGTGTCCTTCGGCGGCGCTGAAGGCGCTACCAACCTGGATGCAGTGACTGTCACCGCCGCCAATGCACCGAAGATCGACGTGACCAACACGGTCTCCAAGTCGGTGATGACCTCTGAACAGCTGGCCGTACTGCCGCTGGGGCACAGCGCCGAGGCCATCGCCCTGCTGGCCCCGGGTGTGGTCGCCGGCAGCGGCGAGTTCAGCAATGGTTCGCGCTCGGTGCTGTCCTTCGGCGGCTCCAGCGTTACCGAAAATGCTTACTACATCAACGGTTACAACACCTCCAACCCACTGAGCAACATGGGTGGTGTAAGCCTGCCGTACGGCTCGATCGACCAGCAGGAAACCTTCACCGGTGGCTACAGCGCCCGCTACGGTCGTTCCACCGGTGGCGTTATCAACCAGCTCGGCGAGCACGGCACCAACGAATGGCACTTCGGCTTCCAGACCACCTGGTCGCCGGACAGCCTGTCCGCATCGCCGCGTGACATCTGGTACCCACGTGCCACCTTGCCCAGCGGCTATGGCTACACCGACGATTCCCTGCCGGGCACCCTGTACCGCTACCGCAACAACGATGCAGCAACGCGCACGACCTATAGCGGCTACGTCAGTGGCCCGCTGATCGAAGATCGTCTGTTCATCCATCTGGCTGCCGAGTCGGACAAGACCGAAGGCGTATCCACCGGCAACAGCGCTGCCGCCCAGCAGATCCGCAACAACTACAGCTACAGCTCGCCGAAGTTCTACGGCAAGATCGACTGGAACATCAACGACAACAACACCCTGGAATACACCCGTATCCAGAACACCGACCGCCAGGCCGGCTACTACACCGCCTTTGACTACGACACGCTGACCGAGGGCGACCGTACCGGTGTTTATCCCAACACCACCAAGCTCAAGGACACCTACGACATCTTCAAGTACACCGGCTACTTGACCGATGACTTGACCTTGAGCGCCACCTACGGTCGCAGCAACGAGGAAAACCTGGAGTTCAACCCGGCCGAAACCTCTCAGCCCTACCTCAGCGGCACCGCCAGCCAGGACCCGTCGATCACCGGCGGAACGCCGATCCGCAACTCCTCGGCGACCTACGTCGGCAAGTCGCCTGATGCCAGCAACAAGAGCCGCGGCCTGAGCGTTGACCTGCAGTACCGCATCGGCAACCACGAGTTGACCGCCGGCATCGACAACATGTACTTCAATGCCTACAACGAAGGCCAGTCGATGAACGGTCCGGGCTACGCCTGGATTTACGGCAAGCTCGCCAACCCCAGCGCCTCGCCCAACGCCGCCTTCGACATCGCCGCGCCCGGCGGCAACGGTTACTACGTGCAGAAGTACATCTTCTCCACCACCACCAGCATGAGCGTGGAGCAGAAGGCCTATTACCTGGAAGATCGCTGGCAGATCACGCCGGACTGGCTGGTCACCCTGGGCCTGCGCAACGACAAGTTCACCAACTTCAACAGCTCGGCGGTGCCGTATGTTGAGAGCGGCAACCAGTGGGCGCCGCGCCTTGGCGCAAGCTGGGACGTGTTTGGTGATTCCTCGCTGAAGGCATTCGCCAACCTGGGCCGCTACTACCTGGCCCTGCCCAACAGTGTGGCTATCCGCGGTGCCTCCGCCTCGACCTACACCCGCGAGTACTTCACCTATACCGGCATCGACGCAGACGGCAACCCGACCGGGCTGACCGCGCTGGGCGATGGCCCGATCTCGGCCAACAACGAATACGGCCAGACCCCGGACCCGCGCTCGGTCGCACCGACAGACCTGAAATCGCAATACCAGGATGAGCTGATCCTTGGCTTCGAGAAGACCCTGGGCGACTCCTGGAACAGCGGTGCCAAGGTCACCTTCCGGCGCCTGCAGACGGCCATCGACGACATCTGCGATAGCGACCGCATGGTTGAGAAGCTCACCGCGATGGGCGTGGACCCGGACTCGGTCGACATCCCCGGCTGCCTGATCTTCAACCCGGGCAAGACCAACACCTTCATGCTGGCCAATGTCGACGGCTCCGGCTACACCCAGGTGCAGATGAACGGCCAGGACTGGGGCTACGGCAACAACAAGGCCAAGCGCAACTACGTCGCGGTGGATCTGTTCCTGGAACACCCGATGACCGACAACTGGTACGGCCGCGTGGACTACACCTGGTCGCGCAACTTCGGTAATACCGAGGGTCAGGTGAAGTCGGATATCGGCCAGGATGACGTGTCCAAGACCCAGGACTGGGACGCGGCTGCGCTGATGGCATACGCCGGCGGTTACCTCGCCAATGATCGTCGCCACCAGCTCAAGGCGTACGGTGCCTACAAGATCAACGACGAGTGGATTGCTTCAGCAACCCTGCGCGTGCAGTCCGGCATGCCCAAGAGCTGCCTGGGCTACTACGGCACCAACGAGGACGATCCGCTGGGTTACGGCTCGTCGTACCACTCCTGCTTCGGTGCTTCGTCGAGCCCGGGTGATGCCGGCCGCCAGCCGTGGACCAAGCGGCTGGATCTGGGCGTGCAATACCGTCCGTCCTTCGCCGACCACAAGCTGGCCTTTGGCCTGGATGTGTTCAATGTGTTCAACGAACTCAAGCCGGTGCAGAGCGAAGCGCAGGCACAGGATGGGCCGTACACGGTGTCCAATACCTACAACATCGGCACTTACTACACCTCGCCGCGTTCGGTCCGCTTGAGCGCGTCCTACGACTTCTGATCAAACAGCCTGCAAGGCTGATCGCTCAAACTGAAGTCACTGAAGCCCCGGCACTGCCGGGGCTTTTTCTTATCTCATCGGAGCGCTGAAAGCGAACGCCCGAACTGGACAGCATTCCTGCAGATGGGAGGCAAGTGCTTTCCAGCCCGCCTCAACCAATAGCAGACATCATTGCTTCGAAGCAGCGCGCGCCAGCAGACTCTCACGCTCGCGCGCATTGTTGCTGAGCGCTGCCGCCTGGGTGAATGCGAGGGCAGCTTCATCATGTCGCCCCAACCGCGCCAACAGATCACCACGCACTGCTTGCAATGGCGCATAGCCCTGCAGTTGCGGGTCGCCCAGCAAGCCCTGCAGCAGCGTCCATGCCACTGCGGCCCCCTGCGCCTGAGCGACAGCAACCACGCGATTGAGTTCCACCACCGGCGACGGCATCGCCTGGGCCAGCCGGGCATACAGGGCCGCAATCGCGGACCAATCGGTATCCGCAGCCTGTCGCGCTCGTGCATGGCACGCCGCAATCGCCGCCTGCAGCACATAGGGATCGTCGCTACCGCCCAAGGCTTGCGCCTGTTCCAGTAGCGCCTGCCCTCGCGCAATCTGCAACCAATCCCAGCGACTGCGGTCCTGATCCAACAGCAGTACCGCCGCGCCATCGGCGGCTGCGCGCGCGCGCAACCGCGACGCTTGCAACTCCATCAATGCCAGCAAGCCGAGGATGGGCACGCTGCCCGGCATCAGGCCCACCAGCACGCGGCCAAGCCGCAACGCCTCTTCGCACAATCCTGGCCGCATCCAGTCATCACCGCTGCTGGCGGCATAGCCTTCGTTGAACACCAGGTAGACCACGTCCAGCACCGATTGCAGGCGCTGCGGCAGTTCGCTGCGACGTGGCACTTCGAAGGGGATTTGCCGCTCCGCCAACAAGCGTTTGGCACGGACGATGCGCTGGGCAATGGTTGGCTCGGGCAACAGATAGGCGCGGGCGATTTCGTGGGTGCTCAGTCCGCACAACAGGCGCAGGGTCAGGGCAACCCGGGCATCGCCGGGCAACGCCGGATGACAGGCGACGAAAACGAGCCGCAGCAAATCATCACCGATGTCATCCAGATGCTCGGGCTGTTGCGCAGCCATGGCCTCGTCCTGCTGTTCATCGATGAGCTGCCTGTGGCGCTGCGTGTACAGCCGCCGTTGACGCAGGCGGTCAATGGCGCGCCGTTGCGCGGTGGCCATCAGCCACGCAGCGGGATTGTCCGGCGTACCTTGGTGCGGCCAATGTTCCAAGGCGGCAAGCCAGGCGTCCTGGGCTACTTCCTCGGCACTGTCCAGGTCACCGAGCATCCGTGCCAGGCGCGCAAGCAGGCGTGGCGATTCCATGCGCCATACGGTGTCGAGCAGTCGTTGCGTTTTCGCGGTACTCATCGCGCGTGATGACAGCACCGTCGCCCGGCCACTGCAAGCCGCAGCGCCCTCCCCCACACCCGCTGCGAAAGGGAGGGCGCATGCCGATCGCACATCACAACTGCACGAACGGCTTGAAACCACCCCAGAACATGCGTTTGCCATCAAACGGCGTGTTCTGCGGGGTCATGCCTGCTATCCGTGGATCGGCCATTGCCTTGGCGTTGACCTTGTCGCGATGGGCGCGCGAACGGAACAGCACGTAGGCAAACACCACCACTTCGCCCTCTTTCAGCTTGACCGCCTGCGGAAAGGAAGTGCGCTTGCCCGGCTTCACGTCCTCTGCCACGGCCTCGACATAGGCCAAGGCACCGTGCTCCTTCCATATGCGACCTGCCTTGCGCGCACGGCGTTGGTAATCACCAAATTTATCGCTGGGTACCGGCAATACGTAGCCATCGATGTAAGCCATGATCGTCTCCTGGTTACTGGTCGGGCATGCCGTCCATATGGGCGATTTCCCATAGGTGGCCGTCCAGATCCTCAAAGCCGCGTTGGTACATGAAGCCGTAGTCGCGCGCGGACATGGGCTCGGCACCACCGGCAGCCAATGCCTTTGCAAGCAGCTGATCCACCGCTTCGCGGCTGTCCGCCGACAAGGCAATGATCACCTCGGTCTGCTTGCGCCCGTCGCCAAGCGGTTTGGGGGTGAAGGTCTGGAAGAAGGATTCAACCAACAACATCACGAAGATGCTGTCGCTCACCACCATGCAGGCGGCGTTCTCATCGCTGAACTGCGGGTTGAAGCCATAGCCGAGCGCGCCGAAGAACGCACGCGAAGCCGGCAGGTCACGTACGGGCAGGTTGACGAAGATCATCTGCGGGCCACTCATGCATCACCTCCGGCGGACATCGGCTTCATGCAGTTGACCATCCAAGGCTTGCCGTAGCGGTCGATCAGCATTCCCCAGCGGTGCGCCCAGAAGGTTTCTGCCAGCGCCATCTGTACCTGGCCACCGTCGGCAAGCGCGGCAAATACGCGCTCGGCCTCTTCGATGCTGTCCACATCGACGTTGATCGTGGTGGCACTGCCATCACCGGGCTGCGGTCCATCGGCAGCCATCAGCACCGCGCCGCCAGCTTCCACCTGGCAATGGGCGACCTGGTCGGCCTGCGGCATGAAGCCGCCGCAGCCCTCGCCGTCCATGTCCGGACTCGGCGGCATGTCGCTGTATTTCATTTCCGATACCACGCTGCCGCCCAGTGCCTTGGCATAGAACACCATGGCGTCGTGGGTCTGGCCGTTGAAGCCTAAAAATGGAATCAGTTTCATTGTCGTGCTCCTGGCTGGGTGGGGTCAGTTGTTGTGATCGATCTGTTCGCGCAAACGCTGCTCCTGCGCCTGCAATTCCGGAGTGAAGGCCTCGCCGAAATCTTCAGCTTCAAAGAACGGGCGGATCTCCACCTCGACCGGCGCGCCGCCATCCGGGGTGAATGGAGCGCGCTTGAGCCACTCCAGTGCCTCCTCCAGTGACCGCACCTGCCAGATCCAGAAGCCGGCGACCAGCTCGCGGGTCTCGGCGAACGGTCCGTCAATGACGCTGCGCCCTTCGGCGGCAAAGCGCACCCGGGCGCCATGGGATGTCGGCCGCAGGCCATCACCGGCCAGCATGATCCCGGCCTTTACCAGTTCTTCGTTGAATGCGCCCATCGCGGTGATCTCTTCGCGGGTGGGCATCACGCCGGCCTCGGTGGCGGGCGTAGCCTTGACCAACACCATCACTTTCATCGTCGTGCTCCGTGGCAGGCGGTTTGCCTGCTTACAACCAGAACGACGAACCAACGGCGTACAACTCGACACACACGCAACGCCTTTTTATGAATTTGTTCATGCGGCACTGCGCCATGGGCTTTGCGACATGATGTCCGCCTCTTGCCCAACAGGTCGGCCCCATGAAGTTCATGCTCCTGATCTACATCGACCCACAGCTGCTGCAGACCTTGCCCGACAGCGATTACGACGCACTTATGCGGGGTTGCCTGCAGCACGCCGATGCCCTGCAAGCCAAAGGCACCCTGCTGATGTCACAACGGCTGCAGTCCGCGGACAACGCCCAGACCCTGCGCAGCCGCCAGGGCCAGCCGCGCGTCACCGACGGACCGTTCGCCGAAACCCGCGAGATCCTGGCCGGTTTCAATCTGATCGAAGCGGCCGATGCCGCCCAGGCCATGCAGATCGCACGCCAGTTCCCGTGGGCCGAGTACGGCAGCATCGAGGTGCGGGCAGTGGATGACCTGTCTGTGGAACGGGATCGACTGCGCCTATGACGCGGACTAGCGTTGCAATCGATTCCTGCGGCCTGTTAAGCCTACGCAGGCCAAGCATTCACCTACGATAGAATTGGCTTGACACATAACATGTTGTTTTAATTGGCAAATAAAAATTTTTACGCGATTTTTGATGAACGTCCATTAACTTTCAGCCGTAACCAGCGTTATCTTTCGTTCACCTGGGGTTTAGGCATCTGACTTGAGGCCTGCCAGGACCATCTATTTGGAGAGAGAGAGATGACCCACCGCAAGACCATTCAGCGGGCCGCGCTGAGCGCTGCCCTGAGCCTGTGCATTGCTGGCGGCGCCTACGCCCAGAGCACCACAGGCAGCATTTACGGCACCGTGCCTTCGGCTACGCCCGGAACCACCGTCCAGGTGACCAACAATTCCGGTTTCTCGCGCACCGCCACGGTTGATGCCGATGGGCGCTACAGCATCAGCTCGCTGCCGATCGGCAACTACAAGATCAACGTTCAACGCGATGGGCAGGTCATCGGTACCCGCGATGTCTCGGTCATCGTGGGCGCCGGCACGGATGCCTCGTTTGCCAGCGGTGGCGCCTCGACGCTGGAGACGGTGAATGTCACTGCCACCGCAGCAGCAGCCATCGACCTGACCGCAGTCGATACCCGTACCGTGATCACCGCTGAACAGCTCAAGCGCCTACCGATCGGCCGCACCGCTGAAGCCATTGCGATGCTCGCCCCGGGTGCCGTTGCCGGCGCCGGCGGTTATACCGCGCTGGCCAACTTGGTTTCGTTCGGTGGTGCCGGCGCTTCCGAAAATGCCTACTACATCAATGGCTACTTCACCGGTGAGCCGCTCTCCAACCTCGGTGGCTCGGGCTTGCCCTTCGTCGCGGTTGCACAGCAGGAAACCTACACCGGCGGCTACAGCGCCAAGTACGGCCGCTCCGATGGCGGCGTTATCAACCAGGTCGGCAAGAGCGGCACCAACGATTGGCAGTTCGGCGCGCAGATCGACTGGGCTCCCAAGTCACTGCGCTCGCGTCGCGATGACCTGTACCTGCCCGATATTGACCTGTCGCAGTTCAACTCCAACGCCAATCTTCCCTCTACCTGTGGTGTGGATAAGGATGAGAAGTGCCAGTGGGGTTATGCAGATCCGGACCTGGCAGGCACCAAGTACCAGAGCGGCAAGGGCGTGGAGTTCGGTTCAACGCGCTATAGCGGCTACGTTGGTGGCCCGATCATCCAGGACAAGCTGTTCTTCTTCGCTGGTGGCGAGTGGTACAAGACCGATTCGGTGACCAACCCGAATACCCTGGGCAATCCGCGCAGCGTGCATGCCGAGGACGACAACTCCAAGTACTACGTCAAGATCAACTGGAACATCAACGACAACAACCTGCTGGAGGCCACCTGGTTCCAGCAGAATGATGACTACAGCGGCAGCTATCGTGATTACGACCTGGACACCTTCAAGGAAGGCGCAAGGCTCGCGACCGTGCCTACGCCCATCATCAAGGAGACCGACTACCGCGTCTTGAAATACACAGGCTTCCTGACCGACAGCCTGACCTTGAACGCAACTTACGGCACCAGCGATTTCACCAACCGCCAGGTCAATCCCAGCATCATCCCCGGCGCGCCGTACATCGTGGGCTCTTCATTCCAGAACCCAGCTGCCAACGGTGGCAACGAAGTCAAGAACATTCAGGGTGGCTATCAGTCGATTGATGCCAAGGACAAGACCCGCGGCCTGCGCGCGGACCTTGAGTGGGTGGTGGGCGACCATACCCTCAGCCTTGGCGTGGACAATATCAAGTTCGAGGCCAAGAACGAGGGCACCTCACAGGTTGCCGATTACTGGGAGTACAAGAAAGCCACGGATGGCTCGGCCAACATCTCGCCGTCGCTCGGTGTAGGTGCTCCTGGTGGCGACGGCTACTACGTCCGTCAACTCAAGTATTTCAACAACACCAGCATGTCCTTGGACCAGAAGGCCTGGTACCTGGAAGATCGCTGGCAGGTCACCGACAACCTGATGCTGTCGCTAGGTCTGCGCAACGACGAATTCACCAACAAGAACGACGCCGGCGAAGCCTACATGGATGCCAAGAATCAATGGGCGCCGCGCTTGGGCTTCAGCTGGGACGTCATGGGCGATGCCTCGTTGAAGGTGTTCGGCAATGCCGGCCGCTACTTCCTGGCCATGCCCAACAACGTCGCGATCCGCGGCGCTTCGGCTTCCACCTACACCTTCCAGTACTACACATACACTGGCGTTGATGCCAACGGCCTGCCCACTGGCTTGGTCGATGTGCCGGGTGTGGACGGCGCTCCAGCACCTGGTCCGGTTTCTTCGAACGGCGAGTACGGCGTGCCGATCGATGTCCTGGCGTTTGCGCCCAAGGACATGAAAAACATGTACCAGGACGAGTACATCCTGGGCTTTGAGAAGACCTGGGGTGAAAACTGGGTATACGGCGCCAAGGTGACCTACCGCGATCTGAAATCATCCATCGACGACATCTGCGACAGCGGCAAGATCGTCGACAAGCTGATCGCTGGCAACATCGATCCCGACTCGGTCGAAATCGCAAGCTGCTACATGTTCAACCCGGGCGGTTCCAATACCTTCAGCCTCAAGAATGTCGACGGTTCAGGGCGTACCGAAGTCAAGATGAACGGTGCGGACTGGGGCTTCGACGAGGGCGTGAAGCGCACCTACAAGGCACTGGACCTCTATCTTGAACATCCGTTCGATGGCAAGTGGGAAGGCCGTTTGAACTACACCTACAGCAAGAGCGAGGGCAACAACGAAGGCCAGGTGAAGTCCGAGTTCGGCCAGACCAACATTTCCAAGACCCAGGATTGGGACGCTGCGGAAATGATGCGGTTCGCCAATGGCTACCTTGCCAATGACCGTCGCCATCAACTCAAACTGTTCGGCAGCTATGCCATCACCCCGGAATGGATGGTGGGCGGAAACATCCGCGTCATGTCAGGCTCGCCGATCAGCTGCCTGGGCTACTACAACCCGGATGGTTCGATCAATGAAGGCACCTCCGCAGCCGACCCGATCGGCTACGACGCCGCCTACCACACCTGCCTCGGCAGCATTGCAAAGCCCGGCTCACGCCGTAACCCCTGGACCAAGAACGTCGACCTGGCATTGACCTATCGCCCGGCCTACTTCGATGACAAGGTGACTTTCAGCATGCAGGTTTTCAACGTGCTCAACGACCAGAAGGCTACCCAGGTCGATGTGACGTCGGAAGAAGGTCCTTACACCGTGTCCAACACCTACATGGTGCCGATCGCCCGCCAGACCCCGCGCTATGTGATGTTCTCGGCGACCTACGACTTCTAAGCCTCTGCGCGCAAAAAGTGCCCCTTAGAAGGGCATGGACTGACTCTCTGACACGTGATTGACCCCGGCTCCGGCCGGGGTTTTTTTTGGGCCTGAAGAATGGCCCCGCGCCCCATCCACCCAGACACATGAGCAGGACTTGCGTAAATGAACAGGCGCAAAACACCACGGCAACAGAATTACTCCTTTAACTTCAATAGCTTGAAATTAGTTTCACCTGATATTGCAAATTGCAATCAAGTGAAATTAATATTTCGTTCATCTGTAATGAAACCTACATTTCACTGCAGGGTGGTTGCAACAGCAGTTCGTCGTCTTTCACTGATCCAAGGACTTCCATGACTCGCAGCACCAAAGTCACCAAGCTCAAGCGCACCGCGCTGGCTGTCATCCTGACCTCTGTCATCGGCGCCGCCGCTGCCCAGAGCACCACCGGCTCCCTGTTCGGCAATGCGCCGGCAGCCGCCGGTGCCACCATCACCGTCCAGAACGAATCCGGCCTCAAGCGCAGCGTCGCCGTCGACGCCAACGGCCGTTACAACCTCGGCTCGTTGCCGGTGGGCAAGTACTCCATCAGCCTGGAACGCGATGGCCAGGTCATCGACAAGCGCGAGAACGTGCTGCTGCGCGTCGGCGCCGGCACCGAAGTTTCCTTTGGCGCCGAAGGTGCCACCACGCTGGATGCGGTGACTGTTACCGCTGCCAGCGTGCCGTCCATCGACGTCAGCAACACCGTCTCCAAGTCGGTCGTCACCTCCGAACAGTTGGCGGTGCTGCCGTTGGGCCGTAGTGCCGAAGCGATCGCGCTGCTCGCGCCCGGCGTGATCGCCGGTAGCGGCGAGTTCACCAACGGCTCGCGCTCGGTGCTCTCCTTCGGTGGCGCCAGCGTTTCCGAGAACGCCTATTACATCAACGGCTACAACGTCACCAATCCACTGAACTATCTGGGTGGCGTCAGCCTGCCTTATGGTTCCATCGATCAGCAGGAAACCTATACCGGCGGCTATAGCGCCCGCTACGGCCGCTCCACCGGTGGCGTAATCAACCAGCTCGGCGCACGTGGCACCAACGAGTGGAAGTTCGGCGTGCAGACCACCTGGTCGCCGAAAAGCCTGGCCGCCTCGCCGCGTGACATCGTGTATCCAGGTGACGGCTCCATCTACCGTTACCGTGACGGCGACGGCAAAACCCAGACCACCTACAGCGGCTACGTCAGCGGCCCGTTGATCGAAGACCGCCTGTTCGTTCAGCTCGCCGCCGAGGCCGACAAGACCGATGGTGTTTCGACCAACAGCATCGAATCTGCGCAGCAGGCACGCAATAACTACAGCTACAGCTCGCCGAAGTTCTACGGCAAGATCGACTGGAACATCAACGACAACAACACGCTGGAATACACGCGTATCCAGAACACCGACCGCCAGGCCGGTTACTACACCGCTTTTGACTACGGTGACCTGAGTGGCGGCGATCGCACCGGTGTTTATCCGAACACCACCAAGATCAAGGACACCTTCGATATCTTCAAGTACACCGGCTATCTGACCGATGACTTGACCTTGAGCGCTACCTACGGCCGCAGCAAGCAGGACAATCTTGCGTCCAACCCCAGCGATTCTCCGTTGCCGTATATCAGTGGCTCCGCGTATCAGGATCCGGCAATTACCGGCGGCTCCCCGATCCGCAATTCGCAGGCGACCAATGCCGGCAAGGCCAACGACGCAGGCAGCAAGACCCGCGGACTGCGCGTGGATCTGGAATACCGCATCGGCAACCACGAGCTGACCGCCGGTATCGACAACATGTATTACAACGCGCACAACGAAGGCCAGTCGATGACCGGCCCGGGTTATGCGTGGATCTATTCGCAGGTTGATCCGAACGAATCGCCGAACAGCAAGTTCAACATCGCTCCCCCGGGCGGTGAAGGCTACATGGTGCAGAAGTACATCTTCTCCACCACCACCAGCATGAGCGTCGAACAGAAAGCCTACTACCTGGAAGATCGCTGGCAGATCACTCCGAACTGGCTGGTAACGTTGGGCGTTCGCAACGACAAGTTCACCAACTTCAACAGCTCGGCGGTTGCCTATGTTGAGAGCGGTGACCAGTGGGCGCCACGCGCTGGCGTGAGCTGGGACGTGTTCGGTGATTCTTCACTGAAGGTCTTCGCCAACCTGGGTCGCTACTACCTGGCCCTGCCCAACAGCGTGGCCATCCGTGGTGCATCGGCCTCGACGTACACCCGTGAGTACTTCACCTACTCGGGCATCGATGCCGACGGCAACCCGACTGGCCTGACCGCTCTGGGCCCAGGCCCGGTGTCGTCCAACAACGAATACGGTGTTGCACCGGATCCGTACTCGGTCGCACCCACCGATCTCAAGTCGCAGTACCAGGACGAACTGATCCTCGGTTTCGAAAAGACCTTGGGCGAATCCTGGAACACCGGCGCCAAGGTCACCTATCGCCGCCTGCAGGCTGCGATCGATGACGTCTGCGATCCGGACCGCATGGCTGACAAGCTCAGTGCTGCTGGCGTGGATCCGGACTCGGTCACCATCCCGGGCTGCCTGATCTTCAACCCGGGCAAGACCAACACCTTCATGCTGGCCAACGTCGATGGCTCGGGTTACACCCAGCTGCAGATGAATGGCCACGACTGGGGCTTCGGCAGCCAGAAGGCAAAGCGTGACTACGTCGCCGTCGACCTGTTCCTGGAACATCCGATGACCGACAAGTGGTACGGCCGCGTCGATTACACCTGGTCACGCAGCTTCGGCAACACCGAAGGCCAGGTGAAGTCGGATATCGGTCAGGACGACGTGTCCAAGACCCAGGACTGGGACGGCTCCTACCTGATGGAATACGCCGGTGGCTACCTGGCCAACGACCGTCGCCACCAGTTGAAGGGCTTTGGTGCTTACCAGTTCAATGACGAATGGACCGCGTCGGCAACGCTGAGCGTCGCCTCGGGCATGCCGAAGAGCTGCCTGGGCTACTACGGCACCGATATCACCGATCCGATGGGTTACGAGTCGGCCTACCACTATTGCGGTGGCAAGCCGTCGCGCCCGGGTGATGCAGGTCGCCAGCCGTGGACCAAGCGTCTGGATCTGGGCGTGCAGTACCGTCCGGCCTTCGCCGAGCACAAGCTCGCATTCGGCCTGAACGTCTTCAACGTCTTCAACGAACTGAAGCCGCTGCAGAGCGATCCAAGCTACGAAGTCGGCCCGAAGAAGACCTCGGCAACCTACGGCATCGGCACCTACTACACCGCGCCGCGCTCGGTGCGCCTGACCGCTTCCTACGACTTCTGATCAGAAGCCCCGTAACGAAGCAATCTCTCCAATGGATGTAGTTGAGCCCCGGCCATGTGCCGGGGCTTTTTTATTGGGCTACAGGCACGCTCACTGCAGCAGCAGCTGCAACTCACGCCCCACCATTGCCTCATTGCCGCTGAAGTCCTTCGCGCTTATGCGGATCGTGTAGTTGCCTGGTTGCAGTCCGGCAAGTTGCAACGCACCGTCGGCCAGCAGCCCATCACGCACGGTGTTGGTCAACACGTAACGGAAACGCGTACTACTGCTGCCGTGCACGGTAATGCCGCTGTCGGCGGCATAGGCCACCTTGACCGCTTCGCGTTGCGGCGGCATGCGGTTGAATATGAGGTTGGTGTGCGGCTGCTCATAACCCGGCACGGGGCGACCCGCGGCATCAAGCAGCTGATAGCCCAGGCTGTACAGGCCCAGGCGGCGACGTGGCAGGTTATTGTCCACCTGGTCCCAGGCTTCCACCACCAACTGCAGGCCATTGCTCTCGCGCGCTATGCGCAGGCGGCCGTCCAGCTTTTCCGTCAACCGCTGGTTGTTGCCGTCCAGCAAGGCGATGTCGTCTATCTTCGGCGCAACGTGGTCGGCATAGTTCGAGAAGCCAAGGCGCACGGCATTGCGTTCATAGCCGGACGGCCCCACCGCCAGGTGCACATGCGCCTGGTTGTTGATGCTGCCCAACGCATCACCGGCCTGGAAGCGCGTACCGCGCCGCACGCGCACCCGTTCCAGCTGGCCGGCCTCGTCATGTACCAACTGCATGCGATTGGGATCCAGCGCGCGGTTGGCTGCGTCGCGGCCAACCTTCATATGGATGTAGTCGAGCTTGTCCAGGGACAGGCCTTCGGCCTGCCCGCCCAGGGTCCAGGTGGACGCTGGGCTGCTGACCTTGCCACTGGCGATGGCCAGTACCGTCTGGCCGACGTCGCCGCGCACGTCGAAGCCGCTGTGCAGGTGATGGCGACTTTCGCCGCTGAAATTGCCCCTCACTTCCCCCAGGGTGCCGGTTACTTCGTGCCAGCCAAGCTGCGGCGCCAACGGCCAGCGGCCCTGGTTGCGCGGCAACGGATTGTCGGCTGACGGCCCCAGCTGCGGTGCAACCTCGCCAGTAGTAGCGGTGCGCGGCACAAGGTGATGGATGCGGTAAGCATCGGCATCGGCCAGCAGCAGGCTGCCGTCGGGCGCCAGCGCCAAACCCGCCGGCCGCGCGAAGCGTTGCGCATCGTTGCCGGCCACCGCCACGATGTGGCCGTGCGGCGACAACTGCACCACGCGCCCGCTGAGCCGTTCGCCCACATAAACCACGTCGTCATGCGTGATCGCCAGGCTCATCGGCCCCCACAGAACGCGCTCGCCGTCGGGTATGCCAACCCGCGTATTGACCATGCCGTTGCTGGCGATGGTACGCAGCGCATTGTTCTGCAGGTCAGCCACCCATAGATTGCCGCGGCTGTCGAACTGCAGATCGGTGGGGGTATCAAAGCGCGCCAGTGCCCCCATCCCATCGGCCCAGCCCGGCAGCGCACCGCCAGCCAGGGTGCTGACGCTGCCGTCGGCAGCAATCACACGGATGCGGTCATTCCAGGTATCGGCCACATAGACGCGCCCATCAGCGCCAACGGCAACGCCCATCGGACCATTGAAACGCGCCTGCGCGGCGGCCCCGTCGGCAAAGCCCGGGGTGCCATCACCGGCCACGGTACTGACCTGCCCCTGCGGGGTGACGCGGCGGATGGCGTGGTTGCCGGTGTCGGCCACGTACAGATTGCCATGCGCATCCAACGCGATACCGGAAGGCGTATTGAAGCGGGCGCTGCTGCCCTGCCCGTCGGCAAAGCCCTCGATCCCACCGGCCAGGACCTGAAAGCTGCCATCCAGCCCCCGGTAGAGGATGCGGTTGTTGTCACCGGCATCAGCAACGAACAGCACGCCGCCGCCCAGCGCTACGCCCCAGGGATCACTGAAACGTGCCTGCTCGGCCACGCCCGTTGTGCTGCCGGCCACACCATCACCGCCCAACAGGTCGATACGTGCCTGCCAGCCCAGCGGTGTAGCCGCAGGCGCCAGCGGTGCAGGCGTGCGCGGCCACAGGAAGCTGGCGGCCAGTGCTGCACCGGTGAGGACAATGACGGCTGCTACCCAATATTTGCGATCCATGTACACCCAACCCACGACGGACCCGGCACGATAGACGCTCACGGCCCGCAGCGGAACCGCCGAAAGCCCTGTCCGTAGGAGAAACCTATGCATCTGTATCTGCAAGAAGACCAGATCCGCCTGCAGGCCGGGCACACAACCAACATCCGCTTGCCGCTGTCGCTGGCATCGCTGTTGGCGGACGGCCTGCAGCGCTTTCCCCCTTCTGAGCAGGCCCTGGAGCAGGCCATCGCCAGCACCGAGGACGCCTTGATGCCCTGGATTCCGGCCCTGCGTTTGGAACCGGACGCGGTACTGGAATGTGCCGACGCCGTGCTTGCGCCGCTGCCCGAACTGCTGGTCTATCCAGCGCAGCCGATCCTAGAGCTGGACATCGACGAGGTCGAACGGGCATTCAACCAGCTGGCGCAGGTGGCGGCGGGGATGCCGGCAAAGAACGCGGGATTGCCGGAGCGCGCGGATTTCGTCGCCGCGCTGGTGGTGGTGCGGGAACTGATGCACCACGTGGGCTGGGGGCAGCTGCGTTTGCGTGAGGCTGGAGTGGGTTGAGCGGGGAGTTGCAAGCAAAAAAGCTGAGGCCCGAGCCCCCTCACCGCTCCAACCCCCGACAACAAAGCTACAGCGCCGGCCGCTCCGGTCCGGTTCCCATCGCTTCACGGTACCGGCTGTACAGGGCCAGCACCTTGTCGACGTACTGCCGTGTTTCGGCATAGGGCGGTACCCCGCCATAGCGGGTGACGACCCCGATACCGGCGTTGTAAGCAGCCGCAGCCAAGGTCCTATCCCCGTTGTAGCGACGTAGCAGTGACTTCATGTAACGCGCGCCACCATTGATGGACTGGGCTGCGGACAGCGGATCGGTCACGCCGTATTCGGTGGCGGTATCCGGCATCAACTGCATCACGCCCTGCGCGCCCTTTGGCGACACTGCTTTCTCGTCGAATGCACTTTCCGCATGTGCCACTGCGCGCAGCCAGGCATCATCCACGCCGGTTGCCTTGGCCGCAGCGCGGAACTGCAGGGCATGCCGGTTCAACTGCGGGGTTCCCACCCGCCCCAACCCGGCATGCGCTGGCTCGCCGGGCGGCGTCGCCACGGTGAATCGCAGGTACGGCGTTGAACCTGGCAGGTTGCGCGTGGAGTAGACCAGCTTGCCGTCCTGCTCGCGCTCGTACAACGTGCCGCTGAACACGCCGAAGTTGCCCCACAGATTGGGCGTCTGCACGGCGTTGTCTTCTATCTCCATCGCCTTGCAGCTGGAGCCGGGCTCGGGTGCCGTGGCCATGCTGACGGTGCCCTTCTGCACGCAGCGGTACACGGTGCGCGCCTGCAACGGCCCACACAGCATGTACAACAGCAGCAACAGCGCAAGCGCAGCCGCGCGCGGCATGGCCGGATCCAGTCAGGAGGAGGAGGATGATGCTGCCCCTGCATCCTTGAACGGCAGGTGATGAAAAATGCAGCAATCGCGCCCAGAATGAATAGCTGCTTTCCGGACCTGTCCCGCGCCCATGACCGTGCCCCTGCTAGGCTTCGACAACCCCCAATTCCATACCGGACGCAATACCAGCGTACGGCGCGGTGCCCGCTGGTACGGGGTGGCGGAGGCGTTTATCGCCCTGGGTAATGACCGTCAGCTGGGACCGCTTGCACTGCACACCGAGCTGCGCAGCTTTGATGCGCTGCAGGATGCAGACCTAGGAGATGAACACGACCCCGAGTGTCGGACCCGCGCGGGCCTGCTGCGCACGATGCAACGACTTTACCCCGGTTTTCGGAGCGATGAGCTGGTGACCCTGGTGCATTTCCGGATGGAGTGAACCGGTATCGAATACACCGCTGGAGCGCAGCAGATTGCTGTTGTTGTTGCTGTCACTGCTGTTGCTGTCGCTGTCGCTGTTGTTGTTGCTGTCGCTGTCGCTGCTGTTACTGCTGTTGCTGTTACTGCTGTTGCTGTTACTGCTGTTACTGCTGTTACTGCTGTTGCTGTTACTGCTGTTACTGCTGTTACTGCTGTTACTGCTGTTACTGCTGTTACTGCTGTTACTGCTGTTGCTGTTACTGCTGTTACTGCTGTTACTGCTGTTACTGCTGTTACTGCTGTTACTGCTGTTACTGCTGCCGCCCCTCCCTTCTCCCGCTTGCGGGAGAAGGTGGCGCAAAGCGCCGGATGAGGGGGCTCCTGCCTTGTCTTGAAACCAACCCCAATCACTGCTCCCGCGCAGTGCGCAGATGCCCGCCAACGGGTACCGAAAAAGCGCGCGCATCCGTCACATCCCAGTTGATCGACCAGGTCATCACGCCGCGAAACGTCGGATGCGGTTGACTGGGCTTCACCTCATCACACTGCGTGGCGGTGGTGAGGCAATCGAACGCTCGGTTGATATCCGCCGGCGTCGCATAACCGTTGCCTGCCGCGCGCAGCCCTGATGGCAAAGCCAATGCCACCTGATCCGCACGCAGCCCCTCGAACCGCCCGCCATCGGCCAAGGCAAACCCTTCGATCAACATCTTCGCCGAGGCCACCATCATGTCGACGCTGCCCGCCGGATATTTCTCGGCACGGTACGGCGTAGGCAGGCCACCGTTGTTGTAGAGCTGCACATGCAGCAAATCCAACTCACCGCGCAGCCCATCGATCAAGGGCAGGTACGCCCCCCAGATACCCTGCATCGACATATGACCGCCCTGCACGTAGGGATGCTCGGGTGCCATCGACACGTACAGGTTCGGGTACATGCCATGCAGGCGCTTCACCGCGGAAATCAGGTGCGGTACCACCGGCGCGTCATGGGTAACGCCGGCGATCTTCTCCAGGTCAATATCGATGCCGTCCAGCCCGAAGGCATCGATCGCCTCGGCCGTGGTACGCACAAAATTGTCTTCATCACGCTGCGTATTGAGCGTGACCGTGCCCAGCTCGCCGCCAAACGAAAGCGCGACAATCCGGCCCTGCGCACGCTTGGCCGCGATGTCGGCAATCAACTGTGCGCGCTCAAGCTTCGGGTCCGGGTTGAACGCCACCCTGCCCTCACCGAGATCATCAGCGAAAGCCAGCACGATCACATCCCAACTCTCATCCACCTGGCCTAGCGGCATCACGCCCAGCCCGTTGTCAAAATTGTGCAGGTAGCCAACCAGCGCATGCTTCGGAAGAGGATGGCTGTGCCCCGGCGCATTGCCTGCCGTCGACACGATCGTGGCTGCTGACTGCGGTGTTGCCTGGCAAGCCGCGGTACAAGCCAATGCCAATACGCTGCCTAGGAAAGTGATCGACTTCATCGCGACTCCGCGCTTGAGGGAATCGCGATTCTAGGCAGGAAAAGCGGAGAAAAACCGCTCCAAAACAATTAGTTATGAAACCTGTCCAGCCCTGACATCGCAGTGTCCACTGAATGACGCAAGTGCAGTGCAGCATGGTCGCAAGATGACACGTCCACCTTCCTCGCCCATGGCCCGCAACCGCTGCAAGTCAGCAACAAGCTCCAGTCCCAGGACAGCACCACTCAACTGCATGTCTTCATCCGCTGCTCTGCGTCCCATAGCGCACGTCGCGCCATGTCATACGCGCTGTCACCTGCGCTTAGCAGGCTGTGCTCGGCTTCGACCGGATCAGCACCATTGTTGAAGCGGTATTCCACCCGCTGCAAGGCGTCCAGATGCAACTGCACCGGTGCCATCCAGCGATTGCGCTGCTCCCGGCTGCAACGAGGGTAGCGCTGCTCAAGCGCGCCCAATGCCACGCGGATGCGTCGGCTGGCCTCGCCTTTCAGGTCGGGGGCCTTTTCAAAGCGGATCGGCGCCGCCTTGTAGGCATCGCCGGTCGCTTCGCTGCCGAGATCGGATTTTTGTTCGTGCAGATTGGGATTGAAGGCCACTTGCGGCGGACGCCGGGCCTGCGCCGGCTGTACATCGCGCCCGTGCAGCACCCTGGCGCCCATCGCGCCCAGCGACTCCGGCTTTTTCTTGCTGTCCTCGAACATCTTCGCCACCGTCTTTTCCAGCGGCCGCTCGCCCACGCCAGTAGCCAGGACATCGCGATGCTCGAACGCCTGCTCCACGCCGGTCTTCTGCTTGGTGGGCGTTTGTTCCGGCACCGCCAAACCACCGTCCTTGCCATACAGACGTTGCGACCAGTTCGCCTGGGGGGGAGGCGGCGGTGACGCAATCGGCGCCGGTACTGGCCTCTGCGCCGGTGCGATGACAGGTTCAACCGCGTGGACAGGCGGCACTGCCTGATGGGCCTGGGGTGCCGCGAGCTTGGGAGCCTGCGGTGCGGCCAGCGGTAAAGGCTGACGCGGCGCACCCGCCGGCTGCAACCAGCGCAACTGAATCCGTGTCTGCACCTGGATCGGCTCGGCCTGCGGCATATGCAGCAACAGCCGCGCCACTGCGGAAATCAGCGCCAGCGTGATCAAGCCTGCGGCAGCACGGTTCCGGATTGGTTCGGGCGAGGCTTGGTAACGCATGCAATCCCATCAAGGTGGATCCACGGAGCGGCCGGCCTCACCGCAGCGGGTTGTGGCAGGAACAGACCCGCCATGGCACAGCGAGTTCCACGATTGTCGCCGCCGAATGTGTGAACCTATGGCAATCAGCTGAGTCAGCATTCAGCTTGCCGTCGTTGATTGTCCGACCTCAAAGGAGCGATCCGTGAATACCGCAGCATCACCGAACCTGGATGAAAGCATCGCCAAGCAGCTGTTCTTCGGCCATATCGCCGAGGATGCGCTGTTTCCCTATCCGCAGATCCGTGAGCGCGACCGCGAAATGCTGGGGGCGATGACCGACGCCATCGACCAGTTCCTGGACGAGAAGACCGCCGAGCTGCGCCAGTACGACCGTGATGCCGAGCAGCCGCCGGAGTTCATCCAGGCCTTGCGCGACATGGGCTTGTTCGGCCTGATCATCCCGGAAGAGTACGGTGGGCTGGAACTCTCCAACGGCGCCTATGCGCGGGTGCTGGGCCAGACCAGCAGCCATGACAGCTCGGTGTCGCTGACCATCGGCGCGCACAGCTCGATCGGCATGAAGGGGTTGTTGCTGTTCGGCAATGACGAACAGAAGCAGCGTTACCTGCCCAAGCTGGCGAGCGGCGAAATGATTGCTGCCTTCTGCCTGACCGAGGCCGGTGCCGGCTCCGATGCCGCCGCCATCCGTACCAAGGCCCATCGTAATGACGACGGCAGCTGGACGCTGAGCGGCGAGAAGATCTGGATCACCAACGGCGGCATCGCCGACTTCTATACCGTATTCGCGCGCACCAATACGCCGGAAGGCAAGGTCACCGCGTTCATCGTCGAGGCCGGCTGGGAGGGCGTCAGCCACGGCCCGCATGAAGACAAGATGGGCATCCGCGCCTCGTCCACCACCACCGTGGCCTTCAATGATGTGCGCGTTCCCGCCGCCAATGTGCTGGGTCCGGTCGGCAAGGGCTTCAAGGTGGCAATGAACATCCTCAACAGCGGCCGCACCGGTTTGGGTGGCGGCGCTGTCGGCGGCATGCGTGCGCTGATCCGCATGGCCTGTGCACAGGCATCGGAACGCAAGCAGTTTGGCCAGGCGATTGCCGAATTCGGCCTGGTGCGCGAGAAGATCGCGCAGATGACCGCCGATTGTTTCGCTGCCGAGAGCACGGTGTGGATGGTCGCCCACCTCATCGACAGCGGACGCAGTGACTATTCAGTGGAAGCGGCCATGAGCAAGGTGTTTGCCAGTGAGGCCGTGCAGCGCTGCTGTTACGAAGCATTGCAGATCGCCGCCGGCAACGGCTTCATGCGCGAGCTGCCGTACGAACAGATGACCCGCGACACCCGCATCCTGTCGATCTTCGAAGGCACCAACGAGATCCTGCGCCTGTACGTGGCGCTCAATGGCCTGAAAGGGGTGGGCGCCACCTTGAGCGAGTTGCAGAGCGCGGTCGGCGGCATTTTCAATGATCCGATCAAGGGCTTTGGCGTACTCGGCGACTACGCCGGCCGCAAGGTACGTGAAGCTACCGGCTACGGTACCGGCCGCATCCGCACACCGCTGGACGACGCGCTGCGCCCGCTCGCACGCCTGTGCGAGAAATATACGGTGGAGTTGTCAAAGGCATCAGACCGGTTGCTGCGCAAGCACGGCAAGAAGATCGCCGACCAGCAGCACGCGCAGAAGCGTGTCGCCGATGTCGCCATCGATCTGTTCGTTGGCCTGTGCGTGCTGTCGCGGGTGGAAAGCCTGATCCAGGCCAAGCACCCGGCTGCCGATGACGCAGTGAAGATCGCCCGCCTGTTTGCACGCCAGGCCCGCCGTCGCATGGCCCGCAACATCCGCGGTCTGGAGCGCAACGAGGACGAGATCATCGAATCGCTCGCCACCTCGGTGCTGGCACGCGGCGGCTACGCCTGGGACGTGATCTGACCTACTTCGGCTGGAGCGGGGCAAGACGCGAAGCCACAGCAGTCGGAGAGCCCGCAAACTCGGGCTCTCCAGCAAGCAACTGCGGCACCGGCCTCATGGCGGGGCCGCGCGACAGCAGACGATCTGCGCGTCACGCTGCTACCGCACGAAACGTCTGGAGGTGTCTGCAATCGCAGACCTCCGCACGCGCGGCGACCGCTTCCGCTTCGCGGCTATTGCCGCTCCTACCGGGCGGGGCCGGCCAGGTCTTCCACGGCAAGGTCGCCCTCACGCAAGACACGGCGCATCAGCGCACGCCCTTGTCGATCCAGCCCCAGTACACGCGGCTTCACACCATGATGGCGATAGCGGCTGACCACCTTCTCCAGCGCCGCCACTGCCGTGATATCCCATAGCTGCGCAGCCGACAGATCGATCACTACCTTGCGCCCTTCGGCCTGGCGTGGATCGAAGGCATCGATGAAGGCATCAGCCGAAGCAAAGAACACCTGCCCACGTACCGCGTAGCGCAGACTGCCATCGACATCGTCTGCGGCATCCACTTGCAGCAGTCGCGCCACTTTCAGCGCGAAGAACACCCCACTCAGCAGCACGCCCACACCAACGCCGGCAGCCAGGTTGTGCGTACCCAGTGTCACCGCCACCGTCGCCAGCATCACCACGCCGGACAAGCGCGGGTGGCGCACCAGCGCACCCAGGCTGCGCCAATCGAAGGTCGATACGCTGACCATCACCATAATCGCCACCAATGCGATCACCGGCACCTGCGCCACCCAGGGCTTGAGCAGCACCATCAACACCAGCAGGAATACGCCAGCGAACAAGGTGGACAGGCGGCCACGGCCGCCATATTTCACGTTGCCAACGGTCTGCCCGATCATGCCGCAACCGGCGATGCCGCCAAACAGGCTCGCAGCGATATTCGCCACGCCCAAGCCGGTGCACTCACGGTTCTTGGAACTGGGCGTGTCGGTGAGCTCATCGACCACGCGCGCGGTCATCATCGACTCCAGCAGGCCAACCATCGCGATGGCCAAGGCCGGCATGGCGATGATGCGCAGTGTTTCCATATCGATCGGCAGCGCTGGCAACCCCATCCACTGCGGCAGCGATGCAGGCAGCTTGCCCAGGTCGGCGACCGTTGGCAGATCCAGCTTCAGCCAGGCAGCCAACAGGCTGAGCACCAGGATGCAGATCAGCGGCGATGGGATCGCGCGTACGCCGGGCAGCGGCAGCCGCGGCAGCCCGTAGATCACCAGCAGGCCCAGTGCCAACATTGCCCAGGTGGCGGCCGTAGCGCCGTGCAGCTGGGGCAACTGGGCAGAGAAGATCAGGATCGCCAGCGCGTTCACAAATCCGGTACGCACCGAGCTGCTGACAAAGCGCATCAACACCCCCAGCCTCAGCACGCCAAACACGATCTGGATCACGCCGGCCAACAGGCCGGCGGCGAACAGATACGGCAAGCCATGCGCACTGACCAACGGCGCCGCCACCAGCGCGACCGAGCCCGCCGCGGCGGTGATCATCGCCGGTCGCCCACCAAACACCGCGATCACGATGCTCAGCACGAAGGAGGCGAACAGCCCCACCTGCGGGTCCACACCGGCCACGAAGGAGAACGCTATGACCTCGGGGATCAGCGCGAAGGTGGCCACGGCACCGGCCAACATTTCACGCAGGGGATTGGCGCGCCACTGCGCCAGTTCAGAATGCAGGAAGGACATACGGGCTGGTCACCGGCGCCGTCCGACAAGAGCGGCAGTGCAGGCGGAATCGAAGGGAGGGGCGCGAATTATGCCTGCAGTTGGTGGCTGGACGCTGGTTGGATGGGTGCCCCGGCAGCAGCGGACATCCAAAGCGCCCCCTCCCCAACCCTCCCCTTGCCTGCGGCAACGTGGGAGTTCTGCCCCCTCCCTTTTGCAAAGCAAAGGGGAGGATTGGGGAGGGGGCTCGTCGCCAAGAACAAAACCCCAAAACCCTCCCTGCGGTAGCATTCCCTCCCCCGCATCACCGCCATCCCCATGCCCCACTACACCGGCCCCCTGCTGACCCGCCCCCTGCTCGAGCAGCTGCAAAGCGCCCTGAAGAAGGGCAGCAGCGAAGCAAGCGCCTCGCTCGACCTGGGCCGCAGCCAGCAAACGGTCAGCCTCAGCGCCGATGGCTGGCAGTGCCGTGGCCAGCACTACCCATGGCCGGCCAAGCTCAGGGACCGCACCATCTATTACTGGGATGGCGACGACTTCAGCCCCGCCTCGCGCTTCGGCAGCGGGCTGTACAAGCTGGTGCCCACCGACTGGGGCATTCCCACCTTCGAGATCGATGGCATCAAGATGCTGGTCAGCGCGCAGCTATCGCCGCTGGACGATGCCCGCCGCAAGGTGGCGCTGGTGCAGCCACGCGGCAAGCAAATCCTCGATACCTGCGGCGGCATGGGCTATTTCGCTGCCTGCTGCCTGGACGATGGTGTGGCGTCGATCCGCTCGTTCGAAAAGAGCCCGGAAGTACTCTGGCTACGCACCCTCAACCCCTGGTCGCCGGACCCCGATAGCGACCACGCCGGTGGCCGCCTGCAGCTGACACAGGGTGATGTATCGAAGGAGATCGAACACATCGCCGACGCCTCGATGGACGCCGTGCTGCACGATCCCCCCCGCTTCGGCATCGCCGGCGAGCTGTACTCGCAGGTGTTCTACGATCAGCTGGCACGTGTACTGCGAAAAGGCGGACGCCTGTTCCATTACACCGGCGCCCCGAACAAGCTGACCAGTGGCCGTGATGTGCCACGCGAGGTCGCCACCCGCCTGCAGAAAGCCGGCTTCAAGGCCGAACTGGCGCTGGACGGCGTGCTCGCAGTACGCAAATAGCGCGATTTTGCAGGAGTCGCGCAAGCCGCGAAGCTGTTGCCTGTCAAGCCCCAGTCCCATGGCTGCACCATTGGTCCCCGCTTCGCGGCTTACCTCGCCCCTACAAAAGCCCAGCTGCATACGCCCCGTCTTAACGTCCGGCACGCGACACTGCGTATTCCGAAGCGGAGGCAGCCCATGGCAACCGAAACCGTACGCGGCCAGACCATCACGATCATTTTCGATGGCGAACGCTGCATCCACTCACGCAACTGCGTGCTCAGCCATCCCGATGTCTTCGTTCCCAATGTGGTCGGCGAATGGATCCACCCCGATGCGGTGGCACCGGAAGAAGTGGAACTGATCGCACGCAACTGCCCGTCCGGCGCCATTCGCTACGCCTACAACGACAACAGCCACACCGAGCCCGCACCGGTGGTGAACCTGGTCCATGTCCGCGAGAACGGCCCCCTCGCCTTCAACGCACCACTGTTGATCGCCGGCAAGGACGAAGGCATGCGCGCCACCTTGTGCCGCTGCGGGGAATCGCACAACAAACCTTTCTGCGACCACCGCCACGTCGACTGCGGCTTCACCGCAACTGGCGAGCCCGCCGAGAAGGCATCCGACGCACTGCCACAACGCGACGGCCCGCTGCAGGTAAAGCCAACCAGGAACGGTCCCCTGCATGTCGTAGGCAACCTGGAGGTGGTCAGCGGCACGGGCCGCACCATCGACCGCGTGACCGAAACCTGGCTGTGCCGCTGCGGTCACTCCAACAACAAGCCCTTCTGCGACGGCAGCCACCGGAAGGTCGGCTTCCAGGCCGACGGCGAATAATCCCCCACCACGGAGATTCAGCATGGCAAACCTCGAATTCCGACTCACCGCCGACGATGGCGTGGCCCAAGCCATGCTCGACATGCTCAAGGGCATGGACGATGTCGACTGGGCAGAAGACGTTATCGACCTGGAACCCGGTGCGGACGACGAAGACAGCAGCTCGGCCGGCCTCAGCGACAACGATGGCCCGGGCTTCCACCTGATCCAGGTTGAGACCACCAGCGACGACAGTGTCGCGCGCGTGGTGGATGCGGCCCAGGCACTGGCGGAGCGCCTGGGTGCGGTACTGGAGTTCGAATCCAGTTCGCAGGACTGAATCTGGCACGCAGTTGCCAGGGCAGCATGTGACCTGTCCGCCAACGGCCGGCCGAACCCTTGGGTCGGCGCGTTTCAAAATGTCCCGTTGACGTTGCTGCGCGCTCAATGACCGCGGGTTGGTCCGCCCTTGCCAACGTGTCGGCAGAGCGTCATTCACAGCATCAAACCGCAACGGCGAGGTTTGCTTCGCCCGAGTTCAACCGACGCCTCCACCGGGGGTTGCGGCACAACGCTTGGCGGGTGACACATAGCACTTTTCCAACACTGCAAACCTGCCGGGCGTGCCTGCGCCCACTGCACATGCCATGCTTGGCCCCAGCAAAAGAAACCAAACCGGGGAACCGATGAAGCTGCTGCCGCTGCTCCTGCTCTGCATCACCATCGGCGCTTGCCCAAGCCTGCGTGCGGCTGCGACTGAAGGCCCTGCCCCGCGTGATCGGGCACAGGCCACCGCAATCGTGGCAGACATGCGCCGCGTGGTTGCCGACAACGGCATCGAGCGCCTGGAAAAGGTGCACATCGGCGGTATCGATCAATGGGTATCCATCCGCGGCAATGATCCGCGCAATCCGGTTTTGCTGATGCTGCATGGTGGCCCGGGCTGGGTGGCAATGCCTACCAGTTGGTACTTCCAACGCGGCTGGGAGGAGTATTTCACCGTCGTGCAGTGGGATCAGCGCGGTGCGGGAAAGACCTTCGCGAGCAACGATCCGGTACAGCTGGCCCCTACCATGACGCGCGACCGCATGGTCGCCGATTCGCTGGAGATGGTGGGGTGGCTTCGCCAGGAATTCGGCAAGCAGAAGATCTTCCTGCTCGGTCACTCCTGGGGCAGCTACCTGGGCCTTGAGGTTGCCAAGCAGCGCCCGGAATGGCTGCATGCCTATATCGGCATGGGCCAGATATCCAATGCGCCGGAGAGCGAGCGCCGTGGCTGGGCATGGACAATGCAACAGGCACAACGCGACCACAACACGCAGGCCATCGCGGACCTGCAGGCGATCGCACCGTATGCCCAGGGCAATACGGCGGTCGCATTGGATGCACTGTTCAAACAGCGACGATGGTTGAACCACTACGGCGGCATGGTCCACAACCGCCGCGGCGGCGATGCCGAGGCCGCAGCGTTTGCACTGTCGCCAGAGTATGCCGACGCAGATATCGCGGCGGCCTGGAAGGGCAATGAATTTTCAATGCAACACCTGCTTGCTGATGTGCTGACGCTCGACATGAGCGCCACCCGCCAGCTCAGGACACCGCTGTTCCTGTTCCTTGGTCGCCATGATTACAACGTATCGTCCGAGCTGGCCGCCGAATGGTTCTCCCATGTGGAAGCACCCAGGAAGAAGCTGATCTGGTTTGAACAGTCCGCGCATGAAGTGATGAACGAGGAGCCCGGAAAGACCCTACTGAGTCTGGTGCAAGAGGTTCGTCCCCTCGCTGAGCAAGCCGGCGACGGTGCCTTCGAGCGCTGACGACGTGACCATGCAGGCCCACCTGCAAGCGCTGGCTGCGTCACGCGCGACAGCGCCATCGCAGGGCGAAGCCAGGCAAAGGTAGTGGCACAACGAAGACCCGCATGCGATCAAAGATCGTACGAAAGCAGATCGTATCCAGTCACTGCACGCACTACGCGCTGGTGGACGAACGAACCACTGCCGCCATTGGTCAACACCACAATGCCCCGCCCCCGCTGCGCATCGCCAATGGCGAAGTTCTTGAAGATGCCGCTATTGCTGCCGGAGTGATAGAACACCGGGCCATCGCGGGTTTGCTCCATGTTCCAGCCAAGGCCCTTCTCGGTCCATCGCCCGGGCAAGCTGATCTGCGGCGTCAACACGGCCTCTCGTGCAGCCTCACTTATTTCCCAGGACGCACGCTGCCGGCCCGCCATCATCAAGCAGAGGAAGGTGGCATAGTCCTGTACCGTCGTGCGCAGGCTGGCCGCCGCATTGGCGAGGATGTCGCCCGGCCATGTCACCAATCCTGGCCGCGCAAGCGCTAGAACTTCCGGTAGCGCACGCTCGGCATCTTCATACTTCCATGCGGACAATGGCTTGCCCCAGCGTTCGGCGACACGCTGAGCCGCGCTCCATTGTTCGCGCAACACCTGCGGCGGCATGCCTGCATCGACATGATCGTGTGCGCGATGACCAAACACCGAGCGCGCGGCCAGATCCGTATTCCAGGTATAGCTGCTGTCTTTCATCCCGGCAGGACCAAACAGATACGCCTGCATCGATTCATCCAGGCTCTGCCCGGTGATCGCTTCAACCACCAGCTGCAACCAGACGAATGCCTCACCGGAATAGTTGATGCGCGTACCCGGCTTTACCATCGGTACAAGCTTCTCGGTCGCAGGCAACTCGCGCCAATTGGGCAGCCCCGTCGTGTGTCGCAATACATCGCGTACGGTGATGAGCTCAACCCACGGATGATCGCCAAGATAGTCAGGGCGCCGATACCGCACCAACGGGGCGTCCAGCGCGATCCGCCCTTGCTCAGCGAGCTGCATCACCAGATAGGCGAAGACCGGTTTGCTGAGCGATGCGTCTTCGAACACCGTGCGCGTGTCTACGCGTCTGCGGGTTTGCGCGTTGGCCATGCCAAAGCCCCGGCTCCAGACCACAGCACCGCCTTCAACCACGGCTATCCCGACACCAGGAACCGCGAAGGCCTGCATGATCCGAGGCAGCTCGGCGAGGAAGGTATCGTCAGGGATCCAGGAACTGCTGGCGGTATCGTTACACGAAGCGGCCGAAGCTCGCGTTGAAGATAACGCGGCGGCAATGCCCAACGTGGCGGACTGCACAATGAAGCGGCGACGACCTGGAACCGTGCTTATCGGCATTGCCAGCAGCCTCCCTTACGGAAAGCTCAGCTTAGCCCTTGTCATCCAGGAAATTAATCGGCAGACGATCGAAGACAATTCCGAGCCCAATCAAAGTGGGCACGTAACAGGCGCAGCACCGACGCAACCGACACGAGAAAGGAGCGGCATCTGCGCAAACCCTTTCTGCTTTGGTGGGCCCACCAGGATTCGAACCTGGAACCAAAGGATTATGAGTCCTCTGCTCTAACCGTTGAGCTATAGGCCCTGCAAGGGTTTCAAGCCGATTTCTTGGAGGGCCGGTGTAATTTCCGTGTAACCCTGCTGCTGGTGAGCCTGCCCTGGAGGGCGTCCATCGCATCGTGCATTGAAGCGGCGTGAGTGTACCGTTCCGCCATTGCTCTTGTCTTCCATCCGCCCATCATTTGGATGGTCGCAGCATCAAGACCCGCGTGTGCTGCATTGGTGGCGGCAGTGTGGCGCATGGTGTGCGGGGTGCAGTGCTTGGTGATGCCAGCACGCTCCACACAGCGGCCGAAGACGGTGTTCATCTGGTACGCCCTGCCCGACTTCGCTCGCTTCGACGGGAAGAGGTAATCCTCGCCATCCATGCCATCGGTGTAGTCGGCCAAGTAGTCGGCCAGGATCTGCGGCATCGGCTGTTCCCGCCGGCCGGCCTTGTCGTGACGAATCCACAGTATCCGGCGCTCTGCATCCACGTCACTCGCCCGCAGGCTGAGCGCCGCCTCGTGCCGCAGGCCGGTGTAGAGCGTGATCATGATGAAAGGGTGGGCCAGGTCCGATTGATCGTTCGCTGCAGCCTTGAGCAGGCGCTGCGACTCTGCCGGCGTGAGGTACACCAGCTTCCCCTCCGGCTCGGCCTGGCGCGCCAGGAGCGGCACTGCTGCCAGCATCTTCCGCCGGCGCATTGTGTTGAGCATGTGGAGCAGCGCAGACCGTTCCCGGTTGATCGTGGACGGCGCCGCGCCCTCGCCTTTCCGCTTGGCCACGTAGGCCAGCCAATCATCATCAGTGAAGCGCGACACCTGGATCTGACCAAGGTGCGGTTTCAGGTGCTCCCGAAAGCGCATCGCCTTCGTTTCGAGGTCGCGACCATCATGCTTGGCCAAGTATTCGAGGTAGTCATCTGCGGCCCGCGCAAGCGACATGACGGCCTTCTGCTTGCTGCCCGCTACCCCGTGTGCTGCTGCACGCTTGTCGGCCTTCAGCGAGGCTACAAGAGCTTCTGCCTGCGTGCGCGTGTAGCCCTCAGACTCCAGCCCGACGACCTGATGGTGGCGCTGCCGGTTGACCATAACGTTCACCGACCACCGGCCATCGCCGTTGGCCAGCCGGGTGTACTCGATTCCGCGCTCACTGATCGTCTGCCCAGGCTTCAGCCCGCGCATACCGGTGCGTGTGAGTTTGGAAAAGGCAGTCATTAGTGGCCTACGTCTTCTTCCGTGCGAGCGACAGAGCGCGCCGCTCTATCTGCCCAATCAGATGAATAGCTTCTTCAGCGACACGCTTTCGGCTTTCTTTGAGGATCGCAGATAGGTTTTCCTGAGACTCGATACCCCAATTCAACGTATTGCGGTCTGCGAGTGACTTAAACGTCGGAAGTGCCTGCTTCGCTTGCTCCACATCTCCAGATATCCGAGCAAGCCTCTCGTCAATTTCGCCAATCTCATCCAAACGACGCTCCAGCAGCTTCACATCGGACACTGCGCCGAAGCTGTCTTCGAGCCGCTTCACAACTTCGGCACCAAAGGTTCGATTGGCGTCTTTCGCGGAATCCATTAGCCGCTGCTTCAAGTCAGCAGGAAGACGGAGATTTGTTTGAGGATCGACTCTAGCCATATCGAAAACAATAACAGGTAGCACGGGGCTTGCGCTATACGTATCCCGGTGCTACAAATGTCCGCAGGTAGCACCGGGCTACCATCTGCGCCTAGGAAAATATGAAGATCGAACCGAACCAACCACCTGCCCGCATGAACGGCCCAACGGCAGCGAAATACCTGGGCCTAAGCAAAAGCACGCTAGACAAGATGCGCGTAGACGGTCGCGGCCCGCGTTACCTAAAGATCGGCGGCCGCGTGTTCTACCGTCTGACAGACCTCGACGCCTACATAGAGGCGGCCGTCATCGAGACGACCGATAGTCGTGCGCTGGCCGGCTGAAAAGAGAACGGCCCGAGCGGTTGCACCCGCCCGAGCCGTGGAAGTCACGACCGAACCCTTGCAAGGAACGACCTGACCATGGATCACATCGTACATCACGCGCCCGCTGATGCAATCGGCGAGCTTGAGCAATTCACCGACCAGGAAGCCGTCACCCAGCATTGGTCCGACCTGTACTGGGACAAAGGCCCACTCCCTGCGCCTATCTCCAACCGGCTGGCCAGGATTGATCGCGCGCTGCAGGGACTGGGAGCCATCCAGCAGGTTGTGGTCTGTCACTGGCGGGCAACGGAAAACGAGGTAGATCAAGGCCGGCTGTCCCCTAGCGTGCTCGAAGGGCTGCTGACGGCGGCAATCGCGCTGCAAGGCATTGCCGCAACTGCCTGCGAGGAGCTGCGCACGGGCCATCACGCCCATATGGCGGCCAGCCGATGACAACGCCCCTACGCCGCCTCTCCCCCAGCCAGCTCCACAACATGCCACGTCCGCATCTGGAGCGCTGGCTGGACAGCACCAAGGCAGCGGAGAGCGCGCTGAACACCCTCATCGGCATGGGGTGCAACGCGCCCCAATACGCCAACGACCGGGCCGTGTGCGAACACAACCGCAAGCTGTTGAGCAAACAGCTCTTCGGCGTAGCGGTTTGATTTAGAGGAAGGCATGGCCAAGCGAAAGAAAGACAACCGCTGGGATGACATCGACGGGGGCTCGGGCTTTGTAATCCCATACAGCCTCCTGCGGCACCCGAACTATCGGAGGCTGAGCCCATTCGCTGTCAGGCTTCTGATGGATCTGTCGTGCCAGTACAGCGGGTACAACAACGGCTACCTGTGCTGCTCTTGGTCGCTCATGCGCGAGCTTCCCCACTGGAACTCATCGGCGACGTTGATGCTGGCAATGAGGGAGCTGGAGCACTACGGGATCATCGAGCGCACCCAGCAAGGTGGCAGGAACAGGGAGAGCCTACACGCTCTCTCATGGCGGCGCGTTGACTCAAAGCCAGGCAAGCCGCTGGACGCTGGCTGGGGACTGTCCCCGAAGCCAACGAACGCATGGAAAGACGTCAGGCCCGCATTCGTTCGCAGCACTGGCAAGCGCAAGACGCAGGCCGAAACCAGCCCTGGAAAGGCAGCATGACAGTCAAATCACTTATTCGCCCCGTGAACAGAGGTTGTTCGCCCCGTGAACTAGTGACGCGCTCCCTTGTTCGCCCCGTGAACAAGAAATCGCTGACTTGTTCGCCCCGTGAACTAGTCAGGCCCATTTTTGCCCCTCTCGTTGTTCGCCCCGTGAACACCTTAAAAGTATTACCAAGCGGGTGCGTCCATTTTTCCTTTGCTCGCTGGCATACAACCGCATCAACTCAGCAGACCAACCGCAATGCTTCAGCGGCTCGCCAAGTGGAATCCGATTCCAATCACCAGGCCGGCCAGGCCGCAGGGGCATCCGCAGGGTGTAATCCGATTACACCGCAGCCTGAGAGGGTGGATCCCGCTGCGCCTGTGGAGTCCGACTCCACTCCCTGCTCACTGGCAACCGTTGCCAGTGATCGCTCACTGTAAATTCTTCCAGTGAAACGGAGTGCCAGCATCGTCGCCCGCCTGCTGCTGAGGACGGAAACCAACCGATCCGAACCTCAGCCCCCCGGGGGGGAGGGGAAAAAGTCGGGAGGCTTACCCCTCGGACACCGGCCGCCCAGCGTTTTTTTTGCGCAGTCAAAATTAGGATTTGAAAATGAGAGGACGGAAACCAACCGATCCGAACCTCAGCCCCCCGGGGGGGAGGGGAAAAAGTCGGGAGGCTTACCCCTCGGACACCGGCCGCCCAGTGGTTTTTTTGCACCGTCAATTCAGAAATTTCAGTTTTTGAGGTTCCGATATGGCCCGATCACGCAAACCAGCAGGTGGACAGCAACTATTCCAGGAGCCGCCATGCGAAGCCTCGCAAGCCTGAGAACTCAAGCACCGGATGGGTTGAATTCCATCCAGGCGCCGGCATCTGACATCGCGCTGATGGATTCGATCTGCAACGTGTGTTCCAAACCGCTTGCAGCAATCCCGAACGGCCGACCTCGCAAATTCTGCAGCGGCAAGTGCAGGCAAAAGCACTATCGCATCATGCAGCTGATCCGTGCGCGCTTCGCCTGCAGCATCCACAGAATCTACGGCTGAAAAGTGGGTAGTTTCGTAACGGTGCAGAGTTACGAAAGTCATTCTCTCTGGGTGATTTGATTGCGAATATCGCAGCTGAAACCACAACTATAGGGAGAGAATTTTGGACGCAGAACTGAAGTCGGCCCTCGAAAATGGCTTCGAGTTGATCGAGGCCACAAGCAAGAAGCGATACGCCGAGCTGGGCGACCGCCTCACCGATTTGGAACAGCGCAGTGTGGGCGGCGCCTTAGCAATCGACACCAAAAGCCTAACCGCAAGCCCGGGCAGCACCGCCGTCAAGGAGCTGATGAACGACGTCAGCATCAAGTCGGCGCAGAGGGCGGCAATCGAGAACAAACAGCTCTCCACGCTCAACGCCCGTGTATCCGTGGACGTTGACGTGAAGTCGATCCTTGTCAACCTGGGCAATGCCGGAGCGACCGGCGCCGCAACGTTCGGCACTCCGGCAGACCGGAACCCGAACATCGGCACACCGGGCCTGCGCCCGCTTCGTCTGCTGGACGTTCTACCGCGTCGCTCCACACTGAGCGACTCCGTGGAGTACGTGCGCTTGGAAGCCACTGGCGAAGCAGCGGAGCAGGAATCGGAAGGCACGGCCAAGGCGGAGATTGATCTGGAAGGCGACAAGGCGCTGGCTAACATCGTCACCATCGCCGGTTGGACTGCTGCATCCCGTCAGGTACTGGCCGACAACCAAGCGCTGTCCAGCGCAATCAATACCGTGATTGGTCACAAGTGCCTCAGCCGCTTGGAAAATCGCCTGATCAACGGCACCGGCGGCCCGGGCAAGATTGACGGTCTCATCAACCTAGGCACGGTCTACACACCGACGCTCGGAACCAGCGCCGCCGACATTGTGGGCGAAGCGATGGTGGAGCAGGCCAATCGTGGCTACATCCCCAACCTGATTCTCTTGAACCCGAAGGATTGGTTTGGCATCCAGATCACTAAGACCACGGCGGGCGAGTACATCTTTGGCAGCCCCACTAATCCCGTGCCGCCGGGCCTGTGGAACTCGGTGATCGTCACCACGCCAAGTATGCCGCAAGGCAAGGGCATGACCATCGATACCCGTTTCACGACCCTGCTGGATCGCGAGCAGATGAGTGTCCTTGTGAGCAACAGCCACCAGGATTACTTCACCCGCAATCTGGTGGCGATCCTCGCCGAGTTGCGCGCCGGCCTGGAAGTCACCGACGCGGGCGCTGTCTACAGCTTCGCCCTACCGTCCAGCGGACCGTAACGAATAGCGAGGGGCAAGACGTGAGTGCCCCTATATCAAGTAACCGCGCCAGCTAGAGCGAGCTGTAATCCGCGTTGCGGCACTCTGTGATCTCGTCGGGTGTTCCACGGCTCGTGATCTGGCAATCACTGATTCCACAAAAAGGCTTTTCGGAGGGCGTATGTCTGGATCATCCATAGGCGGCATAGTTGGCGGCGCCATTGGCTTTGTAGTCACTGGCGGCAACCCCATCGGCGCCCAAGTTGGATTCATGCTCGGCCCGGCCACTGGCGGATACATCGAACTGGCTACCGAACAACCACCGCTCTGCATTACGGGAAGCGCTCATGAGCTTGATGAACATCCTGATTCGCCGTGATCGCGCGCATGTCCTGGTTGATAGTGCGGCCTACAACCTGGTGGAACAGAAGGGCTTCGAAGCCAGCAAGCTGCTGCTGTTTCCTCTCGAGAACGTGATCCTCTGTTCCCGCGGCGAACTCATCTTCACCCGATGGCTCTACTTCCAACTGCTTAACGTGATGTCTGCATTGGACTACGACCACATCGCCGGCCAATTGAAGGGTGTCGCGCACGAGTTGCTACCCAAGTACCTGGAGTACTACTCGGCTGCAGGGATGGATCCTGAGCACATCCAGCGGCAAGAGGTCTGCCTGGTTGGTTGGTCGGCCCGGGCAGGCGCTCCACAGGGGGTGCGGCTGACCCGAACTGGCGCCACCTTCACCGTGGAAATCATGGGCGGCCACATCGCCCCTACTCTGCCCGCCGGCTTGCCGGATCAGGCCAGCAGCACCGACGAGCAATGGCTGTGCCAGATAGCCAGGCACCAGATTGCCCACGTCAAGGCAACGGCCAGCGACACGCCCATCGGCGGCACCTTGCTGCTGGCTACGTTAACCAAGAACCAGACAGAGCTTCAGCGCATTCCCAGGTGAGGACACCACCTGTGCCGCCTTGCACTTGAGCGAACGCCGAGGCAGCATCACGAGCGATCGCACAGCGCCAGCTGCACCGCTCAACATGGATGAAACACAGGGGGAAAGATGATGAAAGAAGTTCAGGAGACGTGGTGGCACCGTCTTTTAACCGTCACGCTCATCTTCATCTGGATCGCATTCACCGCAATTGCCGCCCTGGGAGCGTGGAATCTTGCCGGTGAAAGGGTCTTTATCTACAACTGGCACCTCCCCTACAAGAACGGGACCGGAGAGCTTGGTTGCGAGCCATTTATCTATCAGGACGAGTCCACCTCAGGTGCAGCTTTTCGATGCGGCCAGTTCACGGGACCGACAGAAGCAATAGATGACATGATAAAAGTCGGCTTCATCCCAAGACCCGATCAGCTACCTTCACCTCGCACCGAGGTTTCAGATGCGAAAACATTGCAAAGCATTGCCCGCAAACATCCTCTCAAGTACCGCATGGAGACCGTCCATCAAGTGAACTCGGTGATTAGAAACGTTGGCGTCGCGACACTCCTATCGCTAGCCGCCGCCTTTCTTCTCATACTATTTTCGAAGCTGGTCTTCTTCGTCGCCTACGGTTCCAGCCATCGCATCGTGAGGTAACCGTAAGTTCCATTAGGCGAAAAATCACCTGAGTACCGCAGGAAAGTCCATGCTAGATCATCAGCCTTCTACTTCGACCGGCTTTCGCCGCTTGGTGATGCTGCTCAACGCAGGCTGGGCTCCTGTCCTGCCCTCGCCCACGGACGGCATCATGCTGACCAGGCCGGCGGGCTTTGGGCGGACCAAGACCGCGTTCGTGTTCGACAACGGCACCACGGTGCTGGATGCACCAGATGGAGGCGAGATCCGCATTCGCAGCTTTGACGAAGACGGCGCGCTGCTGGCGCACCTGAGATAGCCCAATTTCAGGGCAGGGCCGGTTCGATTGGCCGACGCGGGTGTGACAGCCAACAAAAAGCCCCGCTACCGGGTGGCGCGGGGCCATAGATACTTAGTCGTAGAGCTTCAATACAGCAACTTCGTAAGACCTGCCTTGCGGGGCCTGATCCCCGTCGAACCACTCACACCATGCGGTACCACCATTCACCGTGCTGACAGTCATCTTAGGGCCACCGCTCTTCAACACAACAACATCACCTGGCTTGAATTCCATCTCTTTCACTGCTCTGGTTTAGCCCATATAGGCACTACGAGACATGGGGTAAAGCCACGATGAACACAATGGTGACTATAAGAAGGGGCGTTAAATGAACGCCAAAAATGAACGCCTAGGGAAATTTGACACTTTTTCTTGGCTACCTATTGACGGCGGTGTCAAAAGCTTTAGCATTGGAATCCATCCAGCCTCCTGCGTTCGCCGCCCCCCTATCTAGGGCGTACCGAACCTTGGGGCTTTTTTTTTGGTGGCTGCACGGCGCTTCCGGGGGAAGAAGCTATGGGAACCGCGATTCTTATCGATGGCGCTTTTTTTCTAAAGCGGTTCCGTCGCATAGAACCAGACAACTATTTCAATGCAGAGAGAGCAGCGGACTGTGCATGGCGCTGGGCCTTGGCTCACCTAAAGCAAAGGAATACGCGACATGAACTCTATCGCATCTTCTTCTACGACTGCCCTCCTCTGGAAAAGCAGATGAGAGACCCGCTCACCAAGAAGAACGTGAACTTCAAAGCGTCTGAGGAGGCGATATTTCGCCAAGATCTTCATCAGCGCCTAAGAACTAAGCGCAAGGTGGCCCTGCGTCTTGGTCACCTTTCAGACATGACCGAATGGACGATAAAGCCACGCGTCATTGGTGAGCTGCTCAAGGGCAAACGGCAGTTCGATTCACTAACAAGCGATGACATCATCCCGAGCGTGAAACAGAAAGGGGTCGATATGCGAATCGGCTTAGATATTTCAACGCTTGTACTTAAAAAGCAGATCGATCAGATCATCCTGATCGCTGGCGATGCGGACTTCATCCCCGCAGCAAAGCTGGCAAGGCGTGAGGGAGTGGACTTTGTGCTTGATCCAATGTGGCTCCCAGTTTCAGATGGGCTCCACGAACATATTGATGGAAAGCGGACCACTTGCCCGAAGCCGCCTGAGCCAAAGCTCGCAGCTGAGAAGGCACCAGCGCCATGCGAGCCTACCGGGGTGTAATTCCTGTGTAACCATGCCGGAAAAACCCGGCATCACACGAGCAAAAGCGGAAACACCCAGCTTCCTCCAGATGCGCAAAACCCCCTGAAATAAGGGGGTTTTCTATTTCCTGGCAACTAGCGGAAAGCCTGCTGAAGGGGATTATGAGTCCTCTGCTCTAACCGTTGAGCTATAGGCCCGTAGCGACGACACAGTGTAGTGGAGCTGGCTGCGTGCGACTACTTCCCTGTGTCTGCTTTTGATGTGCGCATGTTGCGCGCTGCCCGGCAGGACTGCAGGGCAGCAACACCGGCGCTGCAGCGCCACTGGATACCAACACCGCCCCGCGGACTCCACCACCACACGCCCAAAGAAAAACCCCGCCGAGGCGGGGTTTCTCCATGCCGGCACTTACGCGCCAGCCGTCAGCTGCAAACCAGCGATCACTCGATGTCGAGGAAGCTGCGCAGCTGCTCCGAACGGCTCGGGTGACGCAGCTTGCGCAGCGCCTTGGCCTCGATCTGGCGGATGCGCTCGCGGGTCACGTCGAACTGCTTGCCCACTTCTTCCAGCGTGTGATCGGTGTTCATGTCGATGCCGAAGCGCATGCGCAGCACCTTGGCTTCCCTCGGGGTGAGGCCAGCCAGTACGTCACGCACGGTTTCGGACAAGTTGATGTTGGTGGTGTTCTCGATCGGGGACTCCACATTGGTGTCCTCGATGAAGTCGCCCAGATGCGAATCCTCGTCGTCGCCGATCGGGGTTTCCATCGAGATCGGCTCCTTGGCGATCTTCATCACCTTGCGGATCTTGTCTTCCGGCATGTCCATTTCCTTGGCCAGCTCCTCCGGCGTGGCCTCGCGGCCGTACTGCTGGAGCATCTGGCGGGAAATGCGGTTCAACTTGTTGATCGTCTCGATCATGTGCACCGGGATACGGATGGTGCGGGCCTGGTCGGCGATCGAACGGGTGATCGCCTGGCGGATCCACCAGGTGGCATAGGTCGAGAACTTGTAACCGCGACGGTATTCGAACTTGTCCACGGCCTTCATCAGGCCGATGTTGCCCTCCTGGATCAGGTCCAGGAACTGCAGGCCGCGATTGGTGTACTTCTTGGCGATGGAGATGACCAGGCGCAGGTTGGCCTCGACCATTTCCTTCTTGGCCTTGCGCGCCTTGGCTTCGCCGTAGGCCATGACGCGGCTGATTTCCTTCAGCTCGTCCAGGCTCAGCTGGGTGTTCTTTTCCAGGTCGATGGTGGCCTGCTGCTCGGACACGATCTGGTCCTTGACGTCACGCAGGGCCGACGACCACTTCTGCTTACGCTTGATTGCGTCTTCCACCCACTCCAGATTCGTCTGGTTGCCTTCCCACGAGCGGATGAAATCCTTACGCGGCATACGGGCGGTGATGGTAGCCAGGTGCAGCACGCGGCGCTCCTGCGACTTGACCTGGGCCATGGTGTCGCGCAGCAGGCGCACCAGCACGTCGGTCAGCGGCAGCGGCAGCTTCAGGGTCACGAAGGTGGCCGAGATTTCCTCGCGCAGCTTGGCCTGGGCCTTGACGTCGCCCTTGGCGTGCGCCTTCTTGAACTTGGCCAGGTCGGCGGCCAGCTGCTCCATGCGGGCAGCCACTTCCACCGGATCCGGACCGGTCGGGCCGGCTTCTTCCTCGACGTCGTCGCCGTCGTCGTCTTCATCACCGTCTGCATCAGCGTCATCGCTGGTGTCTTCGGCAACGGCCGGTGCCGGTGCTTCCTCGACCAGGTCGTTGAAGCCGACGATCACTTCGGCCAGGCGCTTCTTGCCCTCCTTGTGCAGTTCGTAGTCGGCCAATACCGACTCAACGGCCAACGGGAAGGTGCCCAGTGCAGCCTGCACCTGGCCCAGGCCTTCTTCGATGCGCTTGGCGATGGCGATTTCGCCTTCGCGGGTCAGCAGCTCGACCGTACCCATTTCGCGCATGTACATGCGCACCGGGTCGGTGGTGCGGCCACCTTCGGTGTCGAGTGCGGTAAGTGCAGCAGCAGCTTCTTCAGCGGCGGTATCATCGACTTCACGGTTGCCGGTGTTGCCGTCGCTGAGCATCAGCGTGTCGGCGTCCGGGGCAACTTCGTGGACATCGATGCCCATGCCGGTGATCAGGCCGATGATGTCTTCGATCTGCTCCGGATCGACCATGTCGTCGGGCAGATGATCGTTAACTTCGGCGTAGGTCAGGTAGCCCTGTTCCAGGCCCTTGCTGATCAGAAGCTTGATGTCGTTTTGCTGGGCAGGACGTTCGTTGGCCATGTAATGCTCGCGCCACCGGCGATTGTGAAGATGGGAACCTAGCATTATACCAGCGCAGCATAGCGCTTGCCGTGGCGGTGGGTTCACGGAGCGTCATGGTCTGAGCAGAAAGGTGACAGGCCCGTCGTTGATCAGGCTGACAACCATATGGGCGCCAAACCGCCCGGTTTCCACCCCTGGGCCGTGCTTTTCACGGCAGATCGCCACCAAACGGTTGAAAAGCCGTTCAGCCTCGGTCGGTGGCGCGGCGCTGGTGAAGCTTGGGCGCATGCCTGAACGGGTATCGGCAGCAAGGGTGAACTGGCTGACCAGCAACAGGCCACCCCCGGTATCACGCAAAGAACGGTTCATCTTGCCGGCATCGTCGGCGAAAACCCGGTAACCGAGCAAACGATCAGCCATCCTCGACAACATCGCCTCGTCATCGCCCGGCTCCACGCCAACCAGGGCCAGCAGACCGTGGCCGATCTGCCCCACCACGGCGTCATCGACGGTCACCGAGGCCTGGGTTACACGCTGGATCAGGGAAAGCATGGTCGCTCCTGCAAAGGGGGCTGGGCACCATAGCACCGGGCGCCAGCGGCTAAACTTGGGCCAATGAAACCGCAATCCACCGCCAAGCTCTATTACCGCCTTGCCTCCGTCCTTACCCACCTGCCCTGGTCCTGGCAGAAGGCCCTGGCCGACGCAGTGGCCTGGCTGTGGCGCAGCATCAATGCCCGCGAAAGCCGGGTGACCCGCCGCAACCTGGAACTGGCTTTCCCGGAGCTGGACACCGCCCAGCGTGCCCGCCTGCAACGTGAGGTGCTGCGCACCACCGCCCGCCAGGCGCTGGAAACGCTCTATCTGTGGACCCACGACCCCGCCCGCAACCTGTCCCGGCACCTGCGCGAACGGCATGGTGAAGCGCTGTATGACGCCGCCCTGGCCTCGGGAAAGGGAGTGATCGTCATCGCCCCGCACTACGGCAACTGGGAGCTGTTGAACCAATGGTTGGCCTCGCGCGGCCCCATTGCCATCGTCTATGCGCCACCGGAAAACCCGGTGGGCGATGAATTCCTGCAGCTGTGCCGCGGCGGTGACAACGTGCGCCAGGTGCGCGCTGAGGGGCCCGCGGTGCGGCAGCTGTTCAAGGTCCTCAAGGACGGCGGCGCCACCGGCATCCTGCCCGACCAGCAACCCAAGAACGGCGACGGCGAGTTCGTGCCCTTCTTCGGGATACAGGCGCTGACCATGACCCTGGTCAACCGCCTGGCCGAGCGCACCGGCGCCACCCTGCTCTATGGCTGGTGCGAGCGCATCGGGCCCAACCTGGACTTTGCCCTGCATATCGAACCGGCCGAGGCACAGATCGCCGACCCGGACCTGCAACGGGCCGTGGCTACCCTCAGCGGCGGTATCGAGCGCATCGCCCGGCGCGATCCCGCCCAGTACCAGTGGACCTACAAGCGCTACACGTTGCGCCCCCCCGGCAGCGGCGAAACCGATCCTTACGCCACCGCCAAACACCCGCACTGAGCGCGCTCCTGCAACACTGCGTCACCGCTGCCGTCGGATTGATTCGATGGCCAACGGCCCCCATAAGGTTCCAGATGAACAGCCCTGCCTCCCCCGCCCCGTCCTACTTCGGCCAGACCGCCGCCATCGCCTGCGAACGCGCGGCAGCCGAGCTGCGGGCCGGCCGCCCGGTGGTGGTCAGCGATGGTGCGCGCCGGCTGGCCAGCATTGCCCTGGACAGCAGCTCGCCGGAAGGCTTTGCCGCGTTTGCCAGCGCCGCCGGCAACCGCCATTACCTGTTCCTGACCGCTGCACGCGCGCAGACCCTGGGCATCGATGCCGCGCATGGCATTCGCATCCCACTGGCCAGCCGCGACTTCGCCGGGCTGCCTGCGCTGGCCTACCTGCGCGGCGCGACCGCGCCCAGCGATGCACTGCCCAATGGCGATGCGCTGGATGCCGCCGGCGTGGAAGTGGCACGGCTCGGCTTGCTGCTGCCGGCGATGGTGTCGGTGGAACTGGATATAGGACCCGGCCCCTTTGACGGCTGCATGCAGCTCAGCGCCGATGCGTTGCGCGACGGTGCCAGCCAAGCCGGCCAGGACTACGAACTGGTCACGCGCTCCCCCGTGCCACTGCGCGACGTCGGCATGAGCGAGTTTGCGGTCTTCCGTGGCGGCGTGGCACAGCGCGATCAGGTCGCGGTGATTGTCGGCACCCCGGACATGGGCGGCATCGTGCCAGTGCGGGTGCATTCGTCCTGCCTTACCGGCGACCTGTTTGGCTCGCTCAAATGTGACTGCGGCGATCAGCTACGGCGCGGCTTGCGCACGCTCAAGGAACTGGGCGGCGGCATCCTGTTGTATCTCGACCAGGAAGGCCGTGGCACCGGCATTGCCGCCAAGATGCGCGCCTATGGCTACCAGCACGAAGGCCTGGACACCATCGACGCCGATGCACAGCTGGGCTTTGGGGCCGACGAGCGTCGCTATGGCAGCGCGGTGGCGATGCTGCGCGCGCTGGGCGTGCAACGCATCCAGCTGCTGACCAACAATCCCACCAAGGTGCAGCATCTGCGCAAGGCAGGCATCGAGGTCGTGGGCTGCGTGCCGGTCACCGGCGAAATCACCCACGAGAACGAGCAGTACCTGCGTACCAAGGCCGCACGCGCCGGTCATCATCTGGATGTGGATGCGCTGATCATGGCCGCGCAATAGGCGCAGAGCGCCAGCCCACCCCAACGTGTAGTGCCGAGCCATGCTCGGAAGGGCTGTCGCCGGAAATCCAACCCGGCATCGCAGGGATTATCAATGCCACGCCTACCGTTGCGCAGGTCCGGCGTTATATCGTCTGCACATGATCGACGCGCCCGAACTCCCCACTCCCCGGTTTTCCGACGACAGCCAATGGCATCCTTTGCCTCCGCGTGGCGCGGTGTTTGCCGCCATCGGTTCGGGGCTGAGCATGGCCCTGCTGTTCGGCGTGGCCAGCGCCGTCCTGATGCTGGTCACCCGCCAAACCCATTGGCTGCTGTGGCCTCTGGCAGCCGTTGCCGCTGGCGCCTTGCTCGGCGCCTGGTTTGGCTGGCGCCGCCATCGGCTCACCTTCTGGCGGCTGGACGCACAATCGCTGGGCGTGCGTCGGGGCCATATGTGGCAGAGCGAGAGCCACGTGCCGGTATCGCGCGTGCAACACCTGGATCTCCGCCGCGGCCCACTGGAGCGCATGGCCGGGCTGGCCACCTTGATCGTGCACACCGCAGGCACGCGCATGAACACCGTCGCCGTGGCGGGGCTGGCGCATGCCGACGCCGAGCGCTTGCGTGATCGCCTGGCGCGGCAGCTGGACCACGACGACGACGCCCTGTGAGTATCCCGCCGCCCCTGCCCAGCGACGAGCAGCGCCTGCACCCGTGGTCATGGCTGTTTGCGCTGCAGCAGCAGGTGCAGCAGTTCCTGCTGCCCTTGCTCGCCCTGCTGGTGTTCGGCAGCCGCAGTGACGACGACCTGCCGTACCACCACTGGATCAGCGGCGCGATCGTGCTGTCCCTGGTGGTAACCGCCGTGCTGCAATACCTGAGTTATCGCTACCGCATCGGCAGCGATGCGCTGAGCATCCGCAGTGGCATCTTTGAACGCACCCGTCGCGAGATCCCCTTCGCACGCATCCATAACGTGGTGGTGCACCAGAACCTGCTGCACCGTTTGTTCGGTGTAGCTGAGCTGCGACTTGAATCGGCTGGTGGCGACAAGCCCGAAGCGGAAATGCGCGTGCTCAAGCTGTCACAGGCCCTGGAGCTGGAGCGCCTGATCCGCCAAGGAAGCGACGGGGTGACACCGCAGATCGATACCAAAGCACCTCACAGCGACGTGCTGCTTGCACTGCCGTTGTCCGAGCTGGTGCGGCAAGGCCTGATTTCAAACCGCGCGCTGGTGGTGGTTGCCGCGGCAATGGGCGCGGCCTACCAATTGTTCCCACGGCGGGCGACTTCGGATTTCATCGAAGAGCACGGCCGACAGGCATTCGGCTATGCCAGCCAGTTGCAGTTGGGCGCCATCACCCTGGTCAGCAGCGCGCTGCTGATCCTGGCGCTGGCGCTGGTGCTGATGCAGCTGCTTTCGATCGGTCTGTCGATCGTGCAGTACTACGGCTTCCGGCTGAGCGAAGCAGACCGCCGATTGACCGTTGAACGCGGACTGTTCACCCGCGTGCGCAGCTCGGTGGCACGCCGTCGTATCCAGGCGTGGACCTTGCGTGAAGGCGCATTGCATCGCCTTTTCAAGCGACGCCAGCTGCGGGTGGACATTGCCGGCGGCGGCCAGCAGCAAGAGCAGGATGGACGCGCACTGAAAGAACTGGCGCCCCTGGCTACACCGGCAAGCTGTGATGGCCTGCTGCAGCATCTATTGCCGCAGCTGCAATGGCCCCCGCTGCACTGGCAAGCGGTGAGCCGACGCGGCTGGTGGCGGCTATGTCTTCCGGCCCTGGTACTGATGAGCGCGCTGTCGGCACTGCTGGTCTACGAAACCGGCAGCCTGTGGGGGCTGTTGCCCTTGCTGTGGCTGCCGTGGTCAGCGCTGAAGGCCTATCGGCAGGTCAGCCGGATCGGCTATAGCATCGATGCACAGCGCGTAGCCATTCGCGGCGGTTGGTGGAACCGTTGGTGGCGCGTGGCCGAACTGGACAAGCTGCAGGCGCTGCGGCTGGATCGTTCACCGCTGGACAGGCGGTTTGGCACCGCGACGCTGACCTTGGATACCGCAGGCGCGGCCGGCGCGCCGGCCTTGCAGCTGCGGTTTCTGGATGAAGTGCAGGCGCGGGCGCTGATGGCGCAACTTGAGCGGGAGATGGTGCGGCGCAAATTGCGTTGGTGAGGGAGGAGCCATCCCCCTCTCCCGCCCCTTCGGGGCACCCTCTCCCGCAGGGGGAGAGGGGAAGAACTGCAATTGCAGGCAATGCTTGAACTCGCGATGCTTCGCCCCTCTCCCCTTGCGGGAGAGGGTGCCCCGCAGGGGCGGGAGAGGGGAAAAGCGCGCCACCTCAAACCCGCGCAGGCCCCCAATAACCAATCCGCTTGCGCAGCTTGATCTTGCGCCACCAGTTGCGCGGCTTGGGCTTGCGGTTGCGCCCGCCCTTGGCGATGAAATCATCAATGGCCTGCAGGATGCGCTCGCTGGACTTGCCGTCGCGGTAGGGGTGCAGCTGGTCGGCGAACTGGCGTACCGCCGCCATCAATTCCGGCGGCCGCGACAAGGCGGTACGGATCGCACCTTCAAACTGCGCAGGGTCGTCAATGTCGATCAACTGCGGGCCCGGACGGCGATTCTTGAAGGTCACCACCGGCTTGTAGGTCAGCAGGAATTCGTTGAGCGCCGAGGAAGTATCCGAGCACATCATGTCCACCTGCGGGAACAGGTCCAGGATGTTGTCGTCATCGGCAAAGCGCAGGTAGGGGCCTTCCAGCGCGCGGTACTTGGTCACCACTTCCGGGTCCATCTTGGGGTGGAAGGTGACGATCCAGCGCCACTCGCCGGTCTGCGACAGACGCTTGATCTCATCGTGCAGGATGCCGGCAGCACTCCATGACGGAGAGAACGTGGAGTGATAGAGGATCACCGGTGGCTCGCGCACCGGGTCCGGCTGATCGTGCAGTTGGCTCATGAACGGATCAATCTTCGGAAAGCCCGTTTCAACTACCGAAAAGTGCCCGGTCTTCTGCGCCAGTTCGGAGAACGCGGCGGTATCGCGTGGGCCGGTGGTGCAGTACAGGTCAAAAAAACCGCGGATGTAGATATGCCGTGGCTTGCCGGCATCGAAGCCATGGAAGGTCTCGACTTTCACTCCGGGGAAGAAGTGCGGCACCGCGTTGGACGAGGTGATCACCGCACAGGGGTTCCATGCGCGCACCTGCTGCACGGTCAACAGCGTTTCATCCGCGGCCAGATCCTCGGCGCCGGGGCCGTCGAAGAACCACGCCGCCTCATCGCCACGCGCTCGGATAGCGGCCTGCAGCGGGCGGAGGATGGCCAACGCATAGCGCTCGGACCCGTACAGCAGATAGTGGCGTGGCACGGCGGGGAACTCCTGAATATCCCGGATATGGCGCAATTATCGCATCGCCAGTGGAACCCGTCGCTGCTAGGCTTTGGCCCGTTCCCCCGTGCCAGACACCGCATGCCCAGCCCAAGCCCCTCCTCGCCCGCCCCGCGACCACGCCTGTCGGCCTGCATCATCGCCTTCAACGAAGCCGACCGCATTGGCGACTGCCTGGCGTCGCTGGCGTTCTGTGATGAGATCGTGGTGGTCGATTCGTTCTCCAGCGATGCCACCGTGGCTGTTGCAGAGGCCGCCGGCGCGCGGGTTCTGCAGCGCGCCTTCAGCGGCTTCCGCAGCCAGAAGGCGTTCTGCGTGGAACAGGCCAGCCATGACTGGGTGCTCTGCCTGGATGCCGATGAACGCATTGACGCCACCTTGCGCGCCGCCATCGAGGCCGAACGCGATGCGGGCTTCGGCCGTGCAGCCGGCTATCGCTTCGCGCGCTGCTCGGAATACTTTGGCCGCTTCCTGCGCCATGGCACGGCCTATCCGGACCGCGTGCTGCGCCTGTTCGACCGCCGACACGGCGGCTGGCGTGGCGACCGCGAGATCCACGAAGCGGTAGCGGTCGACGGGTCGGTGGCCTTGCTCCGCGGCGATCTCCTGCACCACCCCTACCGCAGCTTCCTGCAACTGCTGGACAAGAAGCAGAAGTACGCGCGGATGATGGCCGAGCACGAGCATGCCAAGGGCAAGCGCGCCACCCTGGGCAAGCTGGTGCTCGCGCCCGGCTGGCGCTTCATCCGCAGCTATGTGGTCAAGCGCGGCTTCATGGATGGCTGGCCCGGGCTGATCGAAGCCTTCGTCAGCGCCAACTATGTGCGCCAGAAGACCATCATGCTGTGGCTGCTCAACAACGGGCAGCCGCTGGTCGACCCGCCGCGCGCTCAGTCCTGAGACGCGGGCCGCCGCCGTTGCGCGGCATCCAGCAAGGACAGACCGGCCAGCACGCCGACCAGGGTGGTATAGACGCTGGCGGTGATCTGGTGGGCGAACATGGATTGGGTCAACCCGCACAGCACATAGGTGCCCACGACCAGTATCCCGGCCGCCGCCGGACCGCGGAATCCGCTCTCGCCACTGCGACGGTGCAGCCGCGTGAACAGCCACAACGGCAGCCCATAGACGATCAGCAGCAATACCGCCCCGGGCAAGCCCATCGTCGCTGCCCACTCCGCCAGATCGTTGTGTGCGTGCCCCAGGTCACAGCGCGGCGCCTGCTGCACCGACGGACGACACACCGGCAGGCGTTCCATTGCATTGTCAAAATGGCCGATGCCGATACCTGTCCAGGGACGCTCCTGCACGGTGGCCCATGCCACCTGCAGACGCTCCAGGCGGGCTCCAGCCGATGAATTCACGTCGCCCCGTTCGATCCGCTGCACGTCGCTGTGAAGTTCATCCAGGCGCGTCATTTCCCGCAGCTCGGGCACGGCCAGCACCAGCGTACCGGCAACGGTCACCATGCTGGCGAGGATGGCCAGGCGGAACCGACCGTTGCGCCAAGGCACGCTGAGTGCCATGGCCAGCAACAGCATCAACAGCGCAGGCCACACACCACGACTGCCACTGAGCAGAATCACCGTACCGCCGGCGACCATGCCCAGCATGATCAATCCCCAGCGTTGCGGCGGCCGGCACAGCACCAGCACCACCATCAATACCAAGGTGGTATCGGCAAGGACAATGGCATTGGTCCAGCCTTCGGCACGCTCGACCCCACCAACAACCTGCATCACGGCGATCACCGCGGTAGCCAGCAATCCCAGCAACGCCCCCCACCACAATGATTGCTGTGCCGGCCGCAATGCGCAGACCCAAAGCATGGCCCAGGGCATCACCAGGAATCGCGAGCGGTTGTCGACGTCGTCCAGCACCTGATCGAAATGCCAGGCCGACCACAGGCCCAACGCGATCACCGCCAGCGCCACGCAGGCCAAGGCGCCCAGATAAGGGCGCACCAAGGCGCGCGCGCGGCAGAGATAATCCGCGCCCAGCAGACTGCTGAACAACAGCACCACGCCGAACGGCAGCAGGTTGGTGGGGGTACTGAGAACCAGCCCCAACAGCAGCAGCAGACCCAGCGAAGCGGATCGGTGCAGGGCAAGCCAACGACGGCTGGCACTGACTGGCTGCGCAAGACCGGGGGCGGTATCAGAAAAAGGTTGGGGCATCCGCGAATTGTGCCGTGATTGTGCTGAATTGTTCGCACAACCGCCAAAAAATTTTCACAACATGCTCCATTCTTTGCACCGGAGCCGGCCTCTGCGGTCAATCCTGACAACGGCACCGCCGCCGCAGCGAAGGTTCAGGCAGCCCGGCATCCCAGAATGCCCCCCAAAAGTGCCCCCTGATCCCCTTCCTTTTGTGCCGTTTTGGTCATTCCGGCCACCTCATGACGTCCGGCCCATGACAAAATAGCCCCCGCCGAGCCGTCAGGGGGGGGGGGGTAAAGCGGCAACACCATCCACCAGAGAAGGCTCCATGCAACGTATTCTGATCACCGGCGGCGCCGGGTTCCTGGGTTCCCATCTGTGCGATCGGCTGATCGCCGAGGGTCATGACATCCTCTGCGTCGATAATTTTTTTACCGGCAGCAAGCGGAACGTGGCGCATCTGCTGGGAAGCCCGAACTTCGAATTGATGCGCCATGACGTCACCTTCCCGCTGTACGTGGAAGTGGACCGCATCTTCAACCTGGCCTGCCCCGCCTCGCCGATCCACTACCAGCATGATCCGGTGCAGACCACCAAGACCAGCGTGCACGGCGCGATCAACATGCTTGGTCTGGCCAAGCGACGCGACGCGCGCATCCTGCAGGCCTCCACCAGCGAGGTCTATGGCGATCCGGAAGTGCATCCGCAGCAGGAAGGCTATTGGGGCCGGGTCAACCCCATCGGCGTGCGCAGCTGCTACGACGAGGGCAAGCGCTGCGCCGAGACGCTGTTTTTCGATTACCACCGCCAGCACTCGCTGGACATCAAGGTGGTTCGCATCTTCAACACGTACGGCCCGCGCATGCATCCCAACGATGGGCGCGTGGTAAGCAATTTCATCGTCCAGGCGCTGCGGGGGCAGGACATCACCATCTACGGCGATGGCAGCCAGACCCGCAGCTTCTGCTACGTGGATGACCTCATCGAAGCGATGACCCGCATGATGGATACCGAGCGCGGGTTCACCGGACCGATCAACATCGGCAACCCGGGCGAGTTCACCATGCTGGAGCTTGCCGAAATGGTGATCCGACTGGTCGGCGGCCGTTCGCGCCTGGTCTACCAGCCACTGCCCTCCGACGACCCCCGGCAGCGACAGCCCGATATCTCGCTGGCCCGTGAAAAGCTGGATTGGGAGCCCAAGGTGTCGCTTGAGGATGGCCTGAAGGAAACCATCGCCTACTTCCGCGCCTTGCTGGCCGAGGGCCAGGCATGACCACCTTCTCGGTGGTGATCACCAACTACAACTACGCCAAGTTCGTATTCGAGGCAGTGGAAAGTGCTTTGGCACAGACCCGCGCCGCGGCGCAGGTGCTGGTGGTGGATGACGGCTCCACCGACGACTCACCACAGATGCTGCGCGAGCGCTATGGCAATGACCCGCGCGTGACCTTGCTGTTCGACAAGAACGAGGGGCAGCTGGCAGCCTTCCAGCGTGGCGTGGCAGCAGCCAACGCCGACGTGGTGTGCTTCCTTGACGCGGATGATCGCTGGAAGCCGGACTATCTGGCACAGATCGGCGCCGTCTATGACAGCCGGCGCGACGTGGACTTCGTGTTCAGTGACCTGCAGACCTTCGGCATAGACCAGATGGATATCCGCTACGAAGACAGCGGCCAGGCCATCGATCTTGGTTACACGGCGATCAGCACCTACTTCCTGGTGCCCTGGTATGGCGCGCCGACCTCGGCGATCTCACTGCGCCGTCACTGGGCCGAGAACGTGCTGGACCTGCCTCACAGCTTCCGCCGCCATTGGAAACTGTGTGCCGACGCCTGCGTTGTACACGGCGCCAGCATCATGGGCGCGCGCAAGTACTACCTGCCCACCGGCTGCGTGGAGTACCGCACCCACGGCAGCAATGGCTGGTGGGCCACCCGGCAGGACCCATCGGCAATCTATCGCAACAACCTGCGCAACTACGGCATCGTCCGCCAGTACGCATGGCGTGCGGGACTGGATGATGGCTGCTGCATCCAGAGCAAGTACGAGTACCGGACCAAGCCCAACCCGAGCCGGAAGGAGCGCAAGCGTTATGCCTCCCTGGCGTTGCGCGGCAACGCTCCCTGGTGGAAGCGGTACGAACGTGCGCTGGGCATCCTGATGGGCCATCGCGGCCAAAAGAAGTGAGCTTGTCACGGTCCGCGGCACCGCGGACCTGAGGCTTATCGGCGCTTGCTTTTCCAGCGGCTGCGCAGGCGGTGCGGAAGGTTGTGCAGGAACCAGCGCAGGTTCAAGCCTGCGCGATAGCCCTCACGGGTGATCCACCCCCATGGACCCAATGCCGGCTTGGTTGCTCGGCCCACCTGGATGATCGACTCGAACCCGTCGTCACAGTGCACGACGCCCGGCTTGACGCCCAGGCACTCCACGCCATGCAACCAGGCCAGGTCCATGTAGTCATCCACCGGCAGCACCCATCGCTCGGCGTGGCGCAACAGTTTCTGCGCGGCTTCGGGTGCCAGGTAGTAGCCCAGCGTGCACAACGGGCTGCGCCAATACCGGTGCAGCTCGAAATCTCCAAACCGCAGCCAGGCAGTGCTGGGGCGATCCCCGGCATGCAGGCGGAAATAGCCGATCTGCGCCGGCAACTGTGGCAGCGCCTGCAACAGATCGACAAATCGCTGCGACAGCGTGATGTCATCTTCCAGCACGATCATCGGCTGCCCGCTTTCCACGCAGCGCTGCCAAAGCAGGTAGTGGCTGGCCCAACAACCCAGTTCACCAGGCTTGAACGGACGCCCCTTGCCCGCCACCCGCCTGCCTTCATCCACATGCGCGAACAGCGGGTGGGGCTGACGGCCGTTGACCGCTTCGAAGAACGTCAACTGCAGTCCCAATGCCTCGGCCTGGCGTTGCATGGAATCGCGCCTGTCCGAAGAAGCCGGCAGGTTGACCACATACAGCGGCGGACAGGAATCAGGCAATGGCGCTCCTGGGCCCGATGGCGTACCGCCCACCCCGGCCCGCGGTGCATCGGCCCGCGGACTCAACGACACAGGGCTTGGCATGTCCACGGGATCTCAGCGCTCCCGTGCCTTGAGCAGACGTGCATAGAAGAAACCATCACCCCCCTGTTCGCCCGGCAGACGCTGGCGCGCGCCCTGCTGGTCATGGCCAAATACGCCAGGCAACGGCTCAAGACTGGCATCGGGGTGACGCTGCAGGAATGCAGTTACCTGTGCCGTATTTTCCTGCTGCAGGATCGAGCAGGTCGAATACAGCAGCACCCCGCCCGGCCGCAGCACCTGCCACAGCGCATCCATCAACCGCGTCTGCAGGGCTACAAGGGCGATGATGTCCGCAGGGCGCCGATGCAGCAGCACATCAGGCTGGCGGCGAATGATGCCCGTAGCCGAACACGGTGCATCCAGCAGCACCGCGTCGAACGGCTGCCCGTCCCACCATGCGTCCAGATCAGCGGCGTCCACGGCTTGCACCGTGGCATCAGTGCCAACACCCGTGCGGGCGAAGGTTTCGCGGATACGCTGCAGACGACGCGCGTCCACATCCAGCGCCAGCAACTTCAACGATGGGTCGCGTTCCAGCAGATGTGCCGACTTGCCGCCTGGTGCAGCGCAGGCGTCCAGCACCCTGCCCCCGGCCGGCGGCGCCAGCGCATCGGCCACTTGTTGCGCCGACAGGTCCTGTACCGATACGGCGCCCTGGGCGAACCCGGGCAGGCTGCTGACCGGAACCGGCTGCGGCAACTGCAGCGCGTCACCACTCAGCGGCTCGGCCAACGCCTCGATCCCCGCCTCCGCCAACTGTGCCTGGTAGGCATCACGGCGGTGCTGTTGGCGATTGACCCGCAGCCACAACGGCGCGGGCTTCAGACTGTCGGCAATGATTGCCCCCGCCTGCTCCGGCCAGTCGTTGCGGACCTGTTTGAGCAACCATTGCGGCCACGCATCTTCAGCGCGCGCTTCGGCAAAACCCTCACGCTGCGCGCGTCGCAGTACCGCGTTGACCAGACCAGCCTGGCGCTCACGGCCCAGCGCGCGCGCCGCATCCACCGTGGCGGACAACGCAGCGTGCGCGGGCAACTGCAACGCGTCGAGCTGGGCAAAACCCGCCATCAACAGCCCCCGCAGGTCCACGTCACGCGGGCCCAGCGGCTTCTGCATCCATGTTGTCAGCGCCTGTTCGTAAACGCAGCGTCGGCGCAGGGCAGCGAAGCAGATGGCCTCCAACAACGCGCGGTCGCGGCTGTCGTCCAGGCGCGGCAGCGCCGCGGCCAGTTCGGCTTTCAACGAGCGGCCCTTGCCCAACACCGCAGCCAATACCTTGGCCGCCGCTACACGGGTCTGCACGCCAGGAGCCTGCGCTGCGCCTTTGCCGGCCCAGGGTGAAGAGGTTGCCGTCACGGATCAGTCCTCGATCCGCAGGTCACGCCGGGCGTTGAGATAGTCGGCGGCGGTGATGGCCTTGCCACCTTCGCGCTGCACCACCCGCAGGCGCAGAGCGCCCTGACCGCAGGCGATATCGATACCTTCGCGCGAAGCGCCGATCACGCTGCCGGGCGCCTTGCCCCGGTTGTCGGCCAAGGCCACGGCCCCATGGATGCGCACCCGTTCGCCGGCCAAGGTAGCCTCGGCCACCGGCCACGGGTTGAATGCGCGCACGGTCCGCGCCAGCGCGGCGGCATCGCGGCTCCAGTCAAGCCGAGCCTCGGCCTTGTCCAGCTTGTGGGCGTAGGTGACGCCCGCTTCAGGTTGCACCTGCGGCATCGGCTTGAGGCCGGCGCGCAACAGCCCCAGGCCATCGGACAGTACCTGCGCACCCAACTGCGCCAGACGGTCGTGCAACTGGCCGCCGGTATCGGTATCGCTGATCGGGGTGTGCTGGCGCAGCAGCACCGGGCCGGTATCCAGGCCAGCTTCCATCTGCATCAGGCAGACGCCGGTTTCGGCATCGCCGGCCTCGATCGCGCGCTGGATCGGCGCCGCGCCGCGCCAACGTGGCAGCAGGGAGGCGTGCACGTTCCAGCAACCGTGGGTAGGAATGGCCAACACTGCCTTGGGCAGGATCAGGCCATAGGCCACCACGATCATCAGGTCTGGCTGCAGGTCGCGCAGCTGTTGCTGGGCTTCGGGCGACTTCAGGCTTTCCGGTTGGAACACCGGGATACCGCGGGCAATGGCATCGAGCTTGACCGGCGAGGGCATCAGCCCGCGCCCCCGCCCGGCGGGGCGATCCGGCTGGGTGTAGACGGCGACCACCTCGTGATGGCGAGCCGCAGCAGCCAGGGAGGCGACCGCGAATTCCGGCGTACCGGCAAAGATGATTTTCATTGGGCGGGGGTCTGGAATTCGGGATTTGGGATTGGCAAAAGCAGCGCAGCGGCGACGGTTACCAATCGCGAATCAAAAAATCGGCGTGCAGATCAGGGACGCAGGAGGGAACGCCGGAGCTGGAAAAGACGCAGCAATGCACGCCTTCACCTATCCCCAATCCCGACCTCCCCAATCCCTGCACTCAAGCGACGTGCTTGCGCGACTTGGCCAGCTTCTTGCGCACCATCTCGCGCTTGAGCGGGGACAGGTAGTCGATGAACAGCTTACCGTCCAGATGGTCCATCTCATGCTGCACGCAGGTGGCCAGCAGGCCATCCACGGCCAACTCCTGCTGCTTGCCCTCGCGGTCGAGGAAGCGAACAACGATGGAATCGGCGCGGGTGACGTCGGCATAGATGCCCGGCACCGACAGGCAGCCTTCCTGGTAGACGCGGCCGCCATCGCTGGCGCTGACGATCTGCGGATTGATGAAAACCATCGGCGCGTCGCGCTCTTCACTGACGTCGATGACCATGAAACGCTTGTGCACGTCGACCTGACTGGCGGCCAGGCCAATGCCCGGCGCCTCGTACATGGTCTGGAACATGTCGGTGAGCAGCTGCTGGAAGTCCGGGGTGGTCACTTCGGCGGCATCAACGAGCGCCGCCTTCGTGCGCAACCGAGGGTCGGGGAATTCGAGAATGGGCAGGAGAGCCATAGCAATACCAAGTGGGAATGCCGGTCAAATCGGCAAGATGTCCCAATTCTACCGCTTGCGCTTGCCCGGCGCGCCCATTTCTGCAATATAGTGCGCCAACCTGTTGGGGAATCAGGCAGATCGCAACCATGTTGAAACAAATACGTACGGTCGCCGCCGCGGCGCTGCTGACCGTGACGACCTATGCTGTCGCCGTGGAAATGAACGGCTCTCACCCTGACACCTACGTGGTGCGCAAGGGCGATACGCTGTGGGACATATCGGCTCGTTTCCTGAAGAAGCCGTGGCTTTGGCCGGAAATCTGGCAGGCGAACCCGCAGGTCAAGAACCCGCACCTGATCTATCCGGGTGACGTGCTGAGCCTTGCGTACCTGGACCGCGTGACCGCGCAACCTGGCCCGCGCCAGGAGGCTCCGATCAATGCGATCCCGCTGGCCGACGTCGAACCGTTCCTGAAGAACCTGAACATCGTGGACAGCTTCAAGGAGCTGCCCTACGTGGTCAGCCTGGAAGGAGACCGCCTGCGCGCCAGCGCCGGCCAGCTGGCCTATGTGGTTGGCCTGCAAGGCACCCAGCCGGGCCAGCGCTACATGGTGGTTCGCCCCACCGTGAGCTACAGCCAGCCCAAGCCCAGCAGCGACCTGGAGGTGCGCGGCAATACGCTGCCGGGCTCAGGGAACCTGTGGAAGGACTTCATCGCCAGCAGTGACCGCAATGAGTTCCTCGGCTATGAACTGGCACAGGTCAATATCGGCACCCTGACCAAGGTTGGCAGCGACGAAGGCCACGCTTCGACCCTGCGCCTGGAAGACAGCGGCCGTGAAGTGCGGGCAGGTGATCGCCTGGTGCCGATCCAGGCCCAGCCGTACGACCTGCAGTTCATCCCGCATGCACCGACCACCGAGCCGCTGCCGGGTCACCTGCGCGTGCTGGCGGTAACCGACGCACTCACCTCCGGTGGCCCGCGCGATGTCATCGCCATCTCCGGCGGTGCCCGCGAAGGCATCGACAACGGCACGGTGTTTTCGATCTGGCGCAGCGGCAGCCATGTCAGTGACCGCATCACCCGCCGTGACAGCTCGCGCATCGACGACAGTTTCGAAGACGGTGTCGGCCGGGTTGCACTGCCGGAAGAATATGCGGCACATGCAATGGTTTTCCGCACGTTTGACAAGGTCAGCTATGCGCTGATCATGGAAGGCAGCAAGCCGGCACGGGTGGGCTACGAGCTCAAGCACCCGGACGCACAGTAAGCCGGCAAGCCTTACACACCAACACAACGGCGCCCGAGGGCGCCGTTGTCGTATCCGGCCGATCCTCGGGCGATGAAGCTATCTCGCCCGCCTGCACCCGCAACCACCGCCGCCCTTTTGCCCCTGGCCCTGGCCGGCGGCCCCCTGCAGCCATTGCGCCTTTTGCTGGAACAGTTCGAGGACGCAGGCGCGGCCTTGGCGGCAGGGGCCAACGCATGGCGTGCCGCCGGTTGCACCGCTGCGCAATGCCAGGCCATCGCCCACCCCGACCCTGTCGCGATGGCGCGCAGCCAGGCCTGGCTGGATGCTCCCGCAAGGCAACTGCTCGGCTGGGCCTCACCGGACTACCCGCCGCTGCTGCGCCAGGCCCCCAACCCTCCGCTGGCCCTGTTCGTGGCCGGCAACGCGAGCCTGTTGTGGCAACCGGCCATTGCCATCGTCGGCAGCCGCAATCCCACCGCCGGTGGCCGCGACAACGCCCGGCTACTGGCTGAACAGCTGGGCCAATGCGGCCTGACCGTTGCCAGCGGGCTGGCCGCCGGCATCGATGCGGCAGCGCATCGGGCGGCCCTGGCCGCAACCGCCCCCACTTATGCGGTGATCGGGACCGGCCCGGACATCGTCTATCCCCGCCATCACCGCCAGCTGCAGGCCGAACTGGCCACACATGGCGCGGTTGTCACTGAATACCCTCCCGGCACCACGCCGCGCAGCGGCCACTTTCCTGCCCGCAATCGGCTACTGGCGGCGCTGAGCCTTGGGACGGTGGTGATCGAGGCCGCCGAGCGCTCGGCCGCCCTGGTCACCGCGCGCCTGGCCGGCGAGGCCGGCCGCGAGGTATTCGCGATGCCCGGCTCCATCCACAACCCCATGGCCCACGGCTGCCATCGCCTGATACGTGACGGTGCCACATTGGTGACACATGCCGACCACATTCTTGAAGGCGTGGCCAATCTGGCTGGCGAACTGGGCAACGCCTTGCAAACCCGCTTGCACACCCCCACCTCCAAGGCAGTGACCGGCCCCGACCCGGTCCCGGACCTGCCGGACCCGGACTACCAGCGATTGTGGGAAGCCCTGGGCCACGACCCAACCGGTATGGATTCACTGATCGAGCGCACTGGATTGACGGCTGCCATGCTGTCCTCCATGCTGCTGCTCATGGAACTGCAAGGGAGAGTGTCGTCCGCACACGGTCGCTACACCCGCACCTGAGCGTTCCTTCACCTCCACAGCGCCGGATGGCGCAGGCCGAGGGGCAATGAAAGAGAGCATCCTGGACGTCCTGCTGTACCTGTTTGAACACTATTTCAGCGAGGATGCCGATCTCATCCGAGACCGCGACTCGCTCCAGAACGGCCTGATCCAGGCCGGTTTCAGTCCCACCGAGATCAGCAAGGCCTTCGACTGGCTCGATGCCTTGGCCGAACAGCGCCCGGCCGTCGCCCGGCCCCGCGTTGACGGGCCCGTGCGCGTTTTCCACGGCCCCGAGCTGGACAAGCTGGACGTGGACTGCCGGGGTTTCCTGCTGTTCCTGGAACAACATGGCATCCTCGACGCCGACCAGCGCGAGCTGGTGCTGGACCGTGCCATGGCCCTGGACCAGGACGAGCTGGACCTGGATGACCTCAAGTGGGTCGTATTGATGGTGCTGTTCAACCAGCCCGGCGCGGAAGCTGCCTACGCCTGGATGGAAACCCAGATGTTTGTCGACGAACCCGAACCCCTGCACTGAGCCCACGCGGCATGCAGGGACGCATGAGGAAAGCCACGTGAGTCAATGGTTCTACGCCGAGGGCAACCGCGAACGGCGCGGTCCGCTGGAAACTGAAAACATCGTCGAGCTGCACCGCTCCGGTCGCATCGACGATGACACGCTGCTCTGGCGCGACGGCGCCGGTGACTGGCGCCCGTTGCGCGACTTTGCCGCCGAACTGGGCATCGTCCCGCAGCAGGCCGCCGCTGACCCGGCAACCGCCGCACCGCTGCCACCGCCACTGCAGCAGGTGCCGCGCTACCCCGCAGCGGCACCGCCACCGAAGCAGGGCATGTCCGGTTGCGCCATCGCCGCCCTCATCGGCGCGGTGGTCGCCGTGATCCTGCTGGCGATCCTGGCGATCCTCGCCGCCATCGCCCTGCCCGCCTACAAAGACTATACGCAGCGCGCCAAGGCCAACGTGGTCTACACCCAACTGCAGCCCCTGAGCTCGGATATCGCCACCTTTGCCGCCGCCAATGAACGTTGCCCGGTCAATGGCGAGGACGGCTTTGGCAGCCCTGAAAGCTATGCCAGCGGCGACCTGGGGGATGTCCGCGTGGGTCGCTTCGAGCAGGGCCACTGTGGGCTGGAAGCACGCTTCAACATTCCGCAGCAACCTGCACTCCACGGCAAAACGCTCTGGCTCGACTACGATATGCAGGCCGCGACCTGGGAATGCAGCTCGGACGTGGATGACAAGTACCTGCCTGCCAATTGCCGCGGCTGATTGCCGCAGCCGTGAATTCTCTGGGGAAACTGATGACTGAGTGGTATTACGCCGATGCCCAGCGCGAGCGGCACGGCCCGGTAGATGCCGGAACGATCCGCGACCTGTTCCGCAAGGGCGAACTGGACCTGACCACCCTGGTCTGGCGCGAAGGCATGCCGCAATGGCAAGCGCTGTCGGTTGCCGCCGAGGAGCTGGAGCTGCTGGTTGCCACACCGGCCTCGGAAGGCATCGACCTGCGTGCCGACTACACCGCCATCGCCGATGGCAGCGCGGTGGCGGCGGCCACTGCCGCAGCGGCTGATCGCGACGCCTCGCCGTATGCCGCACCCGGCACGGTCAGCCGTGACCACACCCGCGTGGTACACGGCGGAGAAGTGGTCTATGCAGGCCTGTGGCGGCGCTTTGCCGCCTCCATCATCGACAGCTTTGTCACCGGCATGCTCAGCTATGTGCTGCTGATCCCGCTGATGCTGGTGATGGGCGTGAGCATGGCATCGCTGTCGTCCGGTTCGGACGTTGCCAGTGCCGGCGTGATGGTCACCTTCTACACCCTCAATTACGCGATCAGCATCCTGGTGCCGGCGCTGTACTTCGGCTGGATGTACTCCACCAGCAACATGGCCAGCCTTGGCAAGATGGCGGTGGGCATCAAGGTGGTACGCAGCAACGGAGATGGCCTGACCTTCTGGCGTGGCTTCCTGCGTTACATCGCGTTGATGCTGTTCACCCTGGTCACCTGCGGCCTGGGCGTGCTGATCGCTGGCCTGATGGTGGCCTTCACTGAGCGCAAGCAGGGCGTCCATGACATGATCTGCGACACCCTCGTGGTCGATAAATGGGCCTTCACCGACAACCCGGAATGGCAGCAGCGCGGCCTGGGTACGGTCACCATCGTGGTGCTGTCCATCTTCGGCCTGCTGGCCGTATTGGGCATCGTGGCGGTCCTGGCAGTGATCGGCATCGCCTCGTCGAACTTCAACTGAGAGGGCCGGGCGGCTTGACAGCAGCCACCCCGGCATGATTCCTCTAAATAAGGAACCAAGCTGAACGCCCGGGCCTCAACCCGGGCGTCGGCTTATCCACAACGGCCCCATCTGCTTCACTATCGGCCCGGTTTACGCCACCCTAGCGCCCCCCAAGGGCCTTCCGCCCCAAGAATGTACTGACATGCCCAAGCACCTGCTCATCGTCGAATCGCCGGCCAAGGCCAAGACGATCAATAAATACCTCGGCAAGGACTACACGGTCCTGGCCTCGTATGGGCATGTGCGTGATCTGGTCCCCAAGGAAGGCGCGGTTGACCCGGACAACGGGTTTGCGATGCGTTACGACCTGATCGAAAAGAACGAGAAGCATGTCGAAGCCATCGCAAAAGCCGCAAAGGGCGCCGATGACATCCTGCTGGCGACCGACCCGGACCGCGAGGGTGAGGCCATCAGCTGGCATATCGCCGAGATCCTGAAGGAGCGCGGCCTGTCGGACGGCAAGCCGATGCAGCGTGTGGTTTTCACCGAGATCACCCCGCGTGCCATCAAGGAGGCCATTGGCCAGCCGCGCGAGATCGCCTCGGACCTGGTTGATGCCCAGCAGGCGCGCCGCGCGCTGGACTACCTGGTCGGTTTCAACCTGTCACCGGTGCTGTGGCGCAAGGTGCAGCGCGGCCTGTCCGCCGGCCGCGTACAGAGCCCGGCGTTGCGCATGATCGTTGAGCGCGAGGAAGAAATCGAGGCCTTCATCGCGCGCGAATATTGGAGCATCGAGGCCGCCTGCGCGCATCCCTCGCAGCACTTCAATGCACGCCTGATCAAGCTGGACGGGCAGAAGTTCGAGCAGTTCACCGTCACCGACGGCGACACCGCCGAAGCCGCCCGCCTGCGCATCCAGCAGGCCGCGCAGGGTGCGCTGCACGTCACCGACGTCGCCAGCAAGGAGCGCAAGCGCCGGCCGGCCGCGCCGTTCACCACCTCCACCCTGCAGCAGGAAGCCTCGCGCAAGCTCGGCTTCACCACCCGCAAGACCATGCAGGTGGCGCAGAAGCTGTACGAAGGCGTGAACATCGGCGATGAAGGCACCGTCGGCCTGATCTCGTACATGCGTACCGACTCGGTCAACCTGTCACAGGACGCGCTGGCCGAAATCCGCGACGTGATCGCCCGTGACTACGGCATCAGCGCGTTGCCGGACAAGCCCAACACTTACACCACCAAGTCCAAGAACGCGCAGGAAGCCCACGAAGCCGTGCGCCCGACCTCCGCGCTGCGTACCCCGGCCCAGGTCGGCAAGTACCTCACCGACGACGAGCGCAAGCTGTACGAGCTGATCTGGAAGCGCGCCGTCGCCTGCCAGATGATCCCGGCGACCTTGAATACCGTCAGCGTCGACCTGTCGGCCGGCAGCGAACACGTGTTCCGCGCCAGTGGCACCACCGTGGTCGTGCCCGGCTTCCTGGCCGTGTACGAGGAAGGCAAGGACAACAAGAGTGCCGAGGACGAGGACGAAGGCCGCAAGCTGCCGATGATGAAGCCCGGCGACCGCGTGCCGCTGGACCGCATCGTCGCCGACCAGCACTTCACCCAGCCGCCGCCGCGTTTCACCGAAGCAGCGCTGGTCAAGGCGCTGGAGGAATACGGCATCGGCCGCCCGTCCACCTACGCCTCGATCATCCAGACCCTGCTGTTCCGCAAGTACACCGAGATGGAAGGCCGCAGCTTCAAGCCGACCGACGTCGGCCGCGCGGTC
>Ga0308157_10000570_pt1 | contig 113909 bp, 135 predicted proteins | sample PhyBR1_FD_201035 | JGI IMG/M metagenome (GOLD analysis project Ga0308157, IMG submission 201035) | Phyllosphere microbial communities from UC Gill Tract Community Farm, Albany, California, United States - DLSLB.R1 | ecosystem: Host-associated > Plants > Phyllosphere > Unclassified | place...
CTAAATTATACAATGAAATCTAAAATAAAGCAAGCAAAAAGTTAAGAAAACAAAAAACCATAAAATTCTTATCCTCCACCTGAAGGAAGAGGTGTTGAATTTTATATAAAGATTTCAAATTGATAAAAGTGATGATAGTGCAGATGATTTAATAAAAAATAATAATGCATCTATGTTAGAATATGATCAGAGAAAAATTCCACAACGTGACAAAGGTTTATCTACTTTATTTTTGGCTTACGATAGTCGATATATTATTTCAAATAATTATGCTGATCATTATAATTTTGCTTTTACATCTAAGGAGCAAATGTTAGGATGGTTTGATAGAGATGAACTTATGACTTTTGCTAAGTTAGGAACAAAATTATATCGTTATGAAGTGCCAACTGTCAATACGATAGCAAGCCAAGTTCAAGTAGCCTTTAATCGAAATAAAATTATTAGTAAAACTGAATTAACTTTACAAGATTTTTTAGATATAGAGCCTCAATCAAAACCTGTTAAAAGAAATAAAATTAAATTATAAAAAAAGCCACATTAGTGGCCTTTTTATTTTGCTTTCTTTTATTTTGTTTATTTTAAGAATTCCATATGCTCTTCAATTGAACTTTTAAAGTTTTTTTCTTTAAGATCTTTGGCCATGGCTTTCTTGAAAGTTTCTAGCTCTTCAGTTGTAGTAAAGGTTTCTAAAATAGTATCTTTTGAAGTTACCATAAATTTCTTACCATTCTTAACAAAGAAATCGTCATTTTTTTTGTAACCATCTTCCTTCAATTTATCTTCTATAGCTTCTTCTTCTTTATTAGCAATTTTGCTGCTGTCTTTTTTCTCTATTTTTCTAATAGAAATTACTTTACCAAAACCATATTCAAAACAGACTTTTAAAGTGCTGTATTTTTTATAGTAACACTCCGTTTTAAATTCTTCTTGATCAGTATCAATTAACTGAGCATTTTTGTTTTCGCTGTATAAGTTGTTGGTTAAATCAATTTGCTTTAAAAGTTTTTCTACTTTTTCTATATTTTCAATGGCACCTGTATCAGATGGAGCAGTTTCTTTTAATGTAGTTTTGTATGAACTCAATTTAGATAATGTGCTGGATATTAATTTTGGGTTCGTATTTTCCGATACATCAGTAGATGGCATTATAATACTCTGATCTTTAATAATTTTTATATGTCTAACATCACCTAATTGCAAATCCTGATAATCAAATTCAAGCTTTTTATCAGTTATTTCTTTTTCCTGAGCGTAGCTGCCAAAAGAACAAAGGGATATTATAGACAGTATCAATACTTTTTTTATCATTTTTTTCTCCACATAGTAATTAAATTATAGAGAACTATATTAATGTAAAAAAAATAAAAAGTCAATTAAAATACAACTTATAAGCCATACTATATTGACAAATAAATAAAATTTGATATAGTTCACAAGTAAATAGGGGTTTAAGATGAGCGATAAATTTGTCATTTCTTTGTCAGCAACAACGAAAAAACAGGTATCTTTCGATTATTTTAAATCGAGGGCTGAAACATTACTTCAAAAAACAGTCACTGAGTGGGCTGATGATCCTAAGAAAATTATAGAAAAAAAGATTCCAGAAATTAAAGACTATAATTTCTATTTTAACCGCTTGTATAATTTCAGACAAAAGATGGCTCAAACACTTCCAAAAAGTTGTATCTTTGAACAAGAGCAAAAGCCTGATGGTTTAATGAAATATATGGTTATTTTTGATATTGAATATATCATGAAGTCTTTATATGAATCAGAACTACATTATAATCAAAATAAAATCAATGATGTTATGATGATCATCTCAGAACTTACTATTAAATTTAAAACAAATAATTACATCGAAAATATGGATTTTTTATTCAGAAATGATGTTATAAAACTACCAGAAGAGATGAAAGAATGGAATGATTTAGTCCGTAATATGAAGAGTGAAACGTTTTATTTGATTGATGAAGATGATGAAATTTGATATCATATAGCTCTTAACGATTAGGAGTTTATTTTGAAGCATCATAGCCCATTACAACAGCTTACATCACCCATTTTTGACAGTCATAACCTTTCTGTTTATATCAAGCGAGACGACCTTATCCATCCTTTTATTTCTGGTAATAAGTGGCGTAAATGTCATTTTCTTTTAAAATATTTAGTCGCTACTGGTTATACTAAAGTAGTGACATTTGGTGGTGCCTATTCTAATCACATTCATGCATTTTCCTACGCTTGCAATCAAATAGGCATTAAATCTATTGGTATTATTCGCGGAGAAGAACTTGCTAGCAAGCCATTAAATTCAACACTGTCTTTTGCAAAAGAAAATGGTATGGATCTGATCTTTGTTAGCCGTGATGAATACAAGAAACGTTATCAAGCGGATTACCTTCAATCATTAGCTAAATACCATAACGCCTATATTGTGCCAGAAGGTGGTTCTACATTATTTGCTGTGGCGGGTTTTAAAGAGATGTTAGATGAAATTCGGTATAAGTCTCTATTTCAAACTATTTTTGTACCTATAGGTTCTGGCGGTACGATTGGCGGAATTAATGCTAATTTGTTATCAGAAGAAACAGTGATAGGTATTAATGTTTTGAAAGGAACTGAAGATGTAATTACAGAAACCATTCAATCATTTTCTTCTAATAAGTGTTATATGATTAATAATGACTATCATTTTGGTGGTTATGCTAAATACAATCAAGAATTATTATCATTTATCAATAAATTTGAAGATGAATTTCAAATTGAACTTGATGAAGTTTATAGTGCAAAGATGTTTTTTGCTTTTTTTGATATGGTTTACAAAGGTAAGTTGAACAATCAGACTATCGTGTTGTGTCATACAGGTGGATTACAAGGAAAGATTCATACGAGAAAATGATGAAACTATTTCTTGAATGGTGCTTGTTATTTTAATTTTAAAGATCATAATATTTAAAATAAGGACAAGGAGAAAGCTATGCATCAGATTGGAATGATTGTAAGGGAAGATTTTAACCAGTATTTTGTAGAAAATGTAAAATCAAAAGAAATAGAAGTAGTGCCTAAATTACCTGAAAAAGAATTTAAGGTGACTGACTTTATTGCTTATTCTATTACTGAAAACTCTATTCATCGCACTTATAAATACAATTCATTACCTGCCACAAGTATTATTACAGAAAGTGATACCATAGATGGCATCGAATTCTTTTCAGTACCTTTCCATATTGTTGGTTGTTTAAGCGAACAAGAAGCCAAACTTGGCTTTGATGAATTCTTTCAAAAGTCTTCTTGTAATTTTGTTAAAAATCTTAAGTATATTGAAAATGAAAGTGATGGTCATTACGATGTCATGGGAGAGATTGGGCTTTACTATTATGAACAGTTTTCTGATGAATCATTTGTTAAGAAATTTAATGATAGGTTTCAGAATGATGTAGATACTGTTCGTCAAAATTTAGAAAAAGAATTACTAGTTATTGAAAACGAAAAGGCCACAATTAAAGTCTCCAATAATTTATTTCTAATTTCAGTTGTTCTTGTTATTTTTATGTTAATTCTTGGTACTATTTTTAAACATTAATGGGTTAAATCTATATTTAAAACACCTTTCCCAAGGTGTTTTTTGTTATATTGAATACATAATTAATAATTTTACTTTTTCTTCTATATCATCGCCTAATGAATCTAATTGTTTTTTAAGTTCATTGTTTGGATCTATTTTTTTCATCACAACATCATTAATAAAACTTTCGAAAAGAAGATTAAAGTTTTTATCTGTTTCAAATATTCCATTTTCTTTAAAAAAATCTTCATAATAAACAGGATAAGAACTGACTAAATGAGCAGTTCCTTTTGTTAGATTAAAAGCAATTTCAAATTTTTGTTTAGCGTATTTATCAAATGTAATATTGATGGTTGGAACTCTAACCATTTCTTTGTTTTTTGTCAACTTAAAATTAGAATTTAGACTAAGGCTGTATTCATTTTTATCAAGTCTGCAGTAGAGTTTTAATGATTTAGCTAAACCTCTTATCATGGCAAAATTAAGTTCGTCCATTCGATCAATATAATATACTTGTTCTGTATCGAATATGGAGATTGGTGAGATAACTTTGTGAAACAAGCTTTTTTCATATAAATTTTTTGCAAAATCATTAAGTATGGCTAGATCATCTGATTTTATCTTAATATTTGAAAAGCCTTGGACATAATCAAACTTATCCGCATTTGATTGAAGAGAATGAATATAATTATTATAAGCAAACAAAGTAAAATCTATATTGTCTTGATGTAAGCTAACATGGAACATATTGTCCATTTTTTCTACAGGATAAATTGACATTTTTGCTTTCGGATAGTGAATTATTAAAGCGTCTTCAATCATCTTTTTATTGATTTCTAAATCCATAATGACCTCAAAAAATAATATTCAATACTTTACAACACAAAAGAAAAACAATCAAGAACTTTAAATTATTTTTAGAAAAAAGTAAACAAAAAATCATTTTAAAATTAAGTATTGAAAATAATAAAATTATTTTAAAAAACCTTTAAAATCAATACATTACAACACATGAAAAGACCATTAAAATTTGACTTTTGTGCCTTTTGTTGGTAAAATATTTATATTGAAAGAGAGGAAATTATGACTACCAAAACCGTTAAAATCACTAAGAAAATGCAAGCAGAAATGGAAATAGCCTATTATGCTTATCTTGTGAAAAGAACAGCAGACTATGTGCTATCTAAGAATCCAACTTATCGTTTCGAAATCAAAAGAACTAATATTTCAAACAGACTTCCTATAAGTAAATTGAGTAATACAGGATTGAAAAAAGCTTTGAAAGAATCACCGTATTCCTTTAAAGTGACTCGAAACAAATATCCAACTCCACACATCGAGCGTGGCTTTCTTAAAATGATTACAGATGTTGAAGATATTATGAAAGAACAAGGTCGTTTCTTAGAGCAAGACATTACTGATGATGATTTCCTTCTTGTTGAAATGATGAAATTTTAAAATCCTCGAAAGAGGTTTTTTGCTAACTGTTTTTTTTATGTTAAAATGATGTTCAAATAGGACATCAATCATGAATAAAATAGGTTTCGCTTGTAAATATATGCACGCTGATAGAACATTGTCAGCGAAAGATCTTGAATCAATAGAGCGTCAATACAATACAAAAACAACTACCTCTAAATGGTTAACTAGTGTTGATATTGATGAAGCCTACGCTAAGTTATTTATGGTAGTCGAACATAACTTAGCCTCTCAATTAAAATTGCTTGAATACATCACTACATTACCAGAGCAGCTTCGTATGGTGCGTTTAAGCAGCGATTTACTTCCACTCTATTCTCATCATGCATGGGGCCACTTTTATCGCAGAAGTGATGTTAAGGAACTTTTAGAACGTGGTTTTTCAAAGATAGGTGATTATGCTCGCTTACATAAAATTAAGTTATCAATGCATCCGGGGCAATTTTGCGTATTGGCATCTGATAAACCTGATGTGGTTGTTAAAAGCTTAGCTGAATTTGAATACCATGCTGATATGATTCGTATGTTGGGTTATGGCCGAACTTTTCAAGATTTTAAGTGTAATGTTCATATTGCTGGTAACAATGGGGTTGCTGGTATTATTTCTTTATTACCTTCGTTAAGTTCAGAAGCTCGAAATACTATTACTTTTGAAAATGAAGAAAAACGTTATGGTGTCAATGATTGCTTAGCATTAGCTGCATATGCTCCTGTGGTGCTTGATGTGCATCATTGTTGGATACATGAAGGTGACTACATCAGTCTGCAGGATGAACGCATACAACGCATTATAGAGAGTTGGAGAGGTGTTCGCCCAACAATGCACTATTCTCAGTCCAGAGAATTTTTATTGGATCACTTTAACGATAAAGAAAAATTAGAAATTCCTCAACTTTTGAAACATTATAATAAAAAAGATTTATATGCTCACAGTGACTACATGTGGAATGATTGGAGTAATCTTTATGTTAAAGAGTTCATGCCTTATTTTGATATAATGTTTGAAGTAAAGTCGAAAAATTTGGCTATCATTAAATATTATGAAGATTATTTGAAATAGTTGACGTAATTGACTTAAATTGATATAATCTTGCCATCAAAAATGTCGAGGTGTTCAATTGAGATTAAATATTAAAACAGCCATTCCTAGCTTTTACATGACCGAATTGGGCATGGTTGGTGATTATTTTGAAAAACATTTTTACAGCCAATTCCAAATCAATGATGAGGCAATTGTTGCCTCACCAGAAGCTGTCGAGCGAATTGCTCAAATTTTTGAAAATACAGAAAACGATAATACTAACAGTCAACTTATCAAAGAACTTACAATTGCAGAAGGTCTTGACGGATATGTGGACAACTGCTCTATTTATCTTGAATCTTATAAATCATCTGACGGTCGTATTCGAGATATTCCTTTTATCTTTTATTGTGATATTGTTGATCAGCGAGTTATTGACTTTGTAAAAAATCGTCAACAATTTTTATTTGATTTATTGCAGTTTCCAGAAGGAAAATCTCACCACTTAAAAAGAATATCTATGATTGATGTTTCAAAATTAAAGATAGTAGATAATAAAATCACTGTAACACTATCAGTCAAGTTTCATGTTAACGAACGAGAAGACTTCTTTATTGAACGTTTGGGCGAGCAATGTGTTCGTTATCAACTCAATAAAAGGGGGGATGGATACTCATTCTTTAACGTCAACAAAACATTTTATCAGGAGCTTAGTTAATGAATAACTTTCAAAAAGAATCACTAAAAAAATATTTAGATAATTATAATCTTTTTGTTTATCTTCTTCAAAATACAGAACATAAATCAGATGAAGACTTGCTGCGGCTTTTACAAGATAACCATTCAATGTCTCGTTCGATGTTAATTGATTTGGGTGTGACATTTAAAGAGATTGATACCATTCGTAGTCTCAATGAAGGTATTCGTGAATTAGAAGCATCACAAGGTAGTGCTGATGTAAATTATGATACTGTTTCTATTTTCATTAAACAAATTTCAGAAAAAATAAAAAAAGATCTTTCCGCTATTGGTATTTATGCCAGTTATGAAGTGAGTATGTCACCCAACCTTATCATTCATGTTCGTTTGTTTAGTTCAAGTGAAAACAGTGGCAGTCGGTCAAGTTTTAGAACCGAAGAAAGTTATAATGCCTACAATCAAAGTAAACTAGAAGAACATCAACGCTATATGCAAAATTTTGAAACAGTAAAGCGTAGTAGTGATGGTTTTGTATTATCTTATACTAATAGTAATTTAGCACTTATTAAACAAACTGTCGAAAAGTCATTAGGTGTTGAAATTGGTGATCTAGATATTGTGGTTGATAATACTTACGAAGGTGAAAAACCTAATTATAAAATCATTCCATATATCAGTGAACTCACTTTTAAATTTTGGACCCTGCCAAGTTCTCGGTCTTTTAATGATTCAATGAAAAACAGATACTGATCGTTTTTTCTATAATAAAACTCGATTTTCTATCGAGTTTTTTATTACATTTTTATTTTGCATACATAGTAGCGAGCGTAATCTCCAAAATTACGAATAAAATCACCTCTTGTGTATTTATAATTACCAATAATATGAGTTGTCACATAAATATCTTTACCATTATAAACTTGCACTTTATTATCAAGAATATGTACAATACCATATGCTGTATTTCTACCATTTAACCAATAATTATTTGGATAATCATACTTACATTCAGGTTCTGGTGGGATTTCTGGCTCTACAGGAGTAGTGGTTTGTGTTACAAATTTTATGGATTCTTGTGGAAGTCCTTTGCCAATGACTACATTATATTCAGCAAAGCTAAAAGTCGTCAGCAATAATGAGGCAGTAATTACAATTATTTTTTTCATATTTTTTATTATTATTAGTTTATTTTAAATTAACATATATTTTAATATTGTAAATATAAAAAATCCCATATTTAGGCTAATATCCAATATTTTGTATAAAATAGATTGCCTTCTTTGCTATGTTTTGTTATAATTTTATAAATTTTTTAAGGAGTATATTTATGGGCACCCATGCATCAACTCGTATTGCAAATGAACACGACTATATTGAACATCACACTCGATGGGATGGTTTTCCACCAGAAATTGTTGAAAGCATTAAATCATTGCCAACAGCTTGGCAAGAAGCGATTGATAATATTAAAGAAAAGCTTAACAGTGATGAGCAAGGCACTTTTTCACTAAAAGATTGGACAGTCTCTTTTGAGAAATTACTTCATGAGTATACCGCAAATCCAACTATTGAAGCTGCAAGCGTTCTCTTGTGTTTCTTATCTTTTTCACACCATCATGTTTTACCCAATAAAGCGTCGGATGACTTACTTAATTATTGGGGAGAGGGCAACCCTGATGTGACAGCTCAGTTGGTTGGAAATGATTTCGTCTATACTTATCAGGAAGATTATGATGCAGATGATGTTGTTCATCCTACTATTGAACCAAAACCTAAACAAATCTCACCAGAATTTAAAGTCATGCGAATTTACGCTATCAATAATGAAGGGAAACTATTAGATACTGATTATGTAGACTTTAAGTATAAAAATCTTACAGAAGAAGATTTGTTTAAGACTGTTTTAACGCTCCCTTTGTTTATGAGAGATTTATATACAGTCACTAAAATGTCAAGGACTGAATGTAATGCTCTTGATAGTATAGATTCATTAGTTAGATTAACTAGAAAATTATCTGCATTTTACAAACCAAGTGGTGAGTATGCTCTTTATCGTAGAGAAGAAGACAAACCTAGAAGCCTAGATGAACGTAAAAATTCTATTGAAGAATCAGTAGATTATGCTCTTTCAATGATTCCATTTGATCTTGACGTTACTGCATTTGGTAAACATATTACTTTGGCTCAACCGGGAAATATTTATCCACTAACAAAAGGAGAACGTCTTAGTCATTATGATATATCTTTTAAAATTGGTATATATGATGGAAGAATGAATCAAGTATATTGTAACATCCCTAATAAAGATGAAGAAGACATTTCAGATTTAGTTCAAAATATTGCTAATTATTATGGTCAAAGATGTGACCACTTTGATCACTATCATAAAATAGACTCTATTGAAGATATTCAATTTATAAAGTTAATTCATGATGATGTCTTTTATGGTATTAATTATGAAGAAACTCTTATTAAATTAATGGAAAATCAATATTTAATTGAAATAAATCAATTAAAGGAATGATTAAACTTAGTCAATAGTTGATACAATTAAAGAGCCTTCTGGCTCTTTTTTATTGTATATTTTGTTTTTGAAAAATTTTCCATTCTCTTTCAATGATTTCAGTTTGCATCATGTAGGATAACGTTGATGGTTGAATCAATTCTGGAAATTTCTTAAATTCTTGTTCTGGTAACAATGTTTTTATAATGAATCCTAATGTAATACCAACAACTTTACCATCTTCGCCATAAATAGGACCACCAGACATACCTGTCAAATTGGCTATATTGTTAATTTTATACATTTCTTTTGTTTTTTTGTTATTATTTTCAACATATTTTTCAAATTTTGTTTTCATAGTTGAACCAGAAGCCTTCACTGTCATATACATGGGGGAGTTTCCAAATGCTGTGATCTTTTCATTAGTTACTGAATAACGCCATTCCGGTATTTTTCCTGTTGCTTTTCTTTTGATAAAGACAAGATCGCAACCTGTACTGCACTTATATGCAATTTTACCCAGTAAAGGGGTATGTTGAGCAGTAACAATATAATCTTCGTTCCATTGAACTGAAGATGCTACATAAAAATAGGGCAATGGAAATCCAGAATGAATAGGCTTATAGCCGATAGCATCATCAGATGAAGCCAATTGTACGGTTCCATTACAACCTACAAGCATGATGCATGCAACTACCAGTAGCCCCATACTGGTAGGTTTCAAAAGTCCTTTTAACATATTTAACATATTTTTTCCTTAATATTTCTATTGATATGATATCATAAAATATTATGCCATCAATTTTAAAAGACTTATACCCGACCGAAGGTTGTTCTTATTTATATTTTTTTGTATCATTTTCATTTAAAATTTTCTATATTAATTTAAATTTATTGATTTATTTTAACTTTATTATTTTTGTATAAATGTTATAATGAAAAAAACAATAAAATTTTCATGAACCAAGAATTCTTAACTATATTATCGAATTACACTGAAGTATCACGATTTAGCCATTGTATTGCAAGTGTAAAGCAAATGCCTTATAAAGATTCAACAATTTCTGCTAAAAGTTTAGTCAAAGCTTATTTTAGAGATATATGTATAGGTTTACCATCTATAAAAGATTCTTTGAAAAAAGGAGATTATCAATCACTTGAAAATATGCATCAAGAAGAAATCGATGGTCATTATCGTTTATTGGATGAAATGAATGTTATTAAACAAATTAAAAAAAACTTTATTCAATTAAGTCTTTTGGCTGATACAGGTAACATTATTTATGATGATTTATCTAGAAGAATTCAAGAATTAGAAGATATTAATAGTCAATTACTTATGCCTGTTAGAAAAGTAGTTGATTATACCCGTGAACTATTATTACTTGTTCCTTATCTTGCAAAAAATAATAATTCAGACGCTCTACAACCTTATCAAGAAATGCTTTCAGAACTCAATGAAGAATATAAAGATGTTTTATTGGAAACACATTTTCCAGAACTCCTTGAAATGCTACAAACTGAAACCAATAAAAACATTATTGAGTTTAAATCTATTTTGGATGATTTACTAAATCGTATTAGAGAGCAAAGTCCAGATGTAGTAGCAACCATGAGTACAAAATATACTAAGGAACTTAACAATTCTTCTGGTGATATTTCTCAATTCTTGTTAGATAAAACATTTGATGATGACATTTTAACCTCTATTAAATTAGAAGATAACCAAAAAGTTCAAGCTTACCTTGTTTTCAAGGATAACAGTATTGCAGTAAAACAAAAGGGTGTCTTTAAAGAAATTGATACAATGGATGAATTAGATGAAACATATACTGGACTCAAAGAAAGTATTGTATCCTTCAAGTTAAAAAAACGTCCGCAAATTGCTAAATTTTTTATCTCTCTTATTAAAGAAAATGGTCATTTTGATAAATGTCTACTTGCTATTGAGACATTTATTAAAAACGAACAAATTCTTAAAAATATGAAGATGGACTTAACTGCGTTCGAAGAGAAAAGTTTTGAAGCTCTTGATGACTACATGAACTCATTAATTGATACTTATAAATTAAATCAATATGCAAATAGTATTCTTAGTAATAAAAATAAACATTTGTTAAATGATAATTGCCTTGCGTCTTTTAAAATATTAAGAAACATGGAAGTCAATGAATCTCAATTACAAGATATTATTGGTAAAAAAATGGCCGCTATCAAAACATCAGAAGAATTTGAAAACTACTTAGCTAAAGTAGTTGGGCAATTTACTGGATTTAATCATGCCGCTCTCTCATCAAAATTAGATCGTGCAGGGATCACACCTGTTTATGATGAAGGAGAAATAGTGGTGTTTCCAGTAAAAGAATACAAAGACTCCAAATCATTGGGAAGCCCAAGTTGGTGTATTGTCCGTAATGAAAGTTACTTCGATAGCTATACGTCTTATAATCAAAAACAATATTTTCTGTATGATTTTAATAAAACTGAAAAAGAGAATGATTCTTTAATAGGATTCACATTAACTGAAAATGGTGATTTTCATACCCAACATTTAAGAAATGATGACTACTTGAATGTTAACAAGCAATTACAAGATATTGCAGATAAAATTATGTTTAATCATAAAGATGAATTCAAACTTTCTCCTGAAAAATTAAAGTCATTAGATGAAACATTTATGCCAAAAAATAAAAAACAAGTAAATAAACAAAAACAAGGTTTATAAAATGAATTTAAAAGAATACAGTAATTTAATTAATGAAATGTTTTCAGAAGAAGAAAAGCGAACAGGCGTTTATTTTGGTTCAAAAGTTGAAAAGTTAGCTGTTGCTAAGTTTTTAAGTACGCCTTTAATGAAATTTGCTTATCCCGAAATCAATGTCTATCATGATCCTCAAAAAAATGATATGATTATGGAATATAAAGAATCCAATGGGCACCATAAATTTTATGGCGAAATGGAACATGATACATTTTTATTTAATAATAAATTTAGAAGCTTTGCTTTAACATCAGGACTAAAACCTATTATTTCTGAAAGTGACAGACAAGCAGCGTTAAAAATAAAAGATGCGTTAAAACCTGACAATTCTTTCAAAGATTTTTTAGAGACTATTACTATTGCGGACATTAATAAGTTGTCATTAGTCTGTGAGCCTCAACAAGCTGATTTTTTAAAAGTCATAAAGTTAATTAAAGAAGAGCATCCTTTTAATAGAGATTTTTTTCAAAAAACCATGAGAATCGTTAAAAGATGTAACTTATCATCTAATCACATTGACACTTATTTTGAAGATAAATTATATAATATTGCTAAAGAAGGGGTTTCTGATGGTCTTGATAGAGTCGATCAACTAAGAACGCTTTTAAATATTTCAGATTTGGAAGCTACCAATTATTCTTTTGATGATCTTGATCCAGATGTAGTATTGAAGGCTTATGAAAAAATGATTAAAGATTATTTACCTAAAAATACTATTGCATCTTTATTATATCATGATTATAAAAATTTCATACCTAACATTATGGAAAGTTTAGTCTTTGAAGCCATAAAAAAACCGTTAGCATTTTCTATGAAATTAATTAGTAAAGATTTAACTTTAGAACAATTATATGAAGAAAATCCAATTGTTGATCGAGTCTTTAATGAGGCTCTTAAACGAGATCCATCATTAAATTTGCCTGCAGAGTTATTCTTTGAACACACAGTTGTTAAAGATAAGGATATTTATAAAGAGAGTAATGGTGTTGGCTATTTCAATTATGTAGAACATATTGTGAACCCCTTAAGTAAAACTGATGTTATGGTTGATCATTTTAAAACTGATTTTTTTAGACGTTCTTATACAGTAATTGATCCTGAACTGGAAAATGATGTAATACGCTTTATTGGTAAAACAGGGCCATCTATGAATTATATGATGTGTGCTTCCATCGAGAAAGAAGCTACTGGACAGCATAAAGTTTTGAATTTAGATACCTATCTATTGCATAAAAATTTAACACAGGAACAATTAAAAGATGCTATACATAATATAATTGACTACTGCAAAACAAATAAATACATTTTATGCTTAGATTATCCATCCATGCAACATGGTCTAAATTATGAAGAAGCTAATATTATTGGTGATATTATTACAAAAGCAAATGACAAAGTTTATGCAGTACTATTACCAGTAGATAATAACAAGCTAGAAGTAGGTCTTAAACTAGACATACCTTATTCAGAACTTGTTGCCAATGATGATAAAATTGTTGATATGTTATTTACACAAAAATTAAGCGTAAATGATGTTCTTAAATCTTTAAAAGAACAACCAAAAACAATAAAACTCAAAATATAAAAAAAGAGCAGTAAGCTCTTTTTTCTATCAGTATCTTGTTAAGAATAATCGAAACTCTCTTCAAATATTTTTTTTACTACATCTGCAATAGGAGTAACCATTTTAAAGTTAGCTTTTAATTGTTCTAATTCCTCATCTGATACATTGTTACCTAGCCATACCCATGTGTTTTTATTTGGCACTTCAAGGAGAGTTAAACCTTCACAGTTACTAATAGCATCATTAATCATATCTTCGTCTAAACAGAAATCACCAATAAGGGCCACTGAGTAACCTATATTGGGTTCATAGTTATTATATAAACTATTAAACAAAATACTTTCAGTGAGTATACCCTCTTGGTAAAGAAAATACAGTGTTCTATTTCCATCAATATTGACATCTCGACCAAAACATAAATTATCAATAAGGTGACTATCATCATACCAACAGTAAAGAGATTTATCATCGGTATCAATGTGTTGATCTTTGATAAAATTATTAAACAATTCATCAATAACAGAATCTAGATCTTTTTGAGTATCAACAAATACCATTCCTGTTTTTGTCTTCGCATAGAAAAGAAGATTTGACACACCAGATTCGGACATATCATCACTTAGATCTTCATAATTTTCTTCAAACCACCTTTCAACATAGGCTAAAAATTGTTCTCCGATCGTCTCTTTAAACCAGAACATGGCACCATCCCATGAATGGTCAACTGCACTTTCGCTTTCAATATAATAGCAATAACGTTCTTGCATAATCAAGTCAACAGTAGGAAGCCTCTCTAAGTTTAGCACCATTAGAGCACCATCAAACTGGTTAAAGCATTCTGATTTAAGGTCAAATGACTCTTTTACATGTTTGTAATGCATCTAATTTGTCTCCATTATTATTTATCTTCTGGTTCATTAAAACGTTCAACAAAATCTTCAACATCAGGCAGGCTTTCTAATCCGTAAGAAGCTGCTAGTTTTACAGGATAGTAATCTTCAATTTGATGTACAGCATTCTGAGATTGTTCTTTAGGTGGTTTTTTATATTTAAGGAATAATGGAGCAGATTCACTAAGGTCGTTTACAAAGCCTTCATAAACATCTAGTGTATTGGTATCTATATTAATAACATAAGCCCATTCGCAAAAAAGCGAATCCCCACCAAAAGAGGCATGATTAACCAGATGGAGTTCTTTATCTGATGCGAACACTTTATCTAGCACTTCTGATGCTGTTGGCTGTGGATTATCATCATACATATTTTTATCCCTAAATTCAGCGGCAGAATGAAGGCGAACATTTCTCAGTTTCTTTTTAAACGTTTTAAATTCTTTATCGGAGAGTTTTTTCAAAAAGTTAAGTACATCCAGTCCTGCTCCTGATGGATAACCATCGAATTGACCGTATTGTGCCACCTGAAAACGTTTATTTGAATATACACACACTAAATGTCGTGTTCCCATAAAAAATCTCCTATAATAAGTCGATATATATTAGCATGTTTATCTTGTAAACACAATAAAATAATGATAAATTATGGACATTAAAATGGAGACACTATGAATATCCAATTGATTTTAGAAAAAACTAAATTTACTGAGCTTGATAAAATCAAGATAGGTTCATTCATTTCGCCTTTAATTAATAGCATGAGCATATTATCTATTGAATATACTGCATTAAAAGGATATGAAGGCATTACGGTCTGTCTAAATGATGTTATTTATTATTTTGGAAAGTATGATTCAAACGAAATGATATCATTAACAGCTTATGATCGTTCAAAAGAAATTTATACTGAATATCAATTTTTTAGTAGTTTTGTGCCTACCTTAGTATATAAATTTCAAGATGGTAAGTCGTTGGGTATGGGTAATGGTCGAAAAGAACGTAAACGTATTCAACTCTATAATACAGCTTATATTGATCCCATGATTAAAGTAGATGTCGCCTATAATGGGGGTTCTGAGAAGGCTAAAAGTATTACAGTGTATGTTCAAAAAAATGAGTTGATTAAAAATAATAATAGAAATAATGATGCCTTGGTATTAGATCTAGTTAATTATTATTTTACTATTAATATGAAAACAAAACAGATTATGGAAACACATCCACATGGAGCCAAACACTATAATATGTTATTTTCTTCTAAACAGTATCAAAATCATAGTAAATATAAATACTCTATAGAATTGGCTGAAAACTTTATTGGTTGTTTTAGTTCTTTAAATGATGTCTTGAATGTATATTCAGATAATGGAAAGAGTGGTATTCAAAATTTTGTCTATCTAACAAAAATGATTTTAATTTAGTTAACAAAAAAGCCCTTGCGGGCTTTCTTAGTTTTCATCGTTACTTAAAATGTGGCTATAAATTTGTTTCATAGTGATTGTACTGATTGGAATTTTAGTTTCTTGATCAACTACGATACCCAATGCTGTGTTATTTTCTCTTAACTCAACAATTACATCCATCAAGTTATCATCAGTTTCTAGGATAATTGCAGGACGAGTAAAATCTGCTACTGTGGCTGTAGTTCCACCTTTTACAAATTCAGGTGCTACATCACGATAGAATACAATTCCAATCATTTGGTCATCATGCTTTACGAAAAATCTTTTGTTATTAACGTCTTCAAAGGCTGCACGATATGTTAATACAGGTTCTTTGTAATCCATAATAACTGGATGGAAGTGTCTATCTATCACATCACCAATTTTAACTTGTTTAATGCTGAAAATTCTTTCTAGCATCTTTTGTTCAGCTTTATCAATAATGCCATTTTTTCTATAATGTTTAATGATGAGTTTCAATTCATTCAAGCTCATTAATCTTTTGGATTCCAATCTGAATATTTTTACCCACACGTAGGTAAGCAAAATGAATGGATAGTTCACATAGTAAGCACAGCGAGGAATAATGCTCAATTTTATTAAGATTTTTTCATAACTGTAGTTTGCAACAATTTTTGGCAGTGTTCTAGCAAATACAAGCATCAAATAGGTAAGAATACCTGTAAACATGATAACATATTCATGAGGCAAGTATTTTGAAGACATTGCACCCAATAAAGAGCTGCCTAAAATACTACTGAGCGTACTGGATACGACCATTGCAGTAATGTGCCAATCTTTTTTGTTCATAATTCGCTCAACACGCTTTTTGATTTTGTCTGAAATATCACTTCTATTCATAAAAAGGTTGAGTTTAATATCATCCATAATCACCAGTGATGATTCGATAAGTGCAAAAATTCCAGAAATGGAAACCACAATTAAAGACGCGAAGATAAGCAATCCAATTTCAATATACATAAATATCTTCCTTATTAGTGTTTATAATCATCAGTTTATCACAAGCAGTAGTAAAATAAAATGATTATTTTTTTATTTTTTCAATTAAGTAATATTTTTGTCACAAAATTTTGTTATACTCTATATATTTTGCACATCCTTGAATGACGTATAAAAAAAGATTTGTTTTTTCCAGTAAAACAGCTATACTTGGAAATATCTTATAGAGAAGGAGATTATATATGATAAAAGTCGCAATTAATGGTTTTGGTCGAATTGGTAGAAATGTTTTGAGAGCCTTTTATGAACAACCGCATTATAGAAGTTCCATTCAAATTGTAGCCATTAATGATCTGTCACCTGTTGAACATTCTGTTCATTTATTAAAGTATGATAGCATCCATAAAGTTTTTGATAGAAATGTTAAATTTAAAGAGAACACTATTCAGATCAATAATCACAGTATTGAGTATACATCTATAAAAGATGCTAAACAGCTTCCTTGGGCTGAATTAGGTGTTGATATTGTTTTTGATTGTACAGGTAAATATACTAAACATGAAACTGCTTCTGATCACCTTGTTGCAGGAGCTAAACGTGTTGTAGTTTCGGCACCTTGTGATGGAGCTGATAAAACTATCGTATGGGGTGTTAACGAATCAACCTTGACGGTTAATGATAAGATTATTTCAAATGCATCTTGCACTACAAACTGTCTTGCACCAATTGTTTCACTTATTCATAAAGAATTCGACATTCGTAATGGTCTAATGACGACTATTCACTCTTATACAGGCGATCAACGATTAGTAGATACTGATCATAGTGATTTGTATAGAGCACGAGCGGCTGCACTTTCAATGATTCCATCAAAAACAGGTGCTGCAAAAGCGATTGGGCTAATTATTCCAGAGTTAAAAGGTAAAATAAATGGTCTTGCTGTTCGCGTTCCAACACCAAACGTTTCTTTGGTTGATTTTACATGTAATGTCAATAAATCAGTAACAGCAGAAGCTGTAAACAATCTCTTTAAATCAGAAGTTGCCAAAGGTGTGTTCAATGGTGTGCTGGGGTATAATGATGAACCATTGGTTTCAGTTGATTTTAATCACAATAGACATTCAAGTGTTTATGATGCAACTCAGACTATTGTACATGATGGTATGGTTAAAGTGTTTGCATGGTATGACAACGAATGGGGATTCTCCAATCGAATGCTTGATTTAGCTATCAGCATTTCTAAGCTGACATAAACAAAAATCAATAAGGCTCCTAGGAGCCTTTTTTGTTGACATAGCCCCACCTTTTTTGATATCATAGTCAAAATTTAGGAGAGCTTTATGTCTACCGTCATTTATCACGCTTATCGCTTTAAAGCCAACAGAGCATCTACTGTTGAAAAAAATAATACTTATATTCGTGAAGTTATTAAAAAGAAACTGAAAGCGTCTATTTTCAAAAAAATGACAACTGACTTTATTGATTATAAAATGCATTTAGCCTCTGTCAAAAAGGAAAATAGCTTTGATAATTTCTATGAATACTTGGAATTGAATAATTTCCAGACACCAAAAGAACAACTTAAGTATCTAAGAGATTCTGTCAAAAAACAATTCTATTCAAATGTTAAGTTCTATAAAATGTTTGCAGAACTTTCAGTTGAAGCTGTAAGGTATAATTTCAATACTAAATTTAACCATAAAGTTACAGTTTATTTTAGGACTTTGGGAGGTTATACTTATTACTTGTTTACTAGTCAAGACAGTGACATTTTAAATGAATTCAGGCGTGACTTTGAAACATATATGCCAGACAACTTCAAGAGCTATGATTACTGGAACAATACTGATGGTCCTGATGATATTAGTTATGCATCATGGTCTGGGCGTGGGCGTAAATGGGATAAAGTCTTTTCATCTAATCCATCAGATGACATGAACAAAATTGATATTACTTTTGAAAGTTACTATTTGATGGATTTTCAACGTTGTATTGAGTATTTCCCAGAAGATTTTGACCTCTTTAAGCTTTATTACAATGAATTAAAATCAGAAGGTTATTTTGCAGAAGAAAATGAAAAAATCATTCAAGAGACTGGAAAGAAGAATGATAATAAGGCTTATCGACATACTGTTGCTCGTATAAAAGAAGATTTTGAAAGTAAAGCTGCTTTTAAAGAGTATTCATCTTTCTTAAATAGTGATTTCACAAAAGAAAAGTTAATGAATGCTTTATATTTTGAGCAGATTCTTACACCGGGTAATGAAAATAGTGATGACGATGATGATTGATTGCATTGTTGTCATTATTCCTGTATAATTAGTGCAAATTAGGAGAGCAAAATGTCTACATGTATTGCAAATGGTTATATTCTTGAAACCTCTAACTCTAAAAAAGTTAATAAGGTCAATGAACGCCTGCGTGTTATTTTTAATCAAATACTAAAAAAACAATTAATTAATAATATTGTGACAATGGTATCCTCTTCTGCGAATTATGTGTACAATCCCAAATCTGACTGTGCAGAGCAAGATCGTTTTGAATCTTATTATGAGTGCCTTGAATCACTTAACTATGAATTAAAAAAAGGCACACTTAAACTATTTATTAAAGATAAAATCAGGCAAACAGAAGGTTCATTGTTTGATTTTTCAAAAAGTATTATTGAATGCTTGTCTACTCAATCTGGTAATAATTTATATACTGTAACTTCTGAAAAGATTTACTTTAAATCAGTTGGTAAAGTTACGCTCTATTTTTTTGCTGTTTCTTCACCAATTGCAGAAGAATTTGATCGTTTAAATAAGCGATATAATTTGTTAAAAGAGTATCAGTATTATGATAACACTGATAAACCTAATACTGTGACAACAAAAGCTTGGAAACATCGTGCTCATATGTGGAATCGTGCATTAGAAGGAAAAATGAATGTTTCAGAAATTTTTTATAATATTCCTCTATATGCAGAAGTCTATGGATTAGGGATTGAAGACATATTACCAGCATTACCAGATGAGCATGAACGTTTGGTACAGTTGTATAAGAAAAGTCGTAGATCAGAACTTAGTAATAAGTTTAAAGATGAATATGTCGCTAAACATGGAACAAACATTCCAACATCAGCTTATTCGAATTTCTTTTTTGATGCTTGTGAGATTGTAATGGATGAAATTCAAAATGGAGTGTACAAATCATCACAGAAACATTTGGATATGATGATTACCCAAGAAGAATATCTCGATAAAATTTTCTATGACAATGGACTTTATTTTTCAAAAGAAGTTGAATCATGATTGTTAATGAAATTTATGATGAAACAGAGCCAGATGAAACAGAACATATTGAAGTATTTAGGGAAGCATTGCTTCCTTATTTATCTGATGACGCTGTGGTTGATATTGAATATTTAGGTAACCGATATGATATTAGTATTCGCTCAGGTCGGTTTACTGGGATTAGTTTCTTAGGTTATTATCATTCTAATTCGATTTCAATTGAGTTAAAAAGTTATCAAGCCTTCTGCAAACTGTTTGAACTTTTTCCTCAATCTACACCTATTGATTATGAAGCTATTAATCGGAACATTCAACGGTTTAAATTTTTATATACATTTGTATTTGGACATGCCTTAGATGTAAAAGATGTTCAAAATATGGAAGATATGAAACATTATTATTACTATGATGGACCTAATTATGATCATGCTGTTATAGCCATGGATAATAGAGATTATAGATTTTCAATATTTTTTAGTTTATACATTACCACTGAACCTATTCAATTACGTGATGGTGTTCGGTATAGTTACAGCCCAACAAAAACAAATTCTCAAAGGGTTAGCATTAATCATTCTAATTATGCTGACTTTGAAGCTGATTTTATTGAAAAATTTATTACAAAAAAATTAGACGTTGATAAAAAGGATTTAACTTTTGAGCATGCGAAGGTATTAAGTATGTTAAATATCTGAAGATCGACCATTGGGTTGTTTTCTTTTTTGTTATTAATGTTATAGTTAAATTAATAAGTCAAGAATTTCTAAACTATACAGGATAATTAACATGAGTGGAATTATTGGTCAAATATCATTTGATAAAAAAACAGATAAACATTTTATAAAAAAAGGATTACGTCTTTTAAGTCATCGTGGTGAAGATGACAGTGGTTATATGATGACTGACTATGTAGGAATTGGTCATAACCTTTTAAGTATAACAGGTGATAAAACCAAACAACCTGTTACCAATAAAGAAAGAACTATTTTTGCAGCCGTAAATGGTGAATTCTACGATTATGAAGAGATTAGAAAAGAATTTAATATGAGTTTTCAAACCAATTCAGACTCTGAGATGATTATACAATTATATCAACGTGGATTATTATTTAAATATTTAGAAGAAGGCAAACTCAATGGAGAGTTTTCATTTTTCCTTTATGATAGCATCAAGAATAAGGTTTATCTGGGGCGAGATTCTTTTGGGGTTAAACCACTTTACATTTATCGACATGATGAAAACGTATATGTGTCTTCTGAAATTAAAGGTTTTTTGGCATTACATAGCCTAGCTTTCGATCCTAACTCATTATATAGTGTATTATCAATGCAATACCATGATACCTACAATACACTTTTTGATGAAGTAAAACAAGTTCAACCGGGCACTGTATTATTAATTGATGTCAATAAACGAACATTCTCAGAAATTACCTATTTCAATATGAATTTTATGGAAAATACCAACTCATTTGAAGAAAATAAAATAATACTTTTGTCTACATTAAGGAACAGTGTAAGAAGACGTATTGAAAATACCAAGAAAACTGGTATTGCTCTAAGTGGTGGTATTGATTCAGCCTCTATTTTAGCATTGGCATCTGAATGTAGACCTCATTTAAATGCGTATACTATCAGTTTTAAAAATGGTAACGATTATGACGAACTAAAAGCTGCAGAAGAAATGGCTAAACGATATGCTGCGAATTTTACTGCCATTACAGTTGATGAAAATACATTACTTAAAAACTTAGAACAATCATTATATCATTCAGAAAACGTGTCTATGAATATGCATGTTGCATCAAAATATCTCTTATTTAAAAAAATGTCTGATGATGGTTGTAAAATTTCACTTAGCGGTGAGGGAGCTGATGAAATTTTGTTGGGATACCCTCATTTTAAAATGGACATGGGCTATGACTTAAATATTGAAAACAATAAATATACAGGTTTTGATAGCTTAACAGAAACATTGAATACACAAAGAATTGAAAAAGAATTAGGATATGTACCAACCTTTTTAAAAGCAAAATATGCATTAGGTTTTAAAATGCATCAACATACTTTGCGTAAGGATTACCTTGATCACTATGTCAACCACGATCCTGCCAGTTATATTATTAGGTTGTATGAGTTGACCAAAAAAGAAAAGCCTGTCTTTAATTCTAGTATTCTATGGAGCAAAATAGGTATGAGTAATTATGTCCTCAATGCACTATGTGACAAAGTAGAAATGGCTCACACTATTGAAGGTCGAATACCTTTTTTGGACCGTGAATTTTATAATTTTGCTCGCACTATTCCACTTGAACAAAAAATTCATATGGGTCAAGAAAAATATATTCTGAAAGAAGTTATGAAGCCATTTATTACTGAAACTATCTATAATCAGGAAAAACAGCCGTTTATTTCTCCACCCTTGTTTAATTGGCAGAATAGCAATTTTGTCTATGAGCATTTGATGGATGTTGTACATTCTTCGACTATTTTGAATAGCCACTTTTTCGACCAAGAGAAAATACTCAATATGATTGATCTGATTAAAACTGGTAAATTAGAGGCCAGTAGTTATGATCAAGTCATTATGATGATATTCAGTCTCTATTATTTGGATAAAAATTTTTGTCGAAATCCATAAGTGTAAAATTTTGATTTAAACTAATAGAACAGCCATCTTGGCTGTTTTTTTGTTTTTTTGTTGTTATATTTCTTTTTTGCTGTTATAATTACAACAATTTTAAAACTTATTAGTGACGTTGAAAACTTAATGGTAGGAATGATTATGTATGAAATTGATGAAGCAAAAATACAAGAAATGATTGAAGCCACACAAAAAAAGAGTGCTGAAACGATGCAGGCTATTCGACCTGTATTTGAAAAGCTGATTGATATTTCTATTCCTACCGATTTTTACGCTAGTGATGTAGAATATAACCTTGTCTATGAGAATCCTGATAAAAAGTTTTATAATGCTTTCTTTATGGGATGCTATAATGAAGAAGAACAATGCATGGATATCGATATTAAATCAGAAGCAGCCTTTGAATATTTCTTTGACATTTTTCCTGATGCTCCAAAAATAGACATTAATCATCTTAATCAAGTCATTAATGATTTTAGATTTATGTATGCATTTATCTTAGGTAAAGATGTTAATCATCAAGTGACTTCTATAAATGATTTAAAAGATAATTATCGTTGGGATGGAGAAAATTATAGATTTACTGTAAGGTTGTTTGATGAATCAATTTTCGATCAAAAACATTTCAGTATTAATATTTTTTATCATATTTGTACGAAAACAAATACCATGAGTTCAATATATAAGTATGAATTTAAACATCCAGATATTCGTTTTATTGCAGAAGAATACGATTCTATTGAACAAATAAAATTAGGATTCTTTAATCATGTCGCCCAAATGATGCATAAATCTGTTAATGAAATAAAATGGATTGATTATAAAGTTTTACCGATGCTAAATTGTTAAGGAGCCATAAATGCTGTATGTAGATTATCCAAAGTTTATGTTAGATATTCAATCTGAACTAAACATAAAACTTCCTGAATATAAGCTTTATTCTGGTTTCTTTGATGATAAGAATTTTATATCATGTAATCGAAAACATGATGATGTTGTTTTAATGGAAGTAAGCATTGATCATAATGAAAACTACAGTAAGAACACAGTAGTCATTAAGATTCCTTTTGAAATTGTGAACAATGTTACGCAATTAAACTATCCTATTAATAATAAAAACATTGTTGACACTATTTCGATGTTAGATCAATATTATCCTGTTTTTTATGTTATGGAAATGGCTCACTTAGAGTCTTATCTTGGTGCTGATGGTTTCATTACATCATTTATTATTATTAAATCAGATTTAGTCTTAATTCGTGATCTTGATGGTGAAATCAGTTATATGTTGGAAAATATCTTTTTTGATTTTTCACTAGTGTATAAGGCAAGTGTCTATCACACTATTAGTACTCAAGTATTATTGAAAAAAATAGATGATAAATTGAAGTCTAATTATTATATAAATTCAAATGATTATATTAATCTAAGTATGCCTGAACGAATACGTTTATACCATATAGCTGAACAATTAAAAAAATCATTAAAAGCAAAATAACAGTAGCCATACTGTTCTATTTTTGGTATAATCACTCAATACATTATAGGTGCATTTAAATGAATATCAAAACATTAAATCGTGAACAATTTTTAAATACATTTCAAAATTATTTTGATGTCAGTGTAGGTAATGCTCGCATTAATCACTATGAGGGAAACAATCATCTCACTGTTTATTATGATCATCAAGATTACTTAAATGCTAGTGATATTCGTATTATGGCAATGGATTTTAGAGCACATAAAGACAATTTAAAATTATCTGTAAGAATTCCTCTTAATCAAGACTTCGAAAAAGATAATGGATTAATTTTTAATAGTCAAATTATTAAAAGTCATATTGAAAAAGCAAAATCTTATTACCCTATTTTTAAAATAGTTACATCTGATTACAAGGCAGAGTATAACGGGAAACCTTTTTTGATTATTAAATGTGATGTTAGTCAAATTGAAGAAAATGGTGATACATTTTATAGTATCAGTAATGAAACTTATCAATTTGAAATCTCTTTTAATATTCAAGCAAATGGTAATTCTAGTAATTGTGATAACTTCATTGCTTATGTTGAAAACTATTTAGAAAAATATTTTGTCAAACATAACGTAGATATTGAAGGCGTTGATTATAAAAGAAAAATTGAACTTTATCACATGATTACTATTTAATTAAAAGGCACAAAATGAAATTAAATTTTGAACATAAAATAGTGAATTCATTTAATGCTGATGAAATTGCTATATCTCGCATTCATAATTTTATTAAATCTTTTGTAAAAGATAATCTAATGATGGAGTGTCATAAGCTATGTATTGACAAAGAAGGTCCATTTATTGATAAATCTAATGACAACAAAAACAATTGGGACAATCAATCATATTTAAAATCTAATGCCGTTAAAATGTATAGTTTTTCTTTTTATATAGATAAACCCGTTCCTGTTGATAAATCATCTAGCAAGTCTGCATTTTTAATGAAGTATGAAAAGTACACTGACAGTGTACTAGGAAATGTGTATTATGCTCATGGTAATATCTTGAAAATTACTATGCAACGTTATGCTGATAAAACAATGATGTTGGATTTTGTCAAGTTTCACCCTGCAAGTTATGAAATGCTTGATAGATATTATAGATTATCACTTCTTTCTTTAAAAAATATTGATTTAAAAAAAGTTGAACTTCGTGGATTGATTGAATGTTCATTTAGATTTAAAAATAAGAAATGCTTGATTGAATATATTGCAACTGATATTCGTGTTACAGAAGTGGAACACAATGTTTCTATTTTTAAAGGTAGCTCTACAGTGATATCAGACTTGTTGAGAGCAGTGGTAGGACCACGAAGTAATATTTATAAAGACTTTATGATTACTTTTCATAATAATGAAGTTAAACAATTACATTCAGTTAAATTAGAGCAGTTACAGATGAGCTTTCCAGATTTTCCAGTATTGTATGATTTAATTAGTTCGGATTATTTTGAGGATTACATTCTTATTTTAGAAATAGATAAAATCTAAACATTAAAATTATAAAGTTGACACAGTTAGCTTTTATGTATTATAATGTTAAAAACAATGAAAATACGAATATGTTAATTAAACTACCACTATCTATATTGGCTAGTATTATTTGTCTAAAATCTTTTGCTAGCTATACCGTTATTTATCCTGTTAAATTTGTGAATTTTAAAGAAGTTGTAAAATGGGAGATTACTGATTCACTTTATTCTGACTGGATTAATACGGGGGCACCTATTAATTGTAAAAATCAATATCCATTAGAAAATACTGTTCCAGTAAATCAAATTTATGAAAAAACAATTTCACAATGTGATATGACACAAGAAAGAACCGTAACAAAACAATTAATTAGAAATGATACTCATGAAATTAAAACTGATGGATCTTATATTGAAAATAGAACTATTAATGACTATTCATATGTAGTTCAGAGCAAAGGAACACTAGTGTCTAGTGAATGTCGTTATTCTTTAACAGGCACAAAATTCTATTGGTATGATGCAGCAAGACAAGAAGGAGCAACTGATGGAACGGATACTTCTTTATTTTGGAATGGCGTTGAAGTTTATAAGATAAATAGGTTTCCGGGCACAGAAATTACTGTTAATAATTATAAATATAAACGATCTACCTACAAGGAAAAAACGAAGAAAAATGATACTATGTGGCATATATTTTATCAAATATGTAGAACACCAATTTAATAAAAAGCCTGAAATCAATCAGGCTTTTCTTATTTTTCAGGTTGAATATTAATGTCCAAAGTATTTTTCAACATCAAGAGCCGCCATACAACCTGTTCCAGCAGAAGTAATCGCTTGACGATAGATGCTGTCCATTACATCGCCAGCAGCAAATACACCCGGTATACTGGTAGCTGTTACGTTTCCTTTATTGCCATTGTTCACTTTAATATAGCCGTTTTTCATTTCCAATTGTCCTTCAAACAATTTGGTATTAGGAGCATGGCCAATCGCAATGAAAACACCATGAACAGAAATTTCACTTAGCTCACCCGTATTTGAACGTAATCTCACACCTGTAACGCCACTTGAATCACCTAGAATTTCGTCTACTTGATTTTCCCAAATGACTTCAATTTTACCTTCTTTTACTTTTTCAAATAGTCTATCTTGTAGAACTTTTTCAGATCTAAATTGAGATTTTCTATGAATAATAGTAACTTTTTTAGCAATGTTAGAAAGATATAAAGCTTCTTCTACTGCAGTGTTGCCACCACCAATTACGGCGACTTCTTGACCTTTATAAAAGAATCCATCACAAGTTGCACAAGCTGAAACCCCCATACCTTGGAATTTTTGTTCGCTTTCAATGCCAAGATATTTAGCATAAGCACCTGTGCAAATAATTAAAGCATCGCATGTATATATTCCAGAATCACCCGTTAGTTTAAAAGGTTTTTGGCTAAAATCAACATGATTGATATGATCAATTTGTAGCTTAGCTCCCATTCTAATTGCATGTTCTTTCATATTTTCTACAAGTTCGTTCCCTTGTAAAGCATGGTGACCTCCCGGCCAGTTTTCAACTTCTGTGGTTGTTGTTAATTGACCACCAACTTGCATACCAGTAATTATAAGTGGTTCCAAATTAGCTCTGGCTGCATAGACGGCAGCGGTGTAGCCTGCTGGACCTGAACCTAGAATTATTAGTTTATTATGTGTCATATTTCTTTTACTCCTGTTATATTTTATTTGATAATTATACTTTGAAAAATAAAAATAATCAATGAGTTACTATATTTATTATGATTATGTTTGCAATAGTAAAAAACTATAATCTTTATTATTCAATAAAAAAATCATTTATTTAAAATAAATTAATTAAATTTATGTTATAAGGTTGACAATGATATCATTCAGCCTTATTATAGTATTAAGTGACAGTGGTTTGTTACTTTGCATGTGTTCTCCTCCTAGGGTTAGAAAAAAAATTACAGCGATGTAGTTTTTTTTTGTCTAAAATTAAGGGTATCTATGATATTATTCAATACTATTGTGAAATATAGTGTAATTTTTGATAAAGTTATGGTATGATATATAAAACAAACATGAGGAAGTAACAATGAGCAGTGAAATGACTCCAATGAAACGTTACAGCGGCGGGCTAACTACCCTTAAACATAACCTAAGATCTGTAACTAATACAACTGAACTTAATAAATCTGCACCGAAATATAGTTCACATAATGGTTACTCTAAAGGTGTTGATTCAGATTATATTCTTATTTTTAAAGATAAATATTCTGATGCATCTTTTGCTCTTGTTTTTGAATATATCGATCTGACGGCTGAACAGCAGAGAGTAGTGGGATCTGTCAAAATGTCTGATAAAGATCCTATTAAAAATAGTTTTAATATGACACTTGAAGAATTCAAAACAAGTCTTAATGCTTTGAATAAAGATCTTGAAGCAAAAAGAGGTAAGAACATGGAGTTCACAGATGCTCTTGATCTATTCTCAAGACATATGCTAAAAGAAGTTATTGACTTAGCCAGTGATTTAAAAACAGCGAATAGTACTATCAGTAGATTTTTGACTCAGAAAATGAAAGAAGTTGATGATGCAGGCTATGAGGATAAAATTACAACGGCTGAAAAATCATTAGCACGAGCAGAGAAAGCAGTGAAGAAAAAGATTGAAGAATCACCATTAACGAAAGAAAGAGCAGAATTAATAGCTCGATTGAATCAAATTGATCAAGATCTCAAAGAAGAGAAAAAACGATTGGTTGAAAAAGCAGATATTGCTGGTAAAAAGCAAGCTGTCGTTGACAGTAAAGCTGCCTTAGCAAACAAGCGTGCTGAGATTGATAGAGATGTCGATATTCAGTTAGAAAAATTCCCTGTTGCCGTAAGAAAAAGGGTTAAAAATAATATTTGATAGCAAAAAAAAAGAGCTTAGGCTCTTTTTTATTTTAATGTTTTGAATTGTTCTAAATTCTTTTGTCTTGTTAATTTGAAAAAACCTACACTTAACAAGATTACGATTATTGATAACATACCTGTTGAAAAAGTTTTAGCTTGAATAAAATTAAAGAAATTAGATGATCCAGAAATAGCTGCTATCACATATATGTATACTTGATAAGCTGCAATGCATGACAAGATACCTTTTACAATCATTGATGGATATTCTTTGTAATCAGCTTTAATTAAATCAACACCATTTTTAATGAAATACCAATTAATACCAACGGATAAGAAAGGCACTAATAAGAGAGCAAACAAAACAATACCATAAAAGATATCAGACAATTTGACCCCAGATGATTTTGTTTCTATCATGGTGTAATTGTTCCCACCAGTGGTCATTTCGTTTTTAGAAAAAGCAACAATATCATCACCATCAGCACCTACATACAAGGGCTTTTCATCAACTTCTATATCATGTTCTGTTTTCATGGAAAAAAGCTTTCCAGTTTCTAAGTCTTTTAGGTCGTAATAATAGATATGATAACCTTCACCCATATTGCCTTTTTTATTAATTGTATAATGTTTATTGAACTTGTGTGAATTTAATTCAGTGACGTTTATGCGTTCTGCGTCTTTAATCAGATGTTTTTTCTTACCTCTAACTTCGCACTTATAGATTTTAAACATATGAACTCCTTATTTATTTCAACATTTGTTTTATTTTAGATATATATAACGATTTACTTGCAAATTCTCTCATGTCAAACAAGAGTATTGCTGCAACATAGATAGCACCAGAAATAACATATCCAATAATTGATTTTAAGAAAGCATCACCACCATATTGATATAAGTTATAAGATGAATAAACTTGTATAGCTACAATCAGCAAGGCAAACAAAGCAAAGAAATAACTATTTTTAAATTTACCATCTGAAAATCTTTTAACAGGCTTTAATCCAGCTAATGCATAAAAAGGTGCTGTAATAGGAAATGCATGAATAATAAATGACCATCTATAAAAATCCAATGAATCAAACTTATGTTGTTTCACTGTTGTAACTGGATCTGCATTTGCATAAGGCACATAGGCTACAATAAGATCATCTTCATTTAAACAAACTTTTAAATTGTCTCCTACCATCGGTAAGAAATCATCTCTTAATATTTTGAACAGATATTTTTTATTTTCCTTATCCGTAACTTCAATTATTGTCACTGTGTAGTTATCATAATAATATGTGTCTTTATAAGTTGTTTTTGTTTCAGTTCTGGTTAAATACACATATGAGCCATTTCTACTAAAAACAGGAATTGTGGATTGTTTTTCTTGTTGTGTGCTAGTCATTGTTGAATGTTTTTTTTCATCGTTGTTCATGTGAACATCTTTTGAAGTGATGGTCACCTCTATTACTTTTTCATTCATAATAAACTCCATTTTAATAATTTAAAAATAGAGTAGACCCAAAATGAATAAAGTCAATAGCAAAAATATAAAAAATCTCTTATAAAAGGATAAATTAATTAAAAAAATATCTTAATATACAAATAAAAGCTTGATTAAATCTGTAAAAGACAGTATACTACTAAGAAATAGGAAATCAGAAAAAATGAAAACTAATATTGCATTATTTAAAACTATTCGACCTCTACCGCTCATGCTGGGCGGTTAAGTATCTCTTTTCTTTTAAAATTGATCTTAAACGCCTGTCATGGGCGTTTTTTATTGCTCAAAATTAAACTAACAAAGCAACAAAAAAATCAATTTAAAAGGATAAAATCATGAAATTTTCAAATATATTTTTTAACAACAGTTCATTCGCTAAAGACAATAACTCATTAAACTTAGTTGATTTAACTAAAAAGGCGTGTTTTTTTAACCAAGACTCATCAGGTATTTACTCTACGCTATCATTAGGCTATATCTTAGAGAAAAAAATAGAAAAAGTCATCGAAGAAGAACTCTCAGAAATTGGCTTTTCACAAATACGATTAAGTTTAATTCAAGATGCTGATCTGTGGAAAGATACTGGCCGTTATGATCAGTATGGTGAAGAACTATTCAAATTAAAAAACAGAACAGGTAAAGAGTTTGTTTTGAGTGCTACTTGTGAAGAATCCATTACCAATATTGTAAAATCTTACTATAATTTTACAAAAACTAATTTGAAGATGTTTCAGATAGGCAACAAATATAGAGATGAGTTAAGAGCTAAGTCTGGATTAGTCAGGGGACGAGAATTCTTGATGTCTGATGCCTATCATTTTTCTAACAGTAAAGAGAATATTGTAATGACCTATAAGGAAGTTAAAGAGGCTTATATTAGAATCTTTAATCGATTAGGTGTAGATTTTCATATCCAAAGTTCTGATGTTGGTGAAATGGGCGGATTAGCATCAGAAGAGTTTCGTTGTATTAGTGAGTTTGGTGAAGATATTGGTGAAGATGGTAGTAAAAATCTTGAAATAGGACATATCTTTAATTTAGGCACTCATTATTCTGAAAAGATGGGGTTGCTAGATAATATCAAACAACATGTTAATATGGCTTGTTTTGGTATTGGTGTATCAAGAACATTAATGGCACTTTTGGAAAAACAAAGAGATAATAAAGGTTTCTTTGGAACCAAAGCATTCAATACATTTGATTATATTATTACAGCTATTGATTACGATAAAAATAAAGAAGTTGCTGATTCGATTTATCAGTCATTAAAAAAACAAGGCTATTCTGTATTGTTAGATGATAGAAACATGTCAGCAGGCAATAAGTTTAATGACAGTGAATTGATTGGCGTGAGCAATCGTATTATCGTTAGTAATAAGAGTATCATCAACAATCAATATGAAGTGTTAAATAGAGAAAGTAATGAATCAAAAATACTCACTGTTGAAGAATTAAAAGTACTTTAATCAATAGCTAGAGAAGATAAAACCGCCTAGGCGGTTTTTTTGTTCAATTACAATCTTGATAAGAATCGGATTTGTTCTCCTGTCATTTTTAAGTCTTTGGTGACTGTAAATACATACCTTTTGAAATCTTCGTATTCTTCTAATGTTACATATTTGTCTGCACGAATCATTTTAAATTTATCTATAAGTGCAGGAACGCCTATCTCATTGACCAAAGCAAGTTTATCTATCATATCATTGGCTGAAAGCCCATCAACCTTATTATTAATGCCTTCTCTAGTTCCTTTGGGATAATACATATTAAGTGTAGCATAATCTTTTGTATCAATAGCGAGCCTTAAATTTTTACCGACAACTGAATTTTTAAAGTATACATTCGCTTCAACCAATTTATTATATTTTTCGTTAAATTCTGTCTTAACATACTCTTCTGAGGGTTTTGAGTAAATATAAGTAACTATAGCTACAAGTGGAATTACTAAAAAAATAATGCCAGCTATTTTTTTCATAAACGTATTGAACATTTCATGAACGAAAATAGGTGTTGAATAAAGTAATACTAATATAGAAACAATAATCCATATCATTACTGTTTGATCATGATACATAGCAATTTGCCCAGCCATTTTTGTTTCTTGTATATACATCATCAAATGATAAGGTAAAAAATATAATAAACCATAACCAATTATTATTGCTAATGCAATGCCGCCAATAATAGGTCCACAACCAACTATTAGATCAAATAAAATTTCAATCATAAATACTCCTTTTTGTCATGAAATTTTACATTTATTTTATCCTAAGTCAATGATATTAATTCATATTTTTAGTATTTTTAATGCGAGTAAGTAGTCTTTAAAATCTTCTGCATTTTTAAATTTTCCTATTATTGGATCAATTTTAATTTGTGTTACATCTTCAACAAAGTTTGTAAAAATAGGATCGTAAAAATCTTGATAATTATCATAAAGGTATTCTGATATATATGTTTGTAAGTCTTCTTTTTCTATATAATAATTTTTAAAAATGCTTATATTTAAAATATTTTCACCTATATATTCTAAACCTATTTTCATTTTATTACTTTTATAGAAATTTATACCTTTGCTAAATTTTTCAACTTTTTTAGGTATTAAGTCAAACATCTTAGATAATGCGTTTTCATAAGTTGTTATTTTCTCTTTTATTTCAGGCGTAAGAGTAATGGTTGAATTACAATTTACTATGCTATCCTTAATTTCAGCTTCAAATATATATACTGGATTTGGTTTTATTGCTAACAAGTTATTATTGTTATCTTCATCTTTTTTTATTAGTCTTATGATTCCTTCATAACCAAGTGTTGCCATTCTTAACCTATAATTTCCAAATGCTGGTATACTCACATCATTTATAAAATCAGCATGACCATATTTTGTTGAATTAGGATCACTTAGCGTTCTCAAAATATCTTTAAAATATTCAGTTGAATAAGGATGTGAATTATTCCCAAATTGAATAGTAGAATAATTGTCTTTAATATTTATAATTGATGGTACAGAGATGAGATTACCAGATTTTCTTACCCTTAAATCGAAATTTTTGTTTTGTTGATTGAAATGAAAATGTAGTTCACTTATATCATCATATTTAATCAAAATATAAGTCAATACATCGTGAACAGGTTCAAATGTTTTAGCATGGTAAATAGTGTTATCTTTTTGTATATAATCAAGAAATTGTAATTTACATCCAATAACACTTAAAAAATCAATAATTTCTTCTAATTTTTCTTTTTCTAGAACTAACATATTCCTTCCTTTTTATTATAGTAAAAAGACCTTTCTCAAGGTCTTTTATTTAAACGTAAACGTCGATATGTTGATGCACTTTGTTATTTTCTTCTTGTTCTATGCGGTTCGTCTCATAGACATGTTTTTGTATATCAACTTCCGTGTTTACCTGTCGATTGATGAGATCTCTTTCATGAACAAATTTAGTAAAATTATAAGTACAATGATGGTTAACATTGAAACTAATATTACTCATAAGTAAGTCTCCTGTAGATTTTTTACATCCCGATCATACGCTTTTTAGTCTATTCGTGCAAGTACATTTTTTTAATGAAAAATTTATGGTATATTATAATAAATAATTACTCTTTGATTTATGAAACAAATACTGACTGATACATTACTTGGCGTCCATGAAGAACACCCTTTTACATGTCCGTTTATTAACGCTTTAATTTTTCAAGGTAAAACGTGTTCACGAGTTTACGATGTTGATATTAATTACAATCCAGAAGATGTCTATATTCATTCAGAAGATCTTTTTAATGCGGTTGATGGCTTAAACAAATGGGTAAATGATGTTATTGCTCTTTATGAAAATTTACCAGAGGCTGTTAAAAACTCAAAAGCTGATTTAGAAATTGATAATATGATTATTGGTATTAGAGAACTATTAGAATTTTCAGTTGACGTTGATGATCAAGAACGCAGTATTGAAAGAGTTCTTAACTATTGGTCAGAAGCTCATAAAGAATATCGAATAGTTTCTGATGAATTAGCGGATAAGAAGCGTGATTTAGATGTAGCCGAAGCGATGATTGATGTTGTTGATGATGATGATGTTAAAGCTTATCATGTTGCTGAGCGTGATCGTCTTGCTTACACTGTTCAAACATTAGAAATAAAATTTGATCAATTAGAAACTAACTTCAACGATGAAATTGTTCCCTTATTTGAAATAGAAACCGAAGAATATTCCAGAGCATTAGAAGAATTAAGAACACGTAATGACAATTTAAGAGTAGAAACAAGAGCTTTAATAGGCTGTTTAGAAATGAATTTTAAACATGAATTAAATTTCGAGCAACCTCATGATTATTTAAATAGAAAATTTGGTATTAAAGACAGTTTAAGTGGTGTCAAAACATTAAATATTGGACTCATCTATAATAATACTCCATTTAATGTTAACAATGTAGATGAATATGCTGAGAATGTTGATGGAAAAAAATATCTCATGAAATTAGTTGAAGATTTATATTCACGTAATATTCTAACTGCAGAAGATAGAAGAGATTTTAGAGATCGTGTTAACCCATTTTTAACGCTTAAAGCTGATTATTTAAAAAAATATGGGATAGAGAAAGAAGTCTCAAGAACACCAGAATTCCAAAGAGAGATGTTATTAGAAAAATTAAAAGATAAAGGGTATAAAATGGTTAGATTTTATGAAAATATTGATGAGTATAAAAAGAGTAAAGATAACTTCAAAACGGTTGATCTCAATGATGTTGTACCAACTATTAAACAAAAGATAAAAATAAAGCCAGTTTAAACTGGCTTTTTCTTTAAGGTTTAATCGATCTAATTTTATCTGGACGCGGAATCTTAACTTGATTATGCTCAGGATCAAGTTTGTTTTTTTCCATTAGCTCTTCTTTTTGTTTTCTGAGCATAAAGACTACGCTTTTAAACTTAGGAGATTCTAAGACTGCTGCTAGTTCACTTTTAATTTCAACAACACTTTTATCTAGCATAGTATTATCAACGTTACCAAAATCTTCAATAACTTGCCCATCACTTCCTACTTTTTTTACAAACTCTTCAACACGTTCTTTATAAGTTCGAAGGTCGGATGTAAATGCAAACACTTTCTTTTTTTGTGCAGCCGCATAGCCCATTTCAAAAGCTGTACCCACATCAGTAGATGGGCCACGGAATGGGGTCATGTTTACAATGAACAGGTCAGCAGTGTCCATTAAGCTTGTATTCTTATCATAGATTTCCTGAGAAATTTGACTCGGTGTATTATTAGTTGATACTTCGTTATCAAGTGGAATTAGAGCAACAATACCATGCTTTTCACACAACAACCTAGTCACTTCTGCATTGATTTTAGCGTCAGGGTGAAAAACATCAGGACCAGCCATGTATGCTTTAATTTCTACTTCATTCTTTTTAGTCATTTGTTCCTCTTTATATTTCAATTAGTTAACTATATCATTATAATACAAAATAGATAATTATACAATCTTTATTTTTCTGAAAATACTTTGTAATTAGATTGATGACTAATTATTTTCTGTTAAAATTTTTAGAGAAGGAGTTTGTTTAAATATGACAGTTGCCAATAAGAATTATGCTCTACATGATCCCATTAATTTTGATGAACAATTACTTAAAGATTTCTCTATTGAGTCATCTATTCCATTAGTTCCACCATTAGGGGCTTTTCATTTGGCTATAAGATTAAAAGATGGTCAATCTCCATGTGTTGATGGTATTGGTTATCCGGGTCTTATTTGCAGATATATTTTAAAAGATTACATGAAAGAAGATTATGAAATTTACATTCAGGATGTGTTTAGAAAGCTGAATTATTATGGTAATTTCGTCAATATCTATTTTAATGATGCAAAAAAATCTTCAATTGGAATTACCTTATCTGATAATTATACTTCAATTAAAGAAATAGCTTCTATTCATTTTGATTATGAAATTAATTTTAGAGATAAAAAATATTATTATACAAAAACATCAGAAATTTACATCATTTTTAAAGGAGAATCTTGTTATGATGTAATAACAGATTCTAACAACCAAACAAAACTTAAATTGGTCATTAATTATAACGACCTTGATGGATTCTTTATTAAATTTATTGAATGCTATAAAAATAAGTTCACTAAAAAAGTTGGTGTTCAGCGAAATACTGACACTACAAAGCTTAAATATTTAGTAGATATGATTTTATTTTAGACATGAAAAAACCATAAGATAATATGGTTCTTTGATAATTGGTGCGGAAAGTGGGACTCGAACCCACACGCCTTTCGGCACTGGCTTCTAAGACCAGCGTGTCTACCATTCCACCATTTCCGCGTAGACATAAATTTGGTGCCCGAGGTCGGACTCGAACCGACACTCCCGAAGGAAGGGGATTTTAAGTCCCCCGCGTCTACCATTCCACCACTCGGGCTTAAAAGTAATTCAATATTTTAGAGTGCATTTCAGCAAACGTGTCTACCGCTTCACCACCCCGTTATTACACGAGAGAAGGATTCGAACCTTCGATATTGAATTTTAAAACTGGTCCCCGGAGCCGGACTCGAACCGGCACGCCTTTCAGCGGGAGATTTTAAGTCTCCTGTGTCTACCAATTCCACCATCCGGGGATAAACACATGTATAATTTGGTACCCGAAGTCGGACTCGAACCGACACGCCTTTCGGCGGGAGATTTTAAGTCTCCTGTGTACTACCAATTTCACCATTCGGGCATATTTAAATCTGGTGCGTTAGGTGAGACTCGAACTCACAATCCTTTCGGCACTGGCTTCTTAGACCAGCGTGTATACCATTCCACCACTAACGCAAATATGTTACTTAGAACAGGATTTGAACCTGCACGTTATAGAAGCCTAAGCTGTGTCTACCAATTCCACTACCAACATTGCTGTTTGGGAAGGATTCGAACCTTCACTATAACAAGAAGTATGAACTTCTCATGTCTACCAATTTCATCATCTAAGTAATCTGGTGCGGAAGGTGGGACTCGAACCCACACGTCTCTCGACACTGGTTTCTAAGACCAGCACGTCTACCATTTCATCACTTCCGCATATACTGTGTTACAAGTTGATAATCAACGCCAGCACCTTGACCTTTCTCCCGCAAGAGGTGTACTTTTAAACACTTATCAAGCAGCATTTCTTCAGCTCCAATCAACACCCTAGTAACTGCAGGCTTTTTGTAACAATCTGGTGCCCCGAGGGAGACTCGAACTCCCACTCCTTTCGGAAGCGGATTTTGAATCCGCCGCGTCTACCATTCCGCCATCGGGGCATATTTTTACTTTACTAATTTGGTGCGATTGGAGAGACTTGAACTCTCAATCCTTGCGGCATTGGCTTCTTAGACCAACGTGTATACCATTCCACCACAATCGCATATCTTAATGAGTAAAGGGATTCGAACCCTTACGCCTTCTAGGCATGTCTATGTGAAGACATCATGGCTACCATTACATCATACTCATCAGGGGTTTGACTTTGATAATAGTGAGTTAACAAAAATTACTATGTTTCAAAGTTTCCAGTGGGAGCTGGAGCAACCCAATTTTAAATCTTTATTTGGTGCGGAAGGTGAGACTTGAACTCACAATCATTGAGAAACTGTTTTTGAGACAGTCGCGTTTACCTGTTTCGCCACATCCGCATATTTCTTTCAGAGTGTTTGTTTCCTTACTCTTCATGTTTAACATTCTATCAAGTCTTTTCGCTTTTGTCAATAACTTTTTTAAATTATTTTTAAATATTTTCCTTTTAAATCAATAATTTACATTATTTATAGTTGTAGTTAACCCTAGACATTCGCCCATAAAAAAAGACCCTTTTGGGGTCCAGATGCGAAATGAGGCGAGTTTTGATATTCGAGTTCATCTGCATCTGGACAATCTAATTGTCCAAAATGCAGACAAATAGATATTAGCCCAAGCTAAGTAATAGTGAGCTTAAGAGTAGCAGTGATAATCGAATAGTTGTGAACATAATTTCGTCCTCGTTAATCTCTATATTTTATCAAAGGTTCATTTCAAAGTCAAATCCTTTCCTTTCTTGACATTAAATATTATCGTTCTATAGTGTTAAGAGTTATTAACAGGATATGAGATGTTATGCAAAATAATACACGATTAAAAAATATTTCGAAACTGATTGCTCTAGTTTTGATAGGAGTTGTTCTTCCATTAGTAATTTTGGTAAAATTTTCATTGGGTTTTTTGGCTATTATCCCATTGACAACCATGGTAGTAAATGCAGTAACTATAAGCTATGTAGCTTACATTTGTCGTGAAGAATTTTTCTAAATTAAATATAAAGCCCACATCGATGTAGGCTTTTTTATTGATTACTGACAATTTTGGCAGATTGGGCAATAATAAGTTCCACGACCACCTTGTTTAATTCTTGTTACTGGATGGCCCTTGCTGTCTGTCTTCTTACCATATATATGAAAGTTGTCTTGAAAACTACCTTCTTTATCAAAAGCATCTCGATAATCGGAAATAGAAGAACCACCCGCTTGTATAGATTTGTTCAAAATTGATTTTGTTTCTTCAACCAGTCGATTTGATTGTTCTTTTGTTAAATCCATAGCTTTCGAATAAGGACTGATGCCGCATAAAAACATCAATTCAATTACATAAATGTTACCTAGCCCTACCACATAGGTTTGATCCAGTAAAAATTGTTTGATGTTCTTTTTATTCTTTCTAGATAGATTGTAGAGGTAATCACCAGTAAAGGCATCAGTTAATGGTTCGATACCTAAATTTTTAATAAATTTGTTATCTGTTGGTTTTTCTTCATAGGTTATAAATCCAAACTTACGGATGTCATTATAGACAAGATAAGAACCGTCTTCAAACTGAATTGCGACTCTGTTGAATTTGTCTTCAATCTTTTCAGGCTGGATGAGAAACTTGCCAGTCATTCCTAGATGAGCGACAATAGAACCTTTATCAAGATTAAAGATAATACATTTAGCCCTTCTTTCTACATTTTTAATTGTTCTTCCACTTAGTAAACTTTCTAAGTTAGTTTGTACAGGTTCTCTTAGTTTATGGTCATAAACTTCAACATTTTTTATTTTTTTGTTAGCTACTATTGCTAATGAATTAACAACACATTGGACTTCTGGTAGTTCTGGCATATGATTTTCTCCTAAATGTCTTGATTATACATTAAAACCACTATGATTCAAGAACCTTTTTTTGCTCCTTGCCTAAAAATTTTCTGATACAAATACATACATTAAATCTTAAAAATATCCATTTTTTTATTGATTTCTAACGATGTCATTATATGATGTAATTATCAATAATAGGAGTTGTAAAAAAATGCAATTAAAACAAAAAGTAGATGTAGGTGTTATATGCCTGATGGTAATAGGGTTTATAACTATCATGAAGATATCATTATTACCTGCACTACTTGCTGGTATGGTAACATTCTTGATGATGAGATTTTCTGAAAGAGTCATGAATAGTTATATGAAGTTAGGTAACATGTCTAAATTTGTATCAACAATATTTATTTCATTAATCATTATAGGGTTATTAACTCTCATATCGATGTATTCTTTTTCTTGGTTATATAAGACTGTCAGTAATCCAGATATGATTGTTAACGAAATCACAATGGTTCTAGATAAAACAATCAAAGATCTTCCACCTAAGATTTCTGGTTTCTTTCCACAAGATATTCATAAATTGAAAATTAGCATTGTTGATTTTATGAAAGAAAACTTGATTGTATTAAGAGAATTCAGTCGTGGTGCTACTCATACATTGATTACAATGATATTAGGTATGATTATTGGTATTATGATTGCGGCAAGTGATTCAGTTGAGTCTAATAAAATGTTTATCAACTCTTTGAAAACTCGTTATTCACATTTAATTGAATCATTCAAACACGTTATGGTTGCACAGGCAGGTATTGCTCTCTTTAACGCAGTAATGACTGCATTATTCTTGCTTATTGTGATGCCACTTTTTGGCGTCTCATTCCCATTCGCAAAAACTATTATCATTTTAACCTTTGTAATTGGATTAATCCCTATTGCTGGTAATTTAATTGTGAATGCGATTGTATTGCTAGTTGGCCTTTCTGTTTCTCCATATGTTGGTGTGAGTGCTTTTGCTTATTTAATTTTCATACATAAATTCGAGTACTTCTTGAATGCTAAAATTATCGGTAGTAGAATAGAAGCTAAAGCATTTGAACTTTTAATTGCAATGTTGATAATGGAATCTATATTTGGTGTTACAGGGCTTATTGCCGCCCCTATTCTTTATTGTTACTTAAAGAAAGAACTCAAATATCACGATGTGATTTAACAACATAAGAATGAAGGTCAAGTGACCTTCATTTTTTTTAAGGAGTGAAAAGTGAATAAACGAATACGATACGCTAAACCTATCAATGTTGATGAATTAGAGCATATCATTTTCAAAGTAGGTAAAACTGCAATTTTTGATGATAATGTAATGAAATCTATGTTTTTAGAACAAGCTGGTTTTATTTCAATAGTTGACTTAACAGCCGCTGAATATCTTTTCAAATTAGTTGATAATTTTATTTTGCTAATTAATATTGAACCTGTCACAAACACCAATCAATTTTATATTTCAAGAAAATTCTATTTATTAAATAATGAAAGAAACCTTTATATTCTTAATAATTTAAACAATGATAATTATATTCATAGTCTCTCAACAGTTGGTGATTCTGATGAAACGTTATTGGGCAATGAATTTTATATTAAAAGTAATACCAAACCTTGCAAAGAAGTATTTGATTGCCCTGAATACCTTAATATGAGTGAAGCAAAATCAACGTATGATATGTTTAAATATCAAGATTTTAAATACAGAATTGAACAAATTTGGAGAAATGGAATGCTTGATGTTCAATACATTTCAAATGAAGACAATAACAACCTGATTGTTACTGATTTAACATTCTCGGAATATGGAACATTGATAGCTTATTCTGTTGAAAACAAAAAAGGATCAGTAAAATCTAGTAACCTAAATTCATTGATTGATACCAGTCATGTAAACATTGATAACTACCATTTATTTTTCCAGCAAATTAACAAAGAAACATTGACAGTTATTGAAATGCTGATTGAATAACATTTTAATTATTTAAAATTGTAATGATTACATTACAAGACCACAATGATATGAAATCTATTTGGGAAACATCTGATAAAAAAGACTTATCAGAAAATGTAGCTAATAAGACCGCAAAATATGTAAAAAAATGATAGATAACTACGTTGAACCAGCAATGTCATTATCAGATGATTTAAACCAAAAATATATAAATCGCATGCTAGGTAATTATGAAGAAACTCGTGATATAGATGTCTCAATAACACCTGTTACCAAACCTAGAAAAAATAAACCATAAAAAGGCTACGGCCTTTTTTTTGTTGCTTTGCCATTGTATTTATTATATAATACAAATCTTTTTATAGAGGTTTAAAAAATGCTTAATCTGAAAGAGATCTCTCCCACTTTTATTACTATCACACCCGAGACAACTCAGTAAAATCTAATGGCTTGTTTAACAGAAGTTGGTCATACTGGCTATTTTAATAAATTTAATGACATCTCTATTTCTGCATATTTAGCTAACTATGGTTTTACAAATATTAGCACGTCTACAAAATCTATGTATTTTATTATTGTTAATGAAGGTTTGTTAGTTATTCAAATAGAAACCATTTTCCCATTTGATGTAAAAGCTGTTAAATCTAAGTATTGGTTAATTAATAATCCAAAAAATATCAACTATTTAGAAAACTTAAAACATAATGACAACGATGATTTATTTGTTCATTTATGTAATGCCCATAAAAATGAACTTAAAATTTATGCAATAAGCTCAGATAGGCCAGTTTACGAATATTTTGTCATTATGAATAGAAATGGCATGAATTTAGCAAGAGTTGATCTTCATTTTAATTACCAAGAAGGTAATTTGATGGTAACTTCTATTTTTAATAAAAAGGGAAATTTTATTCAGATTCATTATGATGACTATAAAAAAAACACTAATGCCTTATTTTCAGACTTTATTGAATTTGCAGGCAATCAATTTGTTGTAGCAAGACTACTGAATAGAAAGAAAAATTTAGAGTTTGATTTAATGTCAAATTCTGATATCGTTGATACAAAATCAATAACATTAGACAATTTTCATCTATTTTGGGAACGATTAACCCCAGAACAGATCACGCTGATTGAAATGTCAGCTATATAGCGGATTTAAAAAGGAGCATTAAGCTCCTTTTATTATTTGAATAATGGTGTTAGACTCTCTTTTTCAACGAACAATCTTACTAAGTCCATCCTTTTAACAGTGTATGGAGACTTTTTGAATTTCTCTCCAAGAATAAACAAAGCTGTGATTATATTGTCATTATTAGTCGTTAAGTCAAGTTCTATTAAATGAACATGATTTCTTTCTTTGTAATCAACTAAATTGAATTGACACCTACCTTCTAGAAATGATGCCCTAAATAATTTCAATAACGCTTCTTTGTTACAGTTGACTTCGGTTTCAATCAAATATGTTTTCTTGTTCTCAATAGTTTTCACAATTTCAGGATTAGTAATCACCCCTTCAAGTGTATTCCAATTTTTCATAAAAAATACTTTGGCAATGGCCTCTAATATTTTGTTGTTGGGCAAAGATATACCTTGTTCCATCAGGTATTTTGACAAGTTCTTGGCTGAGTTTTTGATATTCTGTTTGGTTGTTTCATATTTCATGATAAGGCTCCTAATTGATGTCCAAAAAGTGCTTCCATTGCTTTATAGGCAATTAGTAGTGATTAGTGTAAGAGATCCTTAGTTCGCCAAATTGGAAGCGGCTAGCCATAGACACAAGATGTGGTAAAGGAGGCTTCAATAATATTAACCTCCTTTTCTTAAAAAAGCAAGACTTAAATTGAAATACCACTCGCATTTAATTCCATTTTAGCTTTGATTTGAATACTTTCTAGAAAGACATCTTTAATTTTTTGTTCATCTTGAAGCTGCCCTTTAATTTCTGAATAATCTTTATTAACAGTTTCCATGACTTTTTTAATTGTTTTTTGAACGTCTTTTAATTTAGATTCTGTATTATTTAAACTGTCTAATACCATGAAACTTGAAAATACGTCCATAAATCCAACATCTGCCATATCAAAAATAAGATCAAGCGTAGCCCATGTACTGTCTAATTGAACTTCATTAACTTTTAGGTATGTATATTCCAGTTCTTTTTTAAACTTCTCAATAGCAGGTGAAACATCATCAACTTGTGATTTAGCATCACTGGTACTCATACTGGATAACAGTGAAATTCCTTTATTATTGGTAAACATATCAATTGTTTCCATTGTTGATGCAGAATCAATTGCTGAAAGAGCTTCATCAATTTCTGTTAATACGTTATCACCAGCTTTTTTTGCCTTATGAATAGTATTGTATACGTCAGTAGCAAGCTGAACTCGTTCGTTAATAGCTTCATACTTTGTATGATGAGTATCATCAGACATAATAAGTTGATTTATATAATTATTTTTTAAAGTGTTTCTTTTCACATCAATCTCACGTTGATAATCTTGCATTAAAGCTTCTTGACGTTTAATAAAGTTTTTGATTTCTTTTAATTGTTTTCTTTTAGTAAATGAAAACAATCTTTTAAAAAAGTTAATGGCTTTATATTCTTTTGTGAAATCAATCAGAATAACCTCATACTCAGTTAATTGAGCATTCGTTTTTACAATTTCTTCTTTTTTAGTTTTTTCAAAATCTTTAAAATTGTTAATCAAGTCTGACAACATAGATTAGCTCCTTAAATAATTTCGTGATTATACAGTAGATTTTATGAGTTATCAATTATCAATTTATTCAAAATAAAAAGAACGCTGAATGCGTCCTCTTGATAAGTCAGTTGTTACATATTTCGTTTTCTGAGTGTATCTCGTATTTCTATTCCGATGTCTTCTTGAAATTTAGGAGGATTTTTAATACTATTCTCTACAATAGCTTTAACGTCTTCAAAAGAATCATCAATATTTAAGTCACCTAATTTCTGTAAAAAATCTTTTCCATATTTTGCATTATGAACAGTTTGTAAAGGTTTATCTATTTCTTGATTATTGCTTATTTGATGGATATCTATTTTATTTAGTAAGCTAATAAGACCATATCCTAAACTCAGGCTGGCTGGTATAATTGAGCCTATTATACCGCCATTTGTCATACTTTCTAAATATGAAGAACCTATCCACATACCAACAGGGACTGCAGCTATTAGTGAAGCAGCCACTCCACCTAATAAACTTTCCGCTAATTCTTGACGATCTTCTAATTTTTCACTGAGAGGTATAAAATTATTCAAATTTTCAGTATAGTCGTCTATAAGTCCATGTAAGTCTGCTGATAGCTCTTCTGATATAGGTTTATTAAATATTTTCATGATAATATATTATAATTACTATAATCATTTTATCACGCCATATCAATTTGTGAATATTTTTTTATATAAATTTATTGAATGCTAAACATTTCTACTTTTTTAGGCTGTTTTTAAATAAGAATTAATACTGACATCAATAATCTTATCTACATTGATAGAGGCTATCAATTTTTTATCAGTAAAATGTTTATTCGCTTCAAAGAGTTCTTCTTTTATGATATGTTTAGCTACTGTCTTCTTATTGACAGATTTTGAAAGCCTTTGTCTCTTAAGGTTGATTTGTAAAATCCAATCAATTAATTTAAAATAGCATTTTTTAACATCTATTGAACCGTTGAATTCATTTACCAACATTTTTGAACAATTTGCATCGACTTCGTTTATTTGTTCTTTAATAAGTTTTATTGCATAACCTTCATTTTTAACATTAGCATTAACATGACCTTTAACAAATTCGACCACTTTTAGCCAATTGTCTTCTTTTATTTTTAAGTCATAGATTATTTTTGCACTTAGGGTTATCAATACATTGTATGGATTTTCAATTAGTTTAGCCATATTATCACCTTGTTATAGTAATATTATACAATAAAAAATATATTAATAAAGAGCCTTTTAGAAGTATTCTGGGTTCATATTGGCATTTACTTTTTTGACAAATTCATCTACGTTTAAGAAAATGTTTTTGACAAGATCTTTGTTACTTTTCACAAATTCAGCATTTTCTTCAATCACTAACTCAACTACAGTATTGATATAGAAGTTTAATAATTCCTCTAACTTTAAGAGTTCTTCTAAGTCTGATTTCAATAAAGCGTCACGATCCAAAGAGTCGAACTTTTCTTTAATAGCAAGCAACTTCACTGACAAGTCGTTTACTTTTTCTAAAAATGTCATAATATTTTCTCCAATATTTTTGTGTTATACTATAAAGTAATATCATAATTTATTAGAAAAGGAAGACGCTAACTGTTGTTTATTCTCATTTAGAAAACTATTATAATATATGACGCCATTCAACTGACGCATTGAATTATATGTGAACTATATCTCTATTTTTAAAGCATTCCGTCTATTAATGTCCAATATCGGTTTAACATGGTATGATTTTTGAGGCTTTGTTAAAGATCTTCGTGTAAGCTTCCTCTTACAAGGCTTGTAGCAAAATGTTTGTTGCACCTTAAAATCAAATCTTGCAAAAAACAAGATCTACAAAAAAAAATCTTGCAAAAAACAATAAATTTTTAATGTTAGATGATAAAAATTTTTGTATATTTAAATTTTACTTATAAATCAATGACTTATTTAATTACAATACTAAATCTATGTTGTAAAAAACACCTCAAAATGACGTGTTATTACCTTGGCGTCAATAAAAAACCATGCAAAATACGATAATTCTTGTTGACATAAAAAAAAATACTGTTAGTATGTAATTGTCAGCAAGGAAACAACAATAATAACTGCATGAGAAATGATTTTAAGTGTGGGCTGGCAAGTGTAATGGACGACAATAATAAGATAAGTGATCAAGGAAGTTAGGTTGTCAGGATGATAATTGCGAATCACTATATAAAGGACTGTTACAAATAAAAGGAAGAAGAATTAGAATGCAGGATGGATTAAGTTCTAATTGAAATTGTGATGGACAACAATAAAAAGGATAAGTGATCAAGGAAGCTGTATTTTTCAGGATGATTAGGACTCACTATATAAAGGACTGTTACAAGGAAAAGGAAGAAGGATTAGAATGCAATATGGAATATGTTCTAGTTTATGTACAGGGGAGTTAAACTTGTTTTAATGGATATAAAAACAAAGGAATGATAAGAGAGTCGAAAGACTCTCTTTTTTTTTCTTCATTTTTTATGGTATACTATAAAAAAACGAGAATTATCATGATAAACGAATTAAAAGATAAATATAATGCAGTTGCAGTATTTCCATATGGGTCCAGTGTTTATAAAAATAAAGTTCCAGAAGATTTTGATTTTATTATTGTCAGCGACAAACCTTACTTTCAAGAACAATTTGAACAAGACAACATTAAATATGAAATCAGCAATTATAGCAAAGATGAATTTCTTGCAAGATTAAAAGACCATGAAATCTCAGTATTAGAATGCCTCTATATTCCACATAAAGAAAAATATCTTGCACCAGAACTTAGCCGTGAGATTGAAAGCTTTACCTTAGATAAAGAAAAGTTAAGAGAAAGTTGTTCACAAAAGAGTTCAAACAGTTATGTGAAAGCTAAAAAGAAGTTAATAATTGAAGAAGATTTTAATTTAAGTGTTTCTTATAAATCATTGTGGCACTCTTTGCGTATATTAGATTTTGGAATGCAAATAGCTCAAACCAATAAAATTAACCCTGAAAGCTGTAATGATTTATACGATCAAGTTATTAAAGATTATTTAATTATGAAAAATGATTGGCCTAAACTTCACGAAAAGTATAAACCAATTCATAATGCGATTGCCTCAGAGTTTAAACAGGTGTGTCCTAAAAAGATTCACAAATATACGTGAATGTAGCTAGGAACAATAATAACATAAAGCCGTCACCATCATAAGTGTTATGATTAGCCACAGTGGTATCATAAAATTTATAAAATTTGTCGGCTTTATCACCTACAATTGAACTCACAATTTCTGGATTTCCACGTTCAAAGCATTCTGCTATACCTGCGACACAAAACTTCAATGCCATTTTTCTACTAATACCTAGATTCAATAAAATATCTTCAACAGCCACTACATTCAAATCATAAGGATTAATTTTAATACCATTTTCTTTATGATATATGTGCATAAAAAGATTCACATTCATTGAACAGTTTTCTAAAATAAAATATTTTTCAACTTCGTCTGGTGAACAGTTTTTGCTTTCCACTAATTGATCAATTTCAAATAATACAAGATTTCGATAAGGGGATTCTTTTTTATCAATATAGTCATTTAAGTAATTATAAAGTGTCGCCATATGATTTTCTGGGCCAGTCTTCAACCTTTCCATTAGCGTCTTTTCAATGTTATAAATAAACATTCTTTGATTTAGAATATTAGCAGCAAACAGTTCCATATTTTCAGAAAAAGTCTCCTGAAACGCTTCTTCCATTCGATGTAAGTCTGATACATAAGCATTCAGTGCAACTTGATTCATACGCTCTCCTTTTTTCCAAATTATATAAAATAAACTAATCAAAGTCAATAAAAAAAACTTTTTAAACAAGGATTACTGTGCTATAATAACCATATAACGAACAGTTAGGAAAATTATTATAATGAGAATGGTTTATTTTTTATCAGCAATGCCGGGAACTGGTAAATCTACATTTATCCGCGAAAATGGTTTAGACGCTCATAGCTTGTCGCTTGATGCTATTCGTCATATCTATGCGGGTGCTGCTACTGATATGGATGGTAGTCTTGTACTCTCTAACAATAGAGAGGATTTAGTTTTCGGTAAGTTTATGGAAGCTTTTGAATTGCGTCTTCAAATGGGTGGTGTTCTTTTTATTGATAACCTTAACCAAGATCAGGCAGCGATTAACTCTTACATGGATCTTTTGAAAAAATTTGACTATGATTATCGTGTTGTTAAATTCCCACTACAACCAATTGATTTTTATTATGCTCGCAACAACCAAAGAGAAGCATATAAAAGATTACCTAAAGATGCGATTGATAGAAACTATGTTCTATTTACTAATGCAGCATTTGATGATGTTAGCAAAATCATGACACCAGATGAAGCTATCCGTTTTGTAAAAGCTACCGCTGATGAACTTTTGGTTGATTTGAGTGATTATAAAAAGATTCACTATATTGGAGATCTCCAAGGTTCATTCTATCCTTTGAAAAAATATTTTGAACAAGATGGTGGTTTCAAAAAAAATGAATTCTATATTTTTGTAGGTGACTATATTGATCGTGGCATTGAAAACGATAAATGTCTTCACTTTATTAGAAAGTATATGGATTATGATAACGTATTGTGCATCATGGGAAACCATGAGAAACATTTATATAATTACAGCAATGATATTTATACACCGCCTGATGAGTTTATGAAAAATACATTGCCACAACTTGAAAAGGCTGGATTTGATAAAGACGATATGAAAGCATTGTATCGTAAAATGCATTTGTTCAGTTTTGTTAAGTATCACGATAAGAAAATTATGGTGACTCATGCTGGTTTAACTGAGGTGCCAAAATTCCCACGCCTTGTGAGTGGTGATGAGTATATGCGTGGTTATGGACCTTATAGTTACGATGTTGATGGTCGATTCAACGAACAAAATCTTGATAATGAATGGTATCAAGTACATGGCCATAGAAATCAACACAAGTTAGATTTCAATAGTTATCCAAAAAGTTTTGCTTTGGAAGCAGACGTTGAATATGGTGGTAGTTTACCAGTATTGCGAGTAGCCCGTGAAGGCATCTCTGGTGTTTACATCACTAATAAAGTTTTTAACAAAGAAGAAGTATTAAAGATTGAAAAAGAATTGGGTATGTTTGGTGCTGTTGAAACAAATGGTGCTCTTGCTAATTTTTTAAACCGTAAAGTTGAAGGTCATAAAAGTGGAACAGATTTATTACAGTCGCTTAGAGATAATAATCTATTAGTGGAAACTGTTTCTATTGCTAAACCTCATTTATCGACTTTTAACTTTAAAGATGATGTAATGAGCCAAAATATTCAAAACTCTTCTGTTAAAATCCGTGGTTTAATTGTTAATAATAAAACGGGTGATATTGTTGCTCGTGGTTTTGATAAATTTTACGAACTTAATGAAAAAGGTATTTCCACGAATTCAACTGAATCGCTAAGAGACACTATGAAAGGCTCAGTAAATGTTTTTGAGCAAGAAGATGGACGATTAGCTATGATTGGTTATGATGTTGAAACAACATCTTTAGTCTTTAGTGCCAAAGATGGAGTGGATACACTAGATGCGACTGAATTTAAAAAGAAAGTTTTAAATACATTTAAAAGTAGTGAACTTGAATTTATGAAAGTATTTGCAAACAAACATAATGTCAACTATATTTTTGAAGTCATTGATCCTGTTCATAATGATAGCATTATTAAAGCTGAAGAAGCTTCAATTGTTTTGTTAGGTGTTGTAAAAAGGGATGCTGTTTTTTCACAACTAACCTATGAAAATTTAACAGCTTTTGCTGATAATTTAGAGCATGTTATTGCGAAGAAAAAATTTGTTCATTTTAATTCATTTGAAAATTTTGAAAAATTCTGGAATGCATTAAGTAATGAATCTGCATTTAAAACAAAGCGTCATATGGAAGGATTTGTCATTGAAGGTTCTAACACTTTCATGGTTAAACTACCTTATTATCAGTTCTGGAAATCTATGAGTGATTCCGTGACTCAGATTAATATGGATATGATTAAAAATGTTAATACAGATGTTAAAACATTAGTTGATACTTTAAAGTTGAAAGACGAAGATAAAACAATGGCTATTGAATTTTTAGAGAGTGTGAAAAAAATGTCTAAGGAAGATAGAGAACTTGACTTAATCACATTAAGAGAAAAGTTTTTGGCTACACGACCTGAGCTTTCAGTTGTATTGAAACCAAGAAAAAATAAAGTTTCACCAACTTAAAAAAAGTTTCATCAAATAAATACTCTTTCGGGAGTATTTTTTTTGGATAAAAAAAAGCTCATAAGTCGGATTGGGGGATAACTTATGAGCCAGTACAGTGGGTATATAACATTATTATTATTATTTGGGGGACTGTCATTATAGCTAAATGGTCCACAAAGGTCAATAGTATTTAAATATATTTTTTCACGTTTTTTCTTGACCATATAGTTCAGCACTACAAATCACCTCTGAAAACCCCTATTTCTCTAAGGTTATGATTTTATGTAGTTTTTTTTAAAAATCACCCTTTAAAAATTGACAAAATAAGAATGTAAATATATAATAACAAGTATTATTCATTAAGGAGATAAAAATGAAACAAGAAGTTGCTATTTGCAATAGCGTAGTAGACTTGGATGGTGTTAAACAAAAATTAGCGAAGACCATTGCAAGACTTATTGCTCATAAGAAACTCAAACAAAGAGAGGTTGAACAGCTTTTAAATATCAAACAGCCGCGTGTCAGCGATTTAGTAAATGGTAAAGTTGAGAAGTTTTCAATAGATTCTTTGTTGGAGTATCTTAACAAAATCGGATATGTAATTGAGGGCTATCCTGTTGATGATGCTAATTATATTAACACTATTAAAACACGTTTGGTGACATCCATAGGTGAAATTATTGTTGCTAATAAATTTAAACAACGTCAAGTCCAAGAAATTCTTGACATTAAACAACCGCGAGTAAGCGATTTGGTTAATAAGAAAATTGATAAATTTTCAGTCGATTCATTGATTGAATATTTCACCAAGATTGGATATGTTTTTGAGGTTAACGTTATGGAGTCAAGTAAAACACCAGTTTCGATTCAGTTCAAAACAGTGTGCAAAGAAATTAAAAAACCTAGAATGCCTAAAAAGCTTATTAAAGAGCATAAGGTTGCTTAATGCGAAAGATGTAGAAAAGGTCACCTAAGTGACCTTTTTTATTTTTCTAAATCCATTTGTTTTAATCTGGCTGTTGTTATTTTAGATCCTAGTGTAAATATGCCTATATAATTAAGCACAGATCCTAACAGCAATATCGAATCAAGATGTTCTTTCATAATAATAATGCAGATGCTAGCATTCACTAGACTTAACAAAACAATTACAATCATTTCAGTATCATAAGCCATATTGGTTACGACTAAATAATTATATCTAAAATATTTATATAACACTGTCAAAAATATAAACAGTGAAACACTAATAATTCCAGCATGTATATCAATCATTGAAAACCTCCAAAAAAAGACAAGGTTTCTGTCTTTTCTTCATCTTAATCACATTTTGAACAACCGCATTTTAACATTTTTATTTCATTTTTTAAGTCTTCGATTTCTTTAATCAAAATATTATAAACATATTCACTTTCTACATTAAGTGTAGGCACATAATAGCCATGAATCTTTTCGATTTCATAAGTATCAGCAGTAAGCTTGATAACTTGTATTTTCGAGCGAAAATCAGTTAATAATTCCAATCCATCAGTTAATCTATAATCATTAACATAAAATACTCGTTTCATACCACTTTGAATAATTCTCTTTGAACATTCTATACACGGTATATGCGTGACAAATAAAGAAGCATTTTTAATACTCAGTGTGCTTTGTTCTGCTTTAGACATACCATTAGCTTCACCATGTAGAGTAATAGGATTCGTAACATCTTGCCCCGGTAATTCACATACGTTGTCATAACCTGATGGTGTTCCGTTATATCCCATTAACATTTCATTATTTGGAGTGACAATAAGTGATCCCACTTTTAATCGGGCACAATATGATAATTGACTGGCTTGAAAAGCCATAGCCATGTATGTCTTGATAAACTTTATATCATGATGTTTACCTAATTTTTGTATTTCTGCATTTATTTCGTTTTGATCAAGTAACTGGTTAAATTTGCCATATTTTGACATTAAAAAATCCTCTTCATATAATCTTTACAAACAAAATCGTATCATTAATTATTGATAAATCAATGGTTAATCTATTTTTTGTTTGGCTTTTTTTTTGACTTTTTAATTTTTAATGTTAACTTAATTTCTATTATTCAAGAGGAAATATAAATGAACAAACCGTATAAAAATATATCTGATACTAACACCGCTTTTGGCAACCTTTTTGGTTCAAGTATGACAGGCAATAATATTACAAACTATGAAAAACTCTATAACCAAGCAAAAAATCTTTATGATGAGTTAGATGAATTGCGTGATGATGGTTTCAGTCGTTTAATAGTAGATAAAAATGATCGTGAAGGACGCAAAGAAATGGTTGATGCAATTGCTGACCTTCTTGTTTTCTTGTATGGTTTACCACACTTCCTCAATGTTAACTATGTTGAAGCAGTGGCTGATTCGCACATTGTAGAGTTTTTAGGTGAATTACCTGAATCAGAACTTTATACTACTGTTTATGATGATATTAAAAATCTTATTGATGCAATCATTGAAAGTATTCAAGAAAAAGCATCCGCTACCGACATATTGGCTGAAATTGTTAGCTTAGATACTTACTTAATGTCTTTAGCTGCTTTCTATAAAGTAAATGTTACAAAACTTGTTCAAAAAGTGACTGACAGTAACATGAGTAAATTATGTTTAAATGATGCTGATACTGCCGCAACATTGAAATTCTATCGTGATAAAGGTGTTGATGTCTATTCTAAGGATTCTCCATTAATTCAAGCCAATGGAAAACCATTCCAAGTCGTTTACTCATCGTCTGAACAAACTGTTCAAGGAAAAGTATACAGAGCACACAAATTCTTAAAATGCGTTAACTGGTTCGAACCAGACCTTTACGATATTTAATCGTAATTCAAATATAAAAAGACGATTAGCCATCGTCTTTTTTTTATTTCTTTTTTTCCTATTATACAAGTTAAAAATAAATATTTAGATGTATATTGTAATCTTGTGTAAACGATCTAAAATATACATAAGGACTAAAAGAGAATTATTATGTTTAATAAAGCGATTATATCACTCTCATTATTTATGTCATCTTCATCCATTATGGCTGAAACTTTCAATAGAACAATCGAACAAGGTGACTACATCAACCCTACTGTTCTCAAAGCAACTCTTATAACGTCATTGTTATTTCTATGTGTATTTGTCACTCTTATTTTGTTAGCAATGAAAAGCAAAAGCGTATCTTCTGCGAATATTTTTAGAATTTCAGCTATTATTGTATTAGTTATTCTACTTTCAATGAAATATTCTACCAATTACCACAAGATGAATTATTATAATACTTCACCTGTTGTTCATCAGCTTACTACAAAATAAGTTAGATCTACCAGTTAACATGTAGATATTGTATTCAGTATTATTGTATTGTCTTTTTTTATATGATACTTTAAAATTAAAATAATTACAAAAAAAATATATGAAAAAAAAATTACTATTATTAACCATGTTTGGTTGCATGAGTCTTTCTCAAGCTCAATATATAATTCAATATCAACTTAATAACATTAATCTAGTCAATAAGGAAGTTTGGTTATTGGCTGAACCTCTTAAAAGTGAATGGATAAATTCTGGAACTGTTTTTGGATGTAGCAATTGGACGCCAGCTATTTCAACTATTAACAAGGGTGTTGAATTTACGCAAACAGCTACTGATTGCAATCAAATTCAAACGCGTACTGTTCAAAACAGAGAACAAGAAAAAAATTCATCTGTTTATCGAAATATAGGAACTCCTTACACAGAAACACAAACCATTACTGTGTCGTCTACACAACAAGCAGTAGGTGCAAAAAACGTGGATAAAGTATGTGTATATGGTAATACATGGGGACAAGGAACTTGGTATAAATCAGCAACAATAATTACACTTAGTTGGTGGGGGCCAAATGATGCTGCGGGAGAAAAGTTCTCAATTAAAGTGCCTTTAGGTACAGCAAGTTATACAAAAGACAACTATCTTTATACCAAAGGTGCTAATATTTATGGTAAGGGTGATGATGTTTGGTCTGAAATATGTAGGGTTCCTATTTAATTATTTATAATTGAATCCACTTCCGAGTGGATTTTTTTATTTGATTTGACATTATAATAATAAAAAATTAACATGATATCATAAGGAGTTTATGATGTCAAAACATGTGGATATGTCTTTTACTGCAGCTAATGTCGAAATATTAAGTGTTTCTGGTATTACTTTTGATGGCACTTTATTTCCTTATACCTATGAAGATATTGAAAAAATAATTATTTTAATTGATGATGATTATGAAGAAACAAAAATAATTGCATTAAACATCACTGTATTAATAGATAATGAGCCTAAACTTTTTCGTTTTAATATTTATCACAATGACTTCAAAACCTTATTGAAAACTATTGATTCATCAGTCAAACCCATGGTCATTAGCTTTAATGAATATTTTCAGCTAAAAAATGTTAAGTATATTCCAAAAGGCATTTATGGCATGTATAAAGATAATATTAATAAACCTGTTAATGTGGCCTATGATGAATTAGGTAGTATTAAATCATTAACCTATCTAGATGTTAACCCTAATCAATCAGATTTAAACTATTACAATGCTTCTTGTTATACTACGCCAAAAGTGATAGCTTACAATGAATTTGGTGAGTTGGATGAAGAAAATTCTTACTTTGCTATACACAGAAAGAATACAACTTTTATTGTTGCTAATTATCGAGATCACATAGATCTCATTTCTAAACTAACAAAGAAAGCTGCATCTTTTCAGTTATCTGAACATAAAGTTATGGCTGATGGTGAATTAGTTTCCGTTACAGATTTAATTTTACTTCGATTTTATTATTCCTTTAATTATTATAAATTAAAATTTAATTTAGAATATAAATCAAAAGAAGATATCTTAGATTTAACAGATGACGAAAAAATGCTTATTTCTATGTTGTTATTTTAAACAATAACCATTTCAGCGACTTTTAAATATTCTAATTTTTCTTCTAACTTTAATGACTCTAACAAGTTTTTATCCATTTTTAATTCCTTTTTTAGAATTAAGTCAATTCTTTCTCTAAGCTGTTGGTCAAATGTATTGAAAGATGTTTGTATATTTTTTTCATTTAATTCCTTATTTTCTGGATGTATGTCAATCAATATTTTATGTTTACGGTCCATTGAAACTGGTATTTCGATATGAGCTATTGGATGAACTTCATTATTTTTTATTGGGAATGTATAGTATATACTTATCCGTTTTTTTCTTAGTTTTCCATTAGTTGTATTTGCTGCTGTTTTAAAAAAATCTGATAAGGTTAGATCTGCAATATTTGTTTCAGATGGGGTTATATGATAGGGTTTCCCATTCTCTCGATATCCAGCTTTAAATGTATTTTCTATATCAATGTTTTTTAATTCACTAATCTCTTCAAATAATCCATATTGTTTTCCTAAATTATAGAAAGATTGAATAGTTTCATGAATTAATTGATAATTGTAATTATTGTTTTTAAATACAGTTGCTATCACTTTTTTATTAACGTTAGCAAAACTTATTACAGAATTAAAATTGTAACCATCAAGGTTATTTTTATGCCTAAATATTACTCGAAGACAATGATTGGTACTGTTAACAGCAATAGAATCATTTTCATGGTTATGCATAATAAGATTTCCAATAGGATTGGCAAACGTCTCACCTAGAAAGAATGATTTCTTAAAAATAGTATTTTGAGTAAGCTTTGAGTAGGCTATCAAACATTGTTTTTGATATTCGTTCATAATTATCCTTTAAATTTCTGCCATTTCTGCAATTGTTAAATAATCTATTTTATCTTCTAATGATAACTTATTAATTAATTTATTATCAAGATCTAACTCTTTTCTAAGTATCTGATTTACTTTATTTTGTAATATTTTTTCAAATTCAGCATATTTTTCTTTATAAATTGCTTCACTTTCTGCTTTATGATCTGGATGAATATCCAAGATTATATTCATGCTAGCATTAGGAAATGTTGGGAAATCAATCATCACAATAGGGTGCAATTCATTATTTTTGACTACAATAATATATCGCAAACTAAGGTTTTTTCCTTTAAGCTTTTTAGCATGAATAGGTGCTTTATGGATGTCTGTTTTATAGAAATTGGCAAATTTTATATTTGAAATGTTTTTAGGCATATCATATAAAACCAGTTCTCTTCCTTTTTCTTTATTTTCATTTACTGATAAGCAATCGTGGATCTTTAAGCCTTTTGTTGGTCTTTTTGATTTAAATAGCTTATATTTTTCACCCAATTGGTGAAATTCATTAATAACTTTCTCTACAATTTCATAGTTGTAATTATTATCTTCAAATAATTTTTCAATTGCATTTGGTTTTAAATTTCTAAACCGATAAATACATTGATAATCAAATGGAAGCTGATCGCTTTTATATCTGTAGTTATAATTAAAATCGCATTGGATTTCGGCTACTTCATTTTTTTTATTTTCTGTGTTGACATAATCAGCTAGAATAATTCCTAATTCCCAAGAGATTGTGTCATCATATTTGATGTTATGTGTATTTACAGTTTTAAATGCATTTTCAAATGCATGAATAAAGACTTTTTCAATTGTTTCCATTTGACCTCCAAGAATTAGTCAATTATATCAGATTTAACTTAAATTATCCATAAATTATATACGCAGCATTTCAATAACTGGTATATGATTTAATTTCTCTTGGGTAGTCATTGTCAATAAATCTTCTTTTTTCAATTTAAGCTTTCTTTTTAAAACAGTGTTCAGTTGTTCTTCTAACGCAGCAGTAAACTCTTTTTTTATTTGAGTTAATTCTTTGGTTTGTGCATCTCTTTGGGATGGATGTAAATTGATGAAACAAAGAAAATCTGCAGTTGAAGAGTAAGGAAAAAACAATGTCATAATTGGATGAATTTCATTCTTTTCTGATAAATAAAAGTTCAAGTGTTGTTTTGACACTTTTTTTAACGGATTTTCATCTGTATATTTATCTGTTAAAAATCCTGACAAAGTTACTTTATTCAAATTTTTCGAGCTATTTCCCCTTGGGTATCCATTGCTTATGAAAGCATCTTCTAACCTGTTATTTTTAATAGGTGTCATGGCTCTATAGAAATTATATAATTGACCTATTTTAAAGAGTTCGTTAATGGTTTCATCAATAAGGTCATAATTATAGTTTTTAGTATCAAATAGCTCTTTTACTTCAGGCTTATTTATGTTTTTGAAGTTGATATTACAGCTATAATCATAAGACTTTGACATAATATCAACATTGACCCTATGAAATCGACAAGATATAAAAAGACTCATGATATCACAACCATAATTGGTTATCGTTTCTGTCTTATCAATCTTACCATTAATGCAAAAAGATGGTGTTCCAAAGAAATTATCAAAAATTTCAACATAATTTGGTTCATTTTTTCTCATATTCATTTCCTTTAATTTAAAAATATAGCTGTTATTGATAATCGAGTAACCTTTCATTTATCTAAATTTTTATGGTATGCACTATGTACGTATCATTTCTAAAACTTGAACATAATTGATTTTGTCTTCTGTTGTCATTTTTAATAAGTCATCTTTTTTCATTTTAAGCCTTCTTTTTAAAGTATTATCAATTTTTGTTTCTAATGCAGATTTAAAATCTTTTTTATATTTTTCAATGTAATTATGTTGACTATTTTTTGTTGCTGGATGTAAGTCAATTTTAAGCTCAAATTCATTTGTATCAGAATAAGGCATATAAAGTGTCATAATTGGGTGTATTTTACTATCTTCTCCAAGATAAAAATCAAGATGATATCTTGCCATTTTTTTCAATGGTTTATCCGGTTGCTTCTTATTAATAAAAATAGATGATAATGTTATCTTTGTTACATCTTTAGTATAATCAAAAGCATATATAGGATCTCTACCTTTTAATTTTCTAAGTAAATTTTCAACAGGTATATTTTTAACATCAGTCATGTCTCTATAAATATTAAAACTCTTACCAATATTAAAAAATTCATATAATAGACTATTCACTAAATCATAATTATAGTTTTGTCCATCAAAAAAAACTTTTATTTCACTATTTGTCAAATTTTTAAGATGAAAATTATAAGTAAAGTTATAAGCATTTTCGTTAATAATTATAGGATCAGGTGATTTTGTAAACCAACTATTCACATGGAATCCATATAGATGAGCTGACTGATGGTTTACCACACCATAAGTCCAGTTAAGGTTTAACTTTTTGTATTTAAATAAATCATTAAAACTCTTTTGTATTTTTTTAATTTCATTTGATGGCATCATAATTAATTGGTTACCTTTTCTATTTCGTTAGATTTTTTTCATTTCTATAACAGGTATGTAATTTAGTTTTTCTTCTTGTGTCATTTTAGCAATTTCTTCTTTACTTATATTTAAATATGTGTGAATAACTGAATCTAATTGTTGTTCAAGTTTAGCTATAAATTTTTTCTTTTCTTTTTCAATATGTTTTTGTTGTTCTTTTTGTTTTGATGGATGTATATTCACATTAATTTCTACATGATTTTTATTTGCGAAATCGCCATAAGGAAACTTTATTTTTATAATCGGATGTATTTCTTCACTGTTTTCATTTTCCATCATAAATTGCACATTGGCTAATATTTGTTGTGTAAAATTGTAATCCGTATTGTATATGATATCAGGTTTCACATTGGCTAAGTTGATAGCTTTCATGATAGTTAATTCAAAGAAATCAGAGATATCTATGGTTGGCATGTGTTTGAATTTATCATAAACTCTAAATTTATGAGCTATTTTGTAAAAATCAATGACGACATCGTTTAATAAGACATAGTTATAATTTGGATTATCTAACATTAATTTAATCTTACTTTTAAGTACACGATGAAAGTTAAATTGGCATTTACGTTTATAGGTTGTATCCCCAATTTTAACACCTCGCTTTAAATCATCTATAATGCATTCAATATGACCAATATATTTTGAAGGTTCAACACCAATCTCAAAAGAATTTCTTACAACATACCCGTTATCAGTAGGATGCTGAACAGTATTGTTTTTATCAATGTGATTTCCAAATATCATATTAAATGCATTTAAATAAGTGTTATTCATAGGTTTTCCTCATAAATTTAATCCAGTTTACTCTATTTTTTATTATTGTTAAATTTTTGTCATATGGAATAAAATTAACTCATCATTGGTATAGTGATTGAGTGGTTTTTCTAAAAATACATTCAACAGTTGAGAGAAAAACTGATCGTGTATACTATCAACAACATTTTCCATTTTATTAAGCATACTAACTGGTAGTTGAAACTGGAACATTGATGATACTGTGTTCACTTTTATGCTTGGGATGACAAACAATTTTTTAGAACGCTTATTGTAATAAAAATAGGATTCTTTCAAATAAAAAACGACTTTCCTCTTATTATCTATAAGCGACTTGTATTTTTCTATTATAGCCATGTTCTCATAATATGCCTTTAAAATACTATCATATAGAGACTTATCGGCGGCTTCAAATATCTTTTTATATTCAGAATCTTCATAAGGAATTCTCATAAACATTAGATTTCCATCATAGACATCTGCAATGTTGCGATATTTATCCAGATGATCAAAAAATACCTGAATTTCAAAATCTTTTTTATTATTATTATAAATTTTAATTTTTGATAAATCTATTTCTAAAATTTCTGCAATTTTTTCTTGTATCATCATAGGGAGCGGCCTCTATTATTTGCATGATTATACATGAAAAGATAAAAATTATCAACATTCTGTTGACTTAATTTTATTTTTTAACTATACTTTATAGGTCGCTTTATTGAGAGCGTGCTAAATAGGCTAGATGGCAAAACCGAACTGGTATCAATGATTATTTTATTTAATCAAAACAACTTAATTTATCCTTTAAAATAAGTTGATTCCTATTTGTCGAATTATAAAACTATTTTAATGGAGAATAATTATGTCAAACATTGTAATTGATCAAAGTAATTTTAGCCGCTATGCCAAAAGGCTTCAAAAAAACTCAGAAAAATATGGAACAAAACTTAGTTTAGCTCAATCTCAAGAATTATTAGCAACTACGTTAGGTTGTGCTAGTTTATTTGAGCTTCAAAAAGTATTCAGTCAAGTTATGGTTTCACGAGAACAAGAGTTTATCTCAAAATATAAAGAAATCATTAATCATGAACCTACGATTGCTAAATCTTGTATCTATCTTGATTTTGGAAATATGATTATTGATATTATTGGCTGGAATGAAGACCAATGCTATTCAATTTATTTTGGTAGTGAAAAAATTGATGAACTAAATGATTTTAAAAGAGTAGGCATCCCTATTGAAACATCACAAAAATTGGTTGACTTATTTAACGAATATAATCCAGTAGAAAAATATGCAGGTTTACTATTTGGTTCTAATGTGAGAAAACTGATGTTGAATGAAAATGAGCATAATACCAAATATTATTATAATGATAGTGTTTACTTTAAAAATAATCTCTTTATTCATGAAAAAATAATTGACAATGTTGTTTTTTTTAAACGACACATGATTGTCACAGATAAAGGATTTAAAACGATTGTAAAGAAACTTCATCCATCAGGTGAATATTGCATTATGAGCAGTGAGCGACATCCCGGTTTTTCAGCGGATGACAGAGATGCAAGACTTGAGCAAATTAAAAAAAATGACTCTATTTTAATAGAATATTATTCAGAAGTGGGAGCCACTTATCCAAAATGCTTACTTAGTCGTTTTTGGACATCTGTTGATGGTGTTATACAAGAATACTCACCTGCTGATTATAAGCTTCAATTGAGCAATTAAGTTAATTAAGAATATAAGACAACCTTTGGGTTGTTTTTTTTTGCATTGGTGTTATTATATCATCAACTTAACAATCGAGATAATTATGAAAACACTTACTTATTTTTTGGAAGACAGTCTAAACTTGGATAACATCCTTGTAGCTATTAATTCAGCAAATCAAGTTGTTTTTGTTAGTCTTGATAATACCAAAGAAGATAATATTTACAATCTAAGAAAGGAATATCCACATTTCAAACTTGAAGAAGGTATTCTCAATGACAATGTTCGAGAAATCTTTAATCACATAAAAAACCCTGTCCGACCTCATACAATTGATTTAGAAATGGATGGGTCTGATTTTCAGTTAGCTGTCTGGCATGAAATTATGAAAATCCCTACTGGAACCACTGCTAGCTATAGTGATATAGCCGATGCTCTAGGAAAACCTCAATCTGTACGAGCTGTAGCAACTGCCTGCAGTAAAAATAAGATAGCCGTATTAGTGCCGTGTCATAGAGTGGTCAGTAAGAGTGATAAGAATACAGGATATAGATGGGAATTGTTTAGAAAGAAGAGATTGTTAGATATTGAACGGGAAAAGCAGTTCTGATGTTATTTAGGCGTGTTTATAGGCTTCGGAAGAGTTTTTTCTCAACGAAGCCTTATTAAAGGAATTTTTACCTTCTCCACGTTTGGATTGAGCTTTTTTATCTTCTACTACACGAAGACCACAGTTACCCATTTCATGCATATATTTAGCAACGAAATTTCTTGACTCTTGTGGTTGTTGATTCTTTTTCTTTTTCATTTCACTACTCTCCTAGTTATTTCCCTATAATATCATAGTATTTAAAGAAAATAAAGCCTTTTAAGAGTAAAATTATAAAAAAATAGGTTGCCTAAACTTTGTGCATGATTTATACTTCAGTTGATATGATTGGAGAGTATAACAAAAATGAATGTTAAATCATTAGTGCCTGCTTTTTATTTTAAGAATTATCATTCTTTTATATTGCTTAGTTCTATTATTTTTTTAATTTTATCAATTCCTTCCCCAACAGTTGATGATTGGTCATTAAATGGAATGAGATATCTTTTCGACTATCCTATCATGTTATTTCTAACACTGTTGGTTGTATCAAATATTGCACTGTATTCCAAAAGTTTTATTTCTAAATCTTATCCATCAATACAAGAAAGTATGTCCGATTTTTTTAATGTTTATTGTGTCTATGTTGCTATCATTTTAAAAATTATGTTTCAGCTTTTATGTGTTTCTTACTATATCAATGAAAATAACATGATCAAATTCCCATCAGCAGAATGGATGTTAGGAACGATGGCTTTATTTTACTTCTTATCACTCCTGAGTATTGGACATTTTGTTTTTCATTCAGTTAGAGGAACTTACAAAAGATATAAAACACCAGCCGACAATCATCATTGGATTGTAGACTACATCAGTTCCAAACAACTCAGCAAAATAAAAAACATTTCTAGTAAGGGAAAAGTCGTTTCCGTTTATTTTAGTGGATTTTTTTAAGTGAAGCTGATAACAGTGTGGTGATTAGACAATATAAGCTCAAACTGAATGCATTTAGAGACTATATTACACTTAACAATTTGAAATTAGATGATTTAAATGATGACGAACTTAAAGTTATTGAAATGTTAGGTGTATGATTATGGAGTTTAAGTTATGAGAGTTCAACTGGTTTTACCTACTATTTATATTTACAATTATCATGCTCTCAATATTGCAGCCTGTCTTTTATTTCTTGGTCTACAAGCAATTGTTGGTGATGATTATTTTGAAACGGTTTCATTTATTCAACCGATTATTAAATATTCTCTATTATTGTTACTTGCTTTAAACATTGTATTATTAATTAAGGCTATCATTGTCAAAACGTATACCAGCATGAATGAAAGTCAAAACGATATCTATCAAATAATAAGCTTCATCATCATGATTTCTTTTAAATTATGTATTATGGTATTGATATTCTTTACATGGCTTGGTGTATTTGAAAAAGATTACATGAATATTATTGTTAACATTATTATAGGGTGTTTCTTTTTTGTTTACTGTCTTTCATTTTTACTATTTTCATATTTCAGTATAATAGGTATTAAAAATAGAATAAATCATGTTAAAGTCAAGATTCACTGGACTTTTGAATTTATGAGTGAAAAACAAATAAAAAACGTTAAAACTTATCAAGAAGAAGGTAAGGTTATAGGTATTTATTTTAAAGGCTTTCTGGTTAATGAAAAAGACAATAAGCTGACGCTCAATGATAAGCCTCTCAATCTCAACTCATTCAAATTCTATATGCACAATAAGAAATGCAAAATTGACGATTTAACCGATGAAGATATAGCCATTATCGAAATGTTAGGTATTTAAAAAATAAAAAAGGAGATTTCAATGTTAGATGTAGTTGGTCGATTAGAAAAAAGAGTTAAATATATATGGAGAATGTTATTTATAGCAACGCTCATGTTTTACTACAAAATAGAAAATGACAGTCTATCTTCTATTGCCATGCTATTTGGTCTTATTTTTTGTTGTTTTATTGTAGAGCATTGTCTGGCAGCAGTGGTTAGGTGGATATATAAGATAGATCCTGAATCTGTAATTGATGTATTGAAGGGCATGGGTGTACGTGGGTTTTACGACAAAATGAATGCTTTTACTTATAGTGAAGATTATAGACGTTCATTTAGTTTTTTTCCGAGTCTGTCGAATGATTATAAAATATTTAAAAATTATTATGACTACAATGATTATCAATTTGGTTATCTGTCTATCTATGATAACAAAAATAAAAATAATGATAAAATAATTGTTTATAAGAATATTGAAAGAACCGCCATAGAGGATACCGAAACGCTTAAACAACTCAATATCTGTTTAAATCTTGAATTGTCGTATATTAACAATGCATTTCAAATAAAAAACTATTATCCAGATGGATCTGTTGAATCATTACACATTGAGAAAGCCTTCTCTCATTTCAATAAATTTATAGATAATTTGAGATTTATGTTTAATGATGATGATTTTTATACACTAATGAAAGAGAGTTATTTTGAACTTAAATTTACAACCAGTGTTCAAAGAAACCTTATTAAAAAAACAGTTTCAAATGGTCTAATGTCATATACCTTAAATGTGAAATGGTCTGATAAATTACATGATATGAAGACACTTATTTCTAAAAAAATCTTTATTAACGATGAAGTATTCTTATTTGGTGACTATTCTAAAACTTTAGATTACATAAAAAATAAAGATAATACAGAATTTGAAGTCTCTGAAAATCATTTATACTCAAGAATGTTTAATTATATGTTACATAACTACAAGCAAAAAGATAAAGAAATTGATTACAATAATCAAGATGATCTTGAAGAATGGAAAAAATATATAATTAAAAAATCATTGAAGATGAAGAAAAGAAAACTAAAAAATAAAATGAGAGCTAATCATAGTCCATATATTGTGGTGATCAAACAGTCTGCAACAAATGCAGTAATCAATAATGAATATCAAAAAAATAACGATTTTGAATAAAAAAAAGCACATTAAGTGCTTTTTTTGCTTTATATAAGGCTTTTTTATTTTTAATATTTTACTTGACATTGCTATGTTATTTATGGTAGACACCTTCATATTAAAGTCTTTTATTTATGCTTTTCTACATCATTACAACTTTTACATAAATCATTATCACATAACTGTTCAAAATAATTCCAACAACGATCACATTTCTTAAAATCATGTTTAAATAGTTCAGTCTTATGATATTTAACAACATTCACATTCCCCAGTAATACAGACAAGACAGCTTGTTGTTCCTTGTTCAAATCCTTGTCTAAATAAAGCATCATCTCATTGTTTTTAGACATCACTTTATTGCTTCTACCTTCTTCAAACAATTTATTCACTACATCCCTGAGTTCTAAGACTTGATTGAAGCGGGTTTCATCAAAATCAACTACAACGTCATCCAATAATTCTTCCATAAAGACGCTTAACCCAGAATAGCTGCTAAGGCTTCTGTAGTATTCTTCTGTCGAATACGGAAGGTAGGTAGACAACAAAACCATTAAATTATGTTGGACATAGTTTAAAACAGATTGCGTCAATCGTCTTCTAGGTGAGTCAGGAGCTAAGCAATATAATCTGTCTTTGTTTGCTTCAAAGTAAAGAACACTCAATCTATCACAAAAAGCATACAAAGCAGTTAATGCTTCATTAAACTTATATTCATCACCGAGCTTTAAAACTGTCTTTTTAAGCTCATTTGTTTCATTGAGCACGTATTTATCCAACAAGTCCATGTCTTGTGTTTTTAATACACTTTCTGGTGTGTAATCATATAAGTTTTGCAACATAAATCTGTAGGTATTTCTAAACTTCTTATACATTTCAGTCGCCGCTTGTAATGTACTTTCTGAATAGGTCAATTCTTTATGATAGTCTTGGTTAAGACACCACAATCTTAACACATCAGGACTGTGTTGCTTCAACAAGTCTTGTAAAGCGACATAGTTACCTAATGACTTAGAAAACTTCATCCCTTTTGCATCCACCACAAAGCCATGTGTAAACACTTGTTTGTAAGGAGCTTGATTATTTAAAGCTGTTGAAGTAAGTAAAGAAGATTGGAACCACCCACGATGTTGATCGGAACCTTCTAGATAAAGGTCAGATTGTGTCGTATCATAGTTTCTTTTCATTACAGTTGTATGTGTCATTCCACTATCAAACCAAACATCCAGAGTTTGAGCATTAAAATCATTTGTATAGAGAGCAGATAATCCACCTTTTTTTACAACTTCTAGCCATTCTTTATACTCATTTAAAGCTTCTGGTGTTTTATCTTTTGGTAATGGCACTCCCCACAATCTATTACGAGAGACACACCAGCTATTTCGATTTGACAACATCGCAGTTAATCTATTTTTACCATTACTTGGGAAAAAAGTTACGCTATCAACTTCTTGGAGAGCAGCATCTTTTACCGTAGAAAGATCCATAAACCATTCTTTCGAGGCTTTTGAAAAAAGTGGAGATTTATGACGCCAACAATGTGGGTATTCATGTTCAAGTTTAGTTAATCTAAAGACAAGGTTATTTTCTTTTAAGGTCGATAGGACAAAATTTGCTGCGTCTTTTAAGCTTAATCCTTTTAGTTCTGGAAACTCATCAGTAGCGTATTTACCATAATTATCAACATAGCTTTTTACTTCAAGATTATGTGATTCTCCTAAATAAAAGTCATCAAGGCCAAATGATGGGGCCACATGAACTAAACCAGTCCCTGAGTTTTCAACAAAATCAGCAGCCAATAGCGACACCATTTTTTTACTGTATGGGCTTTGAACTGTTTTATTATCAAGCTCAACGTCTTCAACATAATTAAATTCACTAGCAACATCTTCGTTTTTTAAGAAAACATAAAATTTATTCTTAGATGAGTTGAAATACTTAGCATAAGTAAATCTTTTGTTATAGGCAACAGCTTGGTTAGCGGGTAAGGTGTAAGGTGTTGTTGTCCATACTAACAAATAAGTATTATCATCAAGTTTAAATTCAACTGTTACACTATCAGAAGTCTTTTGTTTATATTCTACTTCAGCTTCAGCCAAAGATGACTGACAATCTTTGCACCAATGCACAGGTCTAAATTTTTGATAGAGATAATCTTTTTCCAATAAGGATAAAACAGCGTTCATTTCTTCAGCTTCTCTGAAAAACTCGTTAGTTTTATAAGAATTATCAAAATTTGCTAACATACCAAACTCTTTGAGTTGAGCTAATTGGTTGCTTACTTGTTGATTTGAATAGTGATAGCAGTGATTTAAGAATGCTTGTTTATTTGATTTGTCTCCATGTAACTTTTCAACTGCTAATTCAACAGGTAGACCATGACAGTCAAAACCATTGTTAAAGGGAGCATAATAACCATTTAGACGTTTAAATTTTAAGACAGTATCTTTCAATACTTTGTTAGTAAAATGGCCTAAATGAAGATCTCCATTGGCATAGGGTGGACCATCATGAAGAAGAAAACGAGGTTTTTCTTTTTGATTTTCTAAAAACTTTTTCATCTCATTACTATTCCAACAATCTAGATAACTAGATTTATCAAGGAATTTTTCGTTAAGATTAAAAGTTACTTTTTTCATATTTAAAGTGTATTTCATTTTGATTTTCTCCTAAGATTAGTAATTACATTTATTTTGGGCAATAAAAAAAGGCACTTGGTTGACCGAGTGCCTTTGAATTAACAACAATTTATCCTGTTAGCTCATTGGCAACTTAGGGATAATAATAATGCTGTTTACAAATTGTGATAAGGTTTTCATGATATTTAAAATCTCTCTTAATTACTTCCAATCATATAACAATCAGGCTTGAAAGTCAATCAATATTTAATGCTGTTTTAAACATTTCCTTATTTTTACAGATATCTAATCTGAATTGATCTTTTACGTTGTTAAACAATTGCCTAACTCGTTCTTTTGAAAGACCACACATATTCGCAATTTCAGTTTGATTTTTTGAATCAAGAATATTCATTAACATCTTTAAACGTTCATTATTTGTTTTGTCAAAGACTGTATCGACTGATTGCTGATACACTTTGGCTAATGGAATTTCAATAGCTTTCATATTAAAAGAACACTGTAGTTCATCTTTAATAATTGTCTTCAAAGCCTTTTGAGACGATGTTAATTTTAAATCAAATTTGTCAAATAAGGATAAGACTTCTAGTTTCTTGTCTGATAGCTCATTATTCTCACGTTTGATGAGTTCTCTTTTCAAAAAAGCAAGAATATCAAATGGCCCATCAATCGCATCTGAATTGTCTGTTTCTTGATCGTAATCATGACTGAAATTATACAATTCAATATCATCACAAGTTTCATAGAACTCTTTCAAAAGTTCATAAGTTAACATGTCATCGATAATCAAGTGTTCATAATTTTCAGCAATCAATAGTTCTCTTCTGTTTTTTTCAATATTGTTATCATGCCAACGTCTTTTTAGATCTCTGGCCCATTCTTGAAATTTTTTATTTGTAGAATAGCGTAGTGGAATTTTACTTTTGAAATGTTCTTGAAGCAACGGGAAGTGAGTATCCCAATGATCTCGAGTAGATAAAACACCAGAATCTGCCAAAATAGCTTTAACCTTATTACGTTTTTCTTCGTTTTTTTGATTTTTTGAAGAATGTGAACGAATCCAATTGATTAAGGTTACACCATTAACAATATGATCAGTAGGAGGTAGTTTGTTGTTGATTTGAATATATTGTACAGCCGATTTAAACATTTGTTCCCAGCGTTGTTCAGGACTCAAAGAATTGTATTCTTCAACTGTTAAGCTTTTTACAGTTTCCATAAAATTTCCTCTGTTTTCTAAAAATTATCACAATTGTAGCAGAATTTGAAAAAAACAGCAATCACAAATTGAAAGTAATCAAACTATCTTACAATATCATCATTTTTAAAGATACAACTGTTATTATATTTTAAAATGTTTGAAACGTCTTTAAAGCAATGGTAAATTATAATTATAAAACAATAGGAGATTGTTGAATGGAAGGCCATACGGCATCACTTTTAAAAAATAGGAAATTTCTACCCTTATTTTTAACCCAATTTTTTGGGGCTTTTAATGATAATGTATTTAAAAATGCATTAATTATGATGATAGTATTTAAATTGACAACAGATACTAATCTTTATGTCAACTTAGCAGCAGCTCTCTTTATTTTACCATTTTTCTTATTCTCAGCAGTAGCGGGTCAGATTGCTGACAAGTATGAAAAGTCTGTGGTGATTAAAATAAACAAATTGATAGAAATTTTTATTATGCTATCAGCAACTGTTTTCTTTTACTTAAATAGCATCAATGGACTAATTGCAGTATTGTTCTTAATGGGAACACAATCTGCTTTCTTTGGTCCTTTGAAATATAGTATATTACCACAACACCTTCATGAGAAGGAAATAATGGCAGCGAATGGTTTCATTGAAATGGGTACATTCTTAGCTATATTGTTGGGAACCATGTTAGGTGTTAGTTTGATTTCTCAACACAATGGAGAGGCGTTAGTCTCAGTTGTTATTTTAGCTGTCTCAATTATTGGTTTCGTTACAAGTTTGTTTATACCAAAAGCACAATCTTTAAATACTAATACCAAAATAAACTTTAATATCTTTACAGCGACTTCTGGTGTATTTAAGATTATGAAGCAACAAAAGAAATCCGTTATCATGTCGATATTTGCTGTGTCATGGTTTTGGTTCTTAGGTGCAGTATATTTAACTCAATTACCACAGTTTGTAAAAAGTGAATTAGGTTACTCTGAATCAGTTGTGACCCTGTTTTTGGTTGTTTTCTCTATTGGTATTGGTTTAGGCTCTATGTTGTGTGAACGTATATCAAAAGACTATATTGAAGTTGGACTAGTAGCCTTTGGTTCATTTGGTATTACACTTTTTGGTATTTTATTCTTTATTGAAGTTCAAGCATTCGATTCACTGTCTTTGGTTGTGAATAACACCTTGTTAACATTTGAACAGTTTAAACAAGACCCAAGAAGTATATATCTGTGCGTCTATCTATTCTGTATAGGATTATTTGGTGGTTTCTATACAGTTCCATTGTATGCCATGATCCAAACAAGAACTATTAAAGAACATATGTCACGTATTATTGCTGCCAATAACATATTGAACTCTATCTTTATGGTTGTTTCAGCTATTACTGCTATTATTTTACTTAAATTTTTAAGTATTAGTCAATTGTTCTTAGTATTATCTTTATTTAACTGGGTTGTTGCTTATTATGTCTATAAGACCATTCCTGAGTTTTACTTACGCTTTATGACATGGTTTGTATTAACATTCATGTATCGTATTAAAACTAACAATTTAGCTAATGTTCCAAGTGAAGGAGCGGCAGTAATTGCAGTGAATCATGTTAGTTTTGTGGATGCACTAATCATTACAAGTGAAATAAAAAGACCAATGCGTTTCATTATGTATTATAAAATATTTAATATCCCAGTACTCAATTGGTTATTTAAACAAATGGGTGGTATACCAATTGCTGGTATTAAGGAAGATCCAAAGATTTTAGAAGAATGTTATGCTAAAATCAAAGAAGCATTAGCGAATGGTGAATTAGTATGTATCTTCCCAGAAGGGGCTATTACTTATGATGGTGAACTTAAAATGTTTAAGAGTGGGATTGAAAAGATTATTGAACAAAATCCAGTACCTGTTATTCCAGTAGCTCTTAAAGGTATTTATGGCAGTATGTTTAGTAGAAAACATAAAATAAGATTACCACGTAAATTCTTTAGACGTATTACATTAGAAGTGGGAGAAGCTATACCACCAGAAGATGTTAATAGACGAGTATTGTATGAGAAAGTAAAAGTGTTAATTGAAAAATAATAAAAGAACCTTCGGGTTCTTTTTATTTGGTATTGATTAGCTATCAAATGATTAATAATAGACACCATTAAAACCTAACACACACTTAACATTTGGGTGTTTATCTAAATAATCTTGATTGTGATCAGCAGCCGGTATAAATCTAAGCATTCTATGTATTTCTGTTTTAGATTCACCAACACGGCCAGACAATTTTATTTTTTGATTGTATTTATTTAGTCCGTGTAGGATTATTGAATAATGTTTCTCATTTGAATAGTAGATGTAACTTTTGTATTTATCAGGGACATCTTTAATACTAAATGAATGATTTTCAAAAAATGTTCTTAGATACATATTTAATTCTTCAACAGTATTATAAGCAATCTCTAATAATTCGACACCTTCTTCTGTATAGCCTACCGTTGTTTTTACATCTGGGTAGTGATTTTTGAATATGTATTGTGAACTCCAAAAGCAACCCATGCCTAAATATAATTTATCCATTGCAAGCCTCCTTATGGTTTTAGTATTATTATACTAGATATAAATATCTTTACAAATTTTGTAAAATAGTGTATTGTAAGAAATTAATTCAAAAAAGGAGGATAGCATGACATTAAAAGATGAAATAACACAAGCAAGGATTAAAGCATTAAAAGAAAAAGATAACCTTACAAAAACTTCAATCGGTTATATTCTTTCTGCCATCAAACAAAAAGAAGTCGATACTAAGAAAGAAGTTACTGATGCTGATGTGTTGGCTATTATCAAAACTTTAATTCGTCAACGCACTGAGACTATTACTAATGAACAATATAGTCATATTAAAGAATTAGTAGATAAGGAAAAAGCGGAAATTGCGATTCTTTCTAGGTTTATGCCTGTTCAGTTAGATCAAGATGCAATACTTGCTATTATCCATGATGGTATTTTAGAAGCTAAAGCTAATAAAGAAAAAATTGTAGTGGGTGATATCATGCCATTAATAAAAACAAAATTACTTGGTAAAGCTGATATGAAACAAGTTAGAGAGTTAGTTGAAAAAGAACTTGCGTGACAAGTTCTTTTTTATTTTTTAAACGTAATATCTACAAAATCTTTTTTATCACATAATTTTGCAATATCTATTGTTTTTATTTTATCATAATTATCGAATTTCATTTCGTCTACTGTAATTGAACGCCATCCAATATTTTTTTCTTTTTGCAAAAGCCCCTGACACACATCATTCGCTATAACATGAGAGTATTTAACTTCAAATGAATTAATATTATTTCCTAAAATAACAACTTCACCGTCCCAGCGGTTCATGATCTTATCATCAATGATAGGCATATTTTTAGGGATGACACCTTCTTTAATAGCTCTTACTGTATCGACTTTGAAATCCCCTTTGTTTTGATATAAATTTACCATGTTTTTGTAGATTGTTGATGAGTTTTCATATTCATTCTGAACATTTACTCGATCAACTGTTACATGATACATTCTGATAGCAATAGCAAAAAGTACAAAAATTAAAGAAAGACATAAAATAAAAGGCATGACATCAGGGCTTGCTACAAACTTTCCAGCTTCTTCTGGGGTATCACACCATTTAGCAATTTCTACTGCAGCTTCATCAGGCGTTAGTCCTTGCTCATATGATTGGATTAATAGTTTTAAGTTGGTTTCATCAGTAACGATGAGATCTTTTTTTTGTTTGAAATTTTCGTAATCATTTAAAAGTTCTTGACAGTGTTCAGGAACATCACCATAAGCCATCTTAATAATTAATGTAGGTTTCTTTAAAAATGCTTTTAGTGATCTTGCGTCAGGGACCAAAAAAATATCCATTGCTTCAAGTAAGGCTAGTTTATATGAAGCCTCTTTTAACCAATTTTCTTTATTATCAGTCATTTAGATCACCTATTTTATTCTTATTATTTAATCATTGTTGATTTTGGATGTCAATTGAAAAAAATGAATAAAAAAAAAGAGCCATTCTTGGCTCTTTTTATTTTACCTACTACTCATTACTCAGCAGTTGTTGCCTTAGTTTTAGTGCGGCGAGGTGTTGCCTTTTTAGGCACATCACAACCAATTACAAACTCAACTTTACCTTCTTTCATCACTGCATTGATTACTGATTTTTCAGGAAGATCAGTGAATGTTACCAATTTAGCAAGTGGCAGAGCAATAAGCTCTTTGACAATACGAGCTACTGGACGGGCACCCATTGCTGGCTCATAACCCTTAGCAGCCAATTCATCCAACACTGCTTTCTCAATTTCAAGAGTAAAGCCTTTTTTCTTCGCTTCCGCATAGATTGGAGCAAGGTTTTTATCTACGATGTTCAAGATCATCTCTTTATCAATCGCTTTAAATTCAACCATACCATCAAGACGGTTACGGAATTCAGGAGCAAAAGTTTTGTTCACTTGTTCCAAGTTAATCAAACTGCTTGCAGCTTCCTTATTTTGCACGAAACCAATACCATTTCTTTCTTGTGCTGACAACTTAACACCAGCGTTTGAAGTCATGATGATGACAGTATTACGGAAGTCAATTTTACGACCTTCTGAGTCTGTCATGAAACCGTAGTCAAGCACTTGCAAGAAGGCATTGAATACATCAGGGTTTGCTTTCTCAAATTCGTCCAAGAGAACGACAGAGTAAGGATTTTTGTTAACTTGTTCAGTAAGCAAACCACCTTTACCATGACCCACATAACCAGCAGGAGCACCAATCAACTTGGAAACAGTATGTGATTCCATGTATTCTGACATGTCAAAACGAAGTAAGCTCATGTTCATTTCTTTAGCGAGTTGCTTAGCCAATTCAGTTTTACCTACGCCAGTAGGACCGATGAACAAGTAAGATCCAATTGGTTTATCAGCATTACCAAAACCACTTTTGTTCAATACAATTGCATCTACAATCTTCTCAACAGCTTTATCCTGACCAAAGATTTGTTTCTTAAGGTTTGCATCAAGGTTTTTCAACTGTTCACTCAATACGCCTTCTACTTCTTTCACAGGTTGTTTAGCCATTTTAGAAACGACTTCTTCAACAAGAGAAACATTAACTACTTTTTCATTTTTACGAAGTTTAGCATAAGCACCTGTTTCGTCTAGAATGTCAATTGCTTTATCAGGGAATTTCTTATTGTGCAAGAAACGAGCTGATAGATTAACAATACTAGCGATGGCCGCATCTTCATAAGTAACACCATGCCCTTTCTCGTATTGACCTTTGATTTGCTTCAATACATGTAAGGTAGCTTCTGGTGAAAGTTCGTCCAGATCTACTTTGTTGAAACGACGAGACAATGCAGAGTTTTTCTCAAAAATCTGACGGTATTCATCAGTAGTGGTTGCACCGATGCAACGAATTTTTCCAGATGACAAGTAAGGTTTCAAAGTGTTACCAATGTCCATACCACCTTCTGATTTACCAGAACTGATAATGCTGTGGATTTCATCAATGAACAAGATGGTATTGTTGTTAGAAACAGCATCAATGATCTTTTTCACACGATCTTCCAAATCACCACGAAATTTAGTACCAGCAACCATTCCATTAACATCAAGAGAAAGGACTTTAAAACCCTTCAATGAATCGTGAATGTTGCCTGATGCGATTTTTTGAGCCAATCCTTCTACCACAGCAGTTTTACCAACACCAGCATCACCAACGATAATTGGGTTGTTTTTCTTACGGCGAGAAAGGATTTCTTCAATACGATCCACTTCTTCTACACGACCAATCATGGGTTCAAGTTTGCCTTGAGCCGCTTGTTCGGTAAGATCGGTAACAAATGAACGAACCAATTGGCTTACGTTTGCATTGCCACCATGACGTTCTTCTTCCATAACAGCTTTGTTACGTTGATTGTCATATTCAACCAATTGTTCAATACTTACATTGCTCTTAGTCAATGCTTCTTGGGCTGGTAGATGTGAAGTTTCAAGAATAGTCATCAACAAGTCAATTTCGTCAAGTTCATTTCGACCATTACTGAGAATCTTCATGATGGTGCGTTGCATTACTTTTTCCATTGTGGCAGAATGCTTCAGTTCTTTGCTTGCTGTGCGTGGCTTGTTAGCTTGAATAGTATCTTTCAAGTTATTAACAAGTTCATGGATATTAATTTTGTTGTTGGTGAGGATGTTTTTAAACTCTACACTTATGTCAACCATTTTAAGCAAGAGATATTCAGGAGACAGTAGGCCGTTATTCTCATCGAATACTTGACCACGGATTGCTTCAAAAATTTTAATTAGGCTTTCGGACATATTAGCATTGCTCATAGAATCTCCTTTTGTTTTTAATTCTTTCCGCTATTATATGATAGAAAAAACAGATATGTCAATCTTTTTTTTAATTCGTTTCTATAACATTCCATGCTATATATAGAAGATAAAAACTAAGAGATAGACAATTGTTATTTATTTTCCTATTTATAAAATATTTTTGAAAATTAAGCATTAAAGTATTGTCTTAGTATAAATGTTATGATAGAATAGCCTCACTAAATTAGAAATCAGGAGTAATTAGTATGAACCAAGAAAACAACAATATCGAAATCGAAGAAATTGAAGATGCCATCGCTGAATTAGAAATGAATACAAAAGCTGAACGTGGCCCAACTCGTAAACAGCTTGCTAAAATTGAAGCTGATTATTCAGATGTATTAAAAGGTGATGTTGATAACGATGACGATACTGAGTTAAATGATATTGATAAAGCTCTGATGAAGCGTATCACTAAATACATTGAAAACGTAAGATTAGGTAACCGTATCACTTCATCAGAATACACTAGTGTTCGTAAGCCACGCGATGAAGAAGATGATGGTGAAGTAAGAGAACTTGATTGTAACTTTGATAGAAATGCAGGTCGCCACTTCTCTCGTATGGGTGGTATGTTTGACGAATAAACACTCCTATAATTTTAAAGAGGCTTCGGCCTCTTTTTTTTATATTTTAAATTGTTGAAGTTCTTTTTTAGTTAATTTTTCGAAATTTTTATTATTTTTATCTATGCATAAAACTGCTTTAATAATTATATGTTAGCTTTATAATTTAAAGAATAAAAAAAGCCTATTAATAGGCTTTTATTTTATATTATTGTTGTTAATCAACTTCTTTTTTGATAACTTCACCTGTTGCTGCATTGATTTTTACAGTGAAGTCAGCATTATTGGCATCGACCAAATCTACTTCATATACATAGATACCATTATCTAAATCCAACTCAGTTGAATCCACTTTGGTACCCGGATATTGTTTGACTGCAATATCATTTAACTCTTTGACATCTTTTATCGTTCCGCTTTCTCTGAGTTTAATAGCTTCTGCATCACTGACATCGGCAAACGCGACACCTGAAACCATAATTGCTGCTAATGCTAATACGATCTTTTTCATAAGATATCCTCCGGTTGTTTCCTAGTTATAATACACGAAAAAACGAAAAAATCAAATTTTTGAATTGAAATTTAAGTTATGGTTAAGGTTTGATATTAAATTTTTAGATTATTTCTAGTATAAATGATTTGAAAAATAATTTACTTTCATTTTGTATTCTATATGCTATTCTGAAAATAAAGCCAACAAGATTTAAGAAATTATGCATACGATTTATATAGAAAAAAAATTACAGCAACAACATATCTGTGAAAAATTCCTAAGCTCTGTAACACAAAACCATCCTGAACTCCAACTTGTTTATTCTTATGAACACTCTACTGATCTTTCAGTTATCTTTGAAATTAACTTTTCTCTTGAACATCCTGCACTAGCAGATGAACTGGTTAAAAAACTATATAGCATAAATTGACTTTTATTCTTTATAAATTAAACTAATAAAATATATTTCAGGAGAATTTTATGAGAAAAACAATTTTGGCACTCGCAATCTTGAGTGGCATCTCTTTGCAAGCGAATGCACAATTGTCTGGTGACGATTTAATGGATATCTCAGATATTCTTAATGACACTCCAACCGCAACTGCAAAAACACCCGAAAAAGAAAAATCAAAATCAGTGGAAACGAAGAAAGCTGAACCTGTTAAATCAGATAAGAAAACTTCAACACCTGCCAATAACGATCAAAAAGTTACTAAGCCTAATACAGCGGCTAGTACGTCTGATACAGCTAAACCTGTTACTGATGCCCCAGTTGTTGAAAAATCTAAAACAACACCTACCATTGTTGTGCCTGTCTCTGGAATGAATTTTGTGTTAAATGTTAAACGTTTAAATAAAAGTATCATTACGAAAACATTGAGTAAAGATGAAATTGCAATGGGGATGATGACAGATGTAGCAGCAGACCACAAAACTGATAAAGAAGTTGTTGAGTTTTCAGAAGAAGCGAACAAAAACAAAATCATCAGTTTCTCTAATTACATAGAAGAACCTAATGTGTATATAGGCACAAAGAAAATTGTTGATAAAAAGACAGGAAAGGCAACTGTTAAAGAAGAGTTGGGAACCTTAGTTTATGGTTATGGCTATATCATGCAAATTAAAGAGTATGATAAAAAGAATAATAGAGTTTCTGTTAGGTTAGACTATACGAATAAATCAGTTGCTTCTTATGAAGAAAGTGAAGTTACTACAACAGAAGGCGTATTAACAAAAGTTAAAATACCAACTATCAAGAGTTCTGTAACTTCTAATGTCTTCTGGATTAAACTTGAAACTGATGCAAAACAAAGTATAAAAGTTGATGACAAACATTATTTAGATATTGTTATGGGTCGAGTATTGCCTTACGTTAAACCAGTAATTGCGGTTGACTTCAAAAAAATAGCTGCTGATGAAAAAGCGGCAAAAGAAGCAGCAATCAAAGCTGAGCAAGATCGTATTAAAGCTGAAGCAGCAGCAAAAGAAGCTGAAAAATTAAATGCTATTAAAGCTGAAAATAGCTTGTATGAAGATTTAGAAAATTCTTTAAAGAAATAAAAGAGTTAGTAAAAATAAAAATAAGCCTTAGTGGCTTATTTTTTTTGTCTTTTTTTAGTAAGTAAGCTTCAATTGGAAGTTTAATCCGCTAGTTTTAATTCCTGCATCATTGTTAGCATTATAATCATTTGCAAAAGATAAATTGGACAGAGCATAAGTTGCCATAAAACTAAGGTTATCTACTTGTGTAATATTGTTTTTGTAATATAGACCGGACTCTTGAACTTTTTCATTCGCCAACTGCGATTCTTTTGTATATAATCCGACATATTCGTTTTTATCAAAACTGTAAAACATATCAATGTAGGTTAGTGGCACTGTTGAATTTAATGATTCTTTTTCTTGGGCTGACTCTATATTACCTACATATTGTCTAAGACCACCACCTAAGTTTACACCTACATTATAGTTATCAGCAAATAATGTATAATAACTCACTACATCACCATATTGTAAGTTAACATCTACAAAGTTAGGTTGGTTATTAATATAGTTTGTGTTAATTTCCCCATAATTAGTAGAATATGCATTACTTGTGTATTCTAGTTTTAAGTTAGGAAGACCGACTTTTGTTTTAAAGTCCAAATAAAAAGATTCAGCAATGGTGTTATAACTTAATTTAGCATTATTAGCACCTTGTGCTGTTACATTATTTAATTTAGCTCCTGCTCCACTCTCTACATCTACATAAAGAGAATCTTCAGCCATAGCGACTGTGGATATTAACCCAGTAATAACTACTGGTAAGATTGATTTTAGGCTTAACATTTTTAACTCTATTGATTCGTTTTTATATAGTAGTCTAAAAAAACTTATAAATCAACGTTATATTGTTGCCTTTTTTCAAATTATTAAACGAGAGGTTCTTTTTATTCTAGTATCTGGGTGAGAATCTGTAATTAAATTATTATTTTTTTTTAACTCTATTTCCTTCATTTCTTCAATCCAGTTTAAAATCCTAAGCTTATGCTCTGGTCTTTTAAGGTTGAATATTGGTACTTGAAAATGGCAGGCTAATCGCATTGCGGTTCTAGTTCCACCTGTTGATCGTGTCATTTCAGATAAATCTATTGCACCATCGTTCGTGTAACAGACTAAAAACTTAGATGGATTTTTTAAGTTGTCACCTAATACTTGAAACACATTTCTGGTGTGTAATTTAACAGTCATGAGTCCACCATCACCACGGCTATTTAATAAGTTATCCCAATCTTCATGAAGATCATATTTAGAGATAATATACATAGCATCACGAACTAATTCAGTATCACTTATGAAACGACCTACAATACCATCTTCTTTTCGCCAGTTTAAGCGAGGTAAAAAAATATTTGAATAGTTAGATACACCTTTTTGGAAAGCTTCGTCAGCTCCCCAAGAACCACCACTTCTTAATATCCAGCCAGTTTTTTCTAAATATATGGCCAGTTGGGTCATGATTTCTAAATATTCTGCTGGGGTTTCTCTTGATCCAACACCTGTATAAAATTTTTCGAGTATTGTCATTTTGTGTAATTTTGTCTGTTTATTTATTATACCATATTTAAAAATAAATACATAATTTCTTTTAAAATAAATGATATTTATAATATTTTTTTTATTACACTTAAAGTAAAAATGGCCTACTTTTTCAAGTAAGCCATTAATTGTTATAATAGAAATTAAGCGTAAGCTGATTTTTCTTTAATGTAGTAATCTTTGACTAATACATAGAGATTTTTACCGTTGGTTTCAAGTGTCACATCCACTTTATCTTTGTTGGCATTAACTACTACCATTGGGCTATCTTTAGTCACTCTAATGGTTCTGCCTAATTTCAATTCATCGCCATCAACAAATAGTACTTTATCACCTTCAAGAACACCTTCGCCAAAAATAGATTTAGCTACTGACAACTGGCGGAAGAAATCACGTTCAGTTGGTTTCTTTTCTCTTTTTTCAAATTTCATGTCAAACACTTCTTCTAAATCAACTGGGTCTGGGAAGACGTAGATACTTTTTGATGGTGTTTTCACCACAATGTATTTAGCAGTCATTGATTCTTCAATTTGAACTTGGCCTATTTTATTGAATGCTTTAATGGTACCTTTGTAGACAACGCCATTCTCGCTTAAAAATATAGCTTCTTTTTCCTTTTCAATAACTTTACCAACAATATCGACTATTTCATTCATAAATATCTCCAATTCATTTTGTAAAATTTTAACTTGACAACAAGAAAATGTCAAATTATCGACAGCTAGCAAAAAACCCGCATCAGCGGGTTTTTGCATCTTACGTTAAGCAGCACGTTTTTTAACTCTTGCGTAGTAACCTTTGGAGACAAGATAAACCTGTTTATCAGAGTCTTTAATGGTAAGTTCTCGTTTATTTCCCTTACCGATTACTTTCAAGCAGCCATCTTCGGTGATTTCTAAAACTCGACCTATCTGTAATGTACCATGTGTGGTAGCATATAGGATTTGGTCATCCTTTAATAGATCCTTACCTTTTATATCTTTAATTTCTGTATTCATAACATATACCTCTATCTGTTAATTGTCTAAATATTAGCATAGAATAATGATATTGTCAAATTGTGTACCATACCGTTCATCGCACGGTAATTTCTATTTATTTATTTTTTTCGACAAACATGCCACACGAAGCCTTTACATCAAAGCCTACTTTGGGTACCACTCTGTACTGCTCGGGTTTCAACAGATCCACCAAAATAGAGACGTTTCTTTCTATTACCGCTTCGTCTGACTCTATACCATATTTATCTGAGAAAGGGTTATACCTTACGATATTCAAGTTGACTTTCAAGTCAAGCTTATTAATAGCCTCAGCCATGTTCACCATGTCTTTTTCAGAATCGTTTTCACCTTTAATAAACGCGAAGTGAATTTTTGGCGTTTTACCATTATAGTCTTGCCATTCTTTTAAAAGTTCTAAACTTTTTTGGTAGGGTAGTGCTCTAGCCAACCATTTCTTTCTAAATTTTTCATCGGTACTGTATAGAGAGTAATAGATTTCTGGCAATGTATTAGGAAATATATCAACCAGTGTACGTTCACCCATACTTTCAGGCATAATAGTTGAGATGAGGTATTTAGCTTCTAATCCACGAGTATGAGCCATTCTTCCATAGGTGCCTAGTAAACGTTCATTATCATTTAGAACTACTGGGTTATTTAATGCTTCACCGCGAGCCATGAAATTGTAATGCACTAATTTGGCTTTTTTCTCTTGTTTGTCATAGTGTTCATAAACAAGTTCTGCTTGTTTGATAAGTTCTTCATAAGAAGCGTTTTCTAGTTTATTTTGACCAGTTGCTGTCAGATGGCACATTCTGCATGCTTGATCGCAACCTGATTGAGAGGATACATATATAATAAAGTAGTCATCTTCGCGTTGTACAAAACGAGCTTCATATTGACCAATGGCAGAAGCAGGATAAATAATATTTAAAGATTTATCAATTATGCTTTGTTTTCTAATAATTTCACTCATTAAAAGTCTCCTAGTTATCTACAGATTATAACACTTTGTTTATATTTTATCAAACTAGATTTGAGCAGCTTTCAAGGGTTATTTTTTATCAATTTTAGTGTCGTAGTAGGTATATGGAAGCAATCTAGCAATATTTTTTGCATCATCAATTCCACGGTGCTGTGTTCCTATAAATTGAAGTCCGCTTCTCGATAATGCTCTACCTAAACCAATTTCTCTTCCTATTTTTTGTTTTTTCGCAAACAAGTTTTTTAAATTGACACCTGATGTGAAAAAGAAAGGTAGATTATTACGTTCACAACATTTTTTTAACTCATAAAAGTCATACCGTCCCCAAGAGCAGAATTCTGGATTAGGGTATTGTTTCAACCATGTTTCAAAAGCAGCATAAGCTTCGTTATACAAGGGAGCGTTATCTACATCAGATTGTTTAATTTTAGTTAGTTTGGTACAAAACTCTGTTAACTGCGAATTATAGTTTAGCGGTTTTATGAATGTCTGAAATTCTCCAATGATTTCTAGTTTCTCATTGACAGCAACAGCCCCAATTTCAATAGGCTCTGAAAATTCTCTGTTAAAGGTAGATTGAGTGTTGGATTGGTCATCACAGGTGGCTTCGAGGTCAGTAATGATTAATGTTTTTTGAGGTATTTCTATAATATTATTTTTCATGATGAAGATATTATCATATAGATCATCAAAAAGCAACTTTTTTATTTAATATAAAGTATTTTTTGACAAATGAGTAATTTGATTTAAAATGACAAGGTATTTTTTTATTTTATTAAAGGAGAATAATATGAATCAATCAACAGATGCTGTAAAACTTGATTTCATCGGTTTATTTTTGGTTTCGGTTTTTAGTTGTTTAGGGGCATTTATAATGGCTTTTGCTTTTACATGTGCTTACGATGTATTTAACATATATCATTTAAAACAAGAAGGATTTAATCTATCCTCTAATTTTAAAGACATAGCTAACATAGATGGTTCTATTTTTGTCACTATACTAACAAGTTGTACTGCTTTTTATATTATTGGATCATTAATATTTGGTATGCGTTCTAATATGAAAGGTCATTTAAAAAAATATTTAATGATTGTTTTTGCACTGATTGCCTTTTTTTCAGTATTTGTAGTTAATTTTACTCCAAAAGAACAATTATTAGTTAATGCTAGTCAAAATATTTATAATAAAACAGCATCACAATATGAAAACAAAGACGTTTTCTTAAATTCTATACCAGCAAAAGAATATAAGTTGGCATTAGATACAAAGAATTTTGAAGCATTAAAAATATTCATTAATAACCCAAAAAAACTTCAAGGTTTAGATGAAACTGATATGTTTAATAAATTATTAACAGTCCAAAACATTTCTAATCAGTCAGTGCGTGAAGACTTCAATAAAATATACAGTGATCGCTATATTACTCAAGAAGAGTATGAATTGTTTAAAAAGAATGCAATGGAAAATATTATGCAAACAATGACTGCTGATGTTACAGGGAATCCTACAAATGACAAAATTTTATTAGGTAATCTTTAAAATTTAATAGTTAATAGTTAATAAAAACCCACATCGCTGTGGGTTTTTTATTAACTGTTAAGTTGATATTATTTTCCATTGTATTCATTTTTAAGTTGTTCATACAATTTTGCAATATCATTAATATCACTTGCAGTATTATCAAAGTTTACAATCTTGCCAAAGTGAGCATTTGCAATAGCTGCCTTAATTTGAGTCTTTTTAGCTCCATTGCTTTTCATGTGTTTAATCCTATTTTCAGCAACAACTGGGTCAATCTTTCTGAACTCAACCAGACGTTCATGACGGACAGAAGTTTCAGCATCAACCAAAATAACATGGTTATTGCAAAGATTAAGCATATCGCTTTCAACCAATAGAGCTGAGTTAATCAATACAATTCCTTTTTTACCACGAAGCTCTTGACGCAGAAGAACCATAACGGGCACTTTGAAAATATCATTCAAGAAATCAACATGTTCTTTACTGTCTTCACCACCAAATGCAATTTGACCAATTTTAGAACGATCAAGTGTACCAAAACGTTTACGAATTTTTTCACGAATCTCTTTGTAACGTGGCTTGTCAGAACTGTAGACTTGATGAGCCAATTTATCAAGCTCAATGTTATACACTAATGGATTATCTTCTGATTCCTTATTTTGTTTTTCAGAATACTGAGCTAATTGATCGGCTACATAGGATTTACCTGATCCCATCACACCAGTAACACCATATACCAGTTGATTCGAAATTTTACGTTCTAACACTTTTTTCACTGGTAGTGGAACATATTCGTGAATAAGGCCATTTTCGGCTTGTAGTGCTTTAACGTTACTAGAACTTACATGAGCGAGTTTAGAACGAGAAAACATGAAGAAGGTATCAATATTCATTTGTGAACCATTGATTTGATCCAAGGCTTGTTCATCGACAGCATCAGAAGCATTTCGAATGCCTCTAATAATAATCGTAGCACCCTGCTCAAAAGCAAAGTCAACGAGCAGTCCATTAAAAAACATGACCTTAACATTATTAAGGTGAGCCAATGATTGTTGAGCTACTGCAAGACGTTCATCAGGGGTGAGCATATATTTTTTATTTGGATTAACACCAAGACCAACAATAAGATTATCAAAACCTGCAGCAGCACGGTTAATAATATCAATATGACCCAGAGTAATAGGGTCGCCAGAAAGTGCGTAAACAGCAGTAGTCATGATATGTTTCTCCAATGTATGTTATTAAAAAATGCTCTCTTTCGAGTGCATTGTTTTATTGCCTTAAATCATGGTTTTATTGAGATTTAAATTTTCTTGGGCTTTGTTTTTTGTGCTTCCCATTGTCTTTCAACTCTTCGATTGCTTTTTGACCTTTCGTTACTCGTTCTTTGGAGTGGAAATAATCATCTTTGGCAAGTTCATCTAAGTTGTCAAGATCAATATCTTTCACATCAATTTTGCTCATAAGCTTTCCTCAGTTTTAGCCTTTAAAAAGGCTTCGAAATGATTCGCTACCTTTTATATTATATTACACTACTTAGATAATTAATTCAATACCTTTTTAGTGGAATATCTTGCTAATTATATTGGCAAAACCAAGACGCCTATTTTGACTCAATGCTAATTTGATCTCACCTAAAATATCTTCGTATTCATTATATTTTGGATCTTTATCTTCTTTTATTATAGCACACAATATACCTAAAATTCCACTAATAATTTCAGAGTCTGAAAAACCTTGTAATAAAGTGCCAGTTGATGTTTTTGTTACAGTAACATGAACAATACTCATACAGCCTGATATTTTATTACTGTTGTCTCGCTCTTTTTCTGGTAAAATATTGAGATCTCTTTTTCTAGATAAGATATAATCATATAACAATTCATCATCATTGTTGTAGATTTTCAATTCATTTAATATTTTTTCTTTGACTGTCATGATAAATTCCTATTTGAGTGTTCTAATTTTACCTCTTTAAAAATTTTTATCAATTGTAAAAAAAATAAAGCACCGAAGTGCTTTACTTATTAACGTTGTTCCATTTTGTAGTAACTTTCTTTCTTACGTTTGTTTTCAATTGATTCCATTCTGTTATATGGTTGAGAAGGGAAGAATGACTCAAATATTTTACTTACAAAGTCACAAACAAAGTTTGTTTCTTTTTCTTGGCGTTTCATTTTAAAGCTCCTAATTGTATATCTATTTACCACCGATATTACCATTTAGGCAAAAAACTGTCAAGTATATTGAACATATATATTTAATTAAGCTTTAAATCCATATCAGCTTTTTTTTGTATATATTTTTTATATTCATCGTCTACTGTTTTTTCTAACTCATTATCAATATAGGTAATTGATAACGACTGATGCGATGTGAAAAATGTATTTTCCCTACAAGAGATACGAATATATCTATTTTTTTTGTCAATAATTCTATCATTAATTAAAGCATTAAACCAATTATAATCACCTAATCCATATTCTTCTCGTAATGAAACCATTGCGGCATCAGCAACATCACAAGGATTTTTTATGTAACTTACATATTTCATTTTATAAATCTTACCAGTATACTTGGTAGTATATATTGTGATTTCGTCATATTCTGTATTTTTGATGAGGGCTTCATAATAATCATATTTATAGTCATTAAAGCTTCTATTATAAATCCTTGTTAAATCTTTCGTTTTAAATATTTTGTCTTCAAAATCACCTAAATTTAAACCATACATTCCACCAATATCTTTATTCTTATAGACGTTATTTTTAAGTTGATCATTTTTCACATTTCCATAAATAAATAGACCTACGATAATTGCTATAAAACAGATAGCAACACTAATTTGAAATTTTCTATGTGGTTGCATTTCAAGACTCCTTTTGAATAATAATCTATAATATATTGTTTTTTTGTCAATAAAAAAGAGTCTTAAGACTCCTAATTTAATTTATATGGACTATAAAAACTACTGTATTTATCAAGTGCTTCTACATCACACGTACTAATATACAAGTTATTACTGACTTTTATAGGTGTTGCTATTTCATACACAAGGTAACCATTATTAATATTAAAGACTTGTTCATACTCAAAACCATTTTGATAGGTTATATTGAAAACATAATCTGCTTTACTCGTTTCTACAACGTCTTTATGCTGCCATTTGTCAACATAGTTACTATTTTTATTATTAGTTTTCTTTCCTGACATGCTATATATTTTATGTTCTGACTCATTGTAATATTGCATCTCTTTAAATCTTGGGTCTTTACAAATATAAAACTTACACGTTGAGCATGGATAACTTTCACATTTTTCCATGCCTTTAATAGAACCCATTAAAAGTAATGATTTATTTTGTATACTTCTAAATTTAAGAACTTCAACTTCATCGTATTTAAAGTGTTTTACAAATGTTGTTCCACAAGAGATTTTAGTAAAATCGAAGGTTGTGGTTTCAGAAGTTGTACAGCCAGAAATTGTTAAAATTCCAAGGGTTAGCAACAAGGGATTAATTAACCCTTTAATTTTTTTCATTTTATGATGCTCATTGTTTTCAGTTATTATACTACAAACTGAAATTATATCAATTATCTAAGTTGATTATTTTAGAAAAAAAATTAAGAGAAATTTAAATAATCCTCATACTTTATCCAAATATAGCCTTTTTTATAGAGTTTACTCTTAATAACTGTATACATTTTAGGAATAGTTGTTTCCATGAATTTTAAGTCAGCATCTGTAATCTCATCAAGATGGAAAAATTCTGCACATTGCATAAAGTAATTATCAATGCCCGCTTCTAAACATTTATCATATAGTGCTTCTTTACTGTCAATCGTTGCTAACACGTAATAGCTTCTGGCACCTTCACCTGTTGCAAAGTATTGTAACTTCATAAAATAAACCATAATAGTAACCTCGCAATAATATTAATTTTAAACTATATAATAATTTATATTTATTGTCAATCTGTTGTTCAATTGACTTTATCTCTGATAAGTTATATAATACAAAAATATTAAAAAAGGATAGACAATGATCAAAAAAATACTGGGTATTAAGCGAAAATATGAAGAACATCTCGAAGAAACATTGAGTGTTGAAGAATTTAAGCCTAAAATTACTATTTTTACTGGGGCTGGTATTTCACGGGATAGCGGTTTAGAAACTTTTAGGGACAGTGATGGTTTATGGAATAATCATTCTATTGAAGAAATTGCGACCGCAAATGCCATTAGAACAAATTTTCCTAAAGTTAATGATTTCTATAACATGAGACGCCGTGAAGTAATTGCTGCTAAACCCAATGATGCTCACTATTTGTTAAAAAAATTAGAAGATTATTTTAATGTTGTCATTGTAACTCAGAATGTTGATAACTTACATGAGCGTGCAGGCAGTTCAAAAATTTTACATCTTCATGGCGAATTAATGAAATCTAGACCTGTTGCTAATACAAAGATTTTTTATGATCAACTCGATGATATCAATGTAGGTGATAGATGTCCAGCAACAAATTCACAGTTACGTCCACATGTTATTTTGTTTAATGAAAAATTGGATGAATACATCTTTTATGAAGCAAGACGACATATTAGAGAATCTGACTTGTTTATTGTTATTGGTAGCAGTCTACAAGTCAATCCAGCCGCTTCACTGGTTGCTGAAGGTAATGGCATGCGAGAATTTCATTTAATTGATCCCAATGAAATTGAAACTATGTATAGACATCGTTTTAAACATATTAAGGCAACAGCTACCAATGGTCTTAATGAAATTTATCCATGGCTTATTAAGCAATCCGAAGACATTACAGAAAAGTTTAAACGAAAAAAAGGAGCTTAATGCTCCTTTTAACATTTTATGTCTCTGTCTCGTAATAATTTCTTTGCAATTAATTCAATATCCATCGCATAATTATCGTATTCTGCCTTCTTTTCTTCATAGCGTTTAGTATGTTTATCATTTAAATTCTTAATCAATTTATAGCTGGCATGGATTACTGATAGTGTATTATTAAGTTGTGGAATATTTTTATTTGAATCTGATAAAGAATTTTGTAAGACAATCTTTTCACATTCATCATCACTAATGATATTCATTAATGGCTCATAAAAATTTGTATCAACATTTGGATCGTAATTCAACAGTTGGCTTTTGCTATATTTTATTGATTTTTTAAACCTTGTTACAGCCGCAATAGCTTCACCAAAATGTTTATTAAAATTTATTATTTTTACATTATAGTTAGGATCTGATGCATTTCTTTCAGCAGAAATATTGCTTTCATTTACTAATTTAATACCTTGTTCAAGGGAATTAATAGATAGAATACAAATATCTTCTATTTCTTTGGTAGCTCTATTAATTTCAAAATAGGCTTCTTTTTCTGCAAGAAGTCTTCTATTCTTTTGTCCTGTTTCATCATCACCCGAAATTAAACTGTTTTTAGCATAATTTAACAAAGCCTTTTTCCTATCTTCAATCTCAGTTTTCGTCTGATTGATTTTAAGGGTTGCTCCTTGAATGGCTTCAATAATTTCGTTGACTTTTTCATTTTCATTTTTATCAAAGAATCTCTTCAAAAATGAACGTTTAATGTGGGCATCTTTTTGTTCTAACAAAAGTTGCTCATATTCGACTATCTTGCATTGTTCGTTATTAATCACTTCTGTTTTTTGTTCAAAAAATTCTTTGTAGTTTTCTATATGCAGTTCTAGCATCTGTAATAGCCTCTAAAAAAAGTATTTCTATACTATCACATTATGATTTATAATTCAACAGTAAGATTATTTTTATTTATTTTTTAATCTTGACTTGTTGTATCATCCTTGATTTCATCATCAAAATATTCTTCCATAATATACCAGAGATAATCTCTTGAGCTATTCAAGACATTTTGATAGATTGCTTTTTGTATTTCTTTTCGACTGTGATCATCTTTAGATTTTTCATAAATTTTTAGAATAGGTAAATGGCAAGCATAGTCTTCAATTTTTACATAGTGTTCTCTAGGATGTAATGAATGTCTACCATCAGGCACTGATGAGTTTTCTGATTGTTCTTGATATATACTTATTTTTCTGTATTCAGGCAATGTGTCACTCTCATGGTATCCATAAATTTCTGAATTTAAAGATTTGAATCGTTCTTTATGCCCTATAACAAAAAATACATTTCTAGCTTTAACAATAATGGTTACATCAACTAACATTTCAGAATGAAGATAGGCATGAGTATCTAATCTTTTAATTTCTTCTGAAATATCATCATAAACAGATAATAATAACATTTTAACTTCAAGGCTTTCATTAATTTTTAAAAGACAATTAGATTTCTCCATTTTTTAACCCTCAAGTTTATTATTCATATACTATAATATTTATGAAAAAAGTCAATTGTAATCGGAAATTATTGATTAAATTAAAATCATTAAATTTTTATCATTTCAATAAGTGTATTATATTCTTTTATATTTTCTATAAAGGATTCATTTGTTTCATCCGTTATATCTATAGACAATACACTTGATACTATTTCCTTTAAAGAAATAAGATTTTCTTCAGTTAACGAAGTTTTTGATTTATCTATATAAGTCAATAATATTTTGATTGTTGATGTCCAATTTGTTATTTTATTATACTTGATAAATTTTAATGATAACTCTCCACCATAAGGAAATGTAGGTATGGCACAACCTCTGTAATGTAATTCTCCAAAAAATGGAATTGTTAAATTTTGTTGTATTGGATTTTGTTTATGATAAAAATCATTAAATCCATTTTCTTTGATAAGTTTATCACTTAAATTTTTTATTGCACCCGGTTCAAATAATATTTCATCAGTCACAATAAATGATTGTCCATTTTTTAAGTATTCAAGCATAGCAATCTCTCTAAAGTGGCCATCTATCATAGATTTTATTGGAATTGATTTTTTATTTTTAAATTCTAACAAAATACTGTATAAATCATATTTTGAAAAAATATAGAACAAGAACTTTTCTGGAAACTCTTGGGATTGATCTATTGTAATATTCTGGACTATTTCCAGTAGGTTTGAATGGCGTTCACTTTCAGCGAGTGCTTTAAAAATCATGACGAATCACCTTTTTTACTTTATTTTATTAAATGACCTTTATTTTCAGTCTAACACTCAATATAGAAATAACAATTGAACATTCTTACAATTTTGACTTATTGATATTTTGTTATATGATCATATATAAGAATATATAGAAAAATAATGTTAAAAAAAATAATAATTACAGCGTTAATTTTAACTTCAACCAGTGTGTTCGCACAAACCAGCAATAGACATATACGCATTACTTCACAAGAAGAACTTGATGAAGAAATTGTTTATCTTATGAAAAAGTTTGACTATGAGAAACCAGATAATTTGATTCGTTTAGTAGATTATGTCAATCGCAATTCAGAAGTAAGGGGGTATGTCATTAACAAGTTTTCAATGAGTGCGACAAAGAATAATAAAAAAGGACAAAATATAAAATTCATTATTGATTACATCATTCAAAACATCGTTGAATTAGATACCAATAGAATTCCTAGAAATGGTGAATGGCAAGGTCAGTCTGGTCATTCTTTGTTCTTTATTAATGGCCACACAAAATCATTCTCCGCAGAAGAAATGAAGCAAGCTGCACCTTATGGCATTCCATTTGAATATGGATATCCAAACTTTACAATGTTTAGGGTTGGTGAACTCATTCCTATTCCTAATCCAACAGCTTCTTATCCTCATGATTATGAGAAAGTTGTTAATCAACTTATTTATGAAAAGAAACCCATTAATGGAATTGTCTTCAATAACGCAGTAGAATTTAAAGAATATTTACAGGCGAATTTAATCAATCTTCATTATGCTCATGATGAAAATGCTTTTGAATTTTTGCCGAATTCAGTTGTTTCAGTGATTGATTATGAACTTCCACATATTTCAAAAAGAAAGCCTCATTAAGAGGCTTTTCTTTTTTCTACATATTGATTCAATAAAAATTCAAATTCATCTGGATTTAATCCAAAGAAATATTTTACTTTTTCGTTTACTGAATTTACTACATAGTTATTTTTTGATCCAGTTTTTCCAACACCTTTATTATATTCAATTAAAATGTCTCCATTAATATGAGCCATCTTTTCCATGTTATATTTAAAAGATGGGTGATAATCAAAAGGATTGCGTCCTTCCTTATAACGGTTATCAGTAATGGTTACATCAACATGTTTACCTTTAATAATCGCATACAACATAAAGGTTTCTAAGGTACAAATATATTTATTCTCCTTATAGCCTTCACGGAATGTGATGATTGCTTTTTTGATTAAATCTCTGATGTTCATTTCATTTGTTTCTACGATTTCTTGTGTAATAGCATTCATGATTATTCTCCTAATAGTTTATCATTAAATTTTTTGCCGATTTTGTTAATTTTTTTCCATTTGATTTTAAAACTAGTTGATTCAATACCACCAAACATGGCAGCATTACTGTGAATTTCACAGAAACCAGTAATCAATAAGGTTGCAGCGAATGGCAATGCATAGAACGATTCAAAATCATCCATTTTCAGTAAATGAATGTCCATATCATGCTCCATTAATTGAGCTTGAAGTTCTGTGCCACCAATTTTACGCCAGATTAGACCAGATGCTTGTGCATGGTCAGGGAAATGACGGTTACCATTTTCATCAATTGTTAAACAGAATGGCTTACCACAGTCGTGATAAATCTGATAGGTGTTGATGTCTTTTTCGGCTACTAGGTTATTCCAGATAGATTTGTTATAAATCCACTCAGGAAGTTTCCATTCGAGCATTAATGGTTTTCCATCAATAATGTGAGCTTTCAAATCTTGAAAGTATTTATTTACTGATAATCCATGTTGAAGAACATTCATGCCTTGTGTTTGCTCACAAGCTTTCATTTCTTTAACAAGATCTTTGAAGCTAAGTTTTTCAATTTTATCAATCTACATAGTCATGGTAATTCTCCTAATAATTAATGTTAGTTTAGTTTACTGTATTAAGTGCTTCTATTTGACTCTTTATTGAGTGTTCTAATTGTACCAAATTTTCAACATCTATGTCAACACCTAATCTATATTTTAATGCTGTTAAATCCCAATCTTTTACAACGTTTGATTCAAGTTTACGTTGTGACCTAATAATCATTTGTAACCAATCATTAGCAATTTCAATTGCTTGTTTTTTATCAGTTCCACACTTAGTAAAATCTTTTTTCTCTCTTAATAACGCATACAAAATGTAGTCATTTAAAAATAAAACTTTAACTTTATGCCCATTATCATCACGATAAGGTCTTTCTGTTTTCAATATGTTTTTCATGGTGTTTATTATTGCTAATCTATTCATTTTATTTCTCCTGTATAAATTGATTAATATCTTTATATTTGTAATATTCTTGACGACTGACCTCTATGGATTCATAGTCTGGTGCCATAAAAAACGTTACTCCATTTGGTGTAAATTCTATTTCATGGCTGGGCTTATAATCCATTAATATCATTTCAATAAAACCTTCATGTGTCATGAATATGATATATTTGCCGGGATCTACGTCTAATCCATCAATAAAGTATATAAAAGAATATAAAGCCTCTATATTCATAGATTCATCATCTTCATGTTCGCCCCAACCTTTATCATAAGTAATCAATTCAATTAATTTTTGGGCGGTTCTTTGATTGAGTTTATAGAGAACTTTTGAAGCAATCTCTAATTTTTCTTTATAATCAATTAAACATGTTTCTGGATGATTGTACTTAAAGTTTGGTAATACTTTATTAGGTATAGCGATACCATCATCATACCCTTGCATATAGAGATAAGTAGCTTCAGGTTCAAATGCAATATCAACAACTCTACTTTCTAACATCCAGTTAATGCTTAAAGCCCCTTCATGATTAAAAAAGAAACCTATATCATGAGGAATAGCATCATTGACTGTTTTAAGAAAAAGACACAGAGATCGTAATGAATCTTCATTCATTGATTCTGCACCTTGACCATCCCAGTTTGGTTGAATAGCTGCTAATTCTATCAAACGACTGAGTGCAGGATTGCTGAGCACTAGGCTGTGCTCACTTATAATGTCTAATAATAGTTCTTTATTCATGTAGCCCCCTTAAACACACTGAAATTTCTTAGTGATTTGTTTGACTTCTTCTTTGGTGCAAGGACCAATACCAAGAGCCGTAATGATAGGTGAACCATCAAAGTGTGGAGGCAAAATATGACCTTGATCGACAATAATTGAACAAGGCAATCCTGCAGCAATAGCTTGATTGTATGCTTTAATTAAGTGATCTTCATTTTTTGCTTTCAACGTAACCTTAGAACCGCCTGACTGACGATTTCTGTAACGTTTGACGTTTTCAGGGTGTGATTCTTGTGCGTTAGTTAGTGCATCCGTATAAGCATGACCAGCTTGTGCTGCAAGCTTACCCGTTGGCATATCTAAGTCGCCGCGAATAATTGAATAGATGTAGTAATGTGAGTCTTTGTCCGAAGGAACAAATTGAGTGTATTGGCTAAGAATAGCCTCTTTGGTGATGAAGTCGAATTCGTTATTATCAATCTACAACATGATGTAATCTCCTTTATTTGATTTACAGATACAATTCTACGCTGTATTTCTATAGAAGTCAATCTTTTTTTTGATTCGTATTAAAATATTTTACTAGACTATTAAATTTTCTTTGTTTGTTTAAAAAAAATGGATATAAAGGCATTGTAATAAAAGCTATAATCTGCTATCATTTTCTTTACCTGTTATGTCCAAAACAGACGACTATGGAGATTGGGTTATGGATAAGAGCTTTTCTTTTAGCAATAGGAGTTATTAAATGATTTTTAAAAATAATATTTCTGGTTGTTCTTTAATTCGACAATTTGTTAAAGATCTCTCAATTAATCTTGTGGTTATTTTTCTTGTGGCTTTTATTATTCATTTCATTTTTAGTCTTTTTGATTCAAATGAAGATGTTTCAAATAATAAAAAAGAAAAAGTAACAGTCGCTCATTCTAAGTTCGAACCTTTACAGCCTGTTGTTACAGAATTTAAAAATTATAGTAACCAACCTTATGTTAGTGATTCAAAATTAATGCCTATTTTAAATCCTGAAATGAGGAAAGAGCCTATACTGCCTGTTGCTCCAGTCGAAAAAATAGAAAAACCAGTTCCACAACCAATCATTGAAAAAAATGAAAATCATTACCATTTTGAAGACTTAAATTCAGGAATTACCTACCTTGCTAGTAGTCTACTTGGTATATTTGTTGCCATTTGTTTCTATAAAGGATTTGGAAAGTTCTCTCAGAATCTTTCTGTCAAAAGAGCCATTAAAAAGAGTAACCTTCTTTTAGATGCTTTTGAAGCAGATATTAATAACGAATCACGTTATCTTGATTACACTAGAGTAATAACAGATCAGCTACGTTTTAATAATACTATTATGGAACAAAATAAGAATAGTTATCATATTCCTGTTCTCAGTGTGGTTAATGATAAATTAGTTGCTAATTTGAATTTTGCTGAAAATAGCCTTGTGAATGACATGAAAAGATAGGTATAAAATATGAATAAATTTGAATTTAAAAAATTTTATAGTGACTCAACGCCTTGTGGAGATCTTGGTCCAAAAGGTGATTTTGGCTTGAAAATAAGCAATGAAATGGACTTTGGATTTGACTATGATCCACCACGTACAAAATCTAAAAAACAAAACGATTTTGACGATATCGATAATGAATCAATCATTGATTATGATGATTATGATTACTGTACAAAAGGCAAAAAAAATGATGATTATCTTGAAGATGAATATGAATTAGATCCTTTTGGTCAAGTTAAAAATTTTTATCAATCTCAAATAGAAACGAATTATATACAGAAAAGTAAACAGGCTAAATTGGCAGCTCTGTTTTTTGCTGGCACTGTTACCTTCTTTATTGCGTGGTGTGGTGTTATTGCTTATGAAGGTTTAAATACTAACAAAACTATTTATGTAGCCTCACAACATGGAGGACTTATTCAAGATAAAAAACAAGTAGAGATTAATAGTTCTACTGTTATTCATCAAAAATTGTTGTCTCATAATAAAGTTGAATCGACACCTGCTGTAGTGAATAACTATAATTTTGAAAAATTGAATTCTGGGCTAACCACTTTGGGATATTCATTACTGGCTTGCTTCTTAGGTATGTTTACATTTAAAGGACTTTCAATTCTTGGTAAATCATTTAGAATTAAAAAAGAAATTAAACGTAGCAAACAACTTATTGAAAATTTTAAACAAACTATAAGTAATCAAGATAATCAATTGTCTATTAGTCATCTGATCAATGATCAAATGGTTATTAATAATATTTTGATAGACCGATTAAATAAAAACAGTCATGTTGTTGAATTGATTGCTATCAATGAAAAAATGAAGGATACAAGTCAATTCATCAATAGCAGGTTACTCAATAATTTAAAGGAATCTTAAAATGTTATTTATAATAGTTATGGTTATGGCCATTGCAATGGTAATGGTACTAGGAATGATGTCTCATATTGCTAATTATCAAGATACACAAGAAAAAGAACATCTTAAAAAGATTCAATTTGAACAACGAATAGCGGATGCTAAATCCAGAAATCCAGAAAGTTTTAAAGACATTGAAATTAAACCTACGATTGTTGCTAAGCCTACTATTGTTAAACAAAAAATTTTACCAGAACAAAAACCTCAAATCAACAATTATAATTTTGAAAATATTGGAAAAGGATTATTAGCATTAGGTGGTGTATTGTCTGTTATCTTTGGAATAAAATATATTATAAAATTGTTCGGCTACTTAAGTACTATCAGACGCTTTAAAAAAAATGAAAAAAGAACAAATTATTTGTTAAATAAACTCAAAGTTTGTTTTGATGATCAAAAAGAGTTGCTACTTCTTTCTGATAACATAGAACATCAGTTAAAATTAAATGACTTATTATTAAAAAGTGATGATGCTAAACAACATGGAATACATTTAGAAGTGGCTGACGATTATTTATATTCTGAATATACATTTATTAATAGCAATCTTCTTAATAAACTGAAATAAAAGCCCTCATGGGCTTTATTTTTTTCCTTTTGATACATAGATGTATTTGCAAAGATTAGGATGTTCTTTACAGAAGTCTAATGATCTTAGCTTTCCTTTTTTATCGATCAGTTTCCATTTATAATTTAATAAAGATGTCTCACCATCACGGAAGTCTATAAAGAATCTATATTCAGAAATAGGTGTTGGAATATTGGAAAATTGGTCATTATTATTTTGAGCTGGTATAAAAACACTGATATGTTTACCTAATGGATCTTGGCTGATACTTGTAATTTCTTGACAAGTTATAAATGTGGTATTTTTATCTTCAGGTTTTAGCTGTAATTGAGTTTTCTGGTTGCAGGTTTGATTTTCTGCTACTAAATAATTTAATGCATATTCTGTGAGTGCAATGTCCACTTTTTGATCGGGGTGATTATACCCATACGCTGTTTTCAACTCTAAGGATTGTAAGTAATCTTTTAAAATTGTTTGGTTCACACTCTGTCTATAATTAATAAAATCTCTTGTAATTAGTATAGACGCTAATATTACTATGAGTAAGGTTAAAATAAGTAATTTAATAAATGTTGCTTTACTTATGTTATCAAGGTAGTTTTTCCTACTAACCTTGTAGTGTTCGTAAATCATAAAAAAATCTTTGTTTGCTAGTATTATTATACTATAAAAAAACTAAAACAAAATATTAAAATACTATTTAAATAATGATATTTACTAATTTTCATTGAACTTTTAAAAAAATAAAATACAAGTACTTATTTAAATGGTAGAAGGCTTATAAAACAAAAATCCCTCTGTTGAGGGATTATCTTAAAACATGTACATTTTAACTATTTCAAAAATATTTAAATCTTTTATAACTTCTTTTATATCAAAAATTTCTTTTAATTTTCTGTATTGCGGTTTTTCTAAATAAATATACATCAACGCTTCTTCGTTTGTTTCACACCATTCTGGAACATTAATTCTTTCTCTTCTTTTATTGAAGAATGATATTTTAGAAAAATCGATCTGCAAATGTTTTTCATAATTAATATTAAACTGATACATAGAACGATAATGACTCTTGTATCCTTTATCCTGTATTTTTTCAAATGGGTCCATAATGGATATTCCCACATTTCTAATTCTGGTTAAATCGAAATCTCTATAATTAATGGTACAATATAAATCTAAATTATATTTATTACCTTCATCAAAAAATTCTGAGAAAAACTTTGAATTGTATCCATCAAATAAATCTTTCTCGGTGATTTTCAAATATACATTTAAGGCATCAATTTCTGCAGATTTTTCTGCTTTCACTTTCTCTAAAAATTCACGAGTAAAGACATCTTTCAACTTAAAGATGTTTTCATAAAATAAATGGGTTCTTTTTTCCATGTATTCGTATTCCCATTCATAATACTCATCACTTAAATGGTCATCGTCATACATATCGCAACAGCAAGGCCCATAACAGGAAATTGTGTCATCATTCCATATTTCACGGGCGATATTATTGGTAAATTTTTTGTTGAATTCTTTAACACTAGAATTATTGAGGTGTCTTACTGCATTGCAATATTGGTAGTACATATGAAATCTCCTAATTAAATTTGCAATAAGTGACGTTTTTTTAGTAATAGAAAATAATCTATAAAATAGATAATTTTGGTTACATTTTTTTATGTATGCATTCGTCATTTATTAGCGTGTATTAATTAGTTACATGAGATTTCTCCTTTAATTTGAATATTTATCTATTTTAAAGCATTTTAAATCAAAAATCAAGTTAAAAATTTAACATTGCGACTAAATCAAAGAATGCTTGTGGATTGTCCTCTAATTCGTCCAGTTCCATTTCTATTTCATACTTTTCAAAATATTTCTTAAATTGATAATGGAATATAATTTTCTTAAAAAATTCTTTTGAATAAGATTTTTTCAATCGAAGGTATCCATGTGGTGTCATTGATATTGCATAGTAAGCAGGTTTCTTTAAGAATTCAAAATTACGAATTTCAATCGTGAAATGTTTAAAACCCGATGAAGTGATATATCGTTGATTCACTCGTTTAATGCTGATGTTACCTTCTTTGTCTTTGACTTCTTTATCGTAAGTCTCTGATTGTTGCAAACGGACTTCAAGTTTTAAATTTGGGATTAATTCACCATTTGAACCAATTTTAAACTCTTCTTTTTTAGCAATTTCTAGAATAAAGTTGATAGAATTTTTAATAAGATAATTGACTGTTTTGCTGCTTCTTTTTCGAGCTGGTGATAATTCTATTTCACCATAAAGAGCAAAAACATCTAAGATTTCTTTAATGCAATAGTCAGCAATAGGTTTAATTTCTTCATCAAAAATTTTTCTATGTTGTTGCGTTTGATTATTTTTATAGGTCATCAAGTAGTCAGGTAAAACGTTATAGTTATACTCAGGTATTAAGTCTGCTTTATAAGTTGATTTAAACTCTTCTTTACTGAGCAGTATATTTGGACTATTTTCTAGTTGTTCTTTTAATCCATATATTTTAGATGTTGGAAATTTACTATAGTTCTTTTGGATGGTTAACGAATGATGCATATATTCAGTTTTGTCTTGCTCAGCGGTTGGAGAAGTGCTGAATCTAATTGCGTTCCTATTGGCTGATGTAATAAATAGGTGGTTCTCCATTATTTGTACGGATGCCTTTGGTATTAGAAAATAACGATTCTTGTCATTTTCGTAGAGATCTTTAAATACCTTCAACGCAGCAATGCCCGCTGGTGAGTTTTTCCAGTCTGTTGGTGTTTGTTTACTTAATTTCTCAAAATCGATAAAATACATAATTAAATTCTCCACATATCATATAACGTCTTATAACTTGTATAGTTATTTTGGAACTCTTCTAAATTAACTTTAACGCCAATTTTATTTTTTATTCTTTTATATAAAGCTTCATACATACATTTATGAATAGCAGCTTCTTCATTATTAGCATCAAGAACTTCTATATTCTTCAGATACTTACAAAACTCTATTCCTTTACAATCAGTGATTAAAAATTGCATTCTAGTATTATAGATAAACAGTTCTAGATATACACCTTCTACTAATTTATCCAATTCAGTGTGATAGAATACCTTATCAATTGTAAAATTTGAATAAACCTTTTTGTCTCCGTTTATATCAAAAGGCACTTTCATAAGACCTTTTTCAAAATAAGTATCATCATTTTTATAAAACTTATGTAAAGTATCAGTATCAACACAATTCAGTTCCAACATTTTTAAAAAATAAATTTTACGAAGTCTTTTAATACGTTCAATTTTGTTGTTTAACTTTTCTATATAATTTTTTTCTAATGAGCTAGCTTGCCTTATTTCAGGTATAGTCATTGAGAGTTCGAGTAATATATTACCTGATGGTAGTTTCTTTTCAGCCGCTGGTTCACCAATAATAACAGAATGCATTCCATCCTCAATACTATTAAGGTATAGCCCGCCTTTACTGTGTTTGAATGGAAACTTATCAGATCTTAAACTAAATCGGCTCACTAAGTAAACTCCTAAATGTCCTATATTATACATTAATGTAGGAGGCAAGTCAAACTAATAGCTTTTCTTATTTGACTTTTTTTATATTCATAGTAAATTATTTTCATTAATAATGGTAGATATTATATGAAAAAGATACAGGATTATTTAAAGCAATCTTATGATAACGCTGTCAGTAAAGGTTGGTATGAAAGACCAACAACATCAATAGAACGATTTGCTCTAATGCTCTCTGAAATATCCGAAGCAACAGAAGAGGTTCGATCATCAAAAGAAGATTTTTATCTGGTAGATGATAAACCAGAAGGACAGTCAGTAGAATTAGTTGATGTTTTAATTCGTATCTTTGATTATTCAGGTTATGCTAATGTTAACTTTTCAAAGTTTTTGGAAACTCAATTCTTTGTCTCTTTCAATCCAATAAATACAATCAATGATCTGATGGTTGAAGTCGCCCAATTGAATAACATCCGTTGCTATGAAGAATTAGAAAATTTGAAGAGTGATTTAGAGTTTCACATATCAATAGCCATCTCGATTTGTGATGCTGCTAAATCTCATATGAAAAAAACTGAGAAAGAGTTCTTGTTTTTAGCTGAAACAGTCGTTAAGATCGCTTACTTCTTCCGTAAGAAGGGGTGGGATATGACTAAAATATTAGATATCAAACATGAGTATAATGTAAATCGACCACATAAACATGGTGGAAAAGTTTGTTAGGAGTAGAAAAATGAATAAAGTAATAATGGGAGTTGTTCTATGTAGCTCGTTATTGATAACAGCATGTTCTGTTAATCAGACAGCTCGCACACCTGCGTTCCTTGTAGATGATAATGTGACTATGAGTGTGGTTACTGATTATCAAGAGACGGAGTTACGAAAAAGATTGAGCAATAAATTTGTAATAGATAAGAATTCAACAAGTTTAGTTTTGACAGCAAGCGATTTGGATGTTTTTGAGAGTGATAATGAAACGATTAAACCTTCAATTAAAAAAGATTTAGATATTATTGCTAATATGGTCGTGATATCTCCACACAGTCAATTGAAAATTGTTTCTCACACTGATAATCAGTTAGAGTATTATTCTGGTTTAGTTATCACAACTCGAAAAGCTTTAGAATTGAAAGATTATATGCAATCAAAAAATATTAGAGAAAAGAAAATAGATTTCTATGGTGTTGGCAATGAGTTCCCGCTCATTAAAGATGCTAATAGTGAAGATATTATTAAGAATAGACGTATTGAAATACAAATAAACAACATATGAACAATTTAATCAAGGAGAATCATTATGCGTAAAATTACAGTATCCGTTTTAACAGCCGCAATCTTAATGGGTGGCTTAGCAGGATGTACTAGCAATCCATATACAGGTGAAAGTCAGGCTGCTAAAAGTGCTAAATATGGTGGTTTCGGTGCTCTCGGTGGTGCGGCTGTTGGTGCTTTGGTGGGCGGTAAAAAAGGTGCATTGATTGGTGCAGCAGTTGGTGGTGCTGGTGGTGCTGGTTATGGTTATTATACTGACGTTCAAGAAAAGAAATTGACGGATGAGTTAAGAGGTACTGGTGTTCAAGTACAGCGTGATGGTGATAACTTACATTTGATTATGCCGGGTAATATCACTTTCAACAGTGCTCAGTCTGATATTTCGTCTTCATTTTATCCAGTATTGAACTCTATCGTTACTACACTAAAAGAATATAATAATAGTAATATTGTGATTATAGGTCACACTGATAATACTGGATCGTTTGAAAAGAACCAAGTATTATCTGAACAACGTGCATATTCAGTAGCCAATTATTTTGTAGCACAAGGTATAGCACAAGATCGTGTTCAAGCTTTCGGTTATGGCCCGCGTCAACCAATTGCTGATAACAATACTGAACAAGGCAAGCAAACGAATCGTCGTGTTGAGATTCAAATCATTAACAAACAATAATAGGAAATTATCATGAATAAGTTAACCCTATTTATCTGCTCAACACTGGCACTCGCTGTCAGTGGCTGTTCAGTGACTACCCATTATTATACAGAACAAAGCGGCTATTCAGATGTCATCAATAATGAACAAGTGATTTCACCGCAAACTGTTCAACCTTCTGTCGCTCCTGCACCTGTTGCTACTGAAATGAGTGCTAAGAAAAAGGCTTATCTTGAATATCAACAAACTGAATTCACTAAGGATCTTGATAAAACTGGTGTGATCATTAATAAACAAGGGAATGACTTATTATTGTATATACCAGTAGCTGATGCATTCAGTTATAATGGTTTTCAATTAACAACTTATGGCTATTCGGTATTAAATAAGGTTGCAATTAACTTGTTAGACCAAGAGTTTAGTGAGTTTACATTAGGTGTTTATGATGGTTTAAGTACTTATCAAAATCCTAATTATAATATCACAGAGGTTAGGGCACGAGTAGCAACGGATTATTTGTTATCACGTAAAGTTAGCCCTGATAAAATTGTTTACAAACAAGAGTCAATTCCAACTCCACAACTTATTGATCCAACTATTAGTTATATAGAAATACGCATCAAAAATGATGTAAATAATTTCCAGTAAAAACTAAGACCGTTCAAAGCGGTCTTTTTTTTGATTGAATAAAATAATATAATTTAAAATCTATATCTTACTTTTAATAACACTTGACTTTAACTCGTTAACAGTTAATATTTTATTATTATTGGAGATAAAAATGAAGCATAAAATAAAAATTATTTCAGCTCTTGCAATAGCTGCATTATCAGCAGGCTGTTCAAGCATTGATAATCACCTTTCAAGACATGTGGAAAAAGAACCAACATTAGGTAGCTTGAAATGGTCAACAAATGATTCAAAAATCTATTTAAGAACTATGTATGTTCAAGCAGACTTTAATGAAAATGGTGATAAGCGTCTCTTTGCTGATTATGACTATACAATGGAATCTTCTCCATGCACAACTATTAGTAAATACAGTCCAAGAACGAATATTTATTCTTTCCAACACAAAGGAGAATCTTTATCTTTCGAATGCAGACCTTATTTTAGTTATGATAGACCAGATGAAAGAAGGCTTTATTTACTTGGTTCAACGAGAGATTGTGAAGACAGGCAATTTGATTATAAAATAGCCGTTATTGACAGCGGTGAAAATACATTAGCAATGTGTGATAAATTACATCCAGAAGCTTCTGAGAAAATTGAAACACGTTATAAAGATTGGTTAAAGGCTGGTGTCTTTAAATAATTTAATAAAAAACCGCTTAGGCGGTTTTTTTTATCATATTATATTTTCCTATTTTAAAATAGTGTTAAGTATTTTGTATTTTTTATCAATGTTTTTTTCTTTCATGCTATTTATTAATCTTTCGTAATTTTTATAAGTGTCTTTTTCATATATTAATAAATTTAATGAAACAAAATCTGTTTCTGGATTAACCCAAACGTATGCTCTATTATTTACGTTTTTGTAACCAAATGAATAAAAAGTTGACTTATATCCTATATCAATTAAAGCGTTTTTTATTTTTTTAGCCACATATCTTGCATCTTCCAATAAATTTATCACTTTGTTTTTGGTTTCATACGTTATTGTTATCATTTGTATCTTGAGCACATAACCATGTCCAATGGTGTATTCAAATACAAATGGATTGTTTGGATTGTAGTCGTCACCGACTTGAATTGTTTGATATTTTATATCTTCAAGATTGAGTGTCACTGTTATGGATGACTGTTGTTTTTCAATACTGGTGATATGTTCTTCAATATCTTCATAAGCGATTAATGAATTTAAGTTATTGATAAATTGATTAGGCTGGTCAAGGTACGTATCTTCTTCTTTTGTAAATACATAATAAAGCTTACTTGTTTTGGGGATAACTAAAACGAGTTCATTTTTTTTACCCACTTGTGTGCCTAAATGGCTTATAATTGGTGGAAAGTTATTGACTGACATGTTCACACTCCTAAATTCCTATAATATTAACATCATCACAAAATAAATCAAATAAAAAACTCTAGATAATTGCATAATATTGTGATAAAATTAGGTCAAATTTAAGGAATTGTATTATGATTGAAAATACTGAATTATCGCCAAATAAAAGTAAATCGTTGAAAACGAAAGCTGATCATTATCTTGAAATTGTTGCTATTGCCACCAAGAATGGTGGTGAATGCTTGGATAAGGATTATGTGGCGAGCAGTATTAAAATGAATTTTAGGTGTATTGATAATCATGAATGGTCAGCACGACCTAATGATATTAAACGTGGCACATGGTGTCCATCCTGTCGTTCTAATAAAACAGAAAACCTTGTTCGACAATTTTTTGAAACTGTTTTAAACAAGCCCTTTAAAGGTGCTAGTCCAGAATGGCTTCAAATTGAAGGCGAACGAAAATGTATTCTGGATGGTTTGAATACTGATTTAAAGATTGCCTTTGAGTATCATGGCGAACAACACTATCATTATATTCCACATTTTCATGACCGTGCGAATAACTCATTGAAATACCAGCAAGAACGTGATCAAAAAGTAAGAACCCTTTGTGAAGCTAATGGGATCAAACTTATTGAAATTAAGTATTTAGAAGATGGTTACTCTCGTGAAACCTTTATTTCATACCTGTCCAATATCTTTAAAATTGAACTGGATATTACTGTTACTTCTCAACAACTGACTAAATTTAAAAAATTGCCATTTGCTAGTTCAAAAATCAATGAATTAAAAGAATTAGCTAAAAAGATGAAAGGCGAATGTTTATCAGTTAAATATCTAGGTAATCATTCAAAAACAAAATGGAAATGTGAAAAAGGCCATGAATGGGAAGCTGTACCCAAATCTATCAAAAAAGGTCATTGGTGCCCTTATTGTAATGGAAGACTAAGAGCGGGTAATACATTAGAAGAAATTTCAGCAATTGCCCGTTCGAAAGGTGGTCAATGTTTGTCCGTTAGTGTTAAAAATTTAAAAGAAAAACAGAGTTTCGTTTGTGCAAAAGGCCATTCTTTTGATAAAGCCAGCGATTCCATTATTTATGGTGACCAATGGTGCCCTTATTGTGCTAAGAATAAATTGGTTGATCCTATGGCAGATATGCATGAACATGCGAAGCTGAAAGGGGGTAAATGTCTTTCGACTGTTTATATTAATTCAACATCACCTTTAACATTTGAATGTGTTGATGGTCATACATGGAATACAACCTATTCATCCATTCGACATAGTAAATCTTGGTGCCCTACTTGTTACAATAAAATAAAAGGTAAAAACTTGGCTGGGTATCTTAACAAACCTAAGATTGCTGAGAAAACTTTTACTCTTTAAATAAAATAATCTTATTTCATTGACTTTTTCTTTCAAAACGTTTATAATTTAAAAATATTATACAGGAATTTATTTTATGAACATTCAATTAACTATAAGAGCCAGAGCGATATCTTAGTGAGCTAATCTCATTGAGAGGGATTAGCACACGCTAAACCCTCTGGCAAACGAATGTGGAGCCTTTGAGGGTAATAACTCAAAGGCTTTTTTTATGCCTTTTTGAGAAGGGTAGACTATTACCTTAAAGTTTGTATATTATTGTTTTTAAAGGAAAAAATATTTAAAATAATTTAAAAATAAGTGTTGACAAAGACGAAAAGACTTGATAGAATGTTAAACATGAAGAGTTGAGACACAAAATAAAAAACACTTCATAATGATAAATATGGGGGCACATGTTCCAAGGGATGGCGAGTTTGCCTTGCACGCAGACTGCGAAGAGTTCGATTCTCTTTGTCTCCACCAAATTTGTTGTCATTTATATATGGGCTGATAGTTTAATTGGGAAAACACCTGCCTTGCACGCAGGAATTCAGAGTTCGATTCTCTGTCGGTCCACCAATTTGTTTTATGAAGAATGTCTGCGTAGCTCAGTTGGATAGAGCATCCGCCTTCTAAGCGGATGGTCGTAGGTTCGAATCCTACCGTAGACGCCAAATTAAGTAACACATGGGGCTTTTAGTTTAACTGGCAAAACATCGGGTGTATTCCTGAAGAATATGGTTCAAGTCCATATAGCTCCACCAGATTAAGTAATACAATGGGTCATTAGTTCAGTTGGGAGAACGCCTGCATGGCATGCAGGAGGTCATGGGTTCGAGGCCCATATGTATCCACCAGTTTAAAATATGGGGTTTTAGTTTAACTATCGTAAAATATTGAGGCAACTCGAAGATGAGAGGTCGATACTTTCAGACTCCACCAAAATTTATGGGCTTATAGTTTAATTGGGAAAATATCTGCCTTGCACGCAGAAGTTCAGAGTTCGATTCTCTGTTGGTCCACCAATTTTTGTTTTATGTTCTCATAGCTCAACTGGAAGAGCAATGACCTTCTAAGTCATAGGTTGTAGGTTCGAGTCCTACTGGGAACGCCAAATTACGTGTCACCTGATTAGTGACTAATATACTGGTCAAGTATGATTGAAGCAGCATAATCACTGTATTATGACCTCTGATAAGTATATCCGGTAGGTATTTACCGTCACTTCGAAGCGTGGAGATATTTATTATCGTTGAAGCGTTAGCGGAAATACTATTATGGGCTGTTAGTTTAGCTGGGAAAACACCTGCCTTGCACGCAGGAATGCTGGGTTCGAGTCCCTGACGGTCCACCATATTAAGTTTGTTCGTGTAGCTCAGTTGGATAGAGCGTCTGCCTCCTAAGCGGAAGGTCATAGGTTCAAATCCTATCACGGACGCCAATTTTGATGTTTTATTTAGACGTTGAATCAAATGATCTTATCAAAAGATGAATACTTTAATACAAAATTTTTTGTTGAGTTTTAAGTAGAATAAGGGAGTTTTGCTTTAAAGGTGAAACTAGATTGGAGCCGTGGTTATCGGGGGCATTCATTCACTATGGGACTTTAGCTCAGTTGGTTAGAGCGTCCGACTCATAATCGGCAGGTCGTAAGTTCAAGTCTTACAAGTCCCACCAAATTTAAATGTAACATATGGTTCTGTAGCATAACGGTAAATGCACCCCGCTCATAACGGGATGATTAAGGTTCGATTCCTTGCAGAACCACCAGATTAGTAGAAAGGTAGCTTAACGGGAGAGCAGCGGGTATGAGCCGGTAACGTAAATTCCATGTCAGATAAATTTTTGCAATTTATAGGCCATGTGGATAGTGGTAATGGTTCGAATCCATTGCTTTCTACTTTTATTATGGGGTCGTAGTTCAGTTGGCAGAACGCTTGTATGGCATACAAGAGGTCGTGGGTTCGAATCCCATCTTCTCCACCAAATCAAAGAGAACTTTATAGTTCTCTTTTTTTATTTATAAGATATTTATTTCCATTTACAACAAGTTTTTTAATGTTATGCTATTCAATTTTAAGGAGATTGAAATGAGCATATTAAGTAATTTTATTCTGAAAAATGATAGATCTATTATCAAAGCAATACTCTTTATCATTCCATCCCTTATAGTTATATTAGGGCTTTTGCCGCCATTGATTGAAAACTACACATTCAATGCAATGTTACATGGAGAAAGAGACAATTATTTAGATTTTTTCCAAGCGTTTAGATGTATTCAGATTTTTGCGTTTGCATTTATATTAATTACATTGTTTTACAATATATTAAGAAGATGGGCTGTAAAAGATATTGTTAATACAACTGGGCCTTATTTTACTGGGTCAAGCACATTCATGTCATTTCTTGTTGCTGCAGTTATTGCTCTCGTTTGCTTTTTTGTTAATGTTAACTATGAAAATAAAAATGTAAGTTTTATAACAGCTAAATTAGTTGATATTAAAAAATATATTCAAGATGGTAAATGTGAAGCTGCAAGACCATACAGTCCTTCTGTAGAAAATGATCCAAACTGGGGAAACATTTCAGATTGTAGCACAATTTCAACAAAATTGCCGGGAATTCTTTACTTTAGACTGGCTGGATCATATGCATCTCACAAGATAGAATCAGATGGCACTATAAATCAAGTTACTCAAAATGAACCAAATACAATTACTTATAAAGGTTATTTTTCACCATTTTGTCGATCATTAGAAGATAAAGATCATATATTGCACATAGAGTTCTCAAATGTAAAAGTGCATGGCATGAGTCCTTTAGCAGATGATTTTAAAACAAGTTCTTGTGAGCAATATAAAGGTATTGGACAAATTCAACTATCGTTTAAATAATAGTATTAAGATCATTAAAGAGAACTAGATAGTTCTCTTTTTTATTGACATTTTATGGTTTTTTTTGTTATAGTCATCTGCTATAATTAAGGTATTTTGTATGAAGAAAAAATTAACACTTTTAGAGTTTTGTATACTATTTGTAGTCGCATTCGTTATATTCATGCCCATCAGTATGTATTTTATCGATCCTTATGGACCAACAAAGGCAACGGGGTTATTTTATGTATTCTCAGGATTAGCTATATTTTTTGTTTGCCTTATTTTCAGTGTTGACCACGATAAAGTCAAAAGAGATTCTGTTCTATTATTATTATTTGGTGTAGTTGTTTTTGGAGTAATATTTGTGTTTAAAGCTACCGTCATTAATTTTGTCGTTTATATTAACTATGCAGAGATACAAAAAAATGCTAACAGGTATGAAAATATCAAAAAGACCGAAGTATATCAACAATTTAAAGCCGCTTATGAGATTAAAGATCCTAATTATTTGTTTACTTATTTTAAAGATAATGTAGCGGATGATTTAAGAGAAATTAATGAAGATGAGCTGTATCAGCTAGTTAGTTATGTAAAAACATTAAATGAACCCGAAGTTAATGAATTGTTTCAATCAATGTATAAAGATAATGTTATCACTCAGAAAGAGTATTCACAATTTAAAAAATACACCATTGAAAAAGCAAAAGAGATAAAATGATAACATGTTGAAATATTTTAGTATATCTTTTATAAATGCAATCTATTATCCAGTTTTTATGGCATCGTTTGCTGCATATCATTATGAACATAATTTAGAATTTTATTTATCAGCAAGTGGTATGATACTATTATCCAGTTATCCTTTACTTAAATGGATGTTTAACCTACATAAAAATATATTGTTTAAAGCTTACTTTATAACAAGTGATATATTCTTTAAACTTATCCCATTTCTAATTTTATCGTCACTGTTTTTATTTAAAAACAATATCAATCAATCGTTTCATCCCTATATATTAGCCACTGTTTATTTTATTGTTTTACTTCACATCATGGTTAAACTTATCTGTGATGCAATGGTTGCACCATTATTACTTATAAACCATATGGCTACTTTTAGATTTACTGGTGTTATGGGAATTGATTTAACTTCATTACATCAAGCCATTAAACAATTTACAGATTCACCTTATTTCATAATTGATGATGGCTATACTCATGAAAATACAATCACTATTTGTTCTTCAACTCTGTCAGTCATATTTAATTACCATTATAATTTTTTTGCGATTGATGGTGTTATAATAGATAATCATATTTTATTAATCATGCAGGAAGAGTATCAGAAATTATTATTTAATATGTCTGATGATGAGTTAGAATCTATCAAAATGTTTGCGATCTAAAATGACTTATTTATCTAAATTTATCAGTAATGATAATGTCTTCACTTACTAAGTAGTTTATATTTAATTTTAGAATAGTATTCAATTTAAATATCGTTTTTAAATTAATACCTATGCTACTGTCAACTTCAACAACTTTTGAAAGATCAGAATATTCATTTATTTTATCATCTAACATGGCATAATTATCAATACTTTTATCTGTGATATATTTTAAGCATTCATGCTGACGGTTGTATAATTCATGCATACGAGAAAGATCTTCTGTTATTCCAATAACCTTGTTATTAAGCATTTTATTAAAAAAAGAAACATCTTTAAGCATCCGCCATGTAGATGATATAATAATATAGATATTGTTATGTTGACAGTAATCATTCAGACACGCAATTGCTTCTGGATACCAGATATTTTTCGTTGGGTGTTTTAATACACCATCTATGTCTAGAAATATTACATTACTCATCTTTTATATTTTCCTTGATATGCTATAATATTATATAGAAAACAGTAAAAAATAACAATGGATTATTACAACTTAATTGGCGAAAAAATTACTTATTATGATATATATGGTAATAAACAGACAATCGGCACAATAAAAAACATCACAGAAGACAAAGTTAAAATCGATTTTACAATTGATGGTTTAAACTCTTTTAGAGAATTAGCAAAAAAGGACTATTTGGATAGAAGCGATGTATTAAGCTTATTAAAAACAAACAAAAGAGAAGTTGATTCCTATTACGGAAGATTGATGTATGATGTAGGCAGTGTTTTTGATTTTGTAAAAAACACGGCTAAGAAAGGCTTTACTGAGTTATCTGTTGGCGATTTATCGGATGATCAAATATACCTTAGAAAAGGACAATTTATTACCAATAATGAATCTATTGCAGAAGTCTTTGATAATTCGGTTAAATCAGATTTAATGGGTGATAAAGAAAGTCTTGTTGTAAAGTCTATACAGCTTAGCAAAGAAGGTAATACGGTTTCTGGTCGTCATGTAATGATTAAAGCTGCAGCCGATCCAGCCAATGATTATAAAACATTATTAGAATTTGCAGCTCTTGAAACTTTGAGAGAAAGTGGCATGAACGTCGCTCGATATCGACTAGAAACGATTGATAATAGACCTTATCTCATTATGGAAAATTTTAATAAAACAAATTCATTTGAAATCAATGTCATTAAAGATCAAAGAGGCACAGCTCTTCAAGTAGCTGATCATGAGGCTTTCTACAGCACTAGGTTGTCTTATGATATGAATGACATGGCAAAGTCGTTTTCTAACAATAAAGCAAAACTACATGATGAAAACTATGAGCATTCTTATCTTGTGGCTATGAAGTTGGCTAATGCTATTCATGATACATCCAATTTAGATGGTAGTATTTGGGATTATGTGAATGCTAAAAAGAATAAAGTTCAGAAAGACCTTATGAGAGCATTATCTTTTAACATATTGATTGGTAATACTGATATGCATGGTGGTAATATTAAAGTATTATTAAATAAAAATTCAAATCCTTTAACAAATAAGCCTGATTTTGATTTTGCACCTTTTTATGATATTACTCCACATTCTATCAATCAAGCAGGAAATAATGAATTGTTACGTCATGGTAAGAGTCTTAATACATTGGAAGCCAATGATTTAAATCATTCACGTTATTCTGGTATTTCACGTACAGAAGCCTTCCAAAAAGAATTTGAAGAAGCAAAATCAATGGTTAAAATTTACAAAGAAAAAGTAACCAAATTACTTGAGAAAACACCAGAATTGTTAGCAATGTTTAAAAATCATTTTATAAAAACTAATGAATTTAAACGTGTTCAAAAATTTAATGGTATAGAGTATGACTTAAGTGTTCTAGATGCAGACAATAGAAAACGTCCAGACCAAGTGAATATTCATCACCAGAATTTTAAATCAAAAATTAAACAAAATTAAAGATTTATAATTGGAATTTCACCATATTTTTCTTCATATAAATCAACTAAAAGACTTTTAACCTTCAAAAAGTCTTTTTCTTTTAGTTCATCCAAACCAAAAATAAACTCTAATTTTTTATCGAGATTTTTTTCAGGTTGTGGTGTTTTTTGTTTGGTTTTAGTCATTTTGTTGTTCCTATAATGTAGCGATGCATCATACAATAATTAAAGATTTCTGTCAATTGGTGTCATATTTCAAATACAATACATTTTGGCTACAACAAAATCGTCATCTTTCATTTTAATAATATTAACATTAAACTCTCGTGCATAGCTCAAAAACTTTTCATAGCTAAACACATAATCTTTATAATACAATTGTTCATTATAGACTTTAATATCACCTAGATAGAAGTTAAGGTGTTTTAATTCCATATCAATACTGATTTCAACAAAACCATCAAATCCAATAGATTTTTTCATGTCTTCAATTTTTAAAAAGCTCTCTTTATAGATATTGAGACACGCTGCTTTTTTCATAGCGACTAAAAATTGAATAAACAATACGATAATTGACATAAACGCTGCAATTTGTCCCATATATTTATCTAAAATTTGTCCAGATAAAAGGATATAGAAATAAATACAAAAAATGGGAATAATCATCAAATTCAAATATTTTATATTTGTTTTATAGATGACCTTATTTTTATAATCATGTCTTAAAACTCTAATTACAAACTCAAGTGCAATACATTTGATACACAGCATCAGTGCTGGTATACCAACCGCATCATAATTATTAATAACAATCTTTGCCAGTTGGCACATAGAAACAACTATATCAGGAATTGCAATCAATAAAGTTAAAGCTAAAGTGTTTTTAGTAAAAAAGTTTAATAATGGATAATCTTTCATTAGTGATGGCTCCAATTCAGAGAATGAGATGTATTTCAGTTACTGTGAAAAATAATAGGCTTAAAAGTTGCTTGATTTTACATTTTTTGTGATTTGGTGTCAATTAAATTTTGTTGGCTTTTTTTATTTTAAGGTATAATTTTTAAAAAAATTTTCTTTAAGTATATTAATTTTTGCTATTTCCATTGTGCCTTTGCAATAAAATTCCATTGTTGGCACTTTCATACCTATGAAACCTTCATAATGATACAAATATCCATTATTAATTTCTACTTTTTTGTACTCTGGATACATCAAAGACTTTGTTTTACTAATAAAGTAATTACTAGTTTTTTCTATAGCTTTTTTGCAATCATTTTCTGTTTGATGGTTTTTTAAAAAAGAAATAGTTTCCATTAAGTTATTTTTTGAACTCTTACTGTATTGGAATTTTATAATAAGTTTTTCAATTAAAATAAGCGTATATTTTTTGTTGTCACTAATGTATGTAGCACTCTGTTTTTCAATGAGTGTTCCTCTTTTATCTATATCCTGCTGAGCAGTTATGTAAAAATCTTCTTTAACAGGTTTATGGTTATGATTATTCAGCAAAGATGTTTCTTTATTAATTATAAATGTTATTCTTTCATTGCTATAATAGCTTACATAATATAAAAATAATATGATTGGCATTAAGAAAAAACCTGCAATTATAATTTCTATTACACGATCAGTTATTGTGATTTTTTTAGCTTCTTCTGGTTTTGACATATATATATTCCTTTTTATTATTATTTTAACATTAAAATAGTGATTGAATAGTCTTTAATAGTAAATAAAACTCAATGTTCATTGACATAATGCCCACAATTTACTATAATAAATGCATTAAATATAAGGAGCTTTATCATGGGCGTGAAAACTTACACAAACGAACGACGAGTTTATTTCGATATGGATGGTGTGCTTGCTGACTTTGAAAAAGAAGCCATTGACCGTAAAATTCCTTTCAATGAACTAAAAGTAATGATTGATGCTTATCGACATCTCCCTATTATGGAAGGTGCAAAAGAAGCGGTTAAACGTTTTATTGATGCAGGTTATGAAATCTTTATCTTAACCAAAATTCCAACATCTAACCCTTATGCAGCTTCTGAAAAGATTTTCTGGGTTCAAGAACATTTCCCAGAATTCGCTGATCGTATTATTATTTCACCCGATAAAGGTGCATTGGGCTATGAGGGTCATATTTTGATTGACGATCATCCAGAATGGGCAAATGCTCATTCCTTTGCAGCTCGTGGTGGGCAGGTGATTGCTTTTAAACGCAATTGGGATGATGTTTACAAAGAAGCTGGAATTTAATTAACGAGAGGACTTAGTGATAAGTCCTTTTTTGATAGGAGTTTATATGAAACGTTTAGAATATGATGCAGATACAAGAGAGGATGTAATTAATTACTTTCAAACCAGAGCTAGACAGCTTTTGCCTGATGGTTTTGTTTGGCAAAAAGATATTACAGAAGCTCCGGGTGGTTTGATTACAACTTTTATAAAAGATAATGAGGTATTTAAATCTTATTACTGCTATGCCTCAGCAAGAGGAAAAGGACATTCTAGTCGTGTGATTGGTTCTATTAAAGAACGTATTGTTACGTCTCCTGATTGTCATATTGAGGACTTTTTAATTGCTAAAAAGAAAGAGTATGTATTAGGTGCAGTATTTTGTGAAACTGTTGAATATAAGGCTATTCAAGCTTTCTATAATGATCAAAAAGCTAAGCGTAGCCAATGTTATTTGATGAATCATATTGATGAAGCTTTGTTTATTATGACCAGTTTGAATGCTAGTGATGTTGCAAAACGAGCTTTTTGTCTTCATCCATTGGTTCAAAATGATGAGGATCTTGCAAAAAACTGGGAATCCTTGAAAAATACTATGGATTCTGAAGTATTAGCGTTAGCTATGGAATATCGAAATATTGCTAATGCTTACTTGTCACATCGTAAAATTAAAACAATTAAAGATATTGCACTCAGCCGTTTTTATAAAGATGAAAAAATCTGATCATCTTGTTCAAACGTTCTGCAGTCGGTCAAACCTCGCCTCTGCTGTTTACCTTTACTATTTGATTTGAGTATCAAATCAAAATCGCTGGTACTTT